>Ga0207797_1003245_pt1 | contig 10911 bp, 7 predicted proteins | sample PRCRCaboRojoPR_6_FD_187275 | JGI IMG/M metagenome (GOLD analysis project Ga0207797, IMG submission 187275) | Marine sediment microbial community from Cabo Rojo, Puerto Rico - PR CR 10% Liquid 1 (SPAdes) | ecosystem: Environmental > Aquatic > Marine > Coastal > Sediment | place: Cabo Rojo, Puerto... | reverse complement strand
CCTGCGGGGCATCTTCGGTGGCGGGGGATCGGGCATGACCAAGCAACAGCCGGAGAACAACATCATGCGGGGGGCCTACTACGCCCTGGCCGCGGCACTCTCCGGGGCCCAGACCACGGCCCTCTGCTCCTTCGACGAGGCCTACACCATCCCCACCGAGCGGGCGGCCCTGCTCAGCCTGCGGACCTTCCAGATCCTCATGGACGAGATCGGGCTCCGCGACACGGTGGACCCGCTGGCCGGCTCCTACTTCCTGGAGACCCTCACCAAGCAGATGGAGGAGAAGATCCTCGAGGAGATGGAGAAGGTGGAGCAGGTGGGCGGCATGGTCAAGGCGGTCTCCTCGGGCTACGTGCAGCGCGAGGTGGCCCGCCAGGCCTACGAGTACGAGCGCAAGCTCCAGGAGGGGCAGGTCGTCAAGGTGGGGGTCAACAAGTACACCGAGGGCGTCGACATGGAGGTGGAGCTCCACGAGTACAACGAGGCGTGGGCCCAGAAGCAGGTCCGGAAGGTTCAGACGCTTCGAGAGGAGAGAGACAACCAGAAGGTGACGGATTCCTTGAAAGCCCTGGAGAAGGCGGCCCGGGAAAAGGAGAACGTCATGCCGTACCTCGTCGACTGCTGCAAGGCCTACGCGACCGTCGGCGAAATGGCCAACGTGTTCCGCGACGTTTTCGGCGAGTACGTCGAGCCGAGCATTTTCTAGCGTGTCGGCCCGATCTGAGCGAAACCACGGCTGAGACGCCGGGTGACGGACCCGGTTCAGAATCGAGAAAGGGGGTGAGGGGCCAAGAGCAAAGCGCATGCCGAGGGGTTGCTTTCACGTCCACCCGTCATCGAAGGAGGTCTGCACCATGAGAAGGAATATCGTATGTCTGCTGGCTGGGGTGTTTCTGGTATCGCTGTTCGCCGTGGGTTTTGCTCCGGCACCGGCCGCGGCCGACTCGATCACGTTGAACTACGCCAACTTCCCTCCCGCACCCACCTTCCCCTGTGTCCAGATGGAACGATGGGCGGATGAGGTGGAGAAGAGAACCGACGGAAAGGTCACGGTCAAGACGTTTCCGGGCGGGACCCTGCTCGGCGCCAAGAACATGATGGACGGCGTCATCGCGGGGCAGGCCGACATCGGATGCCTCTGCATGGCCTATCAGCCCGGCCGATTCACGGTCACCAACGCCACCAGCCTGCCCCTCGGGATCCCCAACGCCAGAGTGGGCAGCCTCGCGCTCTGGGACCTGTACGAGAAGTACCAGCCCGACGCGTTCGCCAAGGTGAAGGTCCTCGCCATGTTCACCACGGCGCCGGCCAACATCATGTCCAAGATGCCCATCCGGACCCTGGAGGACATCAAGGGCGTGGATCTCCGCGCCTCCGGCGGTGCGGCCAAGATCCTGGAGGCCTGGGGCGCCAACCAGGTCGGCATGCCCATGTCCGAGACCCCGGAGGCCCTGCAGAAGGGCGTCGTGGACGGCCTGTTCTCCTCCCTCGAGGTCATGAAGGACTTCAAGTTCGCAGAGCTCTGCCGTTACGCCACCATGACCCAGACGGTCATCTACCCCTTCTCCGTGGTCATGAACATGGACTCCTGGAACAAGCTGCCCGCCGACGTGAAGAAGGTGTTCGACGACCTCCGGGTGGAGCAGTCCGAGTGGACCGGGACCTACATGGACAACCACGTGCAGAAGTCCATCGAATGGTCCAAGAAGACCTACGACGTGGAGTTCATCGAGCTCGCCGCCGGCGAGAAGGCCAAGTGGGACGCCGAGCTGGAGCCCATCACGAACGCCTGGATCAAGGACGCCGAGGGCAAGGGGTTCCCCGCCGGCCAGATCGTCGAGGACATCGAGGCCCTCATCGAGAAGCATTCGATGTAGACCCGTGTGTTTTGCTGTTCCGGCCGGCCGCCCGTCGAGCGGCCGGCCGGAATGACGTGAGGACCGCTCGCGGCCGCTTCGCGGCCCGACGGGGCGGCCTCGTCCGATGCATCCGGCCCGCACCGACCCCACGGGAAAGGGCGGGCCGTCCGTTGACGCCTCACGGGGTGAGAACGGACACAGGAGGGCGCTATGAATGCGCTGGAAAAGGTCACCCTGTTCCTGAACCGACTCCTGATCTGGATCGGAGGGTGCTTTCTGGTGGCGATGATTCTTCTCACCTGCGCGAACATCTTTTTCCGCCTGGTGTGGGTGCCGGTCAAGGGCACCTTCGAGCTGATGGGGTACTTCGGGGCCATCACCACGGCCTTTGCCCTGGGTTACACCCAGATCAAGAAGGGGCACATCTCCGTGGACGTCCTCATCCTCAGCTTCTCGAACAAGACCCGGCGCGTTCTGGACGTCATCAACAGTTTCATCTGCACGATCTTCTTTTCCTTCGTGGCCTGGCAGATCACCAAGTACGCGGGCATCCTCAAGGCCACCGGTGAGGTGACCGAAACGCTCCGATTTCCCTACTACCCGTTCACCTATGCGGTGGCCATCGGATGCGGCGTGCTGGCCCTGGTGTTCCTGACGGAGTTCCTCCAATCGATCGTTCCACGGAAGGAGGGCGAACAGTGAGCCTAGCGCTTGTCGGTGTCATCGGGATCCTGGTCCTCCTGGCCGTTCTCTTCTTTCTCGGGATGCCCGTGGGCTTCGCCATGGCCATCGTGGGCTTCGTGGGGTACTGCTACGTGCTCAACTTCAAGGCGGGCCTGGGCATGCTCAGCACGGAGCTCTGGACGACCTTCAGCAAGTACGGGCTCACGGTGATCCCCCTGTTCATCTTCATGGGACAGGTCGCCTTCTACTCGGGCGTGAACCGGAAGCTCTACGACGCCGCGTACAAGTGGGTGGGACAGATCAGGGGGGGGATCGCCATGGCCACGGTCATGGCCTGCGCCGCCTTTGCCGCCATCTGCGGATCCAACGCGGCCACGGCCGCCACCATGACCACGGTGGCCCTGCCGGAGATGAAGAAGTTCAAGTACGATTCCAAGCTCAGCACGGGGGCCATCGCCTGCGGGTCCACCCTCGGCGTGGTCATCCCCCCGAGCGTCGTGCTCATCGTGATCGGCCTCTACACGGGACAGTCCATCGGGAAGCTGTTCTACGGCGGCGTGGCCGCAGGCGTCCTGCTCGCCCTGCTCCTCACGCTGACGGTGTACGTGGTCTGCTCCTTCAAACCCGGATGGGGCCCCGTGGGGGACAAGACCACCCTGGGTGAGAAGCTCCGGGCGCTTCCGGGCGCCGTGGAGATGCTGATCCTCTTCCTCCTCGTCATGCTGGGCCTCTACTTCGGCTTCTTCACGCCGGCCGAGGCGGGAGCCGCCGGTTCCTTCTTCGCCGTGGTGATCAGCCTGGCCCAGGGTCGCCTGAGCTGGCAGGGGTTCGTCAACTCCGTCATAGACACCCTGAGGATCTCCTGCATGGTGATCATGATCGTGGCGGGCGCCGTCATCTTCGGGAAGTTCCTGACGGTGACCCGGATCCCCTTCAACATCGCCGAGTGGGTGACCTCCCTGCCGGTGCCGGACTTCGTGGTCATGGCCATCATCTTTCTCATCTTCGTGATCGGCGGGGCGGTCATGGACGCCCTGGCGCTTCTCCTCATCACCATCCCCATCTTCTTTCCCGTGGCCGAGAGCATGGGGCACGACCCCATCTGGTTCGGCGTCACCATCACGGTGATCACGACCCTGGGGGCCGTCACCCCGCCGGTGGGCGCGACCACCTACGTGGTGGGGGGCATGGCCAAGGACGTTCCCCTCGAAAGCGTGTTCAAAGGGGTGGCCTTCTTCATGCCCGCGTACATCCTCAGCGTGATCCTGCTCATGATCTTCCCCGAGCTGGTGACGTTCCTGCCGAACCTGGTGCGGTGACAGTGGAAGAGGAAAGAGGGAAGGGAAAACCAGAGGTGCAAGAGATGAGAGAAGGGATGTGAGGAAAGGACATCCAAGCCTGGAGATCCGCAGAAGGGTGTGCGATTCGCTCTCCACATCATACGAACAAAGCAAAAAACAGAAGGGAACCTTGAAATGACAAAAACCTTCATGCCGACGGCAACAAAAGAGGAGGAACTGGCACAGCAGCAGCTCGACGGTCTGAAGTGGACGGTCCGCCATGCCTACAACGGCTCCCCCGTGTACCGGCAGAAGCTCGACGAGGCCGGGGTCGGACCGGACGGAATCCGGTCCCTGGACGACCTCCGGCGGCTGCCCTTCACCACCTCCAAGGACCTCCAGGAGGGCTATCCGTTTCCCCTGCTCTCGGTTCCCCATGAGGACGTGGTCCGGATTCACGCCTCCTCGGGCACCACGGGCAAGCGCAAGGTCCTCTGCTACAGCCGGAAGGATGTCGAGGACTGGGCCCACTTCTTCGCCCGGTGCTACGAGATGGCCGAGCTGACCCCCGCCGACCGGGTGCAGATCGCCGTGGGCTACGGGGTCTGGACGGCGGGTGTGGGCTTTCAGCTGGGATGCGAGCGGTTCGGGGCCATGGCGGTGCCCGCAGGCCCGGGGAACATGGACATGCAGTGCGAGTTCCTGGTGGACTTCCAGAGCACGGCCATGTGCTGCACGGCCTCCATGGGCCTGCTCATGGCCGAGGAGGTCAACCGGCGCGGCCTGCGGGACAAGATCAGCCTCCGGACCATGATCTTCGGCTCCGAGCGCTCCAGCGACGCCATGCGAAAGCGGATCCAGGAGCTTCTCGGCGTGGAGCACATGTACGACATTCCGGGCATGACCGAGCTGTACGGCCCGGGCACCGGCCTCGACTGCCGTTATCACGCCGGGATCCACTACTGGGCCGACTACTACATTCTCGAGGTCCTGGACCCGGACACCCTGGAGCCGGTTCCCGAGGGCGAGGTGGGCGAGATGGTGGTCACCACGCTCGAGAAGGAGGCGGTGCCGCTCATCCGGTACCGGACCCGGGACCTCACCCGGGTCATTCCGGGCCGGTGTGAATGCGGCTCGGTGCTGCCCAGGCACGATCGCCTCCTGGGCCGGTCGGACGACATGATCATCTTCCGGGCCGTGAACATCTATCCCGGCCAGGTGGACCACGTCCTGTCCGGCATTCCGGGTCTGGGGAGCGAGTACCAGATCGTCCTGGACCGCAAAGAGGACGGCAAGGACTACATGACCCTGCGCGTGGAGCGGGATCAGGGGGTGGAGGACCACCGGAACGAGGAGCTCTTGGGCCGGATCGGCCAGGAGATCAAGAGGCAGATCCTGGTCAGCTGCCGGGTGGAGCTGGTGGACTACGGTTCCCTCCCCCGTTCGGAGCGCAAGAGCAAGCGGGTGTTCGACAACAGGGAGTGACAAGGCGGCTTCGCCGGACGGCGGCAAACCCGGTGAGGACGGCTCGCGGCGGCCGCGGAAACATCCCACGGGTACGGTGTTCGAGTGCCTCGGTTCGACCGGGGGATCTATGGTTCACGGAGGCGTTTCATGAAAAAGTTCGACTACTACATGCCCGAAAGCCTGCAGGAGGCGTACGGCCTGATGGAGAAGCAGAAGGGGCGGGCCCGCTACATCGCAGGCGGAACGGACGTGATCGTGCGTATCAAACAGAGGGCCATCGAGCCGGAGGCGCTCATCTCCCTGAGGCACATCGGTGATCTCACCGGCGTTCACTGGAACGGCGGCCTCCGGCTCGGCAGCATGACCGTGTTCCGGGACATCGAACGGGACGAGGAGATCGCCCGGGCGTTTCCGGCCCTGCATCAGGCCGTGTCGGTCCTGGCGAACCCCCAGGTGCGGAACGTGGCCACGCTGGGGGGGAACCTGTCCAACGCGGCGCCCTCTGCGGACTGCGCACCGCCGCTCCTGGTGCTGGGCGCGACCGCCGAGATCGAGGGGCCCGGCGGAAGCCGAGAGGTCCCCATGGAAGCCTTCTTCAAGGGGCCGGGCGAGACCTGCATGGACGAGACGGAGCTGCTCAGGTCGGTGGTGGTTCCGGGCCGGGAGGAGGGCGGCGGTACGGCCTTCCTCAAGACGGGGCGCGTGAGCCAGGACATCGCGCTGATCAACGCGGCCGCTTACGTGGTCATGGAGGGGAGCGTCTGCCGGACCTGCCGCCTGGCCGCGGGCGCCGTGGCGCCCGTCCCCCTGCGCCTCGAGAAGGCCGAGAAGGCCGTGGAGGGGCGGGAGGTCACACCGGACCTGCTCGAGGAGGTCAAGGGCTTGGTGGAGGCGGAGGTGAGCCCCATCACGGACGTCCGGACCACGGCGGACTACCGGCGGATCATGTCCGGTGTCCTGATCAAGCGGGCCCTCCAGCAGGCCGTCCGGGCGGCCGCATGACCCCCGGGCCGGTGCGATGGTGCGTCCCACCGAGACCGGAAATGCGGCGATCAGACGGCTTCGGTGCGATGCAGCGAAGACGGAACCACATCGTGATTCAACAGCGGACCCGCTGGCGAGTCGAAGAACCACTGACGGATTCGCAAGAACCCGCTCACCCGCCCATGGATACGCTATGGCCGATCCGCGTTCCCGGGGCGGACCTCGAAGCATCGGGCCTTTTGCGGCTTCGTCGACCATTGGGAGAGAACGAATGAAGAAGCTCATTTCCTTTACCCTGAACGGCCACGAGGTGTCCGCGGAGGTGGAGTCCCACCGGATGCTGCTCGAGCTGCTGCGGGAGACCTTCGACCTGAAGGGGACCAAGCCCGGATGCGGGCAGGGGGAGTGCGGGGCCTGCACCGTGCTCGTGGACGGCGTCAACGTGGACTCGTGCCTCTACCCGGCCTTCGAGATCGAAGGGAAGTCGGTGACCACCGTCGAGGGGTTGATCGGGGAGGGGAACAGGCTCCACCCGGTCCAGAAATCCTTTGTGGATCGCGGCGGCATCCAGTGCGGTTTCTGCTCCCCCGGGATGATCATGTCCGCCACGGCCCTTCTGAAGGAGAACCCGTCGCCGAGCGACGAGGAGATCAAGCGGGGCATCTCCGGCAACCTGTGCCGCTGCACGGGGTACGTCCAGATCGTGGAGTCCGTGCGGGACGCGGCGGAGCGGATGCGGGAGAACGCCGGTTGATTCCATCCGCCGGGGAACCCTTTCGAAAACCGGATCAGCAATCGAACGCAGAGGACCAAAATGACCACGAAATACAGTTTCATCGGGACCGAGGCCGCCAGACCGGACGCCCCGGACAAGGCGGCGGGCAAGGCGGTGTACATTCACGATCTCGTCAGGCCGGGCATGCTCTTCGGCAAGATCAAGTACAGCGAGCACGCGCACGCCCGAATCAAGCGGATCGACACCTCCCGGGCGGAGCGGCTGCCCGGGGTCCGGGCCGTGCTCACGGGGGACAACAGCCCGCAGGTGCGGTACGGCTTCATCAAGGACAACTTCGTGTTCAAGCGGGACAAGGTCCGGCAGTACCGGGACGAGGTGGCGGCGGTGGCGGCGACCGACCCGGACATCGCGGCCGAGGCCGTTGACCTGATCGAGGTGGAGTACGAGGAGCTCCCCGGCGTGTTCGATCCGGAGGAGGCCCTCCAGGAGGGGGCGCCTCTCATCCACGACACCGACGCCCGGGGCAAGCCCAGGAAGGACAACCTGGTCCCCGTACCGTGGCGGTTCGCCGCAGGGGACGTGGAGAAGGCCAAGCAGGAAGCCGCCTACGTGGCCGAGGACGCCTTCGAGACCCAGCTCATTCAGCAGTCGTGCATGGGGACCGCCGGGTGCATCGCCGAGTTCGACCTCCAGAACAACCTCATCATGCACACCAAGACCCAGATTCCCTTCCTCGCCCAGAACGACTTCAACCAGGCCCTGGCCGCCATGGGGCTCAAGGGGAAGAACACCCGGGTGATCGTGCCCACCCTGGGGGGCTCCTTCGGGACCGGGCTCGACACCCACGGCTACGAGTTCATCGCCATCCTCCTCGCGTACAAGACCGGCCGGCCCGTCAAGATCGTGCTGGGGCGCGAGGAGGAGTTCGTCACGCTCTCGCCGCGTCAGCCCACCCGGAGCCGCATCGTCCAGGGGTGCGACCGGGACGGGAAGCTGACCTTCCGCGAGCTCCACATGATCCTCGACAACGGGGCGTACACGTCCTGGGGGGCCACCACGCCCAGCGTGATGATGCTGCCCGTCTCCAGCATCTACCGCGTCCCCAACGTCCTCTACGACACCCAGATCGTCTACACGAACAACACCTACTGCCAGGCCATGCGGGGATACGGAAACCCCCAGGCCGCCTGGGCCCTGGAGGGCAACCTGGACCACCTGGCCGAGGAGGCGGGCATCGATCCCTACGAGTTCCGCATGATCAACCGGAACATTCCGGACGACCTGACGCCCATGGGCCTGAACATCACCACCTGCGGCCACAAGGAGTGCCTGGAGACCGTGGCGGACCGGCTCGGGTGGAAGGAGAAACGGGGCAAAGGGGAAAAGACCGAGGACGGCAAAGCCCGCGGGGTCGGCATGGCGTCCCTCTTTCACGTGGGCGGCTCCGGCCGGGTCTACCGCTCCGACGGGACCGGGATCATCATGAAGCTGGACGACTTCGGGAACGTCTCGGTCATCGCCGGCGGGGTCGAGATGGGACAGGGTTTCGAGGCGTCCCTGTCCCTGGCGTCGGCCGAGGCCCTGGGGGTGACCCCCGGGAAGGTCAAGGTGGTCACCGGAGACACGGCCACCTGCCCCTGGGACGTGGGGACCCACGCCAGCCGCGGGGCCTTCACGGCCTGCAACGCGGCGATCCAGGCCGCCAGGCTGGCCCGGGAGAAGATCTTCACGCTCGCCGCCGAGCACTTCATGCCCCGCATCCAGTACAAGGAGAAGCGGAAGCAGAAGAAGGATCCCGACTACCGGGTTCCCGATCTGGACTTCGAGCGTGCGCTCCAGCCGTCCGACTTCGACATGAAGGAGGACGTGGTCTTTCTCAAGGACGAGCCCGGGCATCCCCATCTCCACCTCCGGCTGGAGGAGATCCTGCGCGAGGCCCACTACAAGGAGCAGGGGACCATGATCGTGACGGAGGCCTTCTACGATCCATGCAACCAGATGCTCGACATGAAGACCTGCCGGGGCAACCTTTCCGCCACGTACATCTTCGGCACCCAGGGTGCGGAGGTGGAGGTGGACACGGAGACCGGGAAGGTCAAGGTCCTCCGGTTCGCTGCGGCACACGACGTGGGGCAGGTGCTCAACCGGCAGACCATTCGGGGCCAGATCTACGGCGGCGTCATGACCGGGATCGGCTATGCCCTGTGCGAGGAGTACAAGGCGGACCAGGGAAAGAACCTGAACCCCAACTTCCTGGACTACAAGATCCTCTCCGCCCCGGACGTGGACTTCCCCATCGACGTGGACTGCATCGAGACCCACGACGAGGAAGGACCCTTCGGCGCCAAGGGCGTGGGCGAGCCGGGGCTGGTCCCGACCGCACCGGCCATCGCCAACGCCGTCTACGACGCCATCGGGGTGCGCATCCACTCCCTGCCCATCACGCCCGAGAAGGTCCTGAAGGCGCTGAGGGGGGAGGCGGTGTGAAGGGCCGTGGCTCGTGAAAAGGGACGTGGTCCGTAGTTCGTGTTCGTAGAGGAGAGAAACCGCAGGGCCGTGCTCGTGGCCCGTGGTTCGTGATCGCGAAAAACCGCGTCACGGTCCAACCGGCGTCTCCTGCGGGGGCGGCGTGGAGTGACGTGAAAGATTCAGGCGGAAACCAGGCAGGCAATCGAGGAGGAATACCATGGACACGGAGAAGAAGCTCTACCCGACGGCGTTGAACCCCCTGCTGATCCAACCCAGGCGCTCCCTCCCAGCGGAGGTGGCGATCATCGGCGCCGGCACCATCGGGCCCGACATCGGGTACTACGTGAAGAGCGCCCTGCCGGGGATCAAGCTCCACCTGGTGGACGTCGCCGAGAAAGCGCTCCAGAGCGCGGAGAAGCGGCTCCAGGGCTACGCCGCAAAGGCCGTGGACAAGCGGAAGATGAAGCAGGAGCAGGCCGATGCGGTCATGGAGAACATCTTCTACACCCAGGACTACGACCGGATCGCCGGGTGCGACCTGGTGATCGAAGCGGCCACGGAGAGCATCCCCCTCAAGGAGAAGATCTTCCAGATGATCGAGGAGCGGGTGAGCGAGGAGACCATCATCACCTCCAACACCAGCTCCATCCCGGCGGACCGGATCTTCGGCTCCATGAAGCGGCCGGAGAGGGCCACGGTCACCCACTTCTTCGCCCCGGCCTGGCGAAGCCTCCCCGTGGAGGTCATCCGTTGGGAGAAGGCCGACGATCAGGTGGTGGACGACCTGTTCTGGTTCTTCGCCGCCACGGGCAAGGCGCCCATCATCACGGACAATGCCATCTGCTTCGTCCTGGACCGGATCTTCGACAACTGGTGCAACGAGGCCGCCTACCTGCTGGAGCACGCCACGGCGAGCCAGATCGACAAGGTGGCCGAGGAGTTCGTCTTTGCGGGTCCCTTCTTCGTCCTGAACATGGCCAATGGAAACCCGATCATCGTGGAGACCAACACCCTCCAGATGGAGGAAGGGGAGCACTACCGGCCCGCCTCCATCCTGAACTCCGTGGACCGCTGGAACACCCATCGCCCGGGATCCAAGGTGGAGGTGCCCGACGACCTGAGGGGCCTGATTCGGGACCGGCTCCTGGGCATCTTTTTCTCCCAGTCCTTCGACATCATCGATCGGGGCATCGGCACCGAGGCGGACCTCAACTTCGGCTGCCAGATCGCCCTGGGCTTCCGCAAGGGGCCCTTCGACGTGATGCGGGAGATCGGGGAGGCCGAGGTGAACCGGATCATGGAGCGGTTCGTCTCCGAGCGGCCCGGCTTCCCCACGGCCAAGGCCCCCCTGGCCGACTACCAGGCCTTTCGCCGGTTCGTCCTGGTGGACGAGGTGGACGGGGTCAAGGGGATCACCATCCGCCGGCCCCAG
>Ga0207797_1003244_pt1 | contig 10911 bp, 7 predicted proteins | sample PRCRCaboRojoPR_6_FD_187275 | JGI IMG/M metagenome (GOLD analysis project Ga0207797, IMG submission 187275) | Marine sediment microbial community from Cabo Rojo, Puerto Rico - PR CR 10% Liquid 1 (SPAdes) | ecosystem: Environmental > Aquatic > Marine > Coastal > Sediment | place: Cabo Rojo, Puerto... | reverse complement strand
TAGGCCGCGAAGGACAGGCTGCCGACCACCCAGCCGCCCATCACCAGGCGACTCCCGTAGACCCCGGCGACCGCCCCGCCGAGGACCGATCCGACCGGGACGGCCACGCTGGCGACGCTCGTGATGAGGGAGGTGACCCGCCCCAGGAGGTCCTCGTCGACGGCCGACTGGAGCATCGTCCAGAACAGGACGTTGAACGCGCCCACGGGGACGAAGGTGAGAAAGAACAGCCCCAGGGTCGCGGGGAACCAGCCCACAGACAGCGCGAGCACGAGGACGACCCCGGAGAGGGCCTGGCTCCGGACGGTGAACCGACCCAGCGGGCGGTCCTCGACCGTGGAGGCGAGCAGGGTCCCGGCCAGGGTCCCGCCCGCGTAGGCCGCCATCAGGAGACCGAAGGCGTTGGGGCCGTCCATCGTCGCCGCGAAGGCCGGCATCACGCCGAGCATCGCCCCGGCGGTGAAGTTGGCCAGGACGGCCCCGGCCACGAGGGCGATGACCAGCGAGCCCCGGATGTAGGCAAAGCCGGCGCGCAACTCGGCGAGGTACCCCTCGGTCTCCCCTATCTCCGCCGCCTCTGCCGTCTCCCCCGCCTTCGCCTCTGCTGACTCCGCCGACTCCGCCTCGGTCGAATCCGCCCCCGCCGGCGCGTCCTCCCCCGCCGCGTCGGCGGCGCCCGCCGTCCCACGGGTGCCGGCGTCGGCGGCGTCCGGGACGCGGATGCCGAGGAAGGTGACCAGCGCCAGCCCGAAGGTGACCGAGTCGACGACGAACAGCGAGACGGCCCCGATGACGGCGATCAGCAGACCGCTCAGGGCGTTGAAGACCATGTCGGCCCCCTGGAAGGCCGCCGAGAGGAGCGAGTTCGCCCGCGCGAGGTTCTCCTCGGCGACCATCCGCGGGAGGGCGGCGTTCTGTGCCGGATATACGAACTGGTTGATCATCGTGACCACGGGCAACACGGCGAGGACGACCCAGACCGAGAGGTGCCCGGTCCAGGCGGCAAGCGGGATGATGAGGACGAGCAGGCCGTTGAGGGCCTGGGTGCCGACGAGGACACGCCGGAGGGGCCACCGGTCGACCAGCGGCCCGGTGAGGAAGGACAGCGCCGAGGGGGCCTGGACCATGAACCCGGCGATGCCGGTGAACAGGGGCGAGCCCGTGAGGTCGAAGACCAGCCACATCGCCGCCACGTAGTAGAGGCTGTCGCCGGCGTTCGTTACCAGCCGACCGGTGAGCAGCCGGAGGAACGGGTGGTTCGCGCGCAGGTCGCCAAGCAGCGTGGGGAGTCGGGAGGCGACGTCGGCCATACCGGCTAGCCGACCCCCGGCCGGGTAAGTGTTATCTGAAGAACATTTCTGTAGCTCCGCTTAGCGAAACGAAGTTCTGTTTGGGACCTGACACCCGCGCCCGTCGGGATCGGCCCGCACCCGCGCCGCGGTCACCCCTCCCGGAGGACGAACTCGATGCGCTCGGTCTCGCTGCCCTTCCGGGTCGTCTTGAGTATCTCGATGCGGCCGATCTCCCCGAGGTGGTCGACGTGGGTCCCGCCACAGGGGCAGTAGTCGTAGTCCTCGATGGCGACGACCCGCAGGGGGTCGACGCTGTCCGGGATCAGGTCAAGCAGCGCCCGCCCCTCGTCGGTCTCGGCCTCGACCTCGGCGCGGGGGCGCTCGGCTTTCGTCACCGCCAGGTCGCGGTCGATGACCCCGTTGGCGAGGCGCTGGATGCGCTGGATGTCCTCCTCGTCGAACTCGACGGGCTCGAAGTCGATGCGCGAGCGGTCCTCGTAGATCTGGTTGCCCGCCGTCGTCGCCCCGTACTCGTCGAGGACGACCCGGGAGAGGACGTGCTGGGCGGTGTGCATCCGGCGGAGGGTCCCGCGGCGGTCGGCGTCGATCTCGCCGTGGATCGGGGTTCCCGGCTCGGGCGGGTCGCCCTCGAGGGCATCGACGTAGTGGCGGACGTCACCGTGGTTCTTGCGGACGTCTCCGACCGTCGCCTCGCCACCGTCCCAGGACAGGGTGCCGTGGTCCGGGGGCTGGCCGCCGCCCTCGGGGTAGAAGTAGGTGCCGTCGAGGACGATATAGTCCTCTGTGGCCTCCTCGACGGTGGCCTCGAACCTGGTCACGCCGTCGGCGTCGGGCAGGTAGCGGAGTTCGGTCATCGGACCGGCGTAGGACCCGCCGGCCCATATACGCCGGGGGCTTGCAGGACCGGTCCTACGCCGGTCCGATGACCGGCGGGTACTGAGGAGGGATGGCCAACGGGTGGCCGTTTCGGGTGGGTGGACGTCGCCTCACCTACGACCTCGGCCATTCCGTAGCGCGTTAGTACCTCCACCACGACTCCCCGCCAATGAGTGAGGACAGCGAGCAGGAACTCGGGATGACCGAGTCGAAGGAACACAACACCGGGGAGTGGTACGCCGAACTCGTCCAGAAGGCCGGCCTGGCCTCCTACGCGCCGATGGGCGGGTTCATCGTCACCCGTCCCCGGGGGTACGCCGTCTGGGAGCGCATCCAGGACCACCTCGATTCGTGGTTCAAGGACACCGGCGTACAGAACGCCTACTTCCCGCTGTTCATCCCCGAGAGCTACCTCGAACGCGAGAAGGACGTCGTCGAGGGCTTCGACCCCGAGGTCGCCTGGGTCACCCACGGCGGGTACGAGGAGCTTGAGGAGCGGCTGGCGGTCCGCCCCACGAGCGAGTCCATCATCGCCCCGTTCATGGCCCAGTGGGTCCGCAGTCATCGGGACCTCCCGCTCCGGCTGAACCAGTGGTGCTCCGTGGTGCGCTGGGAGGCCACCGAGACCAAGCCCTTCTTCCGGACCAAGGAGTTCCTCTGGCAGGAGGGCCACACCGCCCACGCGGACATGGACGACGCCTGGGAGGAGACGATGACCCGGCTGGACCAGTACAAGCGCTGCTACGAGGAGGTCATGGCGATGCCGGCGCTGACCGGCCGGAAGCCCCCCCACGACAAGTTCCCCGGCGCGCACACCACGACCACCGTCGAGGCGCTGATGCCCGACGGGAAAAGCGTCCAGGGCGCGACCTCCCACTACCTCGGGACCTCCTTCGCGGAGGCCTTCGACATCACCTACGCCGACGCCGACGAGGACGAGAAGACGGCCCACACGGCCTCCTGGGGCCTCTCCTGGCGGGCCATGGGCGCGATGTTCATGACCCACTCCGACGACCAGGGCCTCGTCCTCCCACCCGCGCTCGCGCCCGAGCAGGTCGTCGTCGTGCCGATCTGGGACGAGGCGAACAAGGACGAGGTGCTGGGCTACGCCGAGGCCGTCGTCGACGACATCGGCGACGCCGCCCGCGTTCACCTCGACGACCGCGAGAACCGCAACCCCGGCTTCAAGTACAACGAGTGGGAGCTCAAGGGCGTCCCGCTCCGCATCGAGATCGGGCCGAACGAGGCCGCCGACGACGATGTAACACTCGTCCACCGGCCCGACGGCGAGCAGATCGTCGAGGACCGGGCGGACGTCGCCGCGACCGTCCGCGAGCACCTCGAGACCGTCTTCGCGAAGCTGTACGCCCGCGCCGAGGAAACCCTGGAGGGCGAGATTCGGGAGGCCGAGAGCCGCGAGGAGATCCTCGGCACCATCGGCCAGCACGGCGGCTACGTCAAGGCCGGCTGGTGTGGCGACGAGGCCTGCGAGGACCCCATCAAGGAGGCCATCGCCGCCGAGATCGTGATGGTCCCCCTCGACCGGGACGAGGACCCCATCCACGACGCGTGTGCGATCTGCGGCGAGGCGGCCGCCGAGACGGCCTACTTCGCGAAGACCTACTAGGGCCGTCCGGACCCCGGTCTGGACGCCATCTGTCACCCAGGTGCTGGCCGCGAGCCCAGGACCACGAGCCGGCTTTCGCTCGGTCCACACCCGCTCGCGCCTGGCCTGTGACGACGGAGCGGCGCCGCCAGTGGCACCGCGACCGTGACCGTACCGAACAGGTTGCCCGCCACCGCACCCTCGACCCGCCACACCTCCGTGGGCGTCCCATTGGTCATGGGGCCCGTTACCGTCGAGTGCCGGCGGGGTACTCCCACCTTCCTTGTGTTTTATTAGCACGGGCGACGCCCGGATTTCCGCCCGTACGGGTGGGCGACGGCGGCCCCGAACCTCCCGGGAATGGGGTGTCACGGCGTACCGTGGTCGATATCGTGGCCGGGCGGCAAACCGCCCGAAAGAACTCTCCTGAACGTTCGTGATGGTCCCGTCGTACTCGCCATGAATATTAATATTCCCTAATTTGGGTTTAACACACTTGCATGCATTGAGGGGTAACCTCTTATGCCTGTACCCCGAGCCTCAGGGTATATGTCAGAGCCACGCATGACCGGTGGGTCCGGGCCCGGGGAGTGCCTCGTAGATCCCACCGACCAGCGCGCGAACTGCGGGGTAGGGGTCGTGATGGACCTCGACGGCGGGACCGACCACTCCGTCGTCAGCGACGGCCTCGCGCTCGTCGAGCACATGGAACACCGCGGGACCACCGGGGCCGAGTCCGGGACCGGCGACGGCGCGGGCATCATGCTCCAGATCCCCCACGGGTTCTTCGCCGACGAGGTCGACGCCGACCTCCCCGATCCGGGGGCCTACGCCGTCGGGGTCTGTTTCCTGCCCCAGGACGACGGGGCCCGGGCCGGATTGAAGGAGGCCGTGGCGGCGGAACTCGCCGGCGAGGACCTCGAGGTCCTGGCCTGGCGGGAGGTCCCGACGGACAACGCGGGCCTCGGGCAGACGGCGCTTGACTCCGAGCCGGTCGTCGAGCAGGTGTTCGTCCGCTCGGCGACGGGCGCGACGGGCGAGGCCTTCGGCCGGCAGCTCTACGTCGGCCGGCGGGTCCTCGAGAACGCCGTCGAGGCCGCCGAGCCGCCCGGACACGAGCGGTTCTACGTCGTCTCGCTGTCCCGGAAGACCGTCGTCTACAAGGGCCTGCTCACGGCCGAGCAGGTCGCCAGCTACTATCCGGAGCTCTCAGACGAGCGCATGCGCTCGACGTTCGCGCTGGTCCACGCCCGCTTCTCGACGAACACGCTGGGGGCCTGGCACCTCGCCCACCCATACCGGAACATCATCCACAACGGCGAGTTCAACACCATCCGCGGCAACATCAACTGGATGCGGGCCCGGGAGACCGACATCGACCACCCCTCCTTCGGGGCCGACATCGAGAAGGTCAAGCCGATCATCGACGACCCCGACCAGTCCGACACCGCGAGCGTCGACAACGCCCTCGAACTCCTGATGCAGGGCGGCCGCGACCTGCCCCACGCGCTCCGGATGCTCATCCCCGAGGCCTGGCGCGGCCCGGACAACGAGGTCTCCGGTGACCGCCGGGACTTCTATGACTACCACGCCTCCCTGGTCGAGCCCTGGGACGGCCCGGCCCTGGTCGCGGCGACCGACGGCGACCGCGTCGGTGCCGTGCTCGACCGCAACGGACTCCGGCCCTGCCGGTACGACATCCTCCAGGACAACACGCTGGTGATGTCCTCGGAGGCGGGCGCCCTGGACTACGACGAGAGCGAGATCAGCGAACGCGGCCGCCTGCAGCCCGGTCAGTGCTTCCTCGCCGACCCCGAGGAGGGCCGGGTCGTCCCCGACGCGGAGGTCTTCGATGGTCTCGTCGACGACCGGTACGGCCGGTGGGTCGCCGAGGAGCAGGTCACCATCGGCGACCTCTCGCCGGACGACGACAACACGCCCCAGCACCGCGTCGAGGACCTGCGGGCCCACCAGGCGATGTACGGCTACACCTACGACGAGGTCGACCACCTGCTCGAACCGATGGCCGAGAAGGGCAAAGACCCCGTCGGCTCGATGGGCGACGACACGCCGCTGTCGGTCCTCTCGCAGTTCAACCGCCCGCTGTTCACCTACTTCAAGCAGCTGTTCGCGCAGGTCTCGAACCCGCCGCTTGACTACATCCGCGAGGAACTGGTCACGAGCATGGAGACCCGCCTGGGCCCCCAGCGGAACCTCCTCGAGGAGTCCCGGGCCCACGCCCGACAGGTCGTGCTCGACTCGCCCGTCCTGACCGACCAGGAACTCGACGCCATCGCTGACGTCGACGAGAACGGGATGTCGGCGGCGACGGTCGACATCACCTACGACCCCGACGCGGTCGACCTCCGGGCGGCCGTCGAGGACGTCCGCGACGCGGCCGACGCGGCCGCGGCGGCGGGTCAGGACATCATCGTCCTCTCGGACCGCGACGCCGGCCCCGGCCGGGTGCCGATCCCGAGCCTGCTGGCCGTCGGGGGCGTCCACCACCACCTGGTCCGCAACGGCCACCGCAACCACGTGGGCCTCGTCCTCGAGTCCGGCGACCCCCGCGCGGTCCACCACGTCGCGACGCTGATCGGCTACGGGGCCGGCGCGGTCAACCCCTATCTGGCCTACCAGACCATCGAGGACCTCGTCGCGGGCCCGGACGGCGCCGACCCCTCCAACGCCATCGACGCCTACATCAACGCCGTCGAGGACGGTCTCCTGAAGACGATGGCCAAGATGGGCATCTCCACCGTCGAGAGCTACCAGGGCGCCCAGATCTTCGAGGCCGTCGGGCTCTCCTCGGACTTCGTCGAGGAGTACTTCGCGGGCACGGAGAACCGCACCGAGGGCATCGGCATCGCGGAGATCGAGAGCGACCTCGCCGACCGCCACGAGGTCGCCTGGGAGAGCGATGACACCGAGATGCCCCGCGTCGGTGAGTACGAGAACCGCTCCGGGGGCATCTTCCACCAGTGGAACCCGGACACCGTCGGGACGCTCCAGCAGGCGGTGCGGATGGGCGACTACGAGCAGTACCGGGACTTCGCCGCCCAGATCAACGACCAGGCCGGCCAGCTCCAGACGCTGCGGGGCCTGCTCGAGTTCGCCGACGAGGACCGCGAGTCGATCCCCCTCGAGGAGGTCGAGCCGGTACAGGACATCGTCACGCGCTTCGAGACCGCCGCGATGAGCCTGGGCTCGCTCTCGCCGGAGATGCACGAGAACAACGCCATCGCCATGAACCGCCTGGGCGGGGCGGCCAACACCGGGGAGGGCGGTGAGCCCCCGGAGCGCTTCGGGACCGAGAAGGAGTGTCACACGAAGCAGGTCGCCTCCGGGCGCTTCGGGGTGACCTCGACGTACCTCGCAAACGCCGAGGAACTCCAGATCAAGATGGCCCAGGGCTCAAAGCCCGGCGAGGGCGGCCACCTCCCCGGCAAGAAGGTGAACGAGATGATCGCCCACGTCCGGTATGCCACCCCGGGCGTCGGCCTCATCTCGCCGCCCCCGCTGCACGACATCTACTCCATCGAGGACCTCAAGCAGCTGATCTACGACCTGAAGGCGAGCAATCCGGAGGCCGACGTCAACGTGAAGCTCGTCGCCGAGGCCGGCGTCGGCATCATCGCCGCCGGCGTCGCCAAGGCAAACGCCGACAAGGTCCACATCTCGGGCCACTCCGGCGGGACGGGTGCCTCCCCGAAGACCTCCATCAAGAACGCCGGCATCCCCTGGGAACTGGGCCTCGCGGAGGCCAACCAGATGCTGCGCACCACGGGGCTTCGGGACCGCATCGAGGTGACCGCCGACGGCGGCCTCAAGACCGGCCGCGACGTCGCCATCGCGGCGCTGCTCGGCGCGGAGGGCTACGCCTTCGGCACGGCCTCGATGGTCACCTCGGGCTGTGTGATGGCCCGCCAGTGCCACGAGAACACCTGCCCCGTCGGCGTCGCCACCCAGAACGAGAAGCTCCGCGAGCGGTTCCCCGGACAGCCCCAGCACGTCATCAACTACATGACCTTCATGGCCCAGGAGCTCCGGGAGATCATGGCCGACCTGGGCTTCCGGACGGTCGAGGAGATGGTCGGTCGCGTCGACGTCCTCCGCCAGCGGACCGACGTCACCCAGCCCAAGGCGAAGAAGCTTGACCTCTCCGCGCTGCTTGCCGCCCCCGAGTCCGACTACGACGTCGACCGCACGAAGACCCGACCCCAGACCCACGAGGTCGACGCGCAGCTCGACTGGGACCTCCTCGAGGAAGCCGGGGGGGCCATCGAGACCGGCGAGCCGGTGACCATCGACGCTGCCATCGACAACGTCGACCGCGCCGTGGGCGCGACGCTGTCGAACCGCATCTCCCGCGAGCACGGCGTCGAGGGCCTCCCGGCGGACACCATCACCTGCCGGTTCTCGGGCACGGCCGGCCAGAGCTTCGGGGCCTTCCTCCAGGACGGCGTCACGATGGACCTGGTCGGCACCGCCAACGACTACGTCGGCAAGGGCCTCTCCGGGGGGAAGCTGGTCGTCCGGACGCCGCCGGAGGCCCCCTACGAGGCCGACGAGAACGTCCTCGTGGGCAACGTCGCCCTCTACGGCGCCACGCAGGGCGAGTGCTACGTCAACGGCGTCGCCGGCGAGCGCTTTGCCGTCCGCAACTCCGGGGTGACCGGCGTCGTCGAGGGCGTCGGCGACCACGGCTGTGAGTACATGACCGGCGGCGCCATCGCCGTCCTTGGCGAGACCGGCAAGAACTTCGCCGCGGGGATGTCCGGCGGCATCGCCTACGTCTACGACCCGGAGGACGCGTTCGAAGAGCACGCCAACACGGGCATGGTCACCCTCTTCGAGACCCTCGAGCCGGCGGACCGCGACCTGCTCACCCGACTCGTCGAGAACCACGCCGCCTACACCGACTCGGACCGGGCGGCGGCGCTCCTCGAGAACTGGGACGACGAGATCGAGCAGTTCACGAAGGTGATGCCCGACGCCTACGCGGAGGTGATCGCCGAGCGCGAACGCGACGACGTCCGGAACCACCTCCCCGCGCCGGCCACGCCCGACCGCGGGGGCGGCGCCGACGCGATGGCCGGCCAGGCCGACGACTGAGCCGGGGCCGCGTCTGCGCCCGCCGCCCGGCGGTTCAGACCCAGGCGCGCAGACACTCGTCCGAGCAAAAGCGCAGGTCGACCTCCGCCTCGGTGTCCCGGACGTGGACCCGGAGCGTGTAGGCCGGACTCGCCCCCGCCTCGCAGTTCGCACACGCCATGGGCGTGATTCGGGTCACCTGCCGGGTTGTTATGGCCTTGCTACGTCGCGGCGGCCGCCCCGGCGGGCCCGGGCTTCCTTATGCCCGCCGCCCCTTGTCGCCACATGGCCAGGCACGCACTCGTCGTCGGTGGGACCCGGTTCATCGGCCGGCACACGGTCCGGGAACTGCTTGATGCGGGCTACGAGGTGACGCTGTTCAACCGCGGCTCCCACGCGAACCCCTTCGCTGACACCGAGGGCGTCGCCCACGTCGCCGGCGACCGCACCGACGACGACCGCCTCGCCGCGGCCGCCGCCTCCGTCGACCCCGAGGTGGTCGTCGACCTGGTCGCGTACTACCCACGGGACGTCCGGGTCGCCACCGAGGTCTTCGCCGACGTCGAGGCCTACGTGTACGTCTCCTCCGGCGCCGCCTACGGCGCGGAGGCGATCCCGAAGCGCGAAGACGAGACGGCGCTTGCCCCCTGCAGCGACGCCCAGGCGACCGACGACTCGATGGCCTCCTACGGCGCCCGGAAGGCCGAGGGCGACCGCGCGGTCGCCGCCGCCGCGGCCGAGGGCGTCCCCGCCATGAGCGTCCGCCCGCCGGTGGTCTATGGCCCCCACGACTACACCGGCCGCTACGCGTACTGGATCCAGCGGGTCCGCGCCCACGACCGGGTCGTCGTCCCCGGGGACGGGACGAACCTCTGGCACCTGGCCTTCGCCGAGACCGTGGCGCGGGGCATCCGGACCGTCGCCGAGGCGGGAACGCCCGGGGAGGCCTACAACGTCGCCGACCGCCGGCTCCTCACGCTCGGGGACCTCCTACCGGCGGTCGCCTCGGCCGCGGGCGCCGACGTCGAGGTGGTCACGGCCTGCGGGCGCGAACTCGCGGCGGCCGACCTCGCGCCCGACGCCTTCCCGCTGTACCGGGACCCGCCCCACGTCCTCTCGACGGCCAAGCTCGCCGCCCTGGGCTGGGAGGCCGTCCCCGTCGAGACCGCCATCGAGCGGACCGTCGAGCACGTCATCGAGGCCCGCGAGGCCGGCGACCCACCCGAGCCGGGGCCCGACCGCGCCGACGAGGAGCGCGTCCTCGCGGTGCTCGACACCCTGGTCTGAGCCGGGCCCTGCGCCGCGGTGGCGCCCTCAGACCGCGCCGCCCTCGATGGTGGCCTCGGCGTGGAGGCTGTCCTTCAGCGCGTCGTGGACCTTGCAGAGCTCGAAGGCGCGCTCGAGGATCGCCTCGCCGGTGTCGGCGTCGACGTCGGCCTCGACCCTGACCTCGAAGCTGACGGCCTCGAGCTTGTCGTCGTCGTTGGTCTCGCCGGTGACGCGGTTCTCTATCCGCCCGAGGTCCTCGACGCCCCGCTGCTGGCCGCCGACCCTGAGCGCGGGGACGAAACACGCCGCGTAGTCCGCGAGCAGGGTCTCGACGGTGTCCGGCGTCTCCTCGCCGGTCGCGTCGATGGTGAGCTCGAAGTCGCCGACGGTGTTGACGGAGCGGTACCCCTCCTCGCTGACGCTTGTGACTTCAGTGGGCATGGCATGGGGACCCTCGCCCGGCAGGCCCGTAAGGGTTCCTGGCCGGACGCCGGCGGCGACCCAACCTATATCATGGCGATGGACCTACAGGAGGCCATGGACGCACGCACGAAGACCGCGCTGGGCCTCCTCTGGGTGGTGGCAGCCGTGGTCGCCGGCGCCGCGCTGGTCATCTTCGCGTCGAGCCAGCTCCTCAAGACCGGCGGCGTCGTGCTGGTCGTCGTCGGCATGGTGAGCATCATGCCGACGATGCAGTTCATGATGGAGTCGCTGGGCTCGACGGCGGCGGAGTGACCGCGCGCGGCGCCTCGC
>Ga0207797_1003243_pt1 | contig 10911 bp, 14 predicted proteins | sample PRCRCaboRojoPR_6_FD_187275 | JGI IMG/M metagenome (GOLD analysis project Ga0207797, IMG submission 187275) | Marine sediment microbial community from Cabo Rojo, Puerto Rico - PR CR 10% Liquid 1 (SPAdes) | ecosystem: Environmental > Aquatic > Marine > Coastal > Sediment | place: Cabo Rojo, Puerto... | reverse complement strand
ACAGGTGATGGCGAGGAGGACGAACAGTTCGGGGCCGACGGCGGTGAGTTCGGCGGGCGCACGCTCGGGTCGCGAGAGGTACGACCGGAGGATGGGGCCGCCCACCTCGAAGTAGGTCATCGTGCCGCTGTAGACGAACAGGAGGACGGCCGCGGCGACGGTCTGGACGCTCGCCGGGAGGATGGCGGCGCTCAGGCGGTCGCGGGAGACGGCCATCACGACGAGCAGCCGGAGCGCGAAGATGCTCGCGAGGGCGGCCACGAGTGCCTCGAAGACGAACTCCTGCCCGAGCGTCTCGGAGAGGATGGCCACGATGCCCGCGAGGGTCAGCACGCCGACGACGACCAGTTCACAGAGCAGGGCGAGCAGCGACGCCCGGTTCGGCGTGAGCTGGCCGCCGACCATCCGGTCGAGGTACGGGGTGACGACGCTGGCGACCACGGTGGGGACGCCGATGAAGAAGACGCCCTGCCACGCGTCCTCCAGCACGAACCGGGAGTCGAAGGCCGCGACACCCGCGAGCGCCGCGATGAGCAGCGAGAACGCCACGCTCGAGTACCACGAGGGGGCCCTGAAAATGAACCGCGAGAGCGACGCGAGGTCCCCTTGCGTGTTACTCATGTTGGAATGTCTCCGTGCGCGGTCCCTTAACTACGCGTCAGACGCCCGTTCACACACCGCACGGAAGTTCTCGAAGACGGCCTCTCCCTCCTCTGTGTGTGCCACCTCGGGGTGCCACTGGACGCCGTAGAGGTTCCGGTCGGTGTCGCTCATCGACTCGATGCCACACACGTCGCTCGTACCCGTGCGGACGAACCCCTCGGGGAGTTCCTTCACCTCGTCGGCGTGGCTCGCCCAGACCCGCGTCTCGGGGGCGAGCGACCCGACCAGTGGGTCGTCCGGGTCCTCGATGCGGACGGTCACGTCGGCGTAGCCGCCGTACTCGCCCGACCCGACCGCGCCACCGAGTTCGGTTGCCATCAGTTGCATCCCGAGACAGATGCCGAGCACCGGCTTGCCCGTCTCCAGATACTCCGCCGATCGGCCGCCCCGGTCCATGTCCGGCCCGCCCGAGAGGACGAAGCCGTCGGCCTCCACCTCGGAGGGGGGCGTCTCGTTGTCGACGATGTCGGAGTCGATGCCGAGGTCCCGGAGCGCGCGCCCCTCCAGGTGGGTGAACTGCCCGTGGTTGTCGACCACGACGATACGCGTCATTGCTACTCCGTACTCTGTTGCCCCGTATAAGCCTCCTGAAACGGCCAGAAAATCGGCAGACGACCGTGACGTCCCTCGCTCCCCCGTGCATCGCCGGGGCTTTCTTCCGTGCGTCCGTTCCCTCGACCGTGTCGCCCGCCACCCTCGCCCGCCTCGCCCCACCCACCCTCGCGCGGGTCGACCTCGACCGCTTCCTCGCGCTCGGTGCGGCCGTCGGCGCCCTCGGCTGGAGCGCCACGGCCCTCCTCACCGCCCGCCCCGACGTCGTCGCCGACCCCGTCCTCGTCTCGGTGGCGCTGTGGGGCGTCCTCGTCGCCGTGATGATCGGGGTCGGCGTCTTCGCGACGCCCGACGCGGTCCGGTTCTCCCGGCCGATACTGGTCTGGGGCCCCGCGAACGCGCTGGCCTCGCTCGTCACGCTCGGGGTCCTGTTCGGCCCGCTCCCGGACTGGGCGCTGCCCGGCGTGTGGGCGCTCGCAGGCGCGGTGGGCTACGAGGCGAGCAGGCGTGCCGTCGACGGCCCCGCCCGCCCGGTCTACCTGGCCGCCACGTTCGTCGAGGTGTTGACGCTCGGGGCCGTCCTCGTCGTCCCGCCGGCGGGCGTGTTCGTCCTCCTCGGCGTCTCTCACGCCCTGCCGCTGGCGCTGGTGGTGTCGACGGACGACCCGCGAGCCGCGGGCGCACTCGTGCTGACGTGGACACTGGGGCTGCTCGTCGTCCGGCAGTTCCCCTAGTCCTCGCGGAACCCGGCCTCGGTCAGTGCCTCGTTGATGTCCTCGCGGACCCACTCGCCGGACTCGCGGTCGCGGGCCGTCGTCACGACGCGGTTCTCCTGCACGCTGGAGCCGTCGCGGATGAGCAGGCGGACGTTCCCCGTCCCGTCCGCCCGGGTCGCCTTCGCGCGCACCCCGGAGCGGGACCCGGACCCCCCCGCGTCGATGGGACCCGGGATGACCTTCTTCACGTGCGGGTGGTCGGCCGCGATACGGATCACCTGATAGCCGTCGCGCTCGCCGATGAGCGTCGAGTGTGCCCCGCCGAGTTTCTCGGCGACGGGCTTGTCGACGACCTCGAGCGGCGAGTCACCCCTCCGCGCGAGGATGGCCTCGACGGGGTCGCCGTCCCCGCCGACGCGGTAGAGGGGGTAGTGCAACTGCGCCCGCACCGCGTTCAGCACCTCCCGGTCCCCGGTGGCGTACACCTCCTCCGGGCGCTTGCGGTGGACGTCGTCGGTTATCTGGCCCGCGAAGTTGCGCAACTCGGTCCCGACCCAGCGTTCGGAGGACTCGGGGCGGGTGGTGACGACGCGCTGGCCGACCACCGCCTCGTCGTCGAGGGCTGTGACGGTCGCCCGCTCGCGCGACAGGTCGAGGACCACGGCGTCGGCGTTTGCCGTCTCACACTGGAGACAGTAGTCCCCCGGCCGCTCCAGCGAGTTCGCACAGCGCCGACACTCCATACACGAGAGTGGGGGTGCGCGCCCGATAAGATGGACGGTTCGGTCGTCCCGGCGGCGGCAGACGGGAGGGACCGGTCGGGACTGCCTCGCCGGGCCTGTCCGACGGGTGACTCACCCACCGACAGCCGCGACGCGCACCGCCTCGACGTAGTTCGCGCCCGCGAGGAGGGCGAGACCGGCGAGCAGGACGACGGCCTCACCGGGCGAGACGTGCCAGTCGCGCACGGCGCGGACGCGCTCGAACTCCTCGCGCCAGCGAGGGCCGGACTTCTGGTGCCACAGCATCACCCCGCGCGTGGCGACCGCGATAGCGACGAACGCGGTGAGTTCGTAGAGGCCCGAGCGGCCCAGCGCCACCGCGAGCGAGGGCTCCAGCCGTCCGGCCTGTATCACGAGCGAGTTCGACCCCCAGACCAGCCCACCCTGCACGAACGTCACGAGGAGGACGAGGTGGCCGAGCGGCGTCTCCACGGACCGGAACGTGTTCGCGCCGACCAGAATCAGGGTGAACAGGAGGTTGAACCCGAGGATGCTGAGGAACTCCGTGCGGACGTCCCCGAGGAAGGGCGTCCGCGCACCGACCCCGGCGGCCCCACGGAGGATGCCCTCCGGCAGGAGGTAGTAGCCGACGTACCACGCGGCGACGAACAGCGTCGTGAAAACCAGCCACGAGGCGACGAACCGGACGAGGACGTTGTCGTGGTTGACGTACCCGGAGAGTCGACCGAGGGGCGTGCTCGACTCGGCCCGCGTCGACGAGTCCCCACCGCTCGTACTCGTGTCCATACCGGCCGTACGACGCTCGACCTGATAGCCAGTCTAGAAGATTCTCGCGTCGCGAGAACGGGCTTCAGGACGCCGGGCTTCGGAGGCGGCGCGGTCAGTCCCCGTCGCTCGCCCGCAGGGTGAGCACCGGGACCGGCGAGGTCCGGACCACGCGCTCCGCGACACTGCCGATGAGGTAGTGGTCGAGTCCCGTGCGACCGTGGGTCCCCATCACGACAAGGTCCACGGGGAGGTCCTCGACGGCCTCGAGGATGACCGTCCGTGGCACCCCGGCGTCGACGTGTATCTCGGTGTCGACCTCGTCGGGGAGCCGATTCACGGCGGCCTCCGCCGCGTTCCGGGCCCGGTCCTCTTCGGCCTCGTCCCACACGTCCGGTGCGAGGCCGGCAGAGGGGCTCTCGAAGCGGTTGCGCGAGTCGGCCACCGAGAGTACGTGGACCGTCGCGCCCTGGTCGACGGCGAGGTCGGCGACGTGGTCGGCCGCGGCGTGGCTGCTCGGACTCCCGTCGGTCGGGAGCAGGATGTCGTCGTACATCGCGCTCAGACCACCCCAGAGGCGATGACGAAGAGGGCGACGGCGATGATGGTGAACAGCACGCCGACGCCCTGCTTGAGCAGTTCCGTGTCGAGACGAGAGGCGACGTAGGGCGCGATCTGCCCGCCCGTGACCGTCGCCGGGACCGTCCAGACGACCATGTTCCACGGCGTGGAGGCGAGGTCGATGGCGTGGCCGCCGACCAGCCCGCCGCCGAAGACGTGCACGAGCGAGGCGAGCACCGCCGTCAGCGCGACGACGATGTGGTTCGTCCCGATGGCGATGCGGACCGGCACCTCGGTCCGGAGCATCGAGATGATGCCGAGTTCGCCGATACCGAAGCCTGCGAGCCCCTGGAACACGCCGCCGACAGAGTAGTTCCCGAACCGTTCGAGCCACCCGCCCCGGGTGTAGTGGTAGTCGTTGCCGTCGCGGTCGACGCGGGTGACCTTCCCGTCGCCGTCGGTGTCGACACCCGCCGGACCGAGCTTGTCGTCGTCGTCCGGGAGGTGGCCACCGTCGGCGGAGAGGGCCTTGCCGTCGTCGCTCCCTGCGTCACTGTCCTCCGGGCGCTCGTGGTCGAGGTCCACCCGGAACAGCAGGAACGCGGCGGCGATGAGCGCCACCCCGAGGAGGAACCGGAACACCGGCGCCGGGATGACGAACGAGAGGAGCGCCCCGCCCACGACGAACGGGACGGCACCGCCGACCAGCGAGAGCGCGAGCTTCCGGTCGACCAGCCCGTACTGGATGAACGCCAGCGCGGAACTGGAGAGGCCGAACGACTCGCTGATGAGGCCGATCTTCACGATGGTCTCGGGCGCGAGGGTCGCCGACACCAGCGCGTCCGGGGCCAGCAGCGTCGCCAGCCACGGGAACACGAAGATGAGGTACGGGACGAACAGGGCGGAACCACTGATGCCCACGGTGTTCACGATGGTCGCCCCCAGCAGGAAGAACGGGAACAGCCACCACCACCGGAGCCAGTAGTCCGCACCACCACCCGTCTCGGCGGGTAGCGGCGCCCCGAAGTACACCCCCGTTACGAACAGGAGCGGTGCCAGGAACACGAAGATGTGCTGGTACTTCAGGAACGTCCGTTGGATGCGGTCGGCGCCAGAGGCGTCGCTCATTGACGGATACTCGCTCCGAGGAGTGTCTACCTTGAATACCTTTCCATCACGGAACGCTACAACCCGGTAATCGGGCCTGTCACGCCCCCACAGGCCCGAATCGTTTCCGGCAACCTTCGCCACCTGTATGATAGTTAGACACAATTCCGGCTCAGGTCAGGTCCGCCGTGTGACCCTTCAGGAACTCCCGGAGCACCACCGTGGCGTACGACCCCTTCGGGAGCGCGAAGGAGAACGTCAGCGGGTCCGGAGCGACCGCGAGGTTCGTGCGGAGCAGCACTGCCCGTCGCGTCCCCGTCGAGTGGAACTCGCCCGGGAGGTCGAACGACTCGCGCGAGAGGTCGAGGGCCGCGAGCACCTCGCGGGCGATCTCGCCGGGGGCGCCGTCCGCGAACTCGGTCTCGGTGCCGACGAGCGGCGCGGTCACGAACGCGCGACCACGCGCGCAGTGACGGTTCACCGTGTCCAGTCGCTTCCCGCTCGCGGTCTGCAGGCGGTCGGTGTCCGGCAACGAGAGTCCCTCGGGCGTGTCGGTAGCCGCGAAACAGACCACGTCACCCTCGACGGCCTCGTGGAACGGGAGCCCTCGCTCGAGGCGCTCCGAGAGTATCAGGTTGAACGCGTACGACTGGGCGGCGTTCACGAGCAGCCGCTGGAGGTTCGTCGGGAGCGTCTCCAGCGCCGCCCGGAAGTGCGCGGGTCGTTCGCCACCCGTCTCCGCCAGCGAGTGGACCATCGACCGTTCGTAGCGGAGCTTCCGCGGCAGACGGTCGATGGCGCCCTCCCAGTCGCGCGTCTCGGCGACCCACTCGCGGGCCGCACGGGTGTCCTCGGGCTCGAACTCGGCGGTCGTGGTCACGTACGTCAGCACCGCGTCCTCCCAGTTCCCGCGGGCGATGTCGAGGCCGGTGCGGTGGGTGATGGCCCGCCGAGAGCCGAACCGCTGGTGGCCGAAGTAGTTCGGGACGCCGGCCGGCGCGGCCGGGTCGTCGGGGTCGCCGTCCGCGAACGTCCGGAGCGCCCGCGCGATGGCGTCGGCGTGCTCTGGATGGGCCGGGTCCCGGACGGTTATCTCGAAGCGGTTGCCCGCGAGGTCACCGAACAGGAGCGGCCTGCCGGCTCGCCCGAGCACCTCCAGTTCGGCGTCCCTGACCTCGGGTAGGTCCTCGGCCGCGACGTTCCGCACGGAGAACAGCTGGGTCGAGACCGCCCGCTTGTCCTTCGTGCCGGCCCACGAGACCCGTTCACGGGAGATACCGAGCTTCTTCGAGAGGGAGTCCGCGAAGTCGTTCGTGTCCCAACCGCGGAGCGTGGCCCGGAACACGAGTTCGGGGTAGCTCCCGGGGTCCGCGTCCGGCGGCTGGACGTCCGCGCCGAACCGTTCGAGTTCGGTGACCCGGAAGTCCTCGGGACTGTCGCGCAGCCGCCCGCCGGTGCCGTCGGCGTCGCTCACGTACCAGCACATCCCCATCTCGCGTTCGAGGGCGCCCGCCTCGCGCATCAGCCCCGTCCTCCACTCGACCGACCGACCCCGCGTGTCTCGTCCATACCGGGGCTTCCGCGGGCGCCGGCAAGTGGCTGTGGGTTCGCGGGGCGGTCAGGGGGACGGCTCCGCCGTGTCCTCGACCGGCTCGAGGTCGACGGGGACGGCCGACGGGAGCGCCTCGGCCAGCGCCACCCCCCTGCAGAGCACGCTCACGCCGGGGATGTCGAACGCCACCCGGTTGCGTGGGTCGGTCGGGACCACCACCACGTTGCGGAGTCCGACCCGACGTCGGAGGTGCTGGGCGACGAGGAGGTTCCGGCCGTCGTCCCCGGTGACGACCACGGCGGTGTCGTCCGGACCGACACCCGTGGCCGCGAGGGCGGCAGGCCTCGTCAGGTCGGCCGCCAGTGACGCTTCGTGATCGGCCGGGTCACGGACCGCCGCCGGGTCGTCGTCGAGGTGGTGGACCCGTGCGCCGGCTGCCAGTCGTTCGGCCAGCCGACGGCCGACCTGTCCGCCACCGACCACGAGTACCCGTCCCGTCAGGACGGCCGGTTCGGTCACCACGGCGTTCGCCGCGGCGTCGACCCGTCGCCGTACGGCCTCCTCGGACGCCGTCCCGGACTCCACGCTCCGCTCGGGGTCGTCCACCGACCCGCCCGCTGGTGTCCGCCTGTCAGTCGCCATACTCGCCCTCTGTCTCGCAGAAGCATAAGAATTTCCAAAATTCGACCGAAACAGTAAATATTGGGCATATCTTTTACCAGAACGGTAATGAACGCCGCAAGCGGACGTCGGCAGGACGGACACCGTGCCCCGGAGGGGGGACGTGAGTGACCTCGTGGTGGTCGTCGGACAGCGAGGACGCCTGCGCGACTACGTGCGGTACGCGGTCCGCGAGGGCCGCGACGCCGCGCAGGAGCGGACCGTCCACGCACGGTTCCTCGTCCCGACCGGCACCGGTGGGGACACGCTCCCGCGCCCGGCCGCCGCGGCGCTGGCCGACCGGGTCGCGGCGATCGTCGCGACGGAGTCGCTCGGTCGCCTGACCGTCAGCACCGAGGTCCACGAGACGCGCGGCCCCGATAGCGAGGCGCGGCTGACGGCGCTCGTCGCCGCACTCGACGAGGCGCCGACCCGCCTCCTGCTCTCGCCCGCCTTCGAGGAGTTCACGACCACGGACGTGACCGCGGCCCTGCAGGCCGCCGGCCTCGCGGAGTCGGTGACGGTGGAGCGTGCGCCCGTCGAGCGACGGGTACTCCGACCCCCGCTGGCCTTCGAGCGGAGCCCCGGTCGTGTGGCCGCGACGTTCGGGCTCTCGTTCGCGTTCTACCTCGCGCTGGGTGACCCGACGGACCCCTTCGACCTCGCGACGGGCGTGCTCGCGGCCGCGGTGGTCGCCGCGCTCCTCTCGCGAGTGGTGCTGGAGACGACCCCCACGCCGGCGAGCGTGGGCCGGGTCGCGCGAGCGACCCTGTTCCTGCCGTACCTGCTGTACGCAGTCGTCCGCGCCAACGTCGCGATGGCCGCCGTCGTCCTCCACCCGCGCCTCCCCATCGACCCGTCGGTGGTCCGCGTGCCCGCGCCCGAGGGACGGGTAGCCCGTGCCCTGCTGGCGAACAGCATCACGCTCACGCCCGGCACCCTCACCGTCGACGTGGTGGACGACGAGGTGGTCGTCCACGCGCTGACCGCCGACACGCGCGCGGAACTCGAGGCCGGCGGCCTCGCCCGCGCCGTGGCGTTCGTCACCGGCGAGTCGCCACCGAGTCCGGCCTCCCTGGACGGCCCCGGAGGTGACGCCGGATGAGCGCCCCCGCCCCGTTCGTCGCGGACGCGCTGCTGGCGACGGCCACGGCCCTCGCCCTGGTCGGCCTGACCCTCCTCGGTCGGGTCGTCGTCGGGCCCACCACGCCCGACCGCGTCGTCGCGGTCAACGTCGTCGGCACCACCGCCGTCGTCGTCATCGCCCTCGCGGGCGCGGCCCTCGGCGAACCGGGGTTCCTCGACGTGGCGCTCGTCTACGCGCTCCTGAACTTCCTGCTCAGCGTGGGCCTCTCGAAGTTCACCATCGAGCGCGGAGGTGTGCTGTGAGTGCGGTGGCCGTCCTCGGCGGCGTCAGCCCGACCCCCGGGACCGTCGTGCTCGTCGCCCTGCTCGCCGGGAGCGTGTTCTTCGCGCTCACGGCGGCGGTGGGGTTCTACCGCCTCCCGGACGTCTACACCCGGTCGCACGCGGCCTCGAAGAGCGAGACGCTCGGCGCCCTGCTGGCGCTGGCCGCGGCGGCCGTCGCGTTCGGCCCGAGCCAGGCGCTGAAACTGGGGCTGCTCACGCTGTTCGTCCTCGTCACGGGCCCGACCGCGGCGCACGCCGTCGCGAGGGCCGCCGCCGACAGCGGCATCGAGCCGTGGGTCCGCGACCCCGAGGTGCTCGCCGACGGGAGCGGCGAGCGCGGCGAGGAGGTGACCGAGCGGTGAGCCTCCCGTTCGAGGCGCTGCTGGCGACGGCCCTGCTCGGGTTCGTCCTCGTCGTCGCGGTGCTGACCGCGCTCGTCCGTGACGTGCTCACGGCCGTCGTCGTCTTCGCGGCGTACAGCCTCGGCCTCGCCGGGCTGTGGGTCCTCTTCCGCGCGCCGGACGTGGGCCTCACGGAGGCCGCAGTCGGCGCCGGGGTCACGACGGCCCTGTTCCTGCTCGCCATCAGCCGGACCGTGCGCCCGGCCGAGGCGGGTGGCATCGTCGACCTGCGGAGCATCCGGCCCCGGTCGGTCCTCGTGGCCGGCGTCGTCACCCTCGCCCTGCTGGCGACGGTGCCGTCGCTCCCCGCCGTCGGGGCAGCCGACACGCCCGCGTTCGGGCCGGTCGCGGACTACTACCTGACCGACAGTGCGGCGCGCGGCGTCGACAACGCGGTCACCGCCGTCCTCGTCGTCTACCGTGGCTTCGACACCTTCGGGGAGGTGGCGGTCGTCTTCACGGCCGCCGTCGCCGCCCTCGCGGTGCTGGGCCGGGAGGTGGAGGCGTGAGCACCCAGCGTGCGTACACGGACAGTCCCGTCGTCACGACGACGGTCCGACTGCTCGCGCCGTTCGTCCTCACCTACGGCCTGTTCACGCTGTTCCACGGCACGAAGTCCGTGGGCGGCGGGTTCCAGGGTGGCGTCGTCGCCGCCGCGATGGTCGTCACGCTCGCGTTCGCGCTGGGCATCCGACAGACCGCCGCGTGGCTCGACCGCCGGGTCCTGCTCGCGCTGGTCGTCGCCGGCCCCCTCGTCTTCGGTGTCGTGGCGCTCGCGGGCGTCCTCGCCGGCGGGGCGTTCCTGCAACTGGACGTCCTGCCCATCCCGAAGGCCGTCGTCTACGGGACGGAGGCCATCGAGATCGGCATCGGTGCCACCGTCGCCGCCGTCGTCGTGCTGCTGTTCGTCCGCATCGCGGACGGGTACGCCGAACCGCTCGCCGACGGCTCGGGCGTCCGGACGGCCGAGGAGGTGCGGAGCGATGACTGAACTCCCCCTCGCGCTCGACGGCTGGTTCGCCCACGTCGTCTACGCGCTGCTCGTCGGCATCGGCCTGTTCGTCCTGATCGACGACGAGAACCTCGTGAAGAAGGTCATCGGTCTCAACGTCTTCCAGACCGGGGTCTTCCTCTTCTTCATCACGAGTGCCTACCGCGTGAACGGCCGCGCGCCGCTCGTGACCGAGGCCGGCCCGTTCGTCAACCCCCTGCCGCACGTGCTCATCCTGACGGCCATCGTCGTCGGTGTGAGCGTGACGGCAGTGGCGCTGGCGCTCGTGGTACGGCTCTACGAGACGTACGGCACACTCCGCGAGGACGTCATCCGCGACCTGCGCGCGGCGGCGGCCCACGAGGCGGCGAGCGAGGAGGTGACCCAATGACGCCGGCGGACCTGCTGGCGCTGCTCGTCGCGTGGCCCCTGCTGGCGGCCGTCGGCCCGCTCCTGCTGGCCCGGCGCTGGCCCCGTGCCGCGCAGTTCGGGACGGCGCTCGTCCTCGCCGGGCAGGTGGCACTCGCGGGGCTGGTCCTCGCGCTCGTCGCCACGGACGGCCCGCTCTCGTACGTCGTCGGGGGCATCCCCGCCGCGTTCGGCATCGGCCTGCTGGCCGACCGCCTGAGCGCGGCGCTCGCCCTGCTGGTCGCGGTGGGTGCCCTCGGCGCGTTCCTGAGCGACCGCACCGACCGCGACGGTCCCTACGGGAGCCTCTGGCTGCTCCTCGTCGCGGGGCTGACGGGCGTGGTCGTCACGGCCGACCTGTTCAACCTCTACGTCTTCCTCG
>Ga0207797_1003242_pt1 | contig 10916 bp, 9 predicted proteins | sample PRCRCaboRojoPR_6_FD_187275 | JGI IMG/M metagenome (GOLD analysis project Ga0207797, IMG submission 187275) | Marine sediment microbial community from Cabo Rojo, Puerto Rico - PR CR 10% Liquid 1 (SPAdes) | ecosystem: Environmental > Aquatic > Marine > Coastal > Sediment | place: Cabo Rojo, Puerto... | reverse complement strand
CGACGAGGTCGAGACCGTCCGGATGCGCGCGGCGCCGAACCCCAACGGGCCGTGGCACCTCGGCCACGCGCGGATGCCCGCCGTCATCGGGACGTACAAGCAGCTGTACGACGGGGCGTTCCTGCTCCGGTTCGACGACACCGATCCCGAGACGAAGCGGCCGGACCTCGACGCCTACGACGCGATCCTCGCGGACGTCGACTACCTCGGGTTCGAGCCCGACGAGGTGCTCCGCGCGTCGGACCGCCTGGAGACGTACTACGAGCACGCCCGCGAGCTGATCGACCTCGGCGGCGCGTACACCTGCTCGTGTCCCGCCGGGGAGTTCTCCGAGCTGAAGAACGCCGGCGAGGCGTGCCCGCACCGCGGGAAGGACGTCGAGACCGTCCGCGAGGAGTTCGCGGCCATGGTCGAGGGCGACTACGGCGCCGGCGAGATGGTCCTCCGGGTCCGGACCGACATCGACCACCCGAACCCGGCGCTGCGCGACTGGGTGGCGTTCCGCGTGATCGACACGCCGCACCCGCGCCCGGAGGCGGCGGACTACCGCTGCTGGCCGATGCTGGACTTCCAGTCGGGGATCGACGACCACCTGACGGGGGTCACGCACATCATCCGCGGGATCGACCTCCAGGACTCCGCGAAGCGGCAGGGGTTCGTCTACGACTACTTCGACTGGGACTACCCGGAGGTGCTCCACTGGGGGAAGGTCAACGTCGACGAGTACGACGTGACGCTCTCGACGTCGACGCTGAAGGAACTGATCGACGCCGGCGAACTCGACGGCTGGGACGACCCGCGCGCGCCCACGCTCCAGTCGGTCGAGCGGCGGGGCATCCGCGGCGAGGCCGTCGTGGCGGCGATGGTCGAACTGGGGCTGTCGACCGCCGACGTCGACCTCGCGATGTCGGCGATCTACGCCCACAACCGCGACCTGATCGACGCCGAGGCCGACCGCTACTTCCTGGTCCGCGACGAGGGTCCCGGCGTCGACGACGGCGGCGTCCGCCAGATCGACGTCGAGGAGGGGCCCGCGGTCGGGCGCCCGCCGGTCCACCCCGACTTCGAGGAGCGGGGGCGTCGCGAGATCCCCGTCGGTGACGCGGTGCTGCTGGAGGCGAGCGACGTCCCCGCGGCCGGCAACCGCGTCTGGCTGAAGGGGTACGGCTGCTGTCGCCGCCACGGCGACCGGCTCGAGTACGTCGGCGACGACATCGCCGCCGTCCGGGAGGAGGGCGTCCCGGTCGTCCACTGGGCCCCCGCCGGCGAGAACCGGGCCGTGCGACTGCGGACGCCCGAGGGGGACCTGCGAGGCTACGCCGAGCCCGGGTTCGCCCGGGCAGACGTCGACGAGGTCGTCCAGTTCGAGCGCGTCGGCTTCGCGCGCGTCGACGCCCACGCCGACGACGAGGCACCCGTGCCCGCCGAGCGGTCCGTGGCGTACTTCGCCCACCAGTAGCGGAGCGTCCACCGACGACAGTACCGACGCGTCCTGCTCCCCGCACCCCTCCTCGTCCCCGGCGCCGACGTCCGTCCGTCGAACGGCCGCAGCGCGACGCGACCGGCGCGCCGTCGCGGCCGGTAGCCGCAACCGTTTCCCCGCTGGCGCCGCGACGGGAGCCAGTGACTCTCTACGACCTCTCCTGGCCGGTGGAGTCGGGAATGCCGATCTACCCCGGCGACCCCGCGGTGGACGTCTGGCCGGCCGCGACGATGGCCGAGGACGGCTACCGCGTCTCCGGGCTGTCGCTATCGAGCCACACCGGCACCCACGTCGACGCGCCGAGCCACCTGCTCGGGGAGGGGCGGTCGATCGGTCGGTACCCGCTCGAGACGTTCCGGTTCGACGTCGACCGCGTCGACTGTCCGGACCTGGAGCCCCGCGAACCGATCGACGCGGGGACGCTGGCGGCGGCCGATCCCGACCCGGACGCCGACCTGCTGGCCGTCCGGACCGGCTGGGACGAGCAGTTCTGGACCCCCGGCTACCGCGACCACCCGTTCCTGGCGCTCGAGGCCGCCGAGTGGTGTGCCGACCGGGAGTACCACGTCGGGATCGACGCCCCGAGCGTCGACGCCTCGCCCGGCCCGCGAGGGGACGGCGACCCGGTCTTCCCCGCGCACCACGCACTCCTCGGCGCCGGGCTGTTGATCGTCGAGAACCTCCGCGACCTCGGGTCCCCGCCGGACCGGTTCACCCTCCACGCGTACCCGCTGCCCGTCGACACCGACGGCGCACCGGTCCGCGCGGTCGCGGAGACCGACGAGGCGGACGAGGGGTCGACCGACGCGGACGACGAATCGACGGCCGACGACGCGAACGACGACCGTACCGGCGAGTGAGCGGGCGCCGTCGAAGCCGGACCGGGGTCGAGGCGCCGCGAGGTCACAACACCGCCACGAGCACCATCACGACCAGCATCGAGGCGGTGAGGAGCACCTGGACGGCGCCCGACGCGAGCACGCCGACCGTGGCGAACAGGGCGGTCCGGCCGCTGGTCCGCGCGTCCCGGTTGGCGTAGAGTTCGAGGGCGAAGACCGTCCCGGCGACGCCGACGAGGAGGCCGACCGGGCCGGTGACGAGCAGGAGCACGACCCCGACGACGGTCGCGGCGGCGGTCGTCAACGCCGACGCACCGCCCGCTCGCGCGGCGATGGCGCCCCCGAAGTAGTCGACGGCGGTCGCGAAGAGCCCGACGGCCACGAGTGCGACGAGCACGACCGGGCCCGGATCGGCGAACCCGGTGGCGTACCAGTAGACCAGGACGCCCGCCAGCGACGCGAGCGCCCCCGGGACCAGCGGGAGCACGCTCCCGACCACGCCGACGGCGAGCAGGACGAACGCGACGACCGCCAGCAGTTCCATGCCCTCCCGTGAGAGCCGCCGGGGCATAGGTCCGACGCCTCCGGCGGTGGGACCGCCAGGGGCGCCGCCAGCGGCGGCGACCCCCCGTGGGCGCCGACCTGCCGTCCCGCGAACCGGTTCGGCGGTGGCTTTAGGTCGGAGCGGGTCGGAGATGGCCAGTGTTCACATACCATGCCGATCGACGCGAACTTCGAACAGAACCGCGAGAAGGTGGGCGAGGAGAACGGCGTCGCCGTCTGGGGCCCGGTCGACCCGCCGGAACAGCTGGGGATCCACGGGACACACGTCGCCGTCGACTACGACCTCTGCGTGGGTGACGGCGCCTGTCTGGAGGACTGCCCCGTCGACGTGTTCACCTGGGTCGACTCGCCGGGCCACCCGGAGTCGGAGCTCAAGGCCGAACCGACCCACGAGGACCAGTGTATCGACTGCATGCTCTGCGTCAACGTCTGTCCGGTCGACGCCATCGACGTCGACGCGGGGCGTGCAGGGCGGATCTGACGGGCGGCCGGCGAAGGAGACGAGCCGTCCGACGACCGCGCGACCGACGCGCGTCTGCTACGCGACGGACGGCAACCCCCGACGACTGCGCGAGCGCGCGGAGGTTGCGCGTAGGGGACCGCGCGCGAGCGCGGGCTGAGGCTGCGCGCGACGACGCGCGTCACCGCGCCCGCGCCCGCGGTCGGCAGCGCGAGCGAGGTCGTCGGTACGGGTCCGGGGACGACCAGCCGCAGGTCCGGCCGGAGCCCGACGCCGACGCCCGCGAGAGCGCGCGCGGAGTTCGACGGCTGACAGGCACCGTGTCGACGACTGTCTGACGGGAGTGCGCCCGCGGCGCCGATCCGGGTGCCGTCCCGCGACCCGGCGGGGTTCGGAACGAACAATTATTATGCACTCCACCCCATGCCCCCCGATAGAGTGAGAAATATGCACACGGTTGTACTTACCAAAGGCGTCCCGGACTTCCGGGAGGGACAGGTGTCGTTCGACGAGGACGGCCACCTCGAGCGGGGGAAGACACCGACGGTGATGAACCCGAACGACAGGTTCGCGCTGCAGGCCGCCCTCCAGACGAAGGTCCGGCACGGCGGCACGGTGAGCGTGATGAGCATGGGGCCGCCGGGCTACAAGGAGGTCCTCCAGGAAGCGATGGCGTCGGTCTACGCCGACGACCTCTACCTGATCTCGGACCGCGAGATGGCCGCGGCCGACACGTGGGCGACGGCGATCACGCTGTCGGCGGCCATCGAGAAGCTCCCCGAGCCGCCGGACGTCGTCTTCGCCGGCTTCAAGACCGCCGACGGGGAGACGGGCCACACCGGCCCGCAGACCGCCTGGTGTCTCGACGCCTCGCTGGTCACCCACGTCGTCGCGATGGAGGTCGACGAGGGCGACGACGGGCCCGAGCGACTCCGCGTCAAGCGGCTCGTCGAGGGCGACGTCGAGGAGATCGAGACCGTCGAGACCGACCTCCCGGCGTTCGTGGTGACGGATCCGGAGTACCAGCCGTCCTATCGGACGGCGCACCACCGCCTGACCCTCAAGGACCTCCGCGAGGAGACGCAGGCCCGCGCGGAGAACTACGAGGACCACCTCACCGTCTGGGACCACGCCGACTGCAACCTCGACCCCGACTACATCGGGCTCGACGGCTCCCCGACGATCGTCTCGTCGGTCGACCCGATCCCGAAGGCGCCCGCCGAGCGAGAGGCGACGATGATCGACCCGACCGACGCGGACGGGATGTCGGCACTGGTCGAGGAGATGCAGCCACTGGCCGCCGGTGGCGGCGGCGACGGTGTCGCGGCCGACGGCGGCCGGCCGGCGGGCCGGGAGGGTGGTGCCGGGCCGGACGACGAGGCGGCCGGGAACGGGGGTGAGGGCGCGTGACGATCGACCCCGGCGAGTACGAGATCGCGGAGCTGGGCCCGAAGCTCAAAGAGGTCGAGGACGTCGACGAGCTGCGCGAGATCCTCGCGGCCGAGGAGGACGGCGAGGACCGTGCGCCGGTCAAGACGCTGATCGAGAGCCGGATCGAGAAGCTCTCGGCGGACGAGGAGGCCCCCGGCGAGGTCGACCCGACGGGGATGTCCGCCGCCGACGTGGGCAACGCGATCCAGTCGATCGAGGAGGTCGAGACGCTGGAGGCGATCCTCGCGGCCGAGGAGGACGGCGAGGACCGCGACAACGTCAAGCGGCTGATCCAGAGCCGGCTCGACTCCGTCCAGGGAGACGACGGCGAGCGCGGCGAGGAGACCGACGCGGACGCCGAGCCCGAGGAGGCACAGTCGCCCGAGGAGCGCCACCCCGACCTCGACCACCCGACGGCGGACAAGCGGCACGTCCGGGCGCTGGAGGACGGCACCTACCGCGACATGTGGGTCTACTGTGAGACCCAGACCGGCGACCTGATCGACGTCTCGCGGGAGATGCTCGGGAAGGCCCGGGACCTGATGGACGAGTACAACGACGACTACGACGAGGACGAGCGGGTCGTCGCGGTCCTGATCGGCGAGGACGTCCGGGAGCACGCCGACGAGGCGATCGCCTGCGGCGCGGACGTCGTGGTCGTCTACGAGGACGAGCGCCTGACGCGGTTCCAGCACAAGCCGTACACCGAGATCTTCGCGGACATGGCCCGGGCGGACGGCGACTGGCGCGACTACGACGAGCCGCGGTACGTGCTGTTCCCCGCGACGAACAACGGCCGGGACCTCTCCGCGCAGGTCCAGGCGGAACTCGACTCCGGGCTCGCCAGCGACTGCTCGGGGCTGTACATCGAGAACTCGGTGATCTCGAACCCCGTCAAGACCGGCGAGGCCGGGACGAAGAAGACGTTCGAGCGGGTCCTCCACATGAAGCGTCCGGACTTCTCGGGGTTCGAGTACTCCACGATCCTCTGTCTGGACAACCCGCGCCGGGAGTTCCACCCGCAGGGCGGGTCGGTGATCCCGGGAAGCTTCGAGATGCCCGAGCCGGATCCCGAGCGCGAGGGCGAGGTGATCGACCACGAGATCGAGCTGGACGACGACTGGTTCCGCGTGACCATCACGGATCACGACCAGCTGGAGGCCGGCGTCGACCTCACCGGCCACGAGGTGATCGTGGCGGTCGGCCGGGGGATCGGCGACGACCCGACCCGCGGGATGGAGCTGGCCATCGAGCTGGCCGACGCGTTCGAAGACGCCGAGATCGGCGTCTCCCGCGGGATCGTCACCGGGTCGTACAGTTTCGACGGCCACGTCGAGCAGTACACCCACGAGGACCGCCAGATCGGCGAGACCGGCCAGGAGGTCGCCCCCGAGCTCTACATCGGCGCGGGCATCTCCGGCGCCGTCCAGCACAAGGTCGGGATGGACGACTCCGACACCATCGTCGCGATCAACACCGACCCGGACGCCCGGATCCGCGACTTCTGTGACTACTTCGTCGAGGGCGACCTCTTCGAGGTCCTCCCGCGACTGACCGAGGCGCTGGAGACGGGCGAACTGGACGTCGCGGCGATCGCCGACGGCGGCCGGCGGATCGACGACGGCCGGGAGCCCGCGTCCGGGCCGGCGGACGATCGGGGCGTCGAGGGAGGTGCCGGCGATGAGTGAGGCGTCCGACGTCGCGAGCTTCGAGGGCGGTCCGAGCCGCGACGAGGTCGCCAGCGAGACGTACGAGGCGGTCGTGGTGGGCGCGGGCCCGGGCGGCGCAGCCGCCGCGGCCGTCCTCGCGGAGCACGGCGTCGAGACGCTGGTGTTAGAGCGGGGCGTCGAGGCCGGCTCGAAGAACGTCTCGGGCGGGCTGATCTACGCCGAGGAGTCGGCGCCGTACACGATCGACGACCTCTTCCCGGAGTTCCGGGAGCGGGCGACCGAGCGGCCGGTGACGAAGAACTACATCCACAACGTCGCCGGCGACAGGGTACGGACCTTCGACATCACGCCGCTCCACGAGGCCGACACGCAGTGGGCGGACGCGGTGCTCCGCCGGCGGATGGACGCGTGGCTGGCCCAGCGGGTCCACGAGCGGACCCGCGAGACGGGCGGCGGGCTCCTCACGGACGTGCGCGTCAACGGGCTCCTCAGGGAGGACGGCGAGATCGTCGGCGTCACCTGCGACGAGCTCGACCCGATCCGCGCGGAGGTGGTGATCGGCGCCGACGGCGTCAACAGCGAGCTGGCGCGCGACGCCGGGCTGATGGACTGGGAGGAGCCCGAGGAGTGGTTCCAGGGCGTCAAGGCGGTCGTCGACCTGCCGGACGTCGACGACCGGTTCGACGTCGGCCCCGAGGAGGGCGAGGCCCACCTCTTTTCGGGCGACCTCTTCGAGGACGTCCGCGGCGGCGGCTTCCTCTACACCAACCGCGAGTCGCTGTCGATCGGGACGGTGTTCCACCTCGACAGCCTGGTCGCCGAGGAGGCCGAGCCCCACGAGCTGCTCGACGCGCTGTTGACGCACCCGCTGCTGGCCCAGTGGCTCGAGGGCGACTACCACGAGCGGGAGTACGCCGCGAAGCTCGTCCCCGACTCGAAGAAGGTCGCGCTCCGGGAGCCGTACGAGGACCGGCTCCTGCTGGTCGGCGACGCGGCCGGCCAGATGCAGGCGCAGGGGCCGATCATCAAGGGCATGAACCACGCGGTCACCGCCGGCGCACTGGCGGCGGAGTCGTTCGCCCGCGCGAAGGCGCGCCACAAGCCCGAGCAGGCGGGCGCGCTCTACGCGGAGAAGCTCGACGACGAGGGCGTGATGGACAAGCTCCGGCCCTGGAGCTACGAGCGGGTCGGCTCGCTCGGCGAGAACGAGACGCTCGCGGGGCTGACCGACAGCCTCGTCGAGTCACCGGTCGGCCGGCTGGGCGTGCGCGCCATGTCCGGGGTGCTGGAGCGGCTCTACTCGTCGCCGTCGCTGGTGGCGATGATCCCGGACACCAGGACGCCGTACGTCACCCTGCCGACGGTGATCGCCGAGGAGCTGGGGACGCCCGTCCGCGAGCGCAACGACGTCGAGCCGCCGAGCCTGGAGGAGCGCATCGGCGACCTGACGTACGACACCGACATCGGCAACCCCCACATCGTCGTGCTCGACAACTCCTGGGACGCCTCGGGCGCGGCCGTGTCGGCCTGCCCGGTGAGCGCTCGCGACTTCGGCGGCGGCTGCTACCGCGAGGAGACCGTCCAGCGGAACGGTCGCGAGGAGACGGTCGTCAGTCTCGACACCCAGCCGTGCGTCGAGTGTGGCACCTGCGCCGTCGTCGCGGACACCGAGTGGACGCACCCCCGCGGCGGCAAGGGCGTCGAGTACAGGCAGGGGTGACCGTGCCGTGACCCGGAGTACCCAGCCGTGACCGGTACGCCCCCCGGCGGCGACGGGGGTGCCCCGGCCCCCGCCGCCGACGGCGCGACGAACGGGCGCGCAGTCGACGCTGTAGGCGGCCGCGACGGATTCGAGCGGGCGGGATCGGACGGCGGGACGGCGCTCGACCCCGGGGCGGTCGGCCGCCCGCTCGACGGCCCGGCGTTCCCGGAGACGCCGGCCGGGGAGTTCGGCGTGCGCGCCCGTCGGCTGGCCGCGCGGGCCCGCGAGGAGCGGGCGGCGTTCGTCGAGCCCGCCGACCCGCCGGACCCCGAGCGGGCGACCGTCTACGTCCGGGAGGGCGTCGGCCCGACCGTCGCCGTCTACGTCGAGGCGCGGACGCGCGACGAGTGGGTCGACTTCTCCCGCGAGGAGTTCCGCCTGCTCGACCGGGCGCTGGCCGACTGGCTCCGGCTCTACGCCGCCTGCTACGGGGTCGAGGTCGACCCGGACGCGACGATCCGCGGCGCCGCCGAACTCCTGCTGGACACCCACAGCGCGCGCGACGTCGCACAGCTCCTCACTGGCGTTCCCGAGCGGTAGGGGACGAACGGTCCGAACGGTCCACGGGTCGACCGGACCCGGTCCAGTTCGGGGCGGGCCGGGTCTGTTCGTCCCGTGCAGGTCCGTCGTTCGTTCCGTTCGGTGCTGGCTGGTCCGTCCCGATCCGGCCACACCCGGCCCCCCGAATTCCCGGCTTCCGCCCGCACACTCGACGAGTCCGACCGAACCGACCGCCGGACCGGTCGCCGGTCGCAGCGCTCCGGTCCGGCACGCCCCGCCCGCTCGAGAGCTATTTCCGTTTTACTACCTCCCGAAATAATAACGAACAACTATTATATAGCGCTCTGTGGTACCGGAGACCATGGAACTCACTGACGCGCTCCAGTTCTCGCACGACGACCGGAAGGACATCTACGAGTACGTCGAGCGGCACGGCTCCGTACGACCGTCGGAGGTCCGTCGCGCGCTGAACTTCGAGCCGGGCGCGTTCGGCCACCACCTGACGGTCCTGAAGCGCGACGGCTACGTGCGCGAGGAGGACGACCGGCTCCAGGTCGCGTTCCAGGAGAGCGTCGCCGAGGAGTACGAGACCGAGGACCTGGCGTTCACCGTCAGACAGGCCCGGCAGGGCGACATCGACGGGCTCTCGAGGGTGGTACGGTCGGTCGCCGAGGAGGGGTCGTACATCGAGGCCGAGACGGTCGCGGACGTGATCGACCACGAGCGGGTCGTCACCCGGCACAACGAGGTCCGGTCGCGGGTGTTCTTCGTCGCGACGGTCGACGGCGGCGGGGGCGACGGAGGGGACGAGGAGTCGATCGTCGGCTGGGTCCACCTCGACATGCCCGAGGCCGAGAAACTGAGTCACACGGCCCAGCTGACCGTCGGGATCCACCCCGACTGGCGCGGCCACGGCATCGGGAGCGCGCTGCTCCAGCGCGGGATGGACTGGGCCCGCGAGCACGGCTTCGAGAAGCTCTACAACAGCGTCCCGTCCACCAACCAGCCGGCTCTCGGCTTCCTCGAGCAGCACGGCTGGGTGACCGAGGCCGTCCGCCACGACCACTACAAGGTCGACGGGGAGTACGCGGACGAGGTGATGATGGCGGTGGAGCTGGCGTAGCGCCGCCACGAGGCGAGGGGGACGGGGGCGCCCGGCACACGGCGATCGACCAGCCGCTCACCCGCTGCGCATGAACTCCCGGCTCCACCGCTGGAGGAACCAGAGGAGTCCGAACCCGAGCGCGAGCCCGCCGGCGAGCGCGATCCCGACCCCCACGGGGGACGCCTGCGCCTGGAGGGCGACGAGCGCGGCCGAGACGGCGACCAGGAGCACGAACGCCACTTTCAGCCGGAGGCTCGCGACGTCGCGCTCCTCGGGCGTGAGGCTCGGGCCGACCACTCAGACCCCCTCCCCCGGGACGGGACCTTCGGGAGCAGTCATACCCGACCCCACGACGTCGGGGGGCTTGAAGGCCGTGCCCCGTTGCTCGGCGTGAACCTCGCAGCCGCCGCTCGCGTCGCGCCGGGAGGTACTCGGTCCGGCCACGGCGGGACAGAGGTGACCGGCGGGGCGGTCACGTCACTCGAACCCGCGGTCGATCCGGTCCTCGTCGATCAGCTCGTCGAGCTCGGCCGTCAGGAGCTCCTCGGCGTCGGGGAACTGCTCGGCCAGCTCGTCGAGTTCGTCGGGTCGCTCGGAGAGCTCGAAGCGCATCGGCCCGTACGCCGGGCTCTCCAGGGCGTCCATCAGGTCCGAGAAGAGGTCGTCGGGCGTCGTCGGCGCCTCCGAGTGGACTTTCAGCGTCTCCTCGACGCGCTTGGCCATCGACTCGGCCTGGTCCTCGTCCTCGGGCGGGCTCCTGACGGCGAACCGGCCGCCCTCCTCGGTCTCCCTCGTCGGCAGCTCGTCCCGGAGGTCGCCGTCGACCGTCCGGGCGACCTGCGTGCCGACGCCCTTGACGTCGTAGGGGTTCCGGGCGTACGTCTTCAGCTGGTAGAGCCCGGCCGCCGGGTGACCGACGTAGAGGTCCTCGCCGACGCCGCCGGACCGCTGTCCGGCGACGGCCCGCCAGTCGTCGGGCGCCGCGCTGCTCTCCGTCACCTCCTCGAGGATGTCCGTCCAGTCCCGGATCCGCATGACCGGGCGTTCGAGCGGGAGGCACGTAAGCGACCCGGTAAGCGACCCGGTCACGGAGTGGCGGGG
>Ga0207797_1003241_pt1 | contig 10918 bp, 4 predicted proteins | sample PRCRCaboRojoPR_6_FD_187275 | JGI IMG/M metagenome (GOLD analysis project Ga0207797, IMG submission 187275) | Marine sediment microbial community from Cabo Rojo, Puerto Rico - PR CR 10% Liquid 1 (SPAdes) | ecosystem: Environmental > Aquatic > Marine > Coastal > Sediment | place: Cabo Rojo, Puerto... | reverse complement strand
GGTCAGGACCGCTCCCTGTCTGCCGGGCAAATTCATAGCCTTCAAAGAACTCCCTCCACTGGGTGTCCACCCCGGAAGGATCACGTTGATACTCTTCATACAGATTTTCGATGTATCCCGGATCGGCATTGTATAGAAAGGAATAGTCTTCCATCGTTTATTATCCCGCGTTATTTGCTTTCAAAAAGTTTGGATTCGGTTGTTAAACCTGCTTGAAATTGTTCTCATACCAACACCACATCCGGTTATTCCGGATATCTGAGTTTTTGTACTGAGTTCGGCGGGTAATGTTCGTCTGTGATACGGATTATCTCCATGGGTTTATTTGATTTTCATGAAGCTAAATACCGACCGGAATAAAGTCAATTAAGGAAGCCGGTAAACACCCCGGATTTTCTCTGTGTGTCTCGGTGCATTCTCTGCGAACCTCTGTGGTTCCATCTATAATTTCAGATTGGTTTGTGAAGTTGTATACAATTGCAGCATAATCACTACAGCCAACCAGAGGATTGCCGCAGAAAACCCCCGGAATCGGGAACGATGCAGCTCCGTTCTCCTCCGGCTGGAATATTCAACCGAGTGTGGCTATACTATTCACGGGAGTGCGACATCGGGATTGTAATCAATACCGGTTGGTTGCACCGGAGTGAGGGAACAGTGTACGACCGTGCCATACGGAGTGAGAACATGAATCAACGCTTTGAGACTAAATCGGAGGCGAGACAATTCGTTTGGGATGCATTGGAGCAAGAGAATGCAGCGAGATTTCCGTTTCCACCGCATGGCAGGATCCCCAACTTCGCCGGTGCGGAGCAGGCCGCAAAACTGCTGCTCAATCAGGAGATTTTTCGGGGAGTGCAGAGGGTGAAAATTAATCCCGATGCTCCCCAGCGGTTCATCCGGGAAGGAGCGCTTCGCAGGGGAATGACTGTTTACATGCCAACCCCCCGGCTACGGGCCGGATTTCAAAAATTCGATCCCGATAATATTCCCGGTGACAGATATAGCGAAGCAGCCACTCTGAGTAAAGGAAAACTGTACGCAGAACAAGTAGATCTTGGTGAAATTCCCGCCATGGATTTGGTTGTGGCAGGATCCGTGGCGGTCACCCGGGATGGGAAACGATGTGGCAAGGGGCACGGATACAGTGATCTGGAATATGCAATTCTCCGGGAGCTCGGTCATGACGAGATTCCGGTGGTTACCACAGTGCATCCCATTCAAGTTGTTGAGGATTTTCCGGCAGATCTACACGATCTCTCTTTGAGTGTAATTGCCACACCGGAGGAGATCATCGGAATATCGGATCCACCGCCGGCGCCGAAGGGCATTGACTGGAGCTCAGTCAGAGACCAGGATCTTCAGGAGATGCCGGTGTTGCAGGACCTCAAGGAGCTGAAAAGTTAGAGTCAGGGAGATTACCGCGGGAGATACCGGGAAATAATTACGCGGAGTATATCAAAATAAAGTGCATAGAAAACAACAACATAGCATGGTGTGAATATAACCGGGACCGCAATGATGCTTTGACCTGCCGGGTAAGATGTGCTTATATTAACTGGAATTTTCCAGTACGGAAAGGTCCGATATTCGGAGAATTTCAGTCAGTAAGAAGGGACCTTTCTCCCATTGCTCAGGTTATGCTGGGATAATGTGGGACTAAACGGACACTGAAATGTCCGCGGATGAAGGAGAGATATATGGCAGACAGACATAAACCGTTGAATGGCCGAAGCCAGGGATTATATCACGCGCCGTTCCAGCGTTCCAATTGTGGTGTGGGTATCCTTGTGGATATTCAGCACCGGAAAGAGCATCAGCTGGTCCAGGACGGGTTACAGATCCTGCTCAATCTGGATCACCGGGGTGCCAGGGGTGCGGAGGAACAAACGGGGGATGGGGCAGGAATTCTGATACAGAAGCCACATGATTTTTTTCAGGAACATGTCGATGATCTCGGTTCCCCCGGTGAATATGGTGTTGCCCAGCTCTTTATGCCAAAAGATCAAGATGCCAATAGTGCGCTCAGACATCTGGTGGAGGAGTGTGCAGCAGAGCGGAATTTCCGCGTAATTTCATGGCGGAGGGTCCCCACGGATAATACCGATCTTGGTGCCAGTGCCCTCAGGGCTGAGCCTCAGGTGCTTCAGGCGTTCATTAAACCGAACAACCAACTGTCTCCTGAAGAGCTGGATACTCAGTTGTATATCCTCCGTCGTGTGATAGAAAAGAAGGCCGCGGAGAGTGAGATTCATGATGACGGGCAGTTCTACATCTGCTCGCTGGATCGTCGGAAAATTGTCTATAAAGGAATGCTGACTCCAGGACAGCTTTCCTACTATTATCCCGACCTGAATGATCCCCTGGTGAAATCGAGTCTGGTCATGGTCCACTCCCGGTTCTCCACAAACACCCTCGGATCCTGGAAGCTGGCGCATCCCTATCGAAATATTATTCATAACGGAGAGATCAATACTCTCAGAGGGAATATCAACTGGATGCGGTCCCGGGAGGTTGACCTGGCCAGCCCGGTGTTCGGAGAGGATATCGAGATCCTAAAACCGGTCACCAGTAACGAGCAGAGTGACACGGCTGTACTGGATAACGTGCTGGAACTGATTGTGAAGAGTGGTCGTCCACTGCCGCATGCCCTCCGGCTGCTGGTACCGGAAGCATGGAGCAAGCATCCGCTTATGTCCCAGGAGAGGAAGGAATGGTACGATTATCATTCCACCCTGATGGAGCCCTGGGATGGCCCGGCTCTGGTGGCGTTTACTGATGGTGAAATGGTAGGCTCCATTCTGGACCGGAACGGGCTCCGCCCGGCGAGATATGTGGTGACCACTGATGATCAGTTTATCCTGTCAAGTGAAGCGGGGGTGTTGGACACGCCTCCGGACAAGATTGTGGAAACCGGAAGACTGAAGCCGGGACAGATGCTCCTTGTTGATCCCGATCGGGGTGGGATTGTGCCCGATGAAGAGGTGTTCGCCGGATTAACTGACGAGAAATACGGCAAGTGGCTGCGGGAAAACCGGGTGAAACTGCGAACAGTTAAAGAGGAGAAACCGGGTGACCCGGAGGCATTCGAGTATGACAGACTGGTCGAGTATCAGCGGGCATTCGGATATACGGTGGAGGATTTACATCGGTTTATCATCCCCATGTCGCAGGACGGGAAGGATCCGGTTGGAGCAATGGGGAACGACACCCCACTCAGCGTGCTCTCGAATCTGAATAAGACGTTGTTCTCCTATTTCAAGCAGTTATTCGCTCAGGTCTCTAATCCTCCTATTGATTACCTGCGTGAGGACCTGGTTACCTCGCTGGAGTCCCATCTCGGTCGGAAAAATAATTTACTGGAGGAGACATCCGAGCATTGCCGGCAGCTGCATCTGGAATCTCCGATTCTCACTGACGAAGCGCTGGCAACGATCCGCGAACTGGATGAGAACGGTATACAATCCCGTACAATTGATGGGACATTTGGCGAGGAAGAGGGACTTTGGGATGGCATCCAGCGTATCCGGAGCGAGGTGGTTCAGGCGATTGAGGATGGGAAGGAAATCATTATCCTGTCGGATCGCCACATCCGGCAGGAACAGCTCCCGGTGCCCAGTCTGCTGCTGATCGGAGCCGTGCATCATTTTCTTATCAGGAACGGTCTCCGCTCGCGGGTCGGCTTGGTACTGGAAACCGGAGATCCCACCGATGTCCACCACTTCTGCACTCTGATTGGCTACGGGGCGGATGCCATTAATCCGTACCTTGCCTATGCGAGTATTACCCAGATTATCCGGGATGGGAAGAAGCATGTTGAAATAGACGATGCATTGAAAAATTACCGCGATGCACTGGAGGACGGTCTGCTCAAGGTGATGTCAAAAATGGGGATCTCTACACTGGAGAGCTATAAAGGGGCCCAGATTTTTGAGATCATTGGATTAAATCAGGAAGTGGTAAGCGAGTTCTTCGAGGGTACAGTCTCCCGAATTGAAGGAATCGGGCTCCGGGAAATCGAGGAGGACGTGTATGAGCGTCACGAACGGGCCTATCAGACCCGGGTACCGGGCAGCATAGAACTCGAACAGGAAGGTGAATACTACTGGCGCCGGGATGGTGAGCACCATCAATGGAATCCGGAGACTATTGGTGCACTTCAGCATGCCAGCAGAACCGGTGATCGTGAAGTATACAAACGGTTCGCCTCGAATATAAATGACCAGGATGTTAAACACCAGACCCTGCGCGGGATGCTGGAGTTCGATTATGACTCCTCCGCCAGTATTCCCCTGGAAGAGGTGGAGCCTGCGGAAGAGATTGTCAAACGGTTCTTCACCAGCTCAATGTCATTTGGTTCGTTGAGTAAAGAGGCACACGAGACACTGGCTATTGCCATGAACCGCATCGGTGCGAAGGCCGGATCCGGTGAGGGGGGTGAACAGGTGGAGCGTTTCGGAACGGAGCGGGAATGTAAGCTGAAGCAGGTAGCCAGCGGCCGGTTTGGCGTGACTATCGAATATCTCAGTAATGCCTCGGGTATGGAAATCAAGATGGCCCAGGGATCGAAACCCGGTGAAGGGGGCGAACTTCCGGGGAAGAAGGTGAATGAAATCATTGCACAGGTGCGCTATACGACCCCCGGTGTGGGCCTGATTTCTCCACCACCGCACCACGACATCTATTCCATAGAAGATCTGGCCCAGTTGATACATGATCTGAAATGCGCCAATCCCGAGGCCTGGGTGCATGTGAAGCTGGTCGCAGGAGCCGGCGTGGGAACTATTGCCGCCGGTGTTGCCAAGGCCAAGGCGGACGCGATCCTGATCAGCGGACAATCCGGCGGAACCGGTGCATCAAGGAAAACTTCTATCAAATCCGCCGGCGTTCCCTGGGAGCTGGGACTGGCGGAATCTCATCAGATTCTTATGGAAAACAATCTGCGATCCAGAGTACGGCTTCGGGTTGACGGCGGGATTAAAACCGGTCGTGATATAGCTATTGCAGCACTGCTGGGAGCGGAAGAGTATGGCTTCGGCACAGCTCCACTGGTGGTCAGCGGATGTGTCATGCTGCGGAAATGCCATACGAACACTTGCTCTGTCGGTGTGGCAACGCAGGATCCGGAACTCCGGAAGAAATTCCCGGGTAAGCCGGAGCACGTCATCAACTACGTGTTCTTTATGGCAGAAGAGCTGCGGGAGATTATGGCCGGACTGGGATTCCGGAGACTGGATGAGATGATCGGACGCGCTGACAAGCTGTATCAGAGACCGACGAAACACCGGAAAGCCAGATGGCTGGACCTGTCGCCAATTATGCACATGCCCGAATCGACAGATACGCCGTGGAAAATACAGGAGCAAAACCATTACCTGGACCGTCAGCTGGATAATAAGCTGATTTCGCTGGCAAAACCGGCAATTGACGACGATAAAGAAGTGGAGATTGAACTTCCCGTTACAAATCGCGATCGCACCGTGGGGACCATGCTCAGTTCGGTTATTGCCAAAGAATACGGCCTGAATGGTTTACCGGATAACACTATACAGATTCGCTTAACCGGTTCCGCCGGTCAGAGTTTTGGTGCCTGGCTTGCGCACGGCGTTACGATGCACCTGGAAGGCCAGGGCAACGACTATGTGGGCAAGGGGCTTTCCGGTGGGAAACTGATTGTCAGTACGGCACCGGACGTTGCGTATCGCGGCCACCGGAACATTATCATCGGGAACGTGGCATTGTACGGAGCTGTAACCGGAGAGGCCTATTTCAACGGAACGGCCGGTGAGCGGTTTGCTGTCCGGAATTCCGGAGTACTGGCTGTGGTGGAAGGTGTCGGTGATCATGCATGCGAGTACATGACCGGTGGAGCAGTAGTGGTCCTCGGAGATACCGGAAGAAACTTCGGTGCCGGTATGAGCGGGGGCGAAGCATACGTCTATGACGAATCGGGTGATCTGGATACAGTGCTGAACCGGGAGCTGGTCCATGCCGAGCCGTTGGCTGACTCGCGGGACAGACATCTGGTAAGGCGGATGATCGAAAATCACTTCATTTACACGGCCAGTTCCAAAGCGAAATACATTCTCCGGAACTGGGAGACCGAATATGAGCGCTTTGTAAAGATCCTGCCGGATGCATATGATGCAGTTGTGCAGGAGCACCTGGCGGAAGGCCGAGATATCCGGACGGATCCGCCACCGCTGCCCGGGCAGTCGAATATACCCATTACCCGGGAATCCACGGAGGTGCTGAATCAGTTCGGACGAGAAATAACCCGCGTGGTTAGGTAGGGGAATATGAGTGAAAAACATCCTGATGGATATATAAAACATAAACGAGATAATATTGGCAAACGTTCTCCTGGGGAACGTTCGAAAGATTACGAGCATATCTGGGCGCCTTCCTGGGACGAAGAGAACCTGCGGACCCAGGGGCAGCGCTGCATGGATTGCGGTGTACCAACTTGTATGGGCGGATGCCCGATCGGAAATCTGATTCCGGACTGGAATGATCTGGTCTATGAAGATGACTGGAAAAACGCCCTGCATATGCTGCACGCAACGAATAACTTCCCGGAATTCACCGGATATACCTGTCCCGCTCCCTGTGAAGACAGCTGTGTGCTGGCGATTAATGATGAACCGGTGACAATAAAGAGCATTGAGCGGGCCATCGTTGACAAAGGATGGGAAATGGGCTGGATTAAACCGGAGCCACCGGTCCGTCGAAATGGCTTGAAGGTGGCGGTTATCGGGAGCGGACCTGCCGGGCTGGCGGCGGCACAGCAGCTGAATCGTGCCGGTTATACTGTCACCGTGTATGAACGCGATGATGAGATCGGTGGCCTGATGACCTACGGCATACCGGAATTTAAATTTGCTAAATCTCTGGTGGACAGGCGGGTGCAGCAGCTCCGGGATGAGGGAATCATATTTCAGACAAATACGGAGATCGGTGTGGATATCCCTGCCACGGATATTTTCCATGAATTTGATGCGACCTGCATAACGATCGGTGCACAGCAGCACCGTGATGTGCCACTCCCCGGTCGTGAACTGGGGGGAATCCATTTTGCTATGGATTACCTCATCCAGGCGAACCGGGTGCAAACAAGGAAACCGGTGGATAACCAAATCAGTGCCCGGGATAAAAACGTGGTGGTGCTTGGTGGAGGTGATACCGGTGCAGATTGTGTGGCTACCGCAATCCGCCAGGGTGCACGGCAGATCGTCCAGATCAGTATTAATCCGCAGAAGCCGTTGGAGCGGTCGGAAGAACATCCCTGGCCTTATCAGCCACAGACCTATAAAAAGACATATGCCCAGGAAGAGGGCGGCACGACTGAGTTCAGTGTGAATACCACCGAATTTCTGGATACCAATGGTGACGGAACGGTGGATAGCTTGAGTGTTGAGCGTGTTGAGTGGGATTATGACCAGTTTGGCCGCCGGATTGACAAGACCGTACTGGAACCCGATCTCCGGGTTCCGGCGGATCTGGTCCTTGTCGCCATTGGATTTCGGGGGGCACAGACCGGACCGTTCGAAGAATCCGGCATCACGTTTGACGATTCCGGAACTATCGCGACGAATGATGAAATGATGACCGAGGTGGATGGGGTTTTTGCCGCCGGAGATGCCAACATGGGACAGTCGCTGGTCGTGTGGGCAATAGGTGAAGGCCGGGATGCAGCAGTGAAAATTGACCACTATCTGGCCGGTCATTCGGATCTTCCCAACAGTATCCGGACCTCAAACGCGATGATTGATCCCACATTCTGATTGAGGATATCATCCGGTCAACTCTGCATACGCTGTGGTCATTTCTTCAACACGACCGCACTTAGAACCATACTCCGAATTACAGTTATTACGTTACGGAACGAACTAACGAGGGAGTAACTCGTGATGGCACGGCTTTATAAAGATAACAGTCTGAGTATCGGGAATACGCCACTGGTTCGCATCAATCGGATTGTTGAAGAGTTTGATGGCGTTATCAGTGGGAAGGTCGAGGGCCGGAATCCCGCTTATTCGGTGAAATGCCGGATAGCGGCGAATATGATCTGGGAGGCGGAGGAGCAGGGAAAGATGAAACCGGGAGGTGTGGTCGTGGAACCAACCAGCGGTAACACGGGAATCGGATTGGCCTATGTCTGCGCATCCCGGGGTTATAAACTGGTTCTGACCATGCCTGATTCACTGAATATTGAACGGCGGAAGCTGATGAAAGCATTTGGCGCGGACCTGGAGCTGACGCCGGGTGATGAGGGTATGAAGGGGGCGATCAACCGGGCGGATGAAATCGTCAGATCAGATCCCGAACGATATTTTAAACCCGACCAGTTCAGGAATCCCGCCAATCCGGATATTCACTTTAAAACCACGGGTCCGGAAATCTGGGAGGATACTGAAGGCCAGATTGATATTCTCGTGTCCGGGGTGGGGACCGGGGGCACTATTACCGGTGTCAGCCGATATATAAAGCAGGAGCAGGGAAAACCAATCACCACAGTAGCAGTGGAACCTGCCGCGTCTCCCGTCCTTTCAGGCGGTGAATCGGGAAGCCATCAAATTCCCGGTATCGGAGCCGGTTTTATCCCGGAGGTACTGGATCGTTCACTGATCGATGATGTGATTGCAATTGAAGATGAATTAGCCTGGGATTATGCCAGAAGACTGGCGCAGGAGGAGGGTATTATTTCCGGGATATCCAGCGGCGCTGCAATGGCTGCGGCAGCTGAAGCGGCTGCTCGTCCGGGGAATTCAGGAAAGCATATTGTTGTTATCCTGCCCGATTCCGGAGAACGATATCTGTCCACGCCATTATTTGAATGATTGAATCCTGTTGACATCACATACCATTCTCTCTATACTCGCGTTTGTTATGATGGAAAACTATTGCACTCACAACTCCCCGGTTAAAACGGAACTGTAGCTTCTCCGCCATGGCGAATTCTCCCGCCTCCTCAACCGCCGATCTGAAAGCCAGATTTGGCACATTTGCCGGTGTATTCACACCGAATGTGCTGACGATACTGGGAATTATATTTTTTCTGCGGACCGGTTGGGTGGTTGGCCAGGCCGGGCTTGTGAATGCCCTGATAATTGTGGCAATTGCCAACGGGATCTCCCTGCTCACGGGATTATCTCTGGCGTCCGTGTCCACCAGCATGGATGTGAAGGTGGGTGGTACGTACTATATCATCTCCCGGTCGCTGGGCCTGGAGATCGGTGGGGCAATCGGTATTCCGCTCTATCTCTCCCAGGCGATTTCCGTGGCATTCTACATTATCGGATTTGTGGAAGCTTTCCTTGCAGTCTTTCCCGGTTTCGATCCCCAGCTGCTGGCCTCACTTGTGGTGATTGTTTTCGGGATCCTGGCATATGTCGGAGCGGATTTTGTCCTCAGGATTCAGTTTGGGATTCTGGCGATACTCGGACTGGCTATCCTCTCGTTCTTTGCGGGAGGTTGGGGTGACTGGATCGCCCCGCAGTGGACAGTACCCCAGGCCTCCGAGGTTGGATTCTGGACCATTTTTGCGGTGTTTTTTCCGGCGGTTACCGGTATTGCCATAGGTGTGAGTATGTCCGGAGATCTGAAAGATCCCGGCCGGAGTATTCCCAACGGAACGCTCGCATCTATCGGTGTGACCGCAGTGATATATCTTATCGCGACATTTTGGTTTGCCACCCAGGCCACCCCCGCCGAGTTAATATCTGACAATATGATTATGCAGCAAATTGCCCGATGGCCGTTTCTGATACCGATGGGAGTGTGGGCGGCCACGCTTTCATCAGCATTGGGAAGCATCCTGGCTGCTCCGAGAACCCTTCAGGCCCTCTCCTTCGACCGCGTGGTACCCAGATTTTTCGGATCCCAGCTGGGCAGTCCAACCGAACCGAGGGTTGCGGTGCTGATAACCACCGCTATTGCCCTGAGTATCGTCTGGATGGGTGGACTGAATTTTGTTGCGGTGATTATCACCATGTTTTTTCTGAACACTTACGGTATGATCAACCTGACTGCCGGAACGGAGCGACTGGTGGGGAATCCAAGTTTCCGTCCGCAATTCAAGGTCCCCTGGTTCCTTTCCATCCTGGGGGCAGCAGGGTGTTATTATGCCATGTTCCTGATCAACTGGATTGCCACCATAGTTGCGGTGGTCATCAGTTTTGGGGTGTTTTTTATCCTGGAACGCCAATCACTGCAGCGCACCTGGGGTGATATCCGGAGTGGGTTCTGGTATGCGGTAACCCGATATGGTTTGCTCAACCTGGAGAAACGGGAATTAACGGCCAAAAACTGGCGCCCGAATCTGGCGGTGTTTACCGGTCAGCCCTATAACCGGGAGCAGCTCGTGGAAGTCAGCGAGTGGTTGAGCATGGGGAAGGGTGTGGTCACCTTCTTTCAGCTGTTGAGCGGCGATATGGATGAAATGGTGGGGAAGGGGCATCGGGAAGCTGCGGAGAAGCATATAAGACGATATATTCGTGAGCGCAAAATGACCGCCTTTGCGGAAAGTGAAGTTGTTCAGGACTTCTATCATGGTGCACTCACGGTGGTTCAGTCCCATGGTGTAGGGAAATTTATAACTAACACCGTGCTGATGGGCTGGAGTAATTCTCTGGAAAATAACTGTTCTCAGTTGCATTTGATGCGGCAGTTTGTAGAAATCCAGAAATCGGTATTGTTTCTGCGGTATGACCCTGAGTCCGGATTTGGTAAATACCGCACTATTGATGTATGGTGGGGAGGCCGGGGGCGTAACGGAGAGTTGATGTTGCTGTTAAGTCACCTCATTACCCGGCATCGCAGATGGCATCGGTCACGGATTCGCGTCATGCGGGTCATCGACAGTGAAGAGGGGCGGGTTCAGGCGGAATCGCATATCGCTCAAATGCTTGATAGTGTG
>Ga0207797_1003240_pt1 | contig 10919 bp, 9 predicted proteins | sample PRCRCaboRojoPR_6_FD_187275 | JGI IMG/M metagenome (GOLD analysis project Ga0207797, IMG submission 187275) | Marine sediment microbial community from Cabo Rojo, Puerto Rico - PR CR 10% Liquid 1 (SPAdes) | ecosystem: Environmental > Aquatic > Marine > Coastal > Sediment | place: Cabo Rojo, Puerto... | reverse complement strand
CACCCCCGGTCACCCCCACCCCCTCGCCTCAACCTGCCATAGGGGACGCCGGGACGGTAATCGGCCACAACGGGATGGTCGCATCGTCCCACCCGCTGGCCGTCGAGGCCGGTCTTCAAACCTTGAAAGACGGCGGGAACGCCTTCGATGCCGCCGTAACGACCGCCGCCGCCCTCAACGTGGTCGAGCCGATGTCGACCGGCATTGGCGGCGACTGCTTCGCCTTGCTCTACCTCGGGGACAGCGGCGAGGTCAAGGCGCTCAACGGGAGCGGACGGGCGCCACAGGCCTTGGGAATCGAGGTATTCCAGGAACGCGGTCTCAATACGGTCCCTCCCACGGGCATGCTGCCAGTAACCGTGCCCGGAACCGTCGACGGTTGGGCCACCCTCCTCGACGCCCACGGCACCATTTCCCTTGACCAGGCCCTGGCGCCGGCCATCCGCTACGCCGAAGAGGGGTACCGCGTTACCAGCGTCATCGCCGCCGAGTGGGCGCACTTCGCCCCCAAGCTGCGCGCCACGCCCGACGCTGCCAGGCACTACCTCGTCGACGGCGAGCGCGCGCCGCGGGCCGGAGAGGTCTTCCGCCTGCCGGCGCTCGCCGCCTCCCTCCGCAAGATCGCCGCAGGGGGGCGTGACGTCTTCTATAAGGGAGAGCTGGCGGAATCGATCGTCGATTTCTCCAGTCGGAACGGAGGCTATCTCTCCCTGTCCGATTTCGAACGCCACACGTCCTCCTGGGTAGACCCCATCAGCACGGACTATCGCGGCTTTCGCGTCTACGAGTGTCCTCCCAACGGTCAGGGACTGGCTGCCCTCATCGCCCTCAACGTCTTCAAGGGATTCCCGACCGACGGGTTGGGCCTCTACTCGCCGGAGCGCCTCCACCTGCTCATCGAGTCGATGAGGCTCGGGTTTGCGGACGCCTTCACCTACGTCGCTGACCCCGAGCACGTCCCCATCCCGGTGGAACAGCTTCTTTCGGAGGAGTACGCGGCCCAGCGCCGAGCCATGGTTCAGCCCGACCGGATCATCCCTAACCCGGCACCCGGCCAGCCCACGGGGAACGACACCGTCTACCTCACCGTCGTCGACGGGGATGGCAACGCGTGCTCGTTCATCAACAGCCTCTACCATGGATTCGGCTCCGGAATGGTAGCCGGCGACACGGCCATCTGCCTGCAGAACCGTGGCAACTGTTTCGTCCTGGACCCGAACCACCGCAACCGCTGGGCGCCGGGCAAGCGTCCATACCACACCATCATCCCCTCCCTGATCACGCGGGACGGCGCCCTGAAGGCCTCCTATGGCGTGATGGGCGGGTTTATGCAGCCCCAGGGACACCTTCAGGTCGTCTCCAACCTCATCGACCACGGGCTCACGGCCCAGGAGTTGATGGATGCCCCCCGCTTCCGGGTCTCCACCAACCTCCAGGACGTCCTCGTCGAGCGGGGCATTCCTCTGGACGCCGTGACCCAGTTGCGGGCCATCGGCCACCAGATTGCGGAGCCCAAGCCGGTCTCCGGCGAGTTCGGGGGAGGCCAGATCATCCTGATCGGCGAAGATGGCGACACATATCTCGGCGGATCAGACCCCAGGAAGGATGGGTGCGCCCTCTGCTACTAACCTTCCATTGGATTGACCTTCCCGGAAGCTGCGACGGGGCGTTCCGGGGAAAGTCGGGCACGAATGGGCGGGGTCCTGCCTGCCGGGTCAGCCTTCATAGCTTCCGGGAAGGGTCTTGACGTCAGCAGCCCCGAATAGGGAGACCACCTCCTCTACGTGGGGATCATGCAAGTGAGGTACCGATGGAAAAGAGACAGACCTTCAACCGTAAGCAGTTTCTCCGCCTGATGGCCGCGTTGGGATTGAGTCCCGTCCTCGGGGCGTGCAGCCGCGCCGTCCCTCTGTCGGAGGAACCTGCGCCGTCTTCATCCGAGCCGTCTCCCACGCCCCACCCGACGGCCACTGCCAGCCCATCATCGACGCCCGAGCCCTCACCCTCCGCCACATCTTCCCCCTCACCCTCCGCCACGCTATCTCCAACGCCTACCCGGGCACCAACCGAGGTGCCGGCGCGCGGACGGGTCGCTCTCATCCGCACTGACGACCGGAGGGCCGGCGTCCGTCGCGCCATCGACCTGCTGGGCGTCGACGGTCCCGCCGGAGGGAACGTGCTCGTGAAGCCTAACTATAACAGCGCCGACCCGCCGCCGGGCTCCACCCACGACGACGTGCTCCGCACCCTGATGGAGTGGTTGGGCGAGCTCCCCACCGATTCCGTCCTGCTGGCAGAGCGCAGCGGCATGGGCGAGACCCGCCGGGTCTTGGAGCGGAGAAACGTCTTTGCGATGGGGCGGGAGCTGGGCTTCCAGGTGCAGGTTCTCGACGAGCTGGAGCCGGAGGCCTGGGAGCTGATCCAGTCCGCCGGGGGCCACTGGCAGCGCGGGTTCCCCTTTCCCACCCGCCTCTTCCAGGAGGCCGACTACGTCCTCCAGACCTGCTGTCTCAAGACCCACCGTTACGGCGGCCACTTCACCCTCTCCTTGAAGAACTCGGTGGGCCTCGTCGCCAAGTACGTGCCCGGCCAGAGCTACGACTACATGCGGGAGTTGCACAACTGCCCTGATCAACGCCGCATGATCGCCGAGATCAATACCGCCTACGCGCCCGACCTCGTTGTGCTCGACGGCGTGGAAGCTTTCGTCAACGGCGGGCCGGCCCAGGGCGAGCGGGTCCAGTCGAACGTGATCCTGGCCGGCAGCGACCGGGTCGCGCTGGATGCCGTCGGCGTCGCCATCCTTCGTCACTTCGGCACCACCCCCGCGGTGAGCCAGGGCCGGGTCTTCGATCAGGAGCAGATCCGTCGCGCAGCCGACCTCGGCCTGGGGGCCTCCGGGCCGGAGGAGATCGACATCCTCACCGACGACGAAGCGGGCGGGACCTTCGCCGACGACCTCCGCCAGATCCTGACCGCCTGATCGCCCACCTTGCGCAGGGTCGAACCCAAGACAGCATCACGTGGTGGCCGCGCCTTACGGACTGGCCTGCGTGGGCACTTGCCGGGCAACCTTCGCGAGGGTTGGCTTGAAGATGAACAGGCCCTGGCCCCCTACGGCTCCGGCGGGGGCCCGTGACCCGGCGGAATCGTCTCTCCGTTCGGCAGGCTCCGAATAGTCGCGCAGGACACGAACTGCACGTCCTCCCACACGTGGCCCGCCGCTTCAAACGCCTCGATATCGACGATCCACCGCTTCTTCTCCCCCTCCACCCGGTAGATATGAGGACTCGCATTGCACTTGACGAGCACGTGGATCGGAGGGCCCATCTCATAGTCCTCCAGGAACCCGTCCTCCACGATGTGCACGTCGTCCCACGAGTAGCCGCGATACTCGAACGCATCCAGGCTGCTGATCCACCGGAACGCCCCGTCCTCATACACGTAAATCTCCGGCTCGTCCTCCTCCTTGACCACCAGGCCGTTCCGGATCACCAGCGCCCGATTGTCCGGCATCGCCGTCGCCAGCGTCGTGCCATGACGGTTGAACGGGATGTTGATCACCACCAGTAACACGACCAGCCCCAACGCCATTCGGCCCAGCAGCCGAGCCGTATGCGACGGGACTGGCGGACCCGTCCGGGTCGCCGACTCCGGCCCAGGCTCTAGCCCAACCTCCTCCGCCGTCCTCTCAGACGCAGCATCCAAGGAGGTCTCCGCTTCGGCTTCCGCTTCGCCAACCTCCCGACGACTCGCTTCCAGCACTTCCGGCGCGATGCCCTCCTCTTCCTCCGGCACAGGTTCGGGCGCCTCCGGTTCAGGGGCAGGCACCTCTGCCGTGGTCCGCTCCGCCGCCGCACCCGCTGGACCATCCGCCTCCGTGCCGCTCACCACCCCCGACCTGGCCCTCAAGCGCTCGGCGACCTCCTCGGCCAGCAGGTCGAGCATCTCATCTACCCGATTCCGTTCGCTCTCTTTCATGGCACGCTACCTCACCGTCACGAAGCCCAGAATCTCGCCAAAGCTCGCCAGCACGTTGGCGTAGAAGTTGCCGCCCAGCTGGCGGAAGAGCTCGAAGGGCAGGCCAGGAGCGCCGACGAAGGGACGCAGCGTCCATGCCATCTGGCTCCCCACGAAGGCGTACAAAATGATCCACAGCCACACCACCGTCCGCCGCGCCCCGGCGCCCTCCCCACCGCCGTAGGAGACGATCCGCATCCCCTGGCTCAGGAACGTCACGCCCACCAGGCCCGAGATGGTGAAGACCCCCACGTTCAGCAGCTTGAAGAACTGGTACTGGCTCGTCGTCAGGAGGAAGAACGTCACCACCGGTGAGAAACTGAGCAACAGCACCGAGGTAACCGTGATGCTGGTCAGCATCAAGGCCACGTTCTGGCTCAAGCTCTGGTTCGAGCCGAAGTTCAAGTTGAAGAAGTAGAGCGTCGGCGCGCACACCACCAGCGTCGTCAGAAACAGCAGCGGCAGCTTCGCCGCCGAGCTCAGGGCCTGCATCAGGCTGTGGCTCGAGCCCATCACCGCGCCGTAAAGCGCGAAGAACGCCACGCTCGATATGAGCATCGCCCGCATCTTCTCCGCCACGCCCTTCCCCTCGCGGATCTCCTCGAAGAACGTCTGGCGGCTCCGCAGGATCGTTTCGATAACCGACAGGTTCCCCATCTGGTTGGCCATCCCCTTCCTCTCGACGTCCGATTCCCTGCTCAAACGCCCGGCTTCACCCATGATTCCATTCCTCCCGTATCAACGCTACCTCTATCGACGCTGCCCGGCACCCGCCGCCTCACGCTGCCCAGCACCTGCCGCCTCACGCTGCCCAGCACCTGCCGCCTTACGGTGACCGGCACCTGGCGCAGCCGCCGTTAAGGTGCCGGTCACCTCACCTACCGCCTCACCGCCTCACCCACGATCGTCGCCACCGACAACCCCCAGAAAATCGCCCACGAGATCAGCGCGTACCGCCGGCGCGGGAACCGCCACAGCGGGATCACCAGCGCCAGGACGGCGATCGCCCAGAAGACCGGCCCGCTCACCATCTCCTCCCACCCCACAAACGTCCCCGCCGGGTCGAAGACCAACCACCGCAGCACCAGCGCACACAAGACCGGCAGCGCCGCAGCCGCGATCCCCTCCAGGGCGCCCCACCCCTCGTGGGTGGCCTGGAGCTCCTGCCCCACCTCCTCCACGCCGAATCGCGCAGCCGCCTCCGCCAGCGCCTCCTCGTCGTCCAGCCCCCTGGCGCGGCCTTCGGCGACCGCCTCCTCTAGATGCCCCCGGATCTCCTCCAGAACCTCATACTCCGTCTCTGCCTCCAGGGTCATCTCCCCTCGGATTCGCTCGAGCACCTCGTCAATCGTCACGATGAAGGCCTCCTCCCGTCAGCGAAGCGCGCGATCAATCGTGCACCTTCCAGCCGCGGGACCCCTACGGCCAGCAGCGCGGCGACGAGCAGAGCCAGCGCCTGAAGGCCCACGTGATCCGCGAAGAAGTTCGCTGACGTGCTGATGTACCGATACCCCGGCGGCGTCGCCAGCACGTGATGCACCACCGGCATAAGCAGGTAGCTCGTGCAGAGGCCCGCAGCGAAGATCGTCCCCGCCGCGGATGGCGTCCTCCCCCGCCAGGTCCCCACGGCCGCTATCACGGCCAGCCACCCGGCCCCTGCCAGCGTTCCTCCCACGGCTGTCCCCCACGCCACCACCGGGCTGATCAATCCCTGACCCGGCAATTCCAGCGCCCGGATCAGCAGCAGCGCTGGCATCAGACCCACGCCCTTGAGCGCAGTCCACAGGAGATCGACAGGCCGTTCCGCCGCGACGGCTCCCGGCATCAGGGCGAAGGACAGCCCCGTCAGCGCCGCCGCGACACAGGCAACAGCGTCCCGTGCCGGCAGCGTCGGCTCGTTGACCCGCATCGTGATCAGCGGAATGCCAACGATCAGCGCTGGCGCACTCACCACCCACACCCGCCACCAGGCCGGCGCGGCGTACGCTCCGTTCTGGACCCTCATTGCTCCCAAGACCGCTCGGGCTCGATCTGGCAATCCAGCCGCAGCGCGGGAATCTGAGTATCCCCTGGAAGCGATCCTGGACCCGCCGAGACGGCTCACGCGACCCAGAGCCCAATTGACCAACCCGTACCCCACCATCACGATCCCCGTCGCCACCAGGCCCGCCATCCAGTACCGTCCCCGCGTCACGTGATCGAACGGTGTCGCTCCCAGATGCCCGTACAGGAAGATCGCGTACCGATCCGCGACCGCGAACCAGCGGTAGAACAGACCCACCACCACCGCCGACACGAGCACACCGTGCACCGCCGCATCCACCCACTGCCTCCGCGCATCAACACCCTTCACCATTCAAGAAACCCCATCTCTGCCCCATCGTCCCGACAAAAACCACGGTGCCTGGCTCGGCTGTCCAGGCCGGACACCACTCTGAATAGAAGAACCTCCCACTCCCGTCATTCCGACCGGAACGCAGCGAAGCGAAGTGCAGTGGAGGAATCTCACCTCCTCAGCCGCTCAACCTCCAACCACCCACCCGCCGTCTCCCATAAGCATACCCAAGCAACATCGCCGCGGCAAGACCCAGCAACAACCACTCCTCCGGCTCCGGGACCCCCGTCACCGTCAGTGCATTCTCCGCCGCCGTCTCGCCGACCTCCTCATACTCCCGCTCGTACCGGTCACCCCGCCCCTCCAGCGCGTCGAGCAGCTCCTGCTGCCGCTCGTTCACCAGCACGATCATCGACGAGTAGGGCGTCACCACGCTGTGCTCGACCGAGACCTCGTGCAGCGCGTCGAGCGTCTCCAGCGACCCGATCTCGCCCCGATTCTGCGCCATCTCCGCCAGAATCAGCCGCCGCGCCGCCAGCGGCGCAAACGATCCCCCCTCCTCCGCCTCCTCCTCAGCAGCGACTTCCGCCCCCACCGCCCCCGTCGGGACCACCGACCAGACGGTTCCGTCGACCACGTCGTAGCCTTCCCCCTCGAGTGAGACCGCCAGCCGCTCCATCCCCTCCCGGACGCTGCCCACCACCCCGCCGCCGCTCGCCTGGATCGCCTCCAGCGTCCCATCATCCACACCGCTGCGTCCGGCACGCCCACCTCGTCGTCGCCGTCCCCCAGCTCGTACCCCGCGCCATCCGTCAGAACGAAGATCGCGTCATACACCTCGTCCGTCCGCAGCGCCTGGAACTGCGCCAGCAGCTGCGCCGCGTTCGATAACCCCCGTCGCGCCCACGGCGCGCGGCAGCCAGGCCTCCTCGCCAATACCCATCGGCTCTCCGTTGACCTCCCGGATCGAGCTCCCGTCCCAATACACGCCCCGCTTCTCTGCCAGCTGCGGCAGCGGCCAGGCGTCCCCGTCCGCCATCACGCGATAGGTCAGCCACATATGCAACGGCGGCCCCTCTTCGACCGCCGACTCCTCCGGTCCCCCATCCCAGATCCGCCGTCGCGGCCCCACCGGGAAGATACGCAGCCGGTATTGACGCGGCCCGATCTGCTCCACCAGCGCCGGGTCCACCCGGCGACGCACCTCGTTCCGGTACACCGCCTGCGCCGCCCCCCGCGGCGCCACCCGATACGCAAACCGCTCGTCCCGGTCGTCGCTGTTCCCCAGCCACAGGCCGGTGATCACCGCCGACTCCGGCAGGTTGAAGTAGTATACCACCTCCTGCCGTTCCCACGTCTGGTTCTGGTATACCTCGTACAGCGCCATCATCAACCAGCGCAGGTTGACCCGACGCCCGTCGACCCACGTCGCCGCAACGAAGAACAGCGCGCCACTCCACAGGCTCCTCACCCCGCTGCACGGCAGGTCGACGTGCGAGACACCGTCTTCCAGCACCAGGATCGTATCGACGCCGACGGACGAGGCACCGGCGGCCGCCAGCCCATCCCGCACGATCCTCGCGCTCAGAAGGCGCATCGGGTAGCCGATGAAGGTCTCCATATGCTCCCCAAAGGGCAGCGTACCGATGAGCAGCAGCGCCGCGGGCAGCCCCTCCCGCCAGCGGCCCCGACCCATCCATAGCCCCAGCAGCCCGTAGCTCGCCAGGCCGAACAGGCTCGCCGAGAGCGTGTTCACGTCCAGGAACCGCTCCACGACCAAATACAGTGCCGAGCTCCCTAGCGCCAGCGCCAGCCCCGGGACGAACAACCCTGGCGCCGCGTCCAGGGTGACCCCGATTCCCTGGCGGCGGAGCTGCCAGACAATCAATACCAACACACCGACGAGCATCACCTGGTTCGTTCGAAAGGCGTCGCGCGAGAAGACAATCCCCAGATAACCGAACACCGGGCGGTACAGCCAGAGCCACAGGCCCAGGATCAACCCGTTGCCCCCGATCCGCGTGGCTCTCTCCACGTCCCACCCCTCGAGCTTCATCAAGTATCGAGATGCCACATCAGACACCCCTCCATCTGCCACCCAAGCCGGGGGTTACGTCCCTCAAGCCGGTCGTGCCGCCGCTCAACCCACGGCTTACATCGCCCAAGCCAGGGCCACCATCGCTCAAGCCGGGCGTGTCGCCCGGCGTCCTATCCGCCATTCCGCCGCTCAAGCTAGGGGCCATATCGCTCAAGCCGGGCGTGTCGCCCGGCGTCTTATCCCCACACAACCTCAAACCATCCCAAGACCTCATACGCTAATCGTGCGTAGACTCCCAACCCATCTCCCCAGGAGCAACCACGCCGAAAACGCGCACGCCCCAACAGCCGCCTACGCAGCCTCCAACCCCAGAAGCAAGCGCATCCCCCGACGGAACGTCTCCCACTGCTCCATCTCCGCCTCCAACTGCCGACGCCCCCGCTCCGTCACCACGTAGACCTTCCGCCGCCGCGTACCCGGCTCCCCCTCCCAGCGGCTCTTCAACAAGCCATCCTGCTCCATCTGATGGAGTCGCGGATAAATCAGCCCCTCGTTGAAGGCGAAGATTCCCTGGCTGCGGTCCTCCAGCTCCTGGATCATCCGGTAGCCGTGCATCGGCTCGCCAGCGTCCACCAGCAGCTTCAAGATCGCCAGCGTCGTCGTTCCCTTCCGCATCTGGTCGATACTGTCCCTCGAAATGCTCCCCTTACCCAACTTCCCTCTCCCTTTCGCACACAGAATGCATTATTTCCTTATGTATTCTACAACAGGCCAGGGCCGATGTCAAGCATCGGAATCGGTATAGCAGGGGAATCGCCTCTCATGCGCTCGGCCCCGGTTGCCAGCAGGAAAGAGCGGATGTATCCTTGGGGGAAAGAAATACCGCGAGGAGGCTAACCAATGCGTGATCAGATCAGGTTCTTCTTCAACCGAATCAGCGAGCGCCTATGGGTCAGGCCGCTGATAATCTGCGTGCTCTCCGTTCTGGCCGCCTTCGTCGCCAGGCTCACGGACCGGCTCAGCTTCCTCGAAATGGTCCCGGACATCAACGTTGACTCCCTGGAGACCCTGCTGACGGTCATCGCGGGTGGCATGCTCGGCGTCGCCGTGTTTGCCGTGGGAGCGATGCTCTCCGCCTATGCGTCGGCCAGCAGCACGGCCACGCCGCGATCCTTTCCCCTGGTGATCGCCGATGATGTGTCGCAGAACGCGCTGTCGGTCTTTATTGGGGCCTTCATCTACAGCATCGTGGCCGTGGTAGCACTGAAGAATGGCTACTATGGGAGGGTCGGTCGGTTCAACCTCTTCGTCGTCACCGCGTCTGTCTTCGCTGTGGTAGTCCTCAGCTTCATTCGGTGGATCGACCGAATCGCTCGCCTGGGGCGCCTGGGGCACACGATCGACCGCGTCGAGGAGGTCACCGCCGAGGCCTTGCGCAGGAGACGGGAGGCGCCCACGATGGGGGCGAGGCGGGACGAGGGCGAGGCCAGCGGAACGCCCATCTACGCAGATCGGGTTGGCTACGTGCAGCGCATAGACGTGCCTATGCTACAGGCATTGGCAGAGGGGGCCAATCTCGCTGTCACCATCGTGTCCTTACCGGGAACGTTCTCCACACGGGACAAACCGGTGGCCTACGCAAGCCGTGAGAAACCGGCGACCGTGGACGAGATCGATGACGCCGCCATCTCGGAGGCCTTCGTGATCGGGAAGGACAGGGTCTTTGACGAGGATCCCCGCTTTGGCCTGGTCGTCCTCTCCGAGATCGCCAGCCGCGCACTGTCCCCCGCCGTCAACGATCCCGGAACGGCCATCGATATCATCGGTTCTTTCGTTCGGCTCTTCACCCTGTGGGTCGAAAGGGATGAAGGGACTGAAGATTCACCTGTGGCGTTCGATCGCGTCACGGTGCCCGAGATCTCACTGGACGACATGTTTGACGATGCCTTCAACGCCATGTCCCGGGACGGGGCTGGAACGCTCGAGGTATGCATTCGGCTGCAGAAGGCCTTCAGCACGCTGGCATCTATCGGGGGCGTTGATATGCAAGAGGCAGCGAGATCCCACGCGCAGCTCGCCCTCCAATACGCTGAACGTGCGCTTCAACTGCCCGAGGAGATCGAGAGGCTCAGGACGATCTATCGTTTCGAGGAAGCGGAGTGAACGACGGCGGGACACCTCCGGCTCAAGTGACCCGAGGATGGAAACCCGCGCCTTCTCACCAGCTCGCTCGATCTATTTCCTAAAAGGAAACCATTGGTTCCTTATTGACAAAGCCGGTCACCTGTGGTATACTTGCCCCACAAATCATTGAGAACACCAGGCGTACCAAGTGCCCTATCGGCGCCGATAGCCCTGCTTCGGCCCGATCGTCCGCCGTACATCTTCCACTCAGAAAAGGAGGGTTTGTTCCATAGAAAAATGTCTAAGCCAAACAAACATTCCCCAACTCGCCGCCACCGTCTCCTGGCCCGGCTCGCCGCCGAGCGCACCCGGCTTCTCTGGCAGCTCCTCGGTCTCGACCGG
>Ga0207797_1003239_pt1 | contig 10923 bp, 8 predicted proteins | sample PRCRCaboRojoPR_6_FD_187275 | JGI IMG/M metagenome (GOLD analysis project Ga0207797, IMG submission 187275) | Marine sediment microbial community from Cabo Rojo, Puerto Rico - PR CR 10% Liquid 1 (SPAdes) | ecosystem: Environmental > Aquatic > Marine > Coastal > Sediment | place: Cabo Rojo, Puerto... | reverse complement strand
AGTGGCTGCCCTCTTGGAGTTCACCATCCCCTGTGAGTACAAACGTCCGCCACGACGCACCGTCCATCTTGGCTGCCAGCGCTGCCCCAACCGCCATCGGCAGCCCGTGACCCAGCGCCCCTGTATTCGCCTCGACTCCCGGAACTTTAACGTGGGGATGTCCATTCAAGCGAGAAAGAGGCCCCATGAAGGTTGCAAGCTCCTCCTCGTCGAAAAAGCCGGCAAAGGCAAGGGTCGTGTAGAGCAGGCCCGAGCTATGCCCCTTGCTCATAAAGAATCGGTCACGATCAGGGGCACGCGGGTTACTGGGGTCGACGTTCAGCACGCCGTTGAGGTATAGCGCAGCCAGAATATCGGCTGAAGAGAGATCTCCCCCTGTATGACCGCCTCCCGCTTCGTAGATCATCATCAAGTTTCGCTGCCGAATCTCGTATGCTTTCGTGTGTAACGTGCGTGAATCGGTAGCCATTGAACTCTCACCCCGCTTCTCTTAAATATTTATTCACATATGATTATCAATTCAAGATCATCTTATCACAAAGTTTCTCCCTTGTCAAGATATGAAAGAGAAGGGGCAGGAGCACAGATTTTACAAATGGTGAGGGTGCGGTATCCTAGAGGGGAAAGAGAAAGGATAGCGTATGACCAGACGATCTGAGGGTGAGGGAAGTGGAGAGGGACGCGAGCGGGAATGGTTTATCTTCACGGAGAATCGCGAAGCCGTCGTTGAGGCCTTGGAGGAAGGGCGTTGTGAGGGGGTCCTGCCCGCAGCGCGGGGATTTCTGGATGGGTTTGCGGAGTTCTGTCTGGAAGCGGGCGTGCTAGAGGCTTTCGCGGGCTTTCCCGACCGCCGGGCGCGGCGCAGCATTCCGATGTTCTTTTTCTGCAACACGTTAGTGCACCGGCCCTTGTTTCAGATCCCGCGCTTGAAGCCGATCGAACGGACGTTGTTCCGCTCGCCCTACATTCTACGGCAGTTGGGGTTCAATGCCCAGCAGATTGAACGAGGCTTCTATGAGACAGAGAATGGAGAGCGTCCCTTCACCGCGCAGGCGCTCGCGGACGCCTTTGCACGTGCGAAGGCGGACGATTTCCTGGTGACCCAGCAAGCGGTGCTAGACGCGCTGTGGACGTACTGCCCCGGGCAGTTTCGTTCGGCGCTGTGGGTGATGGACAGCGTCCACTTTCACGTGCCCCGAGGGGCCCATACGTCGGCCCAAGCGTTCAAGGCATGTGTGCTGGGGGTGTGGCAGGACAGTGTGGTGTGGCCGCTGCTGTGGATGTTCGTGCCCGGAGAGGAGGCGGAGATCACGGTGGGGCGGAAGCTGTTCGCCGCAGCAGAGGCCGTGATCGGGGAAGGTACGATCCAGCATCTGCTGGTCGATCGGGGCTATTTGGACGGGGAATGGCTAAGCCAGCTCCATCAACGGGGCACGCGCGTGACGATTGGAGTGCGCGGGGACATGTTGATTCTGGAGGATATGATCAACTTAAGTCGCTTACCGGACATGCAGTGGGAAGAGGTGGAGCCTCCGACGATCCATGAGGACCCCAAACCCAAGCGAGAGGTGATGAACCTGCCTGCGATGGAGGGGGAGTGGGCGACGTGCGAGGTTCCTCTCTCGAGCTGTCTGATTCGCGATACCTATCCGGATGAGGTGCGCTACCGGGGCCTGGTCACCACGGAGCCGGAGGTCCCGGCCTGTGAGATCTTGAGCGATGATCGGCAACGCTGGACACTGGAAGAGGTATTTATGACGGCGACCCGGTACTGGGACTTCGACGATCTGCCCCCGTGTCGGCCCGGCGTCGCCCAGGCGATGGTTCACTTCACGCTCGTGGCATACACATTGCTCGGCTTCTACCTGCAGGAGAGGGAAGACGCGGACGAGCGCTCTACGTGGAATGCCGGGCCGCCTGCCATCCCGCTCCCCGAGCGAGAAGTGGCCGTCTATGCCGGAGGGCACTTTGCACTGCTGCTCCCCAGTGAGCTGGTCACCATCATTCTAGAACACGTCGATGCCTGGCAAGCCAATCGTAAGCAAGTCCTTATGGCACTCCGTCTCACGGAGGGAAACACCTAAAATCTGTGCTTCTGGCCCCCAGATATCCGCACTTGCCCCCTCATCAGCCGATGGTATAATATCCCCCGCTCGGCCAACCGCTATTCAACTGCTATTCAATCGATCGAGGAGTGCGTCGCCCATGGAGACCATACTAGAGAACATCCCCCGAATCCTGACCATCCTGGCCACCGTCTGCGGTAGTGTGACCATCGCCATGATGGCCGGCCTGACCATTTGGACCTTCCGCGATATCCGCGCCCGCTCACGCGACGTGCTGGCCCAGATCCTGGCCACCGTGATGGTGCTCGTGCTCCCGATCGTCGGGCTGATCATCTACTTGATGCTCCGCCCACGAGACACGTTAGAAGAGGCCTACGAGCGCTCGCTAGAGCAGGAGGCGCTGCTCCAGGCCATCGAGGAGCCGGAACACTGCCCCGGTTGTGGGCAGCGCGTCAAAGGGTCCTACCTCTATTGCCCCACGTGTCACACGCGGCTCAAGCGCGCTTGCCCCGAGTGCAGCCAACCGATCGACCTGACCTGGTCCCTCTGCCCCTACTGCGGAAGAAGCGTGACCCCTCAAGTGGTGGAACCCGTCGAGGAACCCGAACCGGCCGAGGAGGAAGCCACGTAGAGGCGCCAGGCCCACGTAAGCAACAGAAGCGCACGGCGAAGTCAACACTTCGCCGTGCGCTTTTCGTTTGACACAATCCGTTCGCCACGAGGCGGACGGGTTCAGCCTACGGGCCAACCAACTCCAGCTCGTAGACCCCGGCGTCCTCGTCGGCGAAGCCTCGCGCGATGATCCGATAGGTCCCATCCATCTCCAGAACCAGCGGGCCTATCACGGGATCCTCCGAATCGGCGTCGTCATTTTCGGCAATGCGGACACCATTGGGCGCGAAGAGCTCAAGGTATCCATCGAACTCGTCAGACGTCATCCGAATAGTGACTTCATCGCCCGCCGAGCCTTCGAAGAGCCAGTGATGGAGATCGGCCGTATCCAGGCTGGCCTCTATCATCTCGTCGTATTCCAGCGCGCCCTGAACGTCTAGCTCCGTCAGCTCGATGGAAAGCAGGTACTGACCGCCGGAACCGGACGCCCAGCTCGACGCCGCCGCGATGCGATAGATGCCATCCTCTGGCAGGCGGTAGGTCTCAATCAGGGGATTGTAGTTTAAGCCGCTATCGTCGTCCTCGGTGAGGAGCTCGCCATCAGGGCCATAGAGACTGAGGAAGGCGTCTAGCTCCGGCTCAAGAGCCTCCATCCGAATCGTCACCACCTCATCTGCCTCCCCTTCGAACGTCCAGCTGTGCTGACCGCCGCCGGGAAGGTCGGCTTCCACGGCCTCACCATAGGCGATCTCCCCGCCTCCCGAAGGCTCTTCAGCCATCTCAAGCGTGAGGCGGTAGGCGCCCTGGCCTTGATAGGACGTGGCATAGACGGTATAGACGCCGGTGGCCTCGATGGGGAAGTCGACGATGGCAGCATCACGGCCCACAGCATCATCATTTTCGGCCACCAACCCCTCCTCGTCGTAGAGCTCCATGTACGGGTCGAGTCCATCTTCTTCTTCAGCGTTCATCCGAAGTGAAGCATACTGGCCCGCCTCGGCCTCAAACGTCCAGACGTCCACACCTTCTAGTGGGAGCGTCCCACGCACCGTCTCGCCGGGGACGAGTTGCCCCTGCGTCTCCAGGCTAGGAGCGGCTGGCGGAAAGAACTCCAGGGTATCCAGCATCTGCTCAAAGGTAGGCCCGACCTGGCCCCACTCCGCGTCAGATGATATGGCCAACCCTATGCCAGCGACATCGTCGCCCAGGGCCACCAGAACGTAGCCATGAACCTCAACCACCTCACCGGTTGGCTCGATCCAACTGACCTCGGCGAGCATCCCAGGCGTACCACCAAAGCTCACCGCCTCCGGCTCTCCAAAGGTATTAAGCTCGGTCTCGGTCAGGTTGACCAGGAGCTGATCCAGAAACTCCTCAGGCGTTGCCGGCGCGTCGGCACCCTCAAGAATCTCCCCCGGCGAACCAGCCTGAATGATCAGGAAGGGCCCAGTCCCTGGATCAAAGGCCAGAAGGGCAGCCTCATCCGGGGCGAACCCGGCCAGAGACGCATCTTCCTGATACATCCAGCGTCGGGGGTATTCGATGGAAAACCCAGCGCTTGCATTGGTGTAGGAGACTAACCGGCTCACCGTCCGCAGCGTCGGCGTGGGCGTCTCAGCCGCTGGTGGCGGCGTCGATGTAGGCGCCAGCGTTGGAGAGACGCCACTCGGGACCGAGGTCGGAGTCGCCGTCGGGCCGGGCACATGCAGCAGCGGACAAACGCCACATCCCAGCGCGGAGACGAAGAGACCCAATATCGCTATGATCGGTAGTAGGTAGTTTCTTCTCATCATTTCACCTCTTTAGAGATGTGACGCCCTCGTCCGGCGGTCAGCTCAGACGAGGGCGCACGTCCGTCTTGTCGGCCCATCTGAGGGGCCAGTCGCAAGCGGCCTGGGTTTATCTCAAGTGCGGAAAGGCGGACAGCCCAGCATAGACGGCCTGATCGCCCAGGTCTTCCTCGATGCGCAACAACTGGTTGTACTTCGCCACGCGATCGGAGCGGCAGGGCGCACCGGTCTTGATCTGACCTGTGTTCAGCGCCACTACGAGATCGGCGATTGTGGCATCCTCCGTCTCACCGGAGCGGTGCGAGACGACCACCCCCCATCCGGCGCGATGGGACATCTGGACCGCGGCAATGGCCTCCGTCAGCGAGCCGATCTGGTTGACCTTACAGAGTAGCGCGTTGCAGGCGCCCAGGTCAATGGCCTTCTTCACACGCTCGACGTTGGTCACCAGTAGATCATCGCCGACGATCTGGACGCGATCGCCCATGCGCTCAGTCATCAGGGCAAAGCTCTTCCAATCGTCCTCGTCGAGCCCGTCCTCGATGCTGATGATGGGGTACTTCTCCACCCAGTCGGCGTAGAACTCGACCATCTCCTCGCCAGATAGAGTTCGGCCCTCCTTCTCTAGCACGTACTGGCCATCAACGTAGAACTCGCTGGCGGCAGGATCCAACGCAATGCGAATCTGATCGCCCGGCGCGTAGCCAGCCTTCTCCACGGCCTCCAGAATCAGCTCGATCGCTTCCTCATTGGCCTTGAGGCTCGGAGCAAAGCCGCCCTCGTCACCCACGCCCGTCGAATAGCCTTTCTCCTTGAGGACGCCCTTGAGGGTGTGGTAGACCTCGCTCCCCCAACGAAGCGCCTCAGCAAATGACGCGGCGCCAACCGGCATGATCATGAACTCCTGGAGATCGGGGCCGTCCATGGCGTGCTTGCCACCATTGAGGATATTCATCATCGGCACGGGTAACGTGTGAGCGTAGACGCCGCCGACGTAACGATAGAGCGGCAGCTCCAGCGCCATCGCCGCCGCATGCGCCGTGGCCAATGAGACGCCCAGAATCGCGTTGGCGCCCAGGTTTCCCTTGTTGGACGTGCCATCCAGCTCGTTGAGGAATGCATCAATCGCCATCTGCTGGGTAGCATCCCAGCCATAGAGCTCCTCGGCAATGATCCCGTTGACGTTCGCCACTGCCTGGGTGACGCTCTTGCCGCCGTAGCGATCCTCGTCGCCATCGCGTAGCTCGACCGCCTCGTGAACGCCCGTCGACGCACCAGAAGGCACGGCGGCTCGCCCCACGACACCACTCACCAGGGTCACTTCGACCTCGACGGTTGGATTACCACGCGAGTCCAGAATCTGTCGACCACGAATATTCTCGATATCAGTGAACATCTATTCCCTCCTAAAAAGTGTCTAGCGTTACTCGTTCAACCCGGCGTACAATCGTTCAAAGTCAAAGTGTTCGGTCAGCAGCGTCTCGAACTCCTGTAGTTTGCTCGGCTGACCCAATCTTGTCTTGCCGAAGACGCGTTCGATCGCCTCGACCGTCTCCATCGTGTTCTCGCGCACCAGAAGGACGGCGACGCCAAGCTCCTCCGCCCGGCTCAACACCTCGGCGTTCGGCCGGAGATGACCGGTGAGGATGAGACAAGAGACCGAGGTCTCCAGCGCCGCATAGTGCATATCAACCCGATCGCCGCCGGTGATCACGGCCTTCGTCCCGGCAATACGGCGGATGCGCGGCAGAGCCTGGGCGACGTGCATGGCCCCGACCACCAAATTTTCGATCAGCAGGCCCTTCTGCTCCTCCCCCACCAGGAACTCGCCATTCAGGATCTCGGCCAGCTCCGCGATGCTGATGGCCTGCAGCTCCTCACGCATCGGCAGGATGCCGAGCAGCGGAATGCCCCGACGTTCCAAATATGGGCGTGCGACCTCTTCGATGAACTCGATCTCGTTCTCGGGCACCTCGTTCGCCACGACGCCGATCAGGTTTTCGCCCAGGCGCAAGCGGGCGACGACGAAATCATCCAACAGGGAGAGTCGATCGGAAAAGGCGCTCACGGCCAGGGCCGGCACGTCCATCGACTCGGCCACGATCGGTGTCCCCAGCCCCACACTGAAGCCATCGCGAAGGGAAGCGCCGCCCTCCAAGAGGACGATGTCCTTATCGCCACTGACCCGGGCAAATGCCTTCTTGACCTGATCGATCAACCTAACCGTGGACTCACCCGTCAGCTTGCCCATAAGCAACTCGCGCGTAAGGACCACTCCGACCAGGTCCTGGGGCATCTCGGCCAGCTTCAACACGCGGCGCACAAAGACAGCGTCCTCGTCGATCAACTGGCCCGTCTGCCACGACTGTGTGCTGAGGGGTTTCAGATAACCCACCTCCAAGCCATCGTCTTGAAAGTGACGCCCCAGCCCTAGACAGAGCGACGTCTTCCCACTAAACGCATGTAGCGATGTGACATAGAGTGCGTTCTTCATCGGCCTATCCCCCCTCTACTCACAGGCATATCTCCATCCAACGCTAATCCGCCTCCACCACCAGACGCATATCCAACGCCACGGCCCCATTCCCCTTCTCGTAGACCATCAGCGGGTTTATGTCCAGCTCGACGATATCGGAAAAGTCCGTCACGAGCTGACTGATCCGCAGGAGCGCGTCGACAATCGCCTCCTCGTCCGCCGGCGGCTCCCCGCGGACGCCTTCCAGGAGCGCGTAGGAGCGGATTTCGTGAATCATCTCCTTGGCCTCCTCGCGACCGAAGGGCGCCACCCGGAATGCCACGTCCTTCAGCGCCTCGACGTAGATCCCGCCTAGGCCGAAGGCCACCAACGGGCCGAACTGAGGATCACGGCTCATGCCGACCAGTATCTCGCGCCCTTGAGGGATCATATGTTGCACCAAGCAACCCCAAATCCGCGCATCCGACATGTAGCGCTGAGCGCGATAGACGATCAGATCGAACGCATCCCGCACGTCGTCCGGCGATTGGAGGTTGAGCTTGACGCCACCCACGTCCGTCTTGTGGAGGATGTCCGGCGAGGCAATCTTGAGCACGATCGGATAGCCCAGCTCCTCGGCGATCTCGACGGCCTCATCCGACGTTTTGGCGATCCGGGCCTCGGGGACGGCAAAGCCGTAAGCCTGGAGCACCTCTCGCGCCTCGGCATCACCGATGGAAACACGGCCCTCGGCGCGTACGCGGTCGAAGAGCTCCTCGACCGGCTTCTTCTCGACGTCCATCTCCTCGACCGCGAAGGTAGGACGTTCGCATTCCAGTCGATACCGATTCATCGCCGCCAAAGCCGCTGCCCCACGCTTGGGGAACGGATAGGAAGGCACTCCGTGCTGGCGCAAGACCTTGTGGCCGGCCTCAGCCCGGGCCTCGCCCATGAAGCAGGCCAGAATGGGCTTATCGGATCCCGCCGCGATCCGCCCGACCATCTCGGCCGTCTTGCTGATCTCCGTCACGGCCTGGGGCGTCAACACCACGAAGACGCCGTCGACGTTGGGGTCGCCCAGCACCTGCCGAATCGCCGTCTCGTATCGATGGGCCGGCGCATCACCCAACACGTCCACCGGATTGACCACGCTGGCCTCGCTGGGCAAGGCCGCCTCCAGCGCTTCCATCGTCTCGTCCGTCAGGCGCGTGATGGTTAGGCCCAAGCGCTCCAGCTCGTCGGTGGCCAGGATGCCCGGGCCGCCGGCGTTGGTGACGATGCAGATCCGGTCCCCCTCAAGCATCGGCTGATAGGCGAAGGCCCGCGCATAGTCGAAGAGCTCCTCCATCGAGCGGGCACGCAAGACGCCCGCCTGGCGGAACGCCGCCTTGTAGGCGGCTTCAGATCCCGCGAGACTGCCCGTATGCGATGAGACCGCCCGCGACCCCGAGGCCGTGACACCAGATTTGATCGCCACCACGGGTTTCTTGCGCGTCACCTCGCGAGCGACCTCGATGAAGCGCTGACCGTCGGGCAAGCCCTCCACGTAAATGAGGATGACCCGGGTGTTGGGGTCATCCTCTAGCGCCTCCAGTAGGTCGATCTCGCTGACATCGGCCTTGTTGCCCAGGCTGATGAACTTGGAGAAACCAATATCGCCGCCCATCGCCATATCGAGCACGGCGGAGCCGAGCGCTCCAGATTGAGACATGAACGCGGCCGGCCCCTTGGGCGGCATGCTCGGGGCGAAGGAAGCATTGAGCGGCGTGGCGGTGTCGATCACGCCCAGGCAGTTGGGCCCAATGACGCGCATATCGTACTGATCGGCGATGCGGACCAGCTTCTTCTCCATCTCCACGCCTTCACGCCCGGCCTCGCGGAAGCCAGCCGTGATGACGACGACAACGGGTACGCCCTTCTCACCGCATTCTTCCATCGTTGCCAGCACGTAGCGCGAGGGGATGACAATGATCGCCAGGTCAACCGGACCCGGCACGTCTAGAATCGAGGAATAGGCCTTTAGCCCGAGGATCTCATCGGCCTTGGGGTTGATCGGGTAGATCTCCCCTTTGAAGCCATCGTTCTTCACATTGGCCAGAATCGAGTAACCGAGCTTCTCAGGATCGCGAGAGGCCCCAATGACGGCAACAGACTGTGGTTTGAAAAATGCTTCTAACATAGATCTGACGTAGCTCCCAGAGGTATAGTTCAAGTATTGACCGGCGATAATGGTACACCCAAAGGGTCTTTTTGGCAAGCGTTTTTTCTCCCGAAGCCCTCCATTTGGGCGGCCATGGAGAGACATCATCCCAAAAATCAGTCATTGATCACTCTAGTATGGACAAGTCAGCCGACCGTCGATAGAGCCAGCGGCTTTGCCTGAACGTGAGAATAGGATCCGCGACAATCACCTTGACAATTTAGAAGACCTACACTATAATAATGCCGCTTGGGGATGACAGGCTTCGACGGGGAAGGCTGATCATGGACGGCAAGTCGAGGTGCTCTGGCCTCGTTAACAACGGAGCGCAAATTCCAAAGTGCCAATGATAACACTTGGATCCCTGTCTCTCAGGCGCAAATTGCGTCTGCCCCAATGGCAGCGTAATCTAGTCTGAGGACAACGACCGCACAAGCGGTCACGTCCGCCCGGACCTCTCGCCAGCGGGTTCGGGGCCGGGCGTCATAAGGCTGGCGTGCGACGCTCCGACGCCGATAAGGCGTCTAAGAGGGAGTTTCGGCTCCCATCGGCTTAGCTCAGATGAACGCGGTCGACGGTGCTTCTCTGAGTGAAACTCTAACAGTCGACTAAGCTTGTAGAAGTCCCTGATCGATTTCTTCGGACGCGGGTTCGATTCCCGCCATCTCCACTAACGCGGCTGGCATGACGCCAGCCGCGTTTTCTACTCTGACCTTTGCTGACATTCAAAGCACGCCCGATCCCATCGGGGGCATCAGACGAAACGTCCCAGGGCCGATGCAGACAAGAAAAGAGGCCAACTGAAGTTGGCCTCTCAGGCACTGCTGTCGGCCTTCTGAGATCGGTGCGACCTAGTCGGTCGCTTCTTGGGGCGGAGCGCCCCCCTCGATCTCGGAAGCGGACGTGTCCTGGGAAGGTTGCGTCGCCGCACGGGCTTCCTCCGCCGCTTGGCTCAACTCGTCCTTAACGTCCTCCACCGCCCCCAGGTCCTTGACCACCCCTTCCATGGCTTGGCGGGTCTGATCGGCAGTTGACCGCAGCTCATTCTGAACGTCGGTGATGGGCTTCACCAAATCTGCCAGCCCTTGCCCGGCCGCTCCATCGCCCCCTTCATCAGCCTCACTCTCAAGCGTGGAGGTAAACTCACGCGTCATCTCACCCAGCTGACTCGCATAACGACGAATCGAGCGCACGATCTGCACGACCCGTTTGGGTCCTACCAAGAGAATAGCCAAGACCAGAATGACCGTCAGTTCCCAGCCACCAACATTCAAGAAGCTCAAGGGGATTCCTCACTTCTATCACCAGCAGACAACGTGTCTGAGATCGGAGTAGGCTCGGTGGGATAAGAGAGCCAACTCACCGCAAAAGAACGAAAGACTCTTGCGGTGGTATAGTTCCGATATTGAGAAGCCAACAAAACAGAAGAAACTAGCTAGGCGTCTCCTCAGCCTCTTCTTCCTCTTCCGTCTCGTCGCCCTCAAGGCCCTTTTTGAACTCGCGAATACCCGAGCCCAGGTCCTTCCCAAGTTTACTCAATCGGCCCACGCCAAAGAGGAGCAGGATGATGATCAGAATGATGACCAGTTCCCAAACGCCAGGTTTCCATGCCATTAAGATGCCTCCGAATCCAAATGTCTATCTACCGTATTCTAAGGACGCTCATCAATTGTAGCCATTTCGCTAACGATGTCAAGGAGCACCGAGGGCAGCGCTATATCTGCTCGAAGTGAGGCGCATCGACCACAAAGATCGTAGCGCGGCTATGGTCGGGCTCGGCGGGACTACACGTCTCTCGTA
>Ga0207797_1003238_pt1 | contig 10923 bp, 6 predicted proteins | sample PRCRCaboRojoPR_6_FD_187275 | JGI IMG/M metagenome (GOLD analysis project Ga0207797, IMG submission 187275) | Marine sediment microbial community from Cabo Rojo, Puerto Rico - PR CR 10% Liquid 1 (SPAdes) | ecosystem: Environmental > Aquatic > Marine > Coastal > Sediment | place: Cabo Rojo, Puerto... | reverse complement strand
CAGCTCGGCGGCGTTGACCAGCTCGCCTTCCACCATCACCGGCTCGTGGTCCGCCTGCCACCGCTCGCGCTCGTCGGCGTCGGCGGCCGGCATGAACCAGCCGGTGCCGGCGTAGAGCAGGCCGATCAGCGGCGATAGCCAGCAGGCGATGGCGAAGGGGGCGTAGGCCAGGGTGGGGATGCCCAGGGCGCCGGCGGTGAAGGCGCCGCCGGCGCTCCACGGTACCAGCGGGTTGATCAGGGTGCCGCCCTCCTCGATGGAGCGCGACAGGTTGAGGGTGGACAGGCCGCGGCCACGGAAGGCGGGGGCGAACATGCGCCCGGGCAGGGCGATGGCCAGGTAGGGATCGCCGGTGATCAGATTGGTGCCCACGGCGCCGCCGGTGCTGGCGGTGACCAGCGACAGGCGCCCGCGCACCCGCGCCATGACCGCGTTCAGGATCACCTCCAGGCAGCGGGTCTGCTCCACGATGCCGCCGAAGGCCAGGGCGATCAGCACCAGCGAGATGGTCCACATCATGGACTGGATGCCGCCGTTGGACAGCAGCGTGTCCACCGACTCGACGCCGGTGCGGCTGTCGAAGCCGTTGTTCATGGCCGCGAACACCTGGGGGAGGGAGGCGTCCTGGGCGATCATGGCGGTGGCGGCGCCGGCCAGCACGCCCACGAACAGGGTGGGCAGGGCGGGATAGCGGCGCACCGCCAGCACCACCACCAGCACCGCCGGCAGCAGCAGCCACGGGGTGAGGGCGAACTGGGCCTCCAGGCCGGTCAGGATGGTGCCGACGCGCTCGCCGTGGAGCTCGGTGCCGGCGTAGCGCCAGCCCAGGACCCAGAAGGCCACCGCCGCCACCAGCATGGCCGGGACGGCGGTGGCCATCATGTTGCGGATGTGGCTGAACAGCTGGGTGGAGGTCACCGCCGGCGCCAGGTTGGTGGTGTCCGACAGCGGCGACATCTTGTCGCCGAAGAAGGCCCCGGAGACGATGGCGCCGCCGGTGAGCGCCATGGGGATGCCCAGACCGTCGCCGATGCCCACCAGGGCCAGGCCCACGGTGCCCACCGTGCCCCAGGAGGTGCCGATGGCCACCGACACCAGGGCCGTCAAGAGCATGGCCGCCAGCAGGAAGTACTGCGGCGTGATCAGGGTCAGGCCGTAGTGGATGAGCAGGGGCACGGTGCCGGCCAGGATCCAGGTGCCGATGATCATGCCCACGGTCATCAGGATGGCCACCGACGGCAGGCCGATGTGGACGACGTGGAACAGCCCCGTCTCCATCTGCCGCCAGCGGTAGCCGATGGCCCAGCCCACCACGCCGGTGAAGGCCACGCCCAGGGCCAGCGGAATGTGCGGGGCGAAGTTGTCGGCGCCGAAGTAGGCGATCTGGAACAGGATCAGGCCCATGGTGACGGCGATGGGCAGGACCGCCAGGGGCAGGCTGGGCTTGGGCAGGTCGCGGGCCTCGGAGTCGCTGGGGGCGGCCATGGCTTCTCCCTGGGATCGGGTCGTTGGCCGCGATTATACCGATCTGACAGCCACATCAAGGCCTTGCCGGTAGGCGGCTTGACGCCTGGGGCGCTTTGGGCCACGATCCTTTCTTTTCCTGACCGATCGGTCAGTTCGCTGACGGCTCCCGGTTCGACCCCGACCGCCGAGCCTCCGCCATCCCCCGCTAAGGGAAAGCCCCGCCCATGATCAAGCGCATGATCGTCATGATCCTGGCCCTCGCCGTGGTGTTCGGGGGCGTTTTCGGCGCCAAGTACTACATCGGCCAGATGATCCAGCAGAAGATGGCCGAGCGGAAGCCGCCGCCGGTGGCCGTCACCACCATCGAGGCGAGCGCCCGCACCTGGCAGCCGCGCCTGCACGCGGTGGGCAGCCTCAAGGCCACCAAGGGGGTGGCCATCAGTCCCGAGCTGGCGGGCCGGGTCACCGAGCTCGGCTTCGAGTCCGGCCAGGCGGTCAGCCAGGGCGAGCTGCTGGTGGCGCTGAACACCGAGACCGAGGCCGCCGAGCTCGACCGCCTGCAGGCCCGCAAGGAGCTGGCCGAGACCCAGCTGCGGCGCCAGCGCCGGCTCATCCGGCAGAATCAGACCTCCCAGGCCGCCGTGGACGAGGCGGCGGCCCAGGTGAAGACCCTCACCGCCCAGATCGAGCGCGAGCGCACCCTGATCGCCAAGAAGCGCATCCGCGCCCCGTTCGACGGCGTGGTGGGCATCCGCCGGGTGGATCTGGGCCAGTTCGTCGATCCCGGTGAGCCGCTGGTGACCCTGCAGGACCTGGCGCCGCTCTACGCCGACTTCACCCTGCCCCAGGAGGACCTCGCCCAGGTGACCGAGGGCATGAGCGTGGCCCTGACCGTGGACACCTACCCCGGCGAGACCTTCACCGGCGAGATCACCGCCATCGATCCCCAGGTGGCCGAGGACACCCGCAACTTCAGTGTGCGTGCCACCGTGGCCAACGCCGACGGGCGCCTGCGCCCGGGCATGTTCGCCGACGTCGCGGTGCAGCTGCCCGCCAAGCGGGAGGTGGTGACCCTGCCGCAGACCGCGGTGACCACCAACCCCTACGGCGAGTCGGTGTTCATCGTGCAGGCGCCGGAGGGTGACGGCCCGCCCACCGTGACCAAGCGCTTCGTCACCACCGGCGATCGCCGGGGCGACCAGGTGGCCATCAGCGAGGGCGTAGAGCCCGGCGAGACGGTGGTCACCTCCGGCCAGCTCAAGCTGCGCGAGGGCGCCCGCATCCAGGTCAACAACGAGGTGACGCCGGCCAACGACGCCGCGCCCACCCCCGAGAACCGGTAGCCGGCCATGAACGTCACCGACATCTTCATCCGCCGGCCGGTCCTGGCCACGGTCATCAGCCTGCTCATCCTGCTGCTGGGGGTGCGCTCCTTCCAGCTGCTCAACCTGCGCGAATACCCCGAGACCACCAACGCCGTGGTGTCGGTGCGCACCGCCTATCCCGGTGCCGACGCCGAGCTCATCAAGGGCTTCATTACCTCGCCGCTGGAGGAGGCCATCGCCACCGCCGACGGCATCGATTACATGGAGTCCACCTCCATCCAGGGCGTGTCCCTGATCCAGGCCCACATCGAGCTCAACTACGACCCCTACCAGGCGCTGACCCAGATCTCGTCCAAGGTGGACCAGGTGCGTTCCGAGCTGCCCGAGGCCAGCGAGGAGCCCACGCTCAATGTGGAGGTGGGCGAGACCACCGCCACCATGTACATCAACTTCCACAGCGAGGCCCTCAAGCCCAACCAGATCACCGACTACCTCAACCGGGTGGTGCAGCCCAAGCTCAACACCGTCACCGGGGTGCAGGAGGCGGAGATCCTGGGCGGCCGGCCGTTCGCCCTGCGCGCCTGGCTCAAGCCCGACAAGATGGCGGCGGTGGGCGTCACCGCGGGCGAGGTGCGCCGCGTGCTGGAGGCCAATAACCACCTGGCCGGGGTGGGGCGCACCAAGGGCCAGATGATCACGGTGCGGCTGAAGTCGGAGACCAGCCTGCACGATCCGGAGGCCTTCCGGGAGCTGGTGGTCAAGCGCACCCCCGAGGGCACCATCCGGCTGGAGGACATCGCCGAGGTGGAGCTGGGCGCCGAGAGCTACGACTCGGCGGTGGTGTTCAAGGGCAACCCGGGCACCTTCATCGGCATCCAGGTGGTGCCCACGGCCAACCCGCTGAACGTGGTGCCGCGGGTGCGCCAGACCCTGGCCGACATGGCCCCCGGCTACCCCGCCAGCCTGGAGCACACCGTCGTCTACGACGCCACCGAGTTCATCGAGGAATCCATCTCGGAGGTGCAAAAGACCCTCATCGAGGCCTTCCTCATCGTCGTGGCGGTGATCTTCGCCTTCCTGGGCTCGCTGCGCGCGGTGGCCATCCCGGTGATCGCGGTACCCCTGTCGCTGGTGGGCACGGCGTTTTTGATGCTGGCCCTGGGCTACTCCATCAACATCCTCACCCTGCTGGCCATGGTCCTGGCCATCGGCCTGGTGGTGGACGACGCCATCATCGTGGTGGAGAACATCCACCGCCACATCGAGGACGGCGAGAAGCCCTTCGACGCCGCCATCTATGGCGCCCGCGAGCTGGCCGGCCCCATCGTCGCCATGAGCCTGACCCTGGTGGCGGTGTTCGCGCCCATCGGCTTCATGGGCGGGATCACCGGCACCCTGTTCACCGAGTTCGCCTACTCCCTGGCGGGCGCGGTGGTGATCTCCGGCGTGGTGGCCCTGACCCTGTCGCCCATGATGGCCTCGCGCATGCTCAAGGCGGAGGCCGGGGGCGGGCGCCTGGAGCATTTCCTCGACCGCGTCTTCGACCGCCTGCGCTGGGCCTACGAGCACACCCTGCACCGGGTGCTCAACTACACCCCGGTGGGGGCGGTGTTCGGCCTGGCGGTGCTGGTGAGCTGCTACTTCCTGTTCGCCGGCGCGCAGAGCGAGCTGGCGCCCAAGGAGGACGAGGGCACCATCTTCGTCATGTCCACCGGCGCGCCGGACGCCACGCTGGACCAGACCCGGCGCTACACCGACATGTACAACCCCATCTTCGCCTCCATTCCGGAGGCGGCGGTGTGGTTCAACGCCAACGGCATCGCGCCGGGGGGAGCGGCCACGCCCAACAGCGCCTTCTCCATCATGCGCCTGGAGCCCTGGAGCAAGCGCGAGCGCACCGTGATGGCCATCCAGCCGGTGCTCCAGAACAAGCTGCGCTCGGTGCCCGGCCTGGATCCGGCGGTGTTCATCCCGCCGCCCCTGCCAGGCACCAGCGGCGGCCTGCCGGTGCAGCTGGTGATCGGCTCCACCGATGAGCCGGAGGCCCTGCACGAGGTGTCCCAGGAGATGCTGCAGGCGGTCCAGCAATCGGGCCTGTTCCTGTTCGGGGACACCGACCTCAAGTACGACCAGCCGCAGGCGCGCATCCGGGTGGACCGCGACAAGGTCGCCGATCTCGGCCTGACCATGCGGGACGTGGGCAACGAGCTGGGGGCCATGCTGGGCGGGGCCTACGTCAACCGCTTCAGCATCCAGGGCCGCTCCTACAAGGTGATCCCCCAGGTCAAGCGGACGGCGCGCCTCAATCCGGAGCAGCTGCAGCGCTACCACATCCGCACGCCGTCCGGGGACATGATCCCCCTGTCCACGGTGGTGTCGCTGGAGCGGGTGGTGCAGCCCCAGAAGCTCAACCGCTTCAACCAGCTCAATGCCGCCACCATCTCCGCCCTGCCGGCCCCGGGCGTGACCCAGGGCCAGGCCCTGGACTTCCTGGAGGCCAAGGCGGCGGAGATCCTGCCGCAGGGCTACCAGCTGGATTACGCCGGCCAGTCCCGGCAGTACGTGCAGGAGGGCCAGCAGCTGGTGGTCACCTTCTTCCTGGCCCTGATCCTGATCTTCCTGATGCTGGCGGCGCTGTATGAGAGCTGGCGCGACCCGCTGGTGATGCTGGTGTCCGTGCCCATGTCCATCGCCGGGGCGCTGGTGTTCCTCTATCTGGGCGTGGCCACGCTCAACATCTACACCCAGATCGGGCTGGTGACCCTGATCGGCGTGATCAGCAAGCACGGCATCCTGATGGTGGCCTTCGCCAACCAGCTCCAGGGCCAGGGGTATGCCAAGCGCCAGGCCATCGAGGACGCCAGCGGCATCCGCCTGCGGCCCATCCTGATGACCACCGCGGCCCTGGTGCTGGCCAGCGTGCCGCTGGTGCTGGCCACCGGCGCCGGGGCCCAGAGCCGGTTCGCCCTGGGCCTGATGATCACCGCCGGGCTGTCCATCGGCACCCTGTTCACCCTGTTCGTGGTGCCCACCATGTACATGCTGATCGGCAAGGACTACGGCAACGAGCAAACCGCCTGAGCCGGCGGGTGGTGTTCCCCCGACCGACCGCAAGGGGTAGAAAGGAAAGGAGGGCCTCGCGAGGGCCCTCCTTTGTCGTTGGGGGATGCCGTGGCTGACTGGAACGTGGTGGCCACCGTGCGCGCTGGGGCCTACGCCGAGGCCCGCCGGGCCCTGGCCGAGCTGGCGCCGGTGCAGCGCACCGACTATTTCAACGTGCTGGTCCTGGAGGTCGCCGACGTGCGCGCCTTCGCCGAGGCGCTGGCCGCTTTCTGGACGGCCGACCCCGATCTGGGGACGGTGCTGGGGCGGGTGACGCCGCTGGAGCGGCTGTTCGAGTTCCAGTCGCCGGCCGAATTCGAGGCGCGGGCCCGGGAGGCGGCCACTCCGTGGCTGGACCGCCTGGCCGGGACCCGCTTCCACGTGCGCATGCATCGGCGCGGCTTCAAGGGCCGGCTGTCCAGCCAGGACGAGGAGCGCTTCCTGGACCGCTGGGTGCTGGCCAGCCTGAGCGAGGGCGACCGGGCGGCGGTGGCTTTCGACGACCCCGACTGGATCCTGGACCTGGAGACGGTGGGCCAGCGCGGCGGCATGAGCCTGTGGAGCCGGGCCGACCTGGACCGCTTCCCCTTCCTCCATCTGGATTGAGCGGAAGGCAGGGCCTCACTCGCCGCGGTGGCGGACCTCCCGTTCCTGCTCCCGGGTCACCACCATGACCAGGTCGTGGAGGTATTCGGTGAACAGCTCCAGCAGGTCGTCCACCGTCACGATCCCTTGCAGGGCGCCCTGGTCGTCCACCACCGGCAGCCGGCGGACGCCGTGGCTCTGCATGCGCAGCAGGGTGTCCCAGAGGTCGTCGGCCTCCCGGGCCAGGGCCGGGTCGGCGCTCATGACGTCGGCCACGGTGACCTCCTCGGGCGCCACCGCCTGGGCCAGGACCTCCACCACCAGGTCGCGGTCGGTGACGATGCCCACCGGCACCCGCCGACCTCCCCGGTCCGCCACCACCACCAGGTCGCCCACGTGGTGGCGGCGCATGAGCCGGGCGGCCTCGCGAATGGAGTGGTCGCCCTGGGTGATTACCACCTGCCGGTTGCAGTATTCGCCAATGGCCATGGCGGCCTCCTTGGGCGTGCCGGCCCCCAGGACAGATGTCGCACATTCGGCGCCGGCGGGGAAGCGGCTGACTCCTCGCGGCGTCCCGCCGGGGGCGGTTCGTCTTTCGAGGGGAGAATCAATCGGGAGGGCGGCGTAGCTTGGTAAGGGATTTCCCTTATGCCGAAATCCCTTTCATTAAAAGAACTTGCGTCAATTAGTCGGTGCTTGGTTAGATAATCCGCGGGGGCGCAAGCCATGGCGTTATCCCGTCCTGCGATTGCGCACGCTTACCGGCCTGGGTCTTCCCCGATAGGGAGGGGTATGAACGCCAAGATTTTCCGGGTGGAGAGGGCCTATCCCGGCCGCCCGTCCCCGCTGCCGGTGGCAGCCCGGAACGCCCCCGGGGCGGGGCAGGCATGAGCGGTCCCGGGGACCTTCAACAGGACCGCTTCCTGGATTTCTTCGAGCATGCCCCCCTCGCCCTCCTGAGCTGCGACCGCGAAGGCCGCATTCAGGAGCTGAATCGTACCGCGGCCACCATGTTCGGCCTGGAGCGGTCGGCCGCGCGGGGCGAGGCCTTCGCCGACCTGGTCCACCCGCGCGAGGTTGCCGGCTTCTGGGCCTTCCTGCGCCAGGTGCTGGCGGGCTCCGACTGGGTGCGTTGCGAACTCCGCCTGCGCGGCCAGGGGGTGCCGCGGACCGTACAGCTCCAGGGGCTGGCCGGGCCCGCCGCGGACGGCGGCGTGGGGGCCCGCCTGGCCGCCATGGACGTGACCGAGCGCCAGGAGGCGGAGGCCTTGCAGCACCGGGCCAACCGCGCCCTGCGCGCGCTCAACGCGGTCAATCAGGCGGTGCAGGCGGCCGAGGACGAGGCCACCCTGCTGGATCGGGTGTGCCGCTTTCTGACCGCCGAGGCCGGCTACGCCCTGGCGTGGGTGGGGGCGCCCATCCACGATGAGCGCGGGTCGGTGCAGTTTCTGGCCGGAGCGGGCCAGACCCAGTACCTGGATCGCGTCTGGCCCACCATTACCTGGGCCGATCACGACCGCGGCCGGGGACCCTTCGCCCGGGCCGTGGTCTCCGGGCGGCCCTCGATCCATCCCGCCCTGGAGAGCGATCCCGCCTTCGTGCCCTGGCGGGACCATGCCCTGGCTCTGGACCTCAATTCCCTCACCGCCCTGCCGCTGCGCGACGACAGCGGGGTCATGGGCGTGCTGGGCATCTACGCCCACGATGCCGACGCCTTCGACGACGAGGAGATGCGCTGGCTGTGCCGGCTGGCCGACGAGCTGGCCACCGCCTGGACCTCCCTGCGCCTGCGCGCCGAGACCCGGCGCATCGAGCGCGAGCGGGACCGGCTGGTGGAGCTCCTCGACGCCGCCCCGGACTTCATCGCCACCGCCGACCCGCAGGGAAATCACCTCTACCACAACCAGGGGGCCCGCCAGCTTCTGGGGGTGGCGCCGGGTGAGGCCATGACCGACTGGCATGTCAGCAATGGTCATCCGGAGTGGGCGGCGCGCCTGGTGCTGGAGGAGGGCTTCCCCACCGCCCGCGAGGAGGGGATCTGGCGCGGCGAGGTGGCCTTCCTGGACGGCCAGGGCCGGGAGGTGCCGTTTGCCCAGACCATCCTGGCCCACTTCGACGACTCCGGCGAGGTGGAATGTTACTCCACCATCGCCCACGATCTGCGCCCCATCCGCCGCCAGCGCGCGGAGCTGGAGCGCCACCGCCGGCTGATGGCCCTGGGCGAGCTGGGCTCGGTGCTGGCCCACCAGCTCAACCAGCCGTTGGCGGCGGCGGCCAACTACATCGAGGGCAGCCTGAAACGCCTGAAGCGGGTGGAGGGGGCCCCGGACGCCCTGGTTTGGGGGCTGGGCGAAGGCCTCCAGCAGGTCCACCGGGCCGGGGACGTGGTGCGCAATATCCGCCGGTTCCTGCGCGGCGAGCCGCCCCAGTTCCGGACGGTGGCCATCAATCCGCTGATCCAACGCCTGGTTCCGGGGCTTACCCGGGAGCAGGGGGGACCGGATTTCCGCCTCCGGATGGAGCTGGCCGAGGACCTGCCGGAGGTGCCCGCCGATCCCATCCTGATTCAGGAGTGCCTGCTCAACCTGGTCCACAACGCCGCCGAGGCCGCCCCCGGCGCGCCCGACCAGCCCGCCCCCGTGACGGTTCGCACCCGGCCGAGCCCGGACGGCGTCGAGGTGCAGGTGGTGGACCGCGGCCCGGGCCTGCCCCAGCCCTTGCGCGAGAACCTGGACCAGCCCCTCTATACCACCAAGGACAGCGGCATGGGGCTGGGCCTGTCCATCTGCCGCTCGGTGGTGGAGGCCCACGGTGGCCACCTGTGGGCCACCGACAACCCGGACCAGGCCGGGACCACCTTTCATTTCACACTGCCCACAGGCAACGGGGGCGAACATGACGGATAGCCCTGAGCCGTCGCCCACGGTTTACGTGGTGGATGACGATCCCGGGGTGCTGGAGTCGGTGCGCTGGCTCCTGGAGTCCGTGGACTTGACGGTGCGGACCTTCGACAATCCCCAGGATTTCACGGCGGCCTTCGACGACGCCGACGGACCTGCCTGTCTGCTCCTGGACATCCGCATGCCGGGCATGAGCGGGCTCGATCTGCAGGACTGGCTCAACCAGGAGGGCCATTCGGTGCCGGTGGTGTTCCTGACCGCCCACGGCGACGTGCCGCTGGCGGTGCGGGCCATGAAGGCCGGTGCCCTGGAGTTCATCGAGAAGCCCTACAACGCCCAGCAGCTGATCGACACCGTCCAGCACGCCATCGACACCCACCGCCAGCAGCAGGCCGAGGGCGCCCGCCGCCACCGGGTGCGGGTCCGGGTTCAGCAGCTCACCCCGCGCGAGCGCCAGGTCGCCCGGCTGGTGGTGGACGGCTTCTCCAACAAGGGCATCGCCAGCGAGCTCGGCCTCTCCCCCAAGACCGTGGAGGTCCATCGGGGGCGCGTCATGACCAAGATGGGCGCCGGCTCCACCGCCGAGCTGGTGCAGATGGTCTACGAGGCCGGCAACGACCTCCTGGACGGTCAGGCCTGAGCCGCCCCGCAATGCGGTCGGGCCGCCCCCGCGCGGAACCCTGGGCGGGTGCCGTGGCCCAACGCCGCAAGGGGCGGCCCGGCCGCCCGCTTCCCGTTCCCAGCATTGGAAAGGATGGCCCATGGCCGACGGATTCCGGCGGTTGGCCCGCTGCGCCCTGTTGCCGCTCGCCCTTGTGGTGGCGGCCGGCTGCAGCGAGCAGCCCGCGCCCAACGGCGGCTCCGGCGAGCCCGGCCCCCCGGCCGCCGCCGAAGGCGTCAGCGCCGATGGCGGCGCCTTCGCCCCCATCGTTGCCGCCCACGGCCCGGCGGTGGTCAACATCAGTACCACGCGCAAGGCCGCCGATCGCGCCGGCCTGCCCGAGCAATTCCGGGGCACCCCCTTCGAGGAGTTCTTCCGGCGCTTCTTCGACGGCGGCGAGCGGCCCCGGCAGAGCCACTCCCTGGGCTCCGGCTTCATCGTCTCCGGCGACGGCTACGTGGTCACCAACGCCCACGTGGTGGCCGGGGCCAGCGAGATCGTGGTGCGCCTGTCCGACCGCCGCCAGCTCACCGCCGAGCTGGTGGGGATGGACAAGGCCACCGACCTGGCCCTGCTCAAGGTGGCGGCCGACGGGCTGCCCACCCTGACCTTCGCCGACAGCGACCGCGTCGAGGTGGGCGAGTGGGTGGTGGCCATGGGGGCCCCCTTCGGCTTCGCCAACAGCGTCACCGCCGGCATCGTCAGCGCCAAGGGCCGCAGCCTGCCCGGGGACGCGGGCAGCTACGTGCCCTTCCTGCAGACCGATGTGGCCATCAACCCCGGCAACTCCGGCGGCCCCCTGTTCAACCAGGACGGCCAGGTGGTGGGGGTGAACGCCCAGATCTACTCCAAATCCGGCGGCTACATGGGTCTGTCCTTCGCC
>Ga0207797_1003237_pt1 | contig 10924 bp, 12 predicted proteins | sample PRCRCaboRojoPR_6_FD_187275 | JGI IMG/M metagenome (GOLD analysis project Ga0207797, IMG submission 187275) | Marine sediment microbial community from Cabo Rojo, Puerto Rico - PR CR 10% Liquid 1 (SPAdes) | ecosystem: Environmental > Aquatic > Marine > Coastal > Sediment | place: Cabo Rojo, Puerto... | reverse complement strand
CTTGCAGGGGGGTCGCTCAGACAAAGACGGTCACGAGTGGCGTACCGCTTGTCTCTCGTGGCGGTTTCCGCGGCGTGGAGGCACGAAGAAAGCACGGTCTTATGATTGAAATCCACCTGTACGGCAAGCTGCGACGTCACGCGTCCAGCACCAACGCGAGCTCAGAGAGCGTGCTGGAGATCGAGCCCCGCGAAGGCGAGACGGTACGTACGCTGATGGAGAGGACCGGCCTCGCTCAGGACGACATCTGCCACATCTTCCTAAACGGACGCTTGGTAAGCACCGAGAACTCAATGGCCCCCTGGCTCGAGTATCGTGAGGGCGAGGGCGGAGGTCTGGACACGCCCCTAGCGAAGGGCGACCGTCTGGGGCTCTTCGCGCGGGATATGGCCCTCCTCGTCGTCTAGACCGCGGTCAGTCGCTCACCCTTCGTCGTCAGTACAATCGGCAATCGGGTGCAGACACGACACACAGACACGGAACATCGTGATGGATGAGAGAAGCGATCAGCCTAAGAGCGAAGACGCGCCCGAGCCTATGTATGACGTCTTCAGCGTCGATTATGACCGTTTTGTAGACTGGGACGGGCGGCTCGCGGCCGAGATGCCTTTCATCGAAACCCAACTCGAGTCCGTAGGCACCGAGCGCGTGCTGGACGTGGCCTGTGGCACGGGGATGCACGGGATCGCCTTAGCAGAGCGGGGCTACGAGGTGGTGGGCGTCGATTCCAGTGCGCCGATGATCGACGAGGCCCGCGCCAACGCTGCTAAGGCCGCCGTCGAGGTCGATTTCCAGGTGGCAGCCTTCGGCGGAGTCGTCGACGGACTGGCTTCCGCGGACCTACGCCCCGCCTTCGACGCCGCCATCTGCTTGGGGAACTCCCTTCCCCACGTCATCACCCCCGACCAGCTTGATGAAGCGCTGGAGGATCTGGCCGCCTCTCTCAGGCCCGGCGGACTCCTCCTCATCCAGAATCGGAACTTCGATGCCGTTCTATCGACCCGCGACCGTTGGATGAGTCCGCAGGGCCATCGACGCGGCGCGCACGAGTGGCTGTTCGTCCGCTTCTACGACTTTGAGCCCAGCGGGCTCCTCACCTTCAACGTCCTAACCCTTCACCGCGGGGGCGATGAACCGTGGCACCAACGGCTGACGTCGACCAAGCTATGGCCGCTCACCCGGTTGGAGCTCGTGCCCGCGCTAGAGAGAGCTGGGTTTGCCGGCGTCACGGGGTACGGCGATATGCAGGGCGCTCCATACGACCCGACAAGCAGCCCCAACCTCGTTGTGGCCGCGTTCAAGGCTGACTAGAATGGCTGAAGCACAGCGCGCCGACCCATAGGTGTAAGGAGGCACAAACCGTTATGACGCAATCCGCCGGTACCGGGAAGGACAAGAAAGAGGCACTGAAGAGGGTCATTCACCAACTACACGAAGGCAAGAGCGTCGATGCCGTCAAAGAGGAATTCGCCGCACTCCTGGAGGATGTCGGCCCCACCGAAATCGCCGACCTGGAGCAGCAGTTGATGGACGAAGGACTGCCCGCCACCGAGATCCAGCGTCTGTGTGACGTGCATGTGGCGGCTTTCCGCGACTCCCTGGATACCCAGGAGGATCCTGAGTCCACTCCGGGCCATCCGGTCTACACCTTGCTCGCCGAGAATGCGGCTGCTGGGCAGGTCCTCGACGGGCTGGAAGAGGCCATCGACCAATTGGAGACTAGTCCAGCCGACGAGGATGCCCTCGAGGAAGCACGCGCCCGGCTCCAGGAGCTCCGGGCGCTGGAGGAGCACTACCTGCGCAAGGAGAATGTGCTCTTCCCGTACCTGGAGAAGCACGGTTTCGAGGGCCCATCAACCGTGATGTGGGGTATCCACGATGAAATTCGCGAGGCGTGGGCGGATCTGGAGACCATCTTGAGCCGCGGTCCCGCGGCCGACGCAGACGCATTCACGTCTCAACTCTCAGCACTCTTCGAGCCTATGGCGACGCAGATTCGGGAGATGTTCTACAAGGAGGAGAAGATCCTCTTCCCGACAGCGCTGGAGAAACTGAGCGGCGAGGAGTGGTGGGAGATCCGGACCCAGAGTGCGGACATAGGCTACGCCTTCGTCACGCCGGGTGACCAGTGGCCGCCCAAAGAGACCGCCCTAGAGTCCGTGTGGGATCTCAAGGAACGTGCAGCAGCGTCAGCTGCGGAAGGAGATGCGTTGCTTCACCTGGACACAGGCAGCCTCACCCCGGAGATGGTCAATCTCCTCTTCAACCACCTGCCGATCGAAATCAGCTTCGTCGATGACGAGGACGCGGTCCGCTTCTTCACACAGACCGGCGAACGGATCTTCCCCCGCTCCCCGGCGGTCATCGGACGAAAGGTCCAGAGATGTCATCCTCCCGATAGCGTGGACAAGGTGGAGGAAATCGTGGAGGACTTCCGCGACGGCAAGCGTGACGTCGCCGAGTTCTGGATCCAGATGGGGGGCGGGGATGGCGAACCACGCTTCATTCACATCCGGTACTTCGCTGTGCGAGATGATGCGGGCACGTACCGGGGGACGGTCGAGGTCGTCCAGGACGTCACCCACATTCGCGCCCTGGAGGGAGAGAAGCGCCTCCTCGACTGAGAGGAGCTCCCTGCGGTGAGGTTTGTTGAGGAGGGCCGCTGACGTGCAAGTGCTCGCGATCATCACGGGAGAGTATGGACGGCGCAATGTGGAGAACATCCGCCGTCACGCGCCCGAGGCGTGGACCATCCGGGTCTGGGAAGCCCCTGGGGTCTACCCCCCCGTCATTGATTATCCCGAGGACCACCTACCGGACGCCCTCCCCGAGGCCGACCTAATCCTTTCGTTCGCGGAGCACAAGGGGGTGGCCGAGCTGCTCCCGGAGGTCGTCAGGAGAACTGGCGCCCGGTCAGTGATCGCCTCCGCGGACCGCGAGGAGTGGCTCCCGCGGGGGCTGGCGCGTCAGCTGCGGGGTTGGCTGGGCGAGATAGGTGTGGCCTGCGTCACACCCAAACCGCTCTGCTCCCTCACCGAGACCACCTACAACGTTAATGCCCACGAACAAACCTATGAGGACGAGCTGATCTCGGCCTTCGCCCGCCATTTCGGGCGCCCCCAACTCCACGTGGTCGTCGATCCCGACACGTGCGACATCCTCGACATCATGGTGGAGCGCGATGCCGTCTGCGGCTGCGCCAGGTACGCTGCCCGCGAGCTGAAGGGTGTGCCCGCCAAGGATGCGGAGCGCCTGGGCGGGCTTCTCCACCACCACTACCCCTGCCTCGCCTCTATGGGCGTGGACGACGACTTCAACGACACCATTATGCACGTGTCCGGCAATATCCTCAAGGCCGAGATCCGCGAGGAGGTGGAGGACTACCGTGAGATTCGGTACATACGGCCGGGCAAGAAGGCCACCTGATCCGGACAGTGGGCCTCAGGGGAGGCGGCGGACCTAGCCCCGCCTTGAGAAACCAAACGTGCCCAGCACTTCGCCGATGCGGCGGTATTCGCCGTTGAGATAGGCGACCGGATCAGCCTCCATCGGATGGAGCTGCCCCTTCGCATCCAGGACGTTGGCATCCGCTTGCACCGCGACCACCTTCCCAATGAAGAGATGGTGGCTGCCGAGCTCCACCACCTTCTCCAGCGAGCATTCGATGTTCACCGGACACTCCTCGATCAAGGGCACGTCGACCGCCGTGCCAGGCTGCCGGGTGAATCCGCAATCGGTCCACTTATCCGTATCCCTTCCGGACACTGTGCCGCAGTAGTCCACCAGCTCCGTCTGATCCGCCCGGGGCACGTTGACCACGAACGCCCCTTCCTCCTTGATCAACTGAAACGAGTACCGGCTGGGCCGAATACCCAGGCCGACGGTCGGCGGGTCGGAACAGAGCGTCCCCGCCCAGGCCAGGGTGATAATATTGGCACTCGACCCATTGCCGCAGCTGACCAGCACAACAGGCAGTGGATAGAGCACGGTCGACGGCGTCTGCGTTCGTTTCTCCATTGAACCCCCTTTGACTTCCTTGGTAGCCTAACCGAGCTCCCACGGGCTGAGATGGCGTGCGAGCCGGGCACGTCAGCCAGTATACTGATTTTGGAGGGCAGCGTCAACCAGCCGTCTTCACATCGCCCTGCCGCCTGTCTCCACGGTGCTCGGACCTGGGCGCCGATTCGGGGCCCAGGTCCGGTAGCGGCCAACCTCCGTCGGAATCGCCGGGCCTATGCCGGATCCCACCGCGGCATTTGCACAGGTCCGGCGATCTAGTATAATCGTGCTGCCCGCTTGCAGTGCGACTGCGCAGGCAGGGGGCCGCACAGAGACGCCGTAGCTTCCTTCCACGACGCTCCGAGCCTTGGCAGAGAGACGGAGTGCAAACCGCTGAAGAATCGTGGACCCGAGGCAGACAGCCCTGGGCATCCTCGGGCAGACGGTCGTACAGAGCGAAGCAGACACACTAATCCAAGGAGGACCGCCCGCTCCGTGACATCGGCACATACAGTCCTGCTCGTCGAAGGTCGAAAGCCCGCGGGAGAGCGACTGGCACCCATCCTGAACCTGGAGTTCGACCTCGCCACCGCTCGCACCCGCAGAGAGGCCTTAGCCCGGATCGAGCGTGATCAGCCCGCCGTGATCATTCTGGACGCTCCCTCTCTCCGCTTCAGTCGGCGCCGGTTCTGCTCCACCCTGGAGGACGAAGGGATCGACAGCCCTGTCCTTCTCCTACACGAAGGGAAGCCGGCTCCCACGCAGGTCAGCGCCCGCGCCTATCTACGCTACCCATTCTCCGCCCAGAAGCTCATTAACCGTATCACGTGGCTCCTCCCCGCCCCCGATGGGGAGACCCTCCGGAGAGGTGCCCTGACGCTGAACCTCAAGCGGCGCTCCATCGTCAAGGGTGACCGCGAGCATCACCTGACGCCCAAACAAGCCCACCTGCTTGAGCTCTTTATGCGACACCCAGGTGAGGTCTTGACCCGGGAGTTCCTCATGAAGCGGGTCTGGAACACGGACTTCGTGGACGACACGCGGACCCTCGACGTCCATATCCACTGGGTGCGGGAGGCGATCGAAGAGGATACGGGAGAACCCGAGTATCTCCACACGGTCCGCGGCGTCGGCTATCGCTTCAGTGTCCCGAGCATCATCGACTAGACTCCCCAGCTTCTACCAGAGTGGCTCTTCTGGGAGCCGCTCTGGGACGGGCCGCTCGATCTAGAGCCCCTTGACAAAGGCCCGCTCAACGTGAAGTTGAATCAGACAGAGCTGCCTTACGTCAAGGCGATTTGCACGAATCTTGCTTTGTGGTACAATCCATCGGGTTTGGATATTTCACACGCCTCTCGACTGGCGAGACCGTGCCAGAGGCAGCCACTCTGGTCTCTCAAAGGGATGACAGAGGCGGAGGAACTAAAACGGGCAGAAGGAGGTTTCCCCTACAATGGCTGACATTACGATGAGGGCGCTCCTGGAAACAGGGGTGCACTTCGGACACCGCACGCGGCGCTGGCATCCGAAGATGGACAAGTACATCTTCACCGAGCGCAAGGGCGTGCACATCATCGACCTACAGCAGACGCTCCAGATACTGGACAACGTCACGGAGCTTATTCAGGATACCGTGGCGGCCGGCGGAGAGCTGCTCTTCGTGGGCACGAAGCGGCAGGCGCAGGCGACCATCGCCCGCGAGGCAGAGCGTTGTGGCATGCCGTACGTCACCCTTCGCTGGCTCGGCGGCACCCTTACCAACTGGCAGACCATCCGCCAGCGCATCGACTACCTCCACAATCTGGAGGCCCGACGCGAGCGAGGCGATTTCGATCTCCTGACGAAGAAGGAGGCCCTGGAGAAGGAACGGGAGATCGAGAAGCTGAATCAGCGCTTCGGCGGCATCAAGGAGATGCGCGAGCTCCCTGAGCTCGTTTTCGTGGTCGACATCCAGCGCGAGGCGACGGCCGTTGCCGAGGCCGACAAGCTCGGCATTCCCGTCATCGCGATGGTGGACACTAACTGCAACCCTGATCCGATCGACTACGTCATCCCCGCGAACGACGATGCGATTCGCGCCATCCGGCTCATCACGCACGAGATCGCTGATGCTGTCCTGCGTGGCCTTGCCCAACGCAAGGCATACCAGGCCGAGGACGAGATGCCTGAGGTCGAGGATCTGGAGCTGGAGGACGAGAAATACCTCAGTGCCGCCACCCTGGCTCGCCTTAAGGAGCTTTCCACGAAGGATAAGGGTCAGGACACGGAGGCCGAGGCGGAAGAGACCGAGGAAGAGGCGGCCGAGTAGCACCCGGTTCTCTTCCTATCAGCCGGACCACTGACAACCCTGTTCGTTTGAATACCTAACCGTGGGTCTAGCCCCAGGGCGGGCAACGTAACGACCGACCCGCCTGTGGGGCGCCCCACGGATCCATGACGGATGCCGACTGCGGATTCAGCAAGGAGAGAGGAAGTTGGAGATTACTACGTCGATGATCAAGGAGCTCCGAGACGCCACCAGCGCCGGTGTGCTCGACTGCCGCGAGGCTCTCGAGGCCACCGACGGTGATTTTGAGGAGGCCGTCGCCTACCTTCGTGAGAAGGGCATGTCCGAGGCTGCTAAGAAGAGCGACAGCGCAGCCTCCGAGGGGATTATCGAGGCCTACATCCACCACGGCAGCCAGGTCGGTGTCATGCTGGAGCTGAACTGTGAGACGGACTTTGTCGCGCGGACAGATGACTTTGAGCTCTTGGCTCATAATCTGGCCCTCCACATCGCTTTCGCGGCGCCGGACTATATGACCCGCGACGCAGTGCCGGAGGATGTCATCGAGGCCGAGAAGGAGATCTACCGCAAGCGCGCTCTCGAGGAAGGGAAGCCCGAGGAGATCGTCGAGCGCATCGTCGAGGGACGGATGGACAAGTTCTTCGAGCAGACGTGCCTGCTAGAGCAGCCCTTCATCAAGAACGAGGATAAGACCATCGAGGACCTACTGAACGAGTCGATCACGGCGTTCGGCGAGAACGTCGTTGTGGGTCAATTCGTTCGCTACGAGGTGGGCGAATAGCCCCTTTCTGGCGTGCCCGCGGCCAGAAGCGGCGAGTTCGACTGACGCCCCTCCCGGTCTCCAGGGCCATAGCTAAGGCAAACTAGAATGGCTGTAGCCAAATACAAGCGTGTCTTACTCAAGCTGGGAGGCGAGGCCCTGTCGGAGCCGGGGGGCTTTGGGATTAGCCCCCACATGGCCGAGGAGGTTGCGGCCAAAATCCAGGCCGTCCACGCTCTGGAGACGGAGGTAGCCATCGTGCTCGGCGCGGGCAACATCTGGCGCGGGCGCGACGGCTTGGCCCACGGTATGGACCGGGCTACCGCTGACCACATGGGCATGCTGGCGACGGTGATGAACGCCCTCGCCCTGGCGGATGCCCTGGAGCGGATGGGCAGCCCCATTCGTGTGCAGACGGCCATCCAGATGAGAGCCATCGCCGAGCCCTACATCCGCCTCAGGGCTATTCGACATCTGGAGAAGGGCCGCATCGTCATCATCGGGGGCGGCACCGGCAACCCCTACTTCACCACTGATACGGCCGCCGCTCTCAGGTCGATGGAGATCAACGCCGACCTGCTAGTCAAGGCCACAAAAGTCGACGGCGTCTACGCTGAGGACCCTCACGAGAACCCCGATGCCGAACGGTTCGACACACTGAACTACATGCGGGCTTTGGAGATGCGGGTAGGGGTCATGGATGCAACGGCCATATCCCTCTGCATGGAAAACGACCTCCCTATCGTGGTGCTCAATCTGTGGCAGCCCCACAGCCTTGAACAGGCCGTCTTGGGGGACTCAATCGGGACACTCATCTCAAGGTAACCATGTATCGAGAACTGCTGAAAGAAACTGAGAGGCGTATGCGCACGGCCACCGAGTCGCTGAAGGCCACCCTGCGGACCATCCGCACCGGGCGGGCCTCTCCGGCGCTGCTGGAGCGGGTTATGGTCGACTACTACGGCCAGCCGACACCGCTCAACCAGCTGGCCGTCATCTCCGCCCCGGAGCCGAGCCTGCTGGTGGTCCGGCCTTACGACCCGGAGTCATTGGAGGAGATCGAGCGTGCCATCCTGAAGTCCGATGTCGGACTGACGCCTTCAAACGACGGCAGGATCATCCGCCTTCCCATCCCGCGCCTCACGGAGGAGCGCCGCAAGGAGCTCGCCAAGATGGTCCGTCAGCGCGTGGAGGAGAGCAAGGTCGCCCTCCGGAACATACGCCGTGACGCCCTTGAGGACTTGCGCGAGTTCGAGAAGGAGAAGATCATCTCCGAGGACGAGTTCTATCGCAGCAAGGAGCAGCTGCAGGAGCTCACCGACCGCTACACCGAGCAGCTGGAGGAGATCAGCGCCCGCAAGCAGCAGGAGATTATCGAAAGCTGATCGTCGGGCGCTGTCGGATCCCCCCCGCCCAATGACGACCGCCTAGGAGCCGGCCGTACGGTTTGTCTGACCGTCGCTCGTGCTCCCGTTTGTCAACCCGCACTTCTCAACTGGCCTTTTCTGAAGATGTCCAATAACCCACAGCCGTCCGATAAGTACCCGGCGCTCCCGCGGGTTCCTCGTCACGTTGGCATCATTATGGATGGCAACGGGCGTTGGGCCCGCAGGCGGGGCCTGCCGAGGGTCGCCGGTCACCGTGAGGGGACTGAGAACCTGCGGCGCATTCTCAGGGCAGCCGTCGAGTTCGGCATCGAGATTCTAACGATCTACGCGTTCTCCACCGAGAACTGGGGCAGGCCGGAAGAAGAGGTTCAGGGCCTGCTCTCCATACTGCAGACCGTCATCGAGGAAGAGGTCCCGAAGCTACACGAGGAGGGCGTTCGACTCCGCCACCTGGGGCGTCTGGAACGCATCCCCCGTGACCTGCAGGGTAAGATTCAGGACGCCATCGAGATGACCCAGGACAACGATCGGCTAACGGTTAACGTCGCCTTCAACTACGGTGGACGCGCGGAGATCGTCGATGCAATACGCTCCCTGATGGCCGAGGGCGTCGCGCCCGAGGTGGTTGACGATGCCGTCGTCAGCGCCCACCTCTACACGGCTGGACAACCCGACCCCGATCTGATCATACGGACCAGCGGCGAGATGCGGCTGAGCAATTTCCTGATCTGGCAAGCTGCCTACGCTGAGTTCTATACCACCCCCACCTTATGGCCCGATTTCGGCAAGGACGAGCTGTACAAAGCCCTGAGGGATTTCAACGAACGCGACCGCCGGTTCGGTCTCGTGCCTGACGCGTCATAGGGACAAAGGCCGAGGGCCTGGCCCATCGGTCGTTCGGACCGGATCGCCCGCATCCAGCAATTGCCCGTGCTACGTACCCGCCTGCTGACCGCAGCCGTCCTGATACCGATCGCCGCCGTTTTCGTTGCCTTGGGCGGCCTACCGTATCTCGCCCTGGTCGCCGTCTCCGCCGTCGCAGCGGAGGTTGAGTTTGTCGGGCTTCTTAGCGAGCGCAGGTTCCGTCTCGGTCATCTCAGTGGTATCGTTCTCGTAGCGTTCTTCCTGGCAGATAGTTGGCTCAAAGACAGCCGCTTCCTGCTCTCTGGGCTGGGCCCGATTCTCATCTTGTCGTTGGCCTGGCAGGTCCTGCGGTACCCTCGGTCGCAGATCTCTGAGTGGACAGCTGCCGTTGGCAGCGGACTCTACATCGGCACCTGCGCATCACATCTGGTCAGGCTGCGAGTCGTGCTGGACGACGGTCTCTGGTGGACGTTGATCGCGGTCGCGGTGACGCTCGCCGCAGATGCCGGGGCGTACGGCATCGGCTCCCTCTGGGGAAAGCGCCAGCTCGCCCCGCGGCTGAGCTCGGGGAAGACGGTGGAGGGATACCTGGGAGCCATTTTGATCAGCAGCTTGCTGGGCGCAGCCCTGGGTGCGGCGTGGAGGGTGCAGGCCGGACCCTCCAGTGAGGTCAGCTGGTTCCCGGGCTTGGTGATGGGCGCAGTCATCGCGGTCCTGGCACCTCTGGGGGACCTGGCTATCTCTATGGCCAAGCGCGAGGCGGGAGCGGAGGACAGTGGAAAGCTCCTTCCCGGACACGGGGGCATCTTGGACCGGCTTGATACCCTCCTATTCGCGGGAGTCATTGCGCACACGTACTTGAGTTGGTTCGTCTATTAGGCCTGGGGAGGCCCCAGGAACGGGGAGGTCACAACCGTGGAAAGAGAGAGGTCAGTGCGCGACATCTACCACAAAGGTGTCATCTTCTGTAAGCCGGAGACCCCGCTTCAGGAGGTCGTGCGGGTGATGGCCGATACAGAGATTCACGCCATTATGGTAGCCGAGAAGGAGGGTGCGCCGCCAGTGGGCGTCGTTTCCCACATGGACACCCTCGCTCACTATGGGGAGGATCTGACCGCCATCGAGGCTCGCGACGTGATGACCTCGTCCGTCATTAGCGTTTCGGAGCGAGCCACCGTGAAGGAAGCGGCTCAGAAGCTCCTCAAGAGCGACATCCACCGCCTTCTGGTGGTGGGTGACGGCGACGCGCCCTTGGGCATTCTCTCGACGACGGACATCATTCGGGAGATGCGCGGGGCGCGCTGGGTCTGGTATCTGGACTGATCCGGCGCAGCTGTCGAAAGGAGTGAAAAGGCCTATGGACGACCAGATCATTACGATTGAGCGTCACATCGTCGAGCAAGAGCGGGAGTTTCCCGAGGCGACGGGTGTCTTCTCCAGCCTGCTCTACGACATCGCCCTGGCCGGCAAGATCATCGCCCGGGAGACGACGCGCGCTGGCCTGGTTGACATCTTGGGCAGCGCAGGCGAGATGAACGTGCAGGGCGAGGAACAGATGAAGCTGGACGTCTTCGCCGACCAGGTGATCATCCGCATGAACTCCTTCACCGGCCGGCTGGCGGTTAT
>Ga0207797_1003236_pt1 | contig 10924 bp, 8 predicted proteins | sample PRCRCaboRojoPR_6_FD_187275 | JGI IMG/M metagenome (GOLD analysis project Ga0207797, IMG submission 187275) | Marine sediment microbial community from Cabo Rojo, Puerto Rico - PR CR 10% Liquid 1 (SPAdes) | ecosystem: Environmental > Aquatic > Marine > Coastal > Sediment | place: Cabo Rojo, Puerto... | reverse complement strand
GGAAGCCGAGCGCCTGATCGACGCTGAAGGCCTCATCGTCGCCCCGGGCTTCGTCGACCCGCATACCCACTCAGACCTGACGCTCCTGGTGGATGGCCGCGCCCAGAGCAAGATCCGCCAGGGCGTGACCACCGAGGTGATCGGGAACTGCGGCTTCTCCCCCGCACCCGTGGCCGGGGCCGCCAACGAGGAGGTTCGATCCGACGCCGAGCAGTTCGGCCTATCCCTCGACTGGCAGTCGATGTCCGATTACCTCGAGCGACTCAGCAACTCCGGCACATCTGTGAACGTCGTCCCTCTTGTGGGCCACAACACCGTCCGAGGATCGGTTCTGGGGTACGATGACGTCCAACCCACGCTCGATCAACAGGCGACCATGGAGGAGATGGTGGACCGGGCGATGCGAGAGGGGGCTCGGGGTCTCTCAACCGGGCTTTACTACCCACCGGGATACTACGCCGAGACGAATGAGATCACCGCCCTGAGCGAGGTGGTCGCTCGCCTCGGCGGCATCCATGCCACGCACATGCGGAGCGAGAGCGACCACCTCCTCGACGCGCTGGATGAGGCGATTCAGGTCGCAGAGAGGTCGGGCGTGCGCATCGAGGTTGCCCATCTCAAGCTGGAGGGATACCGGAACTGGCAGAACATCGACGCCCTCGTTGACAAACTCGACGCCATCCTCACCAGCGACTTACCGGTCGCCTGCGATCAATACCCCTACATCGCCTGCAGCACCTGGATCTCGGCCATCCTCCCGTACTGGGCCCAGTCCGGCGGCGGAAAGGCCGTGGCCCGTCGGCTCCAGGATCCGGAGGTCCGGGCTCGCCTAAGACAGGACTGGGAGGAAAATCGCGCCGAGTGGGACAGCCGCTCCGGAATCCAGTACTGGTCCGATCTTATGGTCTCCCGCTTCCCGGGGAAGCCAGAGCTCCAGGGCGAGACCATTGAGGATCTGGCGGCATCGCGGGACGAGGACCCTCTCGAGGTCCTTTTCGACCTGATCGTCGAGAGCGAGGGGCTGGTCGGCGGCGTCTGGTTCACCCAGCGGGAGGAGAACGTCAAACGGCTGATGCAGCACCCGCTGGTCGCGATAGGGAGTGACGGCTACGCCGTCCAGCCCGAGGGTATCCTGGGCCAGCGCCAGTGGCACCCCCGAAGCTACGGCACCTTCCCCCGGGTCCTGGGCCGCTACGTGCGTGAGGAAGGGGTGCTCACCCTGGAGGAGGCCGTGCGGAAGATGACCAGCCTCACCGCCGATCGCTTCGGGCTCGAGGGGCGCGGCGTGCTCGCTGAGGGCGCCTGGGCCGACGTCACCCTCTTCGACCCGGAGACCGTGATCGACCAGGCGACCTTCTCCCAGCCAAACCAGTATCCCGTGGGCATCCCCTACATCATCGTCAACGGAGAGCTCGTCATCGATCGCGGGGAGCATACCGACCGGCTCCCCGGCCGGGTGCTCTAGGGCATTTGCGCATCGGGGCGCGGTAGGGTATCATCTTTCCCCACACGGAACGACAGATGCTACCCCGCGGGTCGACCTGCCCAGTGCGAACCCAGCCGGCAGGAGGTCTTCTAAGAGGAGGTGACCGATTGACACATACCAGACAATAGCCAAGGGAAGGGGCAAATAGGGCTGGAAATAGCCTCGAAGCTAACGCACCAGAAGTGAGGAGAAAGAGAAATGAGAAACAGAGCCAAGATGCGTCGCATCGCCATATTCTTCCTGGTCGCGATCCTGCTGATCTCGGTCGCGCCAGGCTGCACGACCCCCACGCCGGAGCCCACGGAAGAGCCAGCGGCCACCGAACCCGCTGAGCCCGCGGAAGAGTCCACCGAGCCCGCCGAACCAACGGAGGAACCGGAGCCCACAGAACCGCCGACGGAGGAGGAGAAAGTCCTCGTCGTCGCCGTGGCGAACCAGTACGGCGAGACCTTCGACGTCTTCAACACGTCGACCACCATGGACCCGCACGCTATGATCTATGAGGCCCTGGTGACCGTCGACGGCAACTACGAGTTCCAGCCCGGCCTGGCCGAGAGCTGGGAGGTCTCGGAGGATGGCCTGACCTGGACGTTCAACCTTCGCCAGGGAGTCACGTTCCACGACGGCAGCGAGTTCAACGCCGAGGTCGTCAAGTGGTGGCTTGATGGCATGCAGGAGGGCGTCAACTCCTACATGTTCGAGTCGATGGAGTCGGCCGAGGTCGTCGACGAGCATACCATTCAGCTGAACTTCCCAGCCCCCTTCCCGAACCTGCTCTACAACCTCTCCGCTTCCGGGTTCAGCGGCATCATGAGCAAGGAGGCGTACGAAGAGTTGGGAGACGACTACGGCACACAGCCCGTCGGCACCGGGCCCTTCATGCTCGAGGAGTGGGTGCAGAACGATCACCTGACCCTGGTCAAGAACCCGGACTACGACTGGGCCCCCGAATGGACGGGGCATACCGGCCCGGCGAACGTCGACAAGATCATCTACCGCATCATCCCCGAGGACGCGACCCGGTCGATTGAGCTTCAGTCTGGCAACGTCCATATGCTCCTCGACGCGCCAGCGCCGCGAGAGCTGCCCCAGTACCAGGACAACCCGGACTATCTCTACGAGGAGTTCCCGTCCTTCTACATCCAGTTCATCGGCATGCGGGTCGATCACCCGGTGCTCAGCGACATCCGGACCCGCCGGGCCATCGGGCACGCCATCGACCGTGAGACGATCGTGGAGAACGTCTTCCAGGGCCTGGGCCGCCCGTCGAAGACCTATCTACCCGCCGAGCTGGGCGGCGACAAGGGCGTCTCCGAGTTCGCCCCCGGTTACGACGTTGAGGAGGCGAAGCGCTTGCTGGCCGAGGTCGGCTGGGTACCCGGCGACGACGGCGTATTGGTCGCCGAGGACGTGGAGGGCGTGGAGGCCGGCACCCGGTTCGAGGTCAGCTACTGGACCTACCAGGAGGACGAGTTCAAGCGGTTGGCCGAGGTCACCCAGAACATGCTCGCCGAGGTCGGCATCGCCGTCAACACCCAGCTCATGGACAATCCCACCTACATCGACGCGCTCAAGGGCGAGGACACGGAGCTAATCCTGCGCCAGTACGGCTGGGACAACAACGACATCCTCGAGTGGTTCCATCACTCCAAGTACCTGCCCTATCCCAACTACCTCGGCGTCGAAGATCCAGAGTTCGACGCGATGCTCGACGAGGCAAACTTCAACACCGCCACCTGGGAGGCGCGTGACGAGAAGTACGTCGACATCCACAAGTACCTGATCGAGGAGTGGTACCCGTGGGCCCCGATCCGCCAGCCGTCCGAGGTGGTCGTGGGACGCTCCAGCGTTAGGAACTTGGAGCTTGTGCCGCTCCGCGGCACCTCCTCCGCGATGGTGTGGCTCCAGATAGACCTGGAGCAGTAGGACGACGCGCACTTCCTGTACGTGTGATCCGTTGCCGGGCGGGGCGCTCCGCCCGGCAACGACCTGAATTCCTATGTAGAACGGGATCAGGAGAGGCCGCACACGCCGTGTCAGCCCCCGGTTGACATCGGACGACGCTAGCGATCTCACGCGTCGTTTGCCACGGGCTGTTTCGCGGAACCAGGTCGCGCCGTCCGCCGACCAATCCCTACCTGCAAGTGACAGGGAGGCTTTATGACCGCTTATCTCTTCAAACGCCTGCTCTTGGGGGTGCTCGTCCTCTTTGGGACGTCCCTCCTCGTCTTCTCGGCCCTCCACATGGCGCCGGGAGACCCGGTGGACGTCATCGTCGGCCCCATCGCCCCCCAGGAAGTACGGGACCGGGTGCGCGCCCAGCGTGGGTTGGATAAGCCGCTGCCGGTCCAGTTCTTCATCTATATGTCGCACGTCGTTCAGGGCGATCTGGGACAGTCGATCCTCAGCCGACGCCCCGTGTCGAGCATGATCAAGGAGAAGCTGCCCGTGACGGCAGAGCTGGGCCTGGCCGCCTTCCTGCTGACGTACGGGATGGCGATTCCCCTGGGCACTATCGCCGCCGTCCGCCGCCAGTCGTTCCTCGACTGGTTCTCGATGATCCTGGCGCTTCTCGGGGTCTCGATGCCGAGCTTCTGGCTGGGATTGCTCCTCATCTATGCCTTCGCCGTAAACCTGGATTGGCTGCCTCCCACAGGACACGGGAGCTTCGCCACCCTGATCCTGCCGGCCCTCGCCCTGGGGCTGCCGCGGGTCGGTCGGGTCGCCCGCCTGACCCGCTCCAGCCTGCTCGAGGTGATCAATGAGGACTACATCCGCACGGCCCGGTCGAAGGGGCTGCGGGAGCAGATCGTCATCTTCCGCCACGCCCTGCGGAACGCCCTCATCCCCATCGTCTCTATGATGGGCCTCGATCTCGGCTACATCGTCGGCGGCTCCGTCGTGATAGAGAACGTCTTCGCCCGCGCAGGAATCGGCGACATGATGCTGGACGCCATCTATTCCAGGGACTTCCCGGTCCTCCAGGGCGGCATGTTCGTCCTGGCCCTCGGTATCGTCGTCGGGAACATCCTGGCGGACGTTGCTTACGTGATCATCGATCCCCGGATCCGCCACTGAGGGAGGGTTGGCGAGACGACGACGCGACGGTGAGTCTGATATGCTGAGAGCGAGGTGAGATGGTGAAGGACGCAGACCGAGCAATGGACGAATCAACCCGGGCCGCCGACAATGGGACGTCGGAGGAAAGGGAGCGTGAGGCCCCCGGGGGGAGGGATACCACCTCCGCCTGGGATCGGCTCCTCCGGAGCCCCAGCGCGATCATCGGCCTGGTCATCATCCTGTCCCTCCTGACGATAGCCGCGGCAGCCCCCCTGATCGCCCCCGAAGGGATCGATGACCAGCACCTTACCGAGGGGCTGGTCCCCCCGAGCCCCGAGTCACCTCTCGGCACCGATGAGCTGGGCCGGGACATCCTGAGCCGCATTATCCATGGGTCGCGAATCTCGCTCCAGGTCGGCATCATCGCCACCATCGTCTCCGCCACCGTGGGCATCACCCTCGGGATAACGGCCGGCTACTTCGGCGGTATGTACGACCACCTCGTTCAGGGCATGATCGACGTCAGCTGGGCTTTCCCAACGGTGCTGATGGCCATCTTCCTCGTCGCCGTCCTCGGGCCCGGTCTCGTCAACATCATGATCGCCGTGGGTCTGGTCTATTGGGGAGGCTTCGCCCGTGTCGTCCGGGGCCAGGTGTTGTCCCTTCGAGAATGGGAGTTCATCAGTGCCGCCAGGGCCATTGGCGCTCGTGACAGCAGAATCCTGCTCAGGCACATATTTCCCAACACCCTCGCCCCCGTCATCGTCATGGCCACCCTCATGATGGGCGACGCCATCCTGATCGAGGCGACGCTGAGCTTCCTGGGCATGGGCGCTCCCCCACCCACGCCGAGCTGGGGCTCTATCCTGGCCGGGGGGCGAACCTATCTGATGCTCGCCCCGTGGGTCACCATCTTCCCCGGGCTCGCCATCATGCTCACCGTCCTGGGGTTCAATCTCCTGGGCGACGGGCTCCGGGATGCCCTCGACCCCCGTCTCAAAGGCCGCTAGAGACCGTAAGACTGCAAGACACCCAAAGACACATAAAGACACACACGCGGGCACGACATACCAGATGGGAGCAATTCCCGGGCGATACGCCTCGAAGAATCCAAAACGACCCCCTGTCATAACAGGAGACGCGGGAGGCTCAGCGTGAGAATCCAAGTAGACTGCCGGAAGATCCAGGAAAATGCCGAGGCGATTGTGGCGCTGTGCGCCTCTCGAGGCATCGACGTGGTGGGCGTCACCAAGGCCTGCTGCGGCGAACCAGAGGTAGCCCGGGCGATGCTGGACGGAGGGGCACAGATGCTCGCCGACTCCCAGTTGAGCCACATCCGGCACCTGCGGGAGGGAGGCATAGAATCGGACCTTATGTTGCTCCGCCTCCCGCGCATCAGCGAGGTCGACGAGGTGGTGACGCTCACGCAGGTCAGCCTCAACTCCGAGGTCGACACCGTCCGGGCCCTCTCTCGCGCTGCCGAGGCCCGGGGCGTCGAGCATCGCGTCATCCTGATGGTCGAGACCGGCGACCGTCGCGAGGGGATCATGCCCGAGCGGGCAGCCGAGGCAGCCGGGGTGATCCTCGACCTCCCCCACGTCGAGCTCGTCGGTCTGGGCACGAACCTCGCCTGCATCGGCGGCGTGCTCCCCACCAGGAAGAACGCGCGGCTCTTCGTCGACGTCGTTGAGGACGTGGAAGAGATCCTGGGGACCCGTTTCCCGGTCCTTTCCGGCGGTCATACCTCCAACCTCGATCTCCTGACGCGGAAGGAGATGCCAGAGCGGATCAATCAGCTCCGGGTCGGCGAAGGGATCCTGCTGGGCGTCAACAGCACGACCAACAACGCCATCCCGGCTCCCCATCAGGACGCGTTCACCGTCTTCGCCGAGGTCGTGGAGCTGCAGACGAAACCGTCTCTGCCAGAGGGGGAAATAGCCGTTGATGCCTTCGGACGGAAGCCGGAATGGGAGGACCTGGGGCCCCGTCGGCGGGCCATCCTCGCCCTCGGCGAGCAATACGTCCGCGTGGCGGGACTGCGCCCCCAACGGTCCGGGACCTGGATCGTCGGCGCCAGCTCCGATCACACGGTCCTCGACGTGACCGAAGCGGATCCCCCGGTAGTGCTGGGCGATGAACTGGCCTTCGGCGCCAACTACTCCGCCGTCGCCACCGCGATGGCCAGTACCACCCTCGTCAAAGACGTAAGAGCCATCGCGTCGTACCGACGATAGCCCCCTGTCGAGCCCCCGATTCAGTAGACCCGCTCCCAGAGAATCGCCAGAATCCCTGCCCCGCTGCTCACGGCCCACCTCTCGAAGACACGGCTCGGAGCCCTCGTCTTGAGGGCGACTTGAGCAGCGCACTGGTCGGAAGAAGATGGTCTCGAGAACGTCGGAACGCCAGGTCCGGTCTTCCTACGCGGGCGATTGCCTCGGGCCATTCGTCAAGGCGGTCCCGACTCCGGGTTGACAGATCCCCCGTCACGGCTATACTATATCGAACTACGATATCGATAGACGAAATCTAGATTCGAACGCTGCTCAGGCGTGAGCTGGAGGAGCGGGCTGCAAGGATGCAGCTCCTTCCCCCGAACCGGACGGAGGCGCGTGCGATGTCCCTTTCCCGAGACCTATTCTTGGGCTTCGTCAAACTTCACATTCTCTACCATGCCGGGCGCAGGCCGGTCTATGGCCTGTGGCTGATCGAGGAGCTGGCCCGCCACGGCTACGAGCTGAGTGCTGGCACCCTCTACCCGATGCTCCACAGCCTGGAGGAAGAGGGGGTGCTCGCCAGCGAGAAACGCGTGGTCGAGGGGAAGATGCGCAAATACTACCACCTCACCGAGGCCGGCACCGATGCGCTCGATCGTGGGCGTGAGAAAGCCGTCGAGCTGCTCGACGAGATCTCCGACGAACGCGCTGTCCGGTGAAAAGAGACGACCGTCAGGCCCCAGCGGCAAGAAATCATCGACGCTCCAAGCAGGGAGGGAACAGGAACAATGACATCACAGAAGGACAATGAAGGCCCCCGGGGAGGCCTGCGCTCCCTCCCCCGCAACGTCTGGGCCACGAGCTTCACCAGTTTCTTCAACGACATCTCCAGCGAGATGGTCATCAACCTCCTCCCCCTCTTCCTCGCCAACGTCCTGGGGGTGGAGACCGCCGTCATCGGTCTGATCGAAGGGCTGGCGCAGTCGACGGCCAGCCTCCTCAAGGTCTTCTCCGGTTGGGTATCCGACAAGCTCCAGGGCCGCAAGTGGCTGGCGGTCGCCGGCTACGCGCTCTCGACCCTCTCCAAGCCCTTCTTCTACGTGGCCAACTCCTGGCCCGTGGTCGCCGCCGTCCGCTGGGCCGACCGGGTGGGAAAAGGAATACGAACCTCCCCCCGCGACGCGCTGGTGGCCGATTCGATCTCGGAGGATCAACGTGGGTTAGCGTTCGGGTTCCACCGCGCGGCCGACACGGGAGGGGCCGTCCTGGGGCTCCTCATCGCCCTCCTCACCATCTGGTGGTCCCAGGGGAGCGCCGGAGAGCTGACCGAGGCCACCTTCCGCACGGTGGTGCTCATCAGCCTCATCCCGGCCGTCCTGGCCGTCCTCTCGCTGGCCATCGGGGCCCGGGACGTGCCGGTGAAGGAGAAACGGGAGCGCCCCCGAATCTCCTTCCGCGCGCTGGGCGGCCGTTTCGCCACGTTCATGATCATCGTCGGCATCTTCGACCTCGGCAATTCCGCCGATGCCTTCCTCGTCCTGCGAGCGAAAGAGCGGGGATTGAGTCTCATCGGTGTGCTCGGCATGCTCATCACCTTCAACCTCGTCTACACCCTGGTATCGACGCCAGCGGGCTCTCTCTCAGATCGCGTCGAGCGACGCTGGGTCGTCATCGGGGGGTGGCTCGTGTACGCCCTCATCTACCTCGGCTTCGCCCTGGCGGGGCAGGGATGGCACATCTGGACCCTCTACGCCCTCTACGGCGTCTACTACGGCCTGACCCACGGCGTGATCAAGGCGATGGTCGCCGACATCGTCCAACCCCATTTGCGCGGGACGGCGTACGGCACCTATAACGCCGTCGTCGGCGTCCTCGACTTCCCCGCCTCCCTCATCGCCGGCGTTCTCTGGCAGGGCGTGGGAGCCTGGGACGGGTTCGGGCCATCGGCGCCCTTCCTCTTCGGCGGCGCCTTGGCCCTCGCAGCGGCGCTATTGATGACTATCCTGATGCCGTCGGGAGAGCGCTGATTTTGTTGCATCGTCATCCACCCGTGATACAATAGCCCAACGGAGAGAACACACGTGCTTCGTAGTCCCTGGTTCTGGATTACCATCGCCCTCATTGCTGCGGGCATCGCACTCACGTCGGCCCTGGGTGCGCTACCCTGGTTGATCGCCCTCCTGGGCGCCGCGGCTCTGCTCGGCGTCGGCGTCCTCATCTATGCAGCCTACGCCGTCGGGCGGGCGGAGCCCCCCACCCTGCCTCGATTGGAGAGGGGATCGAGCGAGAGCCGCATCCCCCTCATCTACGACTGCGACCTCACCATCGGTCAGCCCTTCCGGAGCGTGAGCGACGGTCTCGCGCTGCTGTATCTCCTGGGCGAGCCCAGGATCGACGTCTTGGCCGTGACGACCACCTACGGCAACGGACCGACGAGAATGACGTTCCGCACCGCGCGACGGCTGCTGGACGCCCTGAATCAGGACCACGTCGTCGTCTCTCGGGGAGCGGACGGCCCCGACGAGGACCCGACGGAGAACGAAGCGGCGCAGCATCTCGTCGAGACCGTCCGCGCCCACCCGAACGAAATCATCGTCCTCGCCACCGGCGCGATGACCAACCTGAAGCACGCGTCAGCCCTCGATCCCGACTTCTTCAGGAAGGTGCGCAGCCTCTACCTGATGGGAGGGGTCACAGGCAAGCTCACCTGGAATGAGCGCCCTCTGGCAGAGCGCAACTTCTCACGAGATCCGGAGGCCGCCTACGCAGCGATCCAGTCCGACTGCCCGACGACCATCGCCCTCGGCGAGGCCGGTCTGACGGCCGTGTTCCGCAGCCCCCAGTTCGCCGCCCTCCAGGCGCTGGAGGGGCCGGTCCCGCGTCTCATCGCCCGCAGGATACGGGTCTGGTTTGGGTTGATGAGGCTATGGTTCGGCGACGATGGGTTTCCTATGTGGGAGTCGGTGGCGGCGCTGGCCATCACCCATCCCGAGCTCTTCGAGTTCAAGCGCGGTCACCTCCCCGTAACCGTCGAGGATCTCCGCACCGGTCGGCTGGTGCTGGACCCCAGCAGGGCCGGGCCCGTGCGCCTCGTCGAGGGAGTGCGTGACTACGACGCCTTTATCAGGGCCCACTTCGCCGCCTGGCAGCGCCTCAACCGCTCCATAGAGCAACCGGCGGCGCCAGCCAAGGGACCGCATCCCCCTCCATCGGACGCGGGCATCGCTTCGGAAGGCGGACCCGTCGATTCATGAGAGAAAGGATCCCTATGACCAATCCCACTCGTATCGTCTTAGTTCGCCACGGACAGACCGCCTGGAACCGGGAGGTCCGGTTCCGGGGCCGCGCCGATCTTCCCCTGGATGACTTCGGGCTGCAGCAGGCGGAAGCGACCGGGCGGTACCTACGGACCCGCTGGCCCGTCGACGTCGTCTACGCCAGCCCCATGCAGCGGGCGATGGAGACCGCCCAGGCTATAGCCGCGGCCCACGACCTGACCGCCCAATCCTTCGACGGCCTGCTCGACATCGACTTCGGAGAGTGGCAGGGTCGGTCCCCTGAAGAGGTCGAGGAGGACGATCCGAAGCTGTTGAAAGCCTGGTTCGAGGCCCCGCACACCGTCCGCGTCCCGGGTGGCGAGAGCCTGGCCGACGTGCGAGATCGCGTCGTCTCCGGGCTGGATCGCGTCATCGAGCGCCACCCGGGCCAGACCGTGGCCATGGTCGGCCATACCGTCGTAAATCGCGTCCTCCTCTGCGCCGTGCTGGGGCTGGGCAACGACCATTTCTGGCGCCTGCGGCAGGAGACCTGCGCCGTCAACGTCTTCGACGCGGATCGCGACGGGACCTTCACCATCGTGGAGCTGAACGACACCTGTCACCTTCAGGATCTGTAGAAATCATGCTCTGCCACGAGCAAACCGATGATGCCCGGCTTCGACGTCCAGGGCGCGTAACACTCAGACCGCAAGCAACCCGCGCTCCCGTCATTCCGACCGGAAAGGCCTGCGGTGAATCTATCCCCACCATCGCTGACGGACCTCGTCGAACCAGGCGAAGCAGAGATCGCACCAACCCTCACTCCCGTCATTCCGACCGGAACGGCCTGTGGTGAGTTTATCCCGAGCATCGCCGAGGGACCTTGTCGAACCAAGCAAAGCGGAGAT
>Ga0207797_1003235_pt1 | contig 10929 bp, 8 predicted proteins | sample PRCRCaboRojoPR_6_FD_187275 | JGI IMG/M metagenome (GOLD analysis project Ga0207797, IMG submission 187275) | Marine sediment microbial community from Cabo Rojo, Puerto Rico - PR CR 10% Liquid 1 (SPAdes) | ecosystem: Environmental > Aquatic > Marine > Coastal > Sediment | place: Cabo Rojo, Puerto... | reverse complement strand
CGTGGGGCTTGAAGCCGACCTTCTTCATCAGGGGGATGGTCATGGAGCCAGTGGTCACCGTGTTGGCGATGGACGAGCCGGAGATTGAGCCCATGGCCCCTGAGGCGACCACGGCGGCCTTGGCCGGTCCGCCGCGGAATCGTCCCATGGCCGCAAAGGACAGGTTGATGAGGTAGTCGCCGGCCCCCATCTTTTCCAGAAAGGCCCCGAAGAGGACGAAGAGGAAGACAAAGGTCGAGGAAACCCGCAGAGGGACGCCCCAGAGCCCTTCGCTGGACATGAAGATGTGGTCGATGATTCGGCTCACGGAGAAGCCCCTGTGAGCCAGCTCTCCGGGGATGTGCGGCCCGATGTAGGCGTAGATGAGGAAGACGATGGTGATGATCGGCAGCATCGGTGAGATGCTGCGCCGGGTGGCCTCGAGGATGAGCGCCATGAGGCCTCCACCGATGATCAGGTCGTATATGGCCGGGTTGCCCACGGAGTAGACCACGTGCTCGTAGTTGAGAAACATGTACAGGGAGGCGCCGCCGGCGATGACGGCCAGAGCAATGTCGATGACGGCGATTTTGTGCCGCGCGGCCTTCTTGGAGTGCGGGTAGAGCAGAAAGCAGAGGATCATGGCAAAGGTCAAGTGGACGGACAGCTGCTTGGCACCGGACAGCTCGCCGTAGAAGCCGGTGTAGAGCTGGAAGATGGACATGGCAATGGCCACCAGCTTCAGAACGGTCAGGGCTATCCGCCCGGTCGGCTGCCTCGCCTGGCCGCCGCCCTCCTGGGCTATGCTGGTCGGAATCTGCGGGGTCTGCTGCTGGCTGCTCATATCTGCTCCGCGTCGGCCGTTACCGTGGTTCCTTCAATCAGCGCAGGAGGCCGTTCCCGGTTCAGGGCCCGAGTCGAAACCGGCGGGGAGGGCTCGTTGAGCCTGAAATGCGCTGGGGGCAAACCGCAGCAGCCTGCGATCTGCCCCCAGCTGCGAGCTTCAATCCATTCGGCCGTGGAGCCTACTTCACCACCCCGACCTCTTTCAAGTACCTCTCGGCACCGGGATGCAGGGGGATGGTCATTCCGTTCATGGCCTTGTCCACGGAGATGTTCTTGAACTTGGCGTGGGCCCCGTGGATCCTGTCGATGTTCTCGTACATGGCCTTCATGATCTTGTAGACGATGTCCTCGTCCAGATCGGCCCGGGCGGCCAGAATGGCCATGACGGAGATGGTTTTGGCATCCTCGTCCACGCCGGGGTAGCTGCCGGCCGGGACGGGCTGCTGGGTGTAGAAGGGGACCTCTTCAAGGAGCTTCTGGGCATTGGGACCGGTAATGTCCAGGACCTTGATGTCCACTACCGTGGCGATGTCCTTGATGGCGGCGGCTCCCACAGCCACGGTAAAGAAGGCGGCGTCCAGGCGGCCGTCCTTGAGGTAGTCCGAGGCCTGCCTGGCCTGGAGCTGCTCAGCCTGGAAATCATCCAGACTCATGTCCCAGGCGCTGATGATCTGCTTGACGTTCTCGGTGGTGCCTGAGCCAATGGGGCCGACGGCCACCCGTTTGCCCTTGAGATCAGCCACTGAGTCGATGCCCGAGCCTTTGCGCACGATGCACTGGATGTGCTCGGGGTAGAGCGAGGCGCAGCCAAGGAGGTTCTTGACCGGCTCATCGAACATGCCTTTCCGGCCGTTGTAAGCGTGGTAGGCAATATCGTTCTGCAGAATGGCAAAGTCGGTGTTCTTAGCGGCAATGAGGTTGGCATTAGCCACTGAGGCGCCGGAGGACTCGGCCGTGACCTTGATGTTCTCGTCCTTGAGGTTGTTGAAGGCGATGCGGGAGATGGCCCCGGCCATGGGGAAGTATGCACCGGTTACCCAGCCGGCGGCAATGGAAACGAAGCGCCGCTCGGCAGCATCGGCCGATTGCTTGGGTGCGGCAAAGCAAACCATCAGGGCCAAGGCCAGAGATGTGACCAGAATTCGTTTGAGCATAGAGGTACCCCCTTATGGTTTAAGGTTATGCAAAGATGCATGCTGTTTTATAACCCGAGGATCGAAGTGATTGCAAGGAAAAATCCAGAGGCGCTTCTCCCTGGAAACTCCCTGATTCTTCTCCCTGGGCCCGTTGCGGCTCCTCGAGTACAAACATATACCTGTGCATGCAAAAAGAATATCCTTGGAGCAGGCAGCGTCCGCAGGTCCGGTCGCAGCCCTTACCGAGTGACCTCAGATCAAGGAGCCCGAAGAATGCACGAGCAGGCATTGCATATCAGAATCGGCGGCGAAGCCGGTCAGGGCCTGGAGACCCTGGGACAGATGCTCTCCAAGATCTTAGTGCGGAGCGGTTACGAGCTCCTGGTCATGCAGAGCTACATGTCCCGGATCAGAGGCGGGCACAACTTCTTCTCCCTCTTCACCGGCAACCAGGAGATCCTCGGACCGGGCGACCGGGTGGATCTGCTCCTGGCCTTGACCGCCGAGAGCCTGGACATCCACCGGGAGGCTCTGGCAGAGGACAGCCTGACCATTACTGGCCAGAAGCAGGCCGACCGCGGGGCACAGGCCCAGCTGGTCATTCCCTTTGAGGAGCTGACCAGGAAGACCATCCTCCAGAACGTCGCCGCCCTGGGCTGCCTGTGCCGACTGATCAGCCTGGATCGGGAGCAGGCGGCCGAGGTTGTCCGGGACACCATCGGACGAAAGCATGCAGATCTCCTGCAGGAGAACCTCGAGGCCCTGGACAGAGGCTATGAATGGGTGGAAAGCCAGGGAACGGCCTTTTCCGGGGCCTTGCCGCCTCCGAGCCGTTCGGAGAAAAAGCTCACCCTCAACGGCAATCAGGCCATCGCCCTCGGGGCCATGGCCGGTGGGGCGAACTTCTGCTCCTTCTATCCCATGACCCCGGCCACAGGTGTGGCCTTGAACCTGATCGCCCAGGCTGAGGCTCTGGGCATTGTTGTCGAGCAGGTCGAAGACGAGCTCGCTGCCATCAACATGGGCCTGGGAGCGTCCTTTGCCGGAGCCCGCTGCATCGTCCCCACCTCCGGGGGCGGCTTTGCCCTTATGTCTGAAGGGATCAGCCTCTCGGGAATGACCGAGACGCCCATCCTCATCGTCCTGGCCCAACGTCCCGGACCGGCCACCGGTCTGCCGACGCGCACGGAACAAGGGGATCTCAACCTGGCTCTCTACAGCGGGCACGGAGAGTTTCCCAGGGCGGTTCTGGCCCCGGGGACTCCCGAGGAATGCTTCCATTTGACCTACCAGGGGCTCAACCTGGCCGAAGCCTACCAGTCCCCGGTCATCCTGCTCACAGACGAGTACCTGGCCGACTCCCTGCGCTCGGTGGCCCCCTTCGATCTGGAGGCGCTACCGGACATTGTCAGGCCCGAGACGTCGGGCCAGGGCCGGGAGTACGAGCGTTTTGCACTCACCGAGGACGGCGTCTCGCCCAGAAGGCTGCCGGGGACGGGCGAGCATCTGGTAGTGGCCGACAGCGACGAGCATACCCCTGAGGGGCATATTACCGAAGATCATGGGGTCAGAAACCGTATGGTCGAGAAACGCCTGGCCAAGCTGCAAGGCCTGAGAGGGGAGGCCATTCCGCCGGAGATCACCGGACCGGATTTACCTGAGCTGCTTCTGGTCAGCTGGGGCTCCACCAAGGGAGTCATGCATCAGGTGGCCCACCATCTGGCCGAGCAGGGACGCTCCGTAGCCAGCATGCACTTCACCCAGGTTTGGCCCCTCAATCCGGCGCAGTTTCTGGAGAGATTCGATGCAGCTGGAAAAACGATCTGTCTGGAGAGCAACGCCACCGGGCAGTTCGAGGCCCTGATCCGGCAGCAGACCGGCCGGAGCTTCGATAGCCGCGTGCACAGGTACGACGGGCTCCCTCTCACGGCCTCCTTTGTTCTGGACAGGCTGGAAAGGGACGGCTCCATCTGAAGAACCACGGTCAACAGGGGACTCCATATGGTCAGCACCGAGGATTACGGACAGTTTGAAACGGCTTGGTGTCCGGGCTGCGGCAACTTCTCCATCCTGAAGACGCTTAAGGAAAGCTTGGTCGAGAGCGGCTTGAAGCCCCAGGACGTCCTCTTCGTCTCGGGGATTGGCCAGGCAGCCAAGGCACCGCACTACTTCCGCTGCAACCTGTTCAATGGCCTGCACGGCCGGTCAATGCCGGTGGCCACCGGAGCCAGGCTGGCCAATCCGGATCTGCCCGTTGTGGTGGAGAGCGGCGACGGCTGCAACTACGGCGAGGGGGGCAACCATTTCCTGGCCGGGCTGCGCCGGAACGTCAACCTGACCATGCTGGTTCACAACAACCAGATCTACGGGCTGACCAAAGGCCAGGCCAGCCCAACCTCGGACGAGGGCCATCAGACCAAGGCCCAGCCGTGGGGCAATCCGGAAGCCCCGGTCCGGCCCTTGAGCGTGGCTTTAGCCATGGGCTGCGGTTTCGTGGCCAGGGGGTTTACAGGCAAGCCGGAGCTCTTGAAGTCGTTGATCCAACGGGCTATGGAGCATCCAGGCTTCGCCCTGGTGGACATCCTGCAGCAGTGCGTCTCCTTCAACAAGGTCAACACCTTGGCCTGGTACAGGGAGCGGTGCTACGAGCTGGACGACTCCCACGATCCTTCAGACTGGCAGACGGCCATGGCCAAGAGTCGGGAGTGGGGCGACCGCATCCCCCTGGGCGTTATCTACGAAAGCAGGGAGCGCCCCACCTTCGAGTCCCATTTCTCCACCCTCAAGGACGGGCCGTTGCATGCCCGGAGGCGGAACATGCAGGAGGTGGCCCGGGCCATGGGCGCCTTTGCCTGAGCCTCGGGAGCTTTGCCGGAGCACCTTCCTTCCGCTCTCTTGGGACAGGCAGAAAGGGGAGGGTGTCCTGTCTTCGGTTTTGACCTCAGATCAGAGCCCGAAGATTAGGGCATGGCCAGGTTTCGGCCTTGAGGGGGCCAAGGGAGGTCCCAGGGCCGAGCAAGGCCAGGCAGAAGGTCCATGAACTGTGGGCTGAGAAAATGCCGCCCCGATTCCGGGGCCCTGGTCGGGGTGTAGGTCTGCCCGCGCATGGCAAAGCGCAGAGCGAAGGCGTGCAGGTAGCAGCGGTCCGCATCCGGGATATCCCGGCTTGCCTTGGCATACAGGGGATCCCCCAGAATAGGCGCCCCCAGGCTTTTCATAACTACCCGAATCTGGTGGGTCCGTCCGGTGAAGGGCTGGAGGACGAACAGGCGCAGGCCGGGTTGCACGGAGTAGCTGAGGAAGCGGGTTATTGCCGGTGAGGAGCGGCTCCTGGTCAGCCTCCAGGTCCCCCGCCGGGACGGCTCCATGTCGCCGACGACCCAGCCCTGCTTCTGCTTCGGTGGGCGGTTGGACAGGGCCAGATAGTACTTGTCGACCTTGCCGGCTTGAAACTGACGGGCTAGCTCTCTGGCGGCGTTCCTGTGGCGGGCCATCAAAAGCAGGCCCGAGGTGACCTTGTCCAGCCTGTGCACCGGCAAGAGCCGCTCCTCGGGATAGTCGGCCTGCAATCGACGGATCAGCCCCAGGTCCTCCCCAGCACGATGCATGCCGACTCCGGCCTGCTTGCTGAGAAGCAGAAAGTGCCTCTGCCAATCCAGGATCTCGTACATATTGGAGCCCTCTAAGGCCATCCTGCCCGGGAGTGCCGGAGCATTCCAGATTTCAGAGTGTCTCGCCAAGGGCAAGGCTACCCAAGCCGGATCGTCCGAATGATCACTGGATGGCCGCTGCTGCATTCATAGGTTGTTGAGCCTGGATGCGCAAGCTCAGCTCTGCAGTCCGCCGAGGTCGTGGAGATATCGGGTTGAAAGACCGGGCTGCTGCATCTGAGCCCGGCCATGGATAGAGGCTGAACCCCCTTGCCGGAGAGCCGTCAAAAAGGTAGTTTATCCTTCGTGGATACCTGTCGAGCGGCAGAACATCATTTGCAACCACGATCAAGGAGGGTGCCATGAGACGAGGAGTCCTGTTTGCCGTTATGATTCTCGGTCTGGTCTTCGGGTTCTGCGCCCAGCCTGTTTTTGCCCAGGAAGCTGCCGGTGAAGCCGGCGGCAATGCCAGTCTGACCCAGGAGAAAACAATGGAGGCGGAGGCTGAGAGCCAGAGCACGCAGGCAGAGAATGCCACCGCCGAAGAGAGCATGGTTCAGCTCACCGTCGCTGAGATGGAGTTCTGCTACGATGTGCAGGACCGCACTCCGGTAGGCATCAATGACACCTTTCCGGATACCGTGGGCAGGGTGTTCTGCTTTACCAGAGTCACCGGGGCCGCGGAAGAGACGACTATTCAGCACGTTTGGTACTATCAGGAGGAGGTGGCCAGGGTCGACCTTCGGGTCGGGTCACCGAACTGGCGCACCTGGAGCTCAAAGCAGATTCTGGAGACCCAGGACGGCTGGTGGAAGGTCGAGGTGGTCGACGATCAGGGATCGGTCCTGGCCAGCCGCGACTTCTTCATCAGCCAGACGGCCCAGTAGGGCCGAAGGCTTCCAGGGAACCAGGGACCGGGCCTTGAGCACGGCTCACGTCCGGCTGGCCTCGGCAGCCCGTTGCAGCTCCTCACGAATGATCCCCTTGAGCAGGGGGATCTTGTAGGCATTCCGGACAAGGGGCCTGGCCCGACTGACCACGGCTTCGGCAGCTTCCTGGATGGTCTTTTGGGTCAGCTCCTGGCCGATGATGGCTTGCTCGACCTCCTGGGCATGCCAGGGATACGGAGCGGCTCCGGAGAGGAAGACAGAGGCCCGCTGGACATGGAGCCCTTGCAGCTCGAGGACCAGGGCGGCACCGGCCAGGGCGAAGTCCCAGGATCGGCGCGCCCGCACCTTGCGGTAGGCGCTGTAGGTGCCGGGCCTGAGCGCCGGCAGGACGATCTCCCGAATGAGCTCACCCGCCTCCAGCACGGTTTCCCGAGTGGGATCACGGCCCGGATCCATATGCAGATCCTTGGCCGGAACGGTTCGGCTGTGCTGCGGGCCTGTCAGCTCGACCGCGGCGCCCAGGGCAGCCAAGGCAGGGGCGGTGTCGGATGGATGGACGATATAGCAGCCTTGTCCGCCCATGATGCAGTGATACTCGTCCTGGCCGCCCAAGGCGTAACAGCGGGGGCCGCCCTTGCGCAGACAGTCGAACTCGCCTCGGTAGTACCAGCATCGGGGCTTTTGGCAGAGGTTGCCTCCGATGGTCCCCTGGTTCCTGAGCTGCGGGCTGCCAACCTCTGAAGCCGCTTGGGACAAGGCTGGGTAGCCGGCCTGGATGTCTGGATGAGCGGCAAGGCCACTGATGCTGGCCAGGGCTCCGATGGACAGCCCGCCGTCATTCCTGCGGCGCACTCCGCGCAGCTCGTCGGGCAGGCTGGCGAGGCTGACCAGTCGGTCTGCCGGAAAGACTGCATCACGCAGGCATCCCAGAAGATCTGTGCCCCCGGCCAGCGGGTAGCTCCCGGGCTGCGTCAGGAGGTCTGCGGCCTCCCGCAGGGAGGTGGGGCGGGCATAGGCAAATGACGGCAGCATGCGGCCCTCCTTAGTCCCCCGGCTGCAGCTTGGCAACCAGAGTAACCGGATTGATCGGCGTTTCCTGGCAACGAATGCCTACGGCATCGTATACGGCATTGGCGATCACAGCGGCCGTGGGGATAGTGACTGGCTCTCCCAAGCCTTTGGCTCCGCTGATGTTGGCTTCGTAATCGGGCAGGTCAATGGCCACGGAGTCGAGCTCCTCGGGGATGTCCAGCATGGTCGGCAGCTTGTAGTCGTGCCAGTTCCTGTTGCACAGCTTGCCGGTCCCCCGGGCGTCCAGAATCCGTTCCTCGGTGGTTCCAAGGCCGACACCCATGGCCACCCCGCCGATCACCTGACTGTCGAAGGTCAGCCGGTCCAGGACCTTGCCGCTTTCATGGGCGGCCACAAAACGCAGGAGCCGTATCTCGCCGGTGAGGGTGTCCACCTCTACCTCGCAGAACTGGGCTCCAAAAGGGGTGATCGCCTTTCCCTGCGGATTGGGCGCCTTGTGGCCTATACCCAGGAGGACCCGTTGCTCCTTGAGTCCTTTGAGCTGGACAACCGTGAGGGATCGATCCGGGTCGTCCCTGTGCTGGACCCGTCCGTCGACCAGCCTGAGCTCGTCCGGATCGCAGCCGAGCTCGGAGGCGGCCAGGCCCAGGAGCTGCTTCTTGATATTTATGGCCGCCTCTCTGACAGCCGGGCCTTCCGTCGGAACGGTCTTGCTGCCGCCACTGGGCGAGGCGTATTGCGTGGTACCGGTGTCGGCATTTTCGATCTGGACCGAGTCGGGTTCTAGACCGAGCTCCTCGGCCAGGATCATGGCCATGACGGTCTTGGTCCCGGTTCCGATGTCACTGGCGCCCATGTTCAGGTTGACGCTGCCGTCCTCGAAGAGCTTGGCCACAACAGTTGAAGGTGGCCAGCCCCCGCCGACAAACCAGTTGCAGGCGGCCATACCCACGCCGCGCTTGAGACGGGCTCCAGGATCCTGGCCCGCGGTGCCCTTCCTGGCCGTTGCCCAGCCAAAACGCTCAGCGCCCTGTTGCAGGCACTCCTTCAGGCCGTTCGAGGTGTAGGACGGGTTGCCTTGCCGACCTTGCGAGGTCGAGGTGAAGTTCTTCAGGCGGAGCTCGAGCGGATCCATGGACAGCTCGGCCGCCAGGCTGTCCATGGCTTGCTCCACAGCCCACGAGCCTTGCGGATACCCGGGTGCTCTGAAGGGCCTGGCCGGGCCGGCGTTGATAAAGACATCAGTGAGCTCGGTGCGGACATTCGGGCAGAGGTACATGTCCTTGGCCAGCCAGTCCAGCAGGGATGTGCCCCCGGCCGGATAGGCGCCGCTGGCTCCGAGACCGGAGAACTCGGTGGACGTCAGGGTGCCGTCCTTTTTGGCTCCCAGCCTTATGGTCATGGTCGAAGCCGGGCGGTTGCCCATGGCCAGGAAGGTCTGCTCCCTGGTCAGGAAGAGCTTGACCGGCTTGGCGGTCGCGTCAGCCAGGAGGGCCGCAATGATCGAGTACTTGCTCGTCTCCAGCTTGGAGCCGAAGCCCCCGCCGACATAATGGCCGATGACCCGAACCCTGGACCTGGGCAGGCCCAGGACCTTGGTGACCGTATCTTGAACGGCATAGACCCCTTGGGTGGACTCCCAGAGCGTCAAGCGGTCACCATCCCATTTGGCCACGCAGCCATGGAGCTCGATGGGAGTGTGCATCAGGGTCTGGGTACGATAGGTCTGTTCGACAATGACATCGGCCTGCTCGAAGCCGGCCTGCACGTCGCCGCGCACATAAGTCTGCTTCGGTGAGACCAGGTTCCCCTCGGGGTGCACCTTGGCTGCGCCTGTTTGCAAGGCCTCACGGGCATCAGAGACGTGGGGCAGCGGTTCGTAGCTCACCTGTATGGCCCGCAAGGCGTCCCAGGCGGCATACGGGCTTTCAGCGGCCACTGCAGCCACGGCCTCTCCCTCATAACGGCAGTGCGGATCGAAGAGCTTGCCGGTGTACCCGTCGCCGTAAGGCCAGCTCAGATCGGCACCCGGGCTCTCCGGGCCGAGCACGGCAGCGACCCCGGGTTTTTTCGCGGCCTCGACAAGATCGAGGCCGGTAACCTTGGCATGAGCGTGCGGGCAGGTCAGGATAGCCGCATAGAGCATGTTCGGGAGCAGGACATCCGATGGGTATACGGCGCTGCCGCTGACTCGCTCGTAGGCATCGACCCGGGGCACTTTTTTGCCCAGGTGCCGGGTTCTTCCCCACGGGTCACAAGGACCGTGCCCGCTGGGGCTCCATTGGCAGGCCTGCTCATTTTGCAAAAGCACGGTCTGGTCATAGGTCTTGTTCATGGCGATTTCCTCAGCTGGAACGGCGTTTGGCGGCGACCTTCACAGCCCGCGCGATGTGGTCGTAGGCGCCGCAGCGGCAGAGGTTGCCGCTCATGCCTCGTCGAATGGCCTGGTCGTCCGGATTGGGATCGGCCCGCAGGAGCCCTTCGGCAGCGACGATTTGGCCTGGCGTGCAGTAGCCGCATTGCAGAGCGTCCTCCTGAAGGAAGGCCTCCTGGACTGGGCCGAGGTCCTCGCCATGCATCACACCTTCGACTGTCTCGATTGCGCTGCCCTGAGCCTCGACCGCCAGTGTCAGGCAGGCATAGCGGGGGACGCCGTCGATGAGCACCGTGCAGGCACCGCACTCGCCGCGGCTGCACCCCTCCTTGCTTCCGGTCATACCCAGCTTTTCCCTGAGGACGAAGAGCAGGGTCCAGCGCGGCTCAACCAGGAGCCGATAGCTGCGGCCGTTCACCTGCAGGGAGACGGGCAAGGTCTCGCCGGCTTTGACCTCTCGGATCTCCTCGGCCTGGACCTTTCTGGGTGCGGCGCATTCAAGGCTTATAGCCATGGCTCCCAAACCCATGCCCTTGATAAAGCCTCGCCGGTTACAGCGAAAAGAGGACTGGCCGGGCTCGTTGCTGTGTGTGTCGGTCATGTGCTCTCCGGTGATTTTTCCGAGGCCGTTTGGTGCACCTTCGGGTATTTGCTCATTCACGACACGATAGCCTGGTCGAAAAGGGGAAACAAAGGGGAGGTATGGGGGAAAAAAGAGGTTTGGTCCTGGAGCGGGCTGAAAGGCACGGTCGAGCGCCGAGCTTGCAGATCTCCCGGGAGGTTATGTTTCTCTCATGGGGCGAGACATCCGAGTGATGCGTATGATAGAATACATGGAGGATCCTTTTTTATACAACCGTCATGCCTGGGTAAGGCACAACCAAGCATGAAAAAATCACGTTTCGGCCGGGGCGCCGAGCGCAGGTTCCATGGCGACACAGACCATAGAGACAGCCAGCGGCTGAGTATTCGATCCTTGAAGGATCCTGAGCTCGAATGACAGGAAGGGCTCCTGTGGCTTC
>Ga0207797_1003234_pt1 | contig 10929 bp, 15 predicted proteins | sample PRCRCaboRojoPR_6_FD_187275 | JGI IMG/M metagenome (GOLD analysis project Ga0207797, IMG submission 187275) | Marine sediment microbial community from Cabo Rojo, Puerto Rico - PR CR 10% Liquid 1 (SPAdes) | ecosystem: Environmental > Aquatic > Marine > Coastal > Sediment | place: Cabo Rojo, Puerto... | reverse complement strand
CCAGGAGAGCGCCTCCGGCAAACCCGGCGGCAAGAGCGAGGGCTACCAGCCCGGCCGTCCCCAGGTCCGTCAGTCGTCTTCGTCTTATCCTCAAGCGCTCCTCCTGCCGGCCCGGCTCCTTCCCGCTTCCCCGGCACCTCGGCCGGGAAGCAGCGGCGGCCAAGACGCCGCCAGACGGGGTGACTCGAGCCCGAGCCCTCTCTTGTCAAACACCGTCGGCGCGTTCCTCAAGGCGTCGGTGCGCTTCCCCCAGCGACTGGGCGTGCCCGGCGATAGCCTCCCACGGGTCCGCCTTCTGCCCCAGCCTGCGAAAGATGTTCTCCACAGTATACGTTTGCGAGTGCGTTGACGTGTCCGAGAACTCCTCCCAGTCCAGGGGTGTCGCCACCGGGGCCCCCGCCTTCGCTCTGACGCCGTAGGGAGCCACCGAGTTCTGACCGTACGCATTCCGCAGCGTATCGATGAACAGACGGTCGCCCCGATCCTCCTTGCGCATCTCGACCGTCAGCCGATCGGGCTCCTCTGCCACGGCAAGATCGGCAACCGACTGCGCGAAAGCCCGCACGTCATCGAAGCCCTCCTCGCGGACCAACGGCACCACCACGTGAGCCCCCCGCGAGCCGGTGGTCATCACGAAACTCGTCAAGCCCACCTCAGACAGGATATCACGCAGGACCTGACCGGCCCCACGGACACGGTCGAAATCGCCATCGGGCGGATCGAGGTCGAAGATCAGCTTGTCCGGCCGCGTCAACCGATCGGCCCGACTCAACCACACGTGGGGCGTGACAAGGCCCTGGTCCACCAGGTAGACCAGCGTCGCCTCGTCCTCGCAGACGACGACGGGTTGATTCCCGTCGTCCTCCTTGACGCGTACGGAAACGCGGCGGATCCAATCCGGGAAGTAGGCCGGCGCCTCCCGCTGATAGAAGCCGTCCTCTTCGATGCCGTCCGGGTAGCGCTCCATCGTCAGGGGTCTCCCCGCCAGATGGGGCAGGATCGTGTCGGACAGCCTCCGGTAGATGCTGATCAGATCACCCTGCGTGATACCGGGACCCGGGAAGATGACATCGTCCAGGTTGGCCGCCTCGATCTCCCGCGATCCCACTCCAATGGTCTTCTCACCCATCTCCCTCTCCTCACTCCCCCAAACCGGTCCCGCAGCCGCCGCCATAACGCTCCGTGGGGCGGCAGCCCCCCCATGCCCCGCGAGACGCGTCCGCGACTCCCGGTCTATCCTGTCGGCCTCTCCTGGCAAGTCGGACAGTAGTATGACGTCCGGCTGGACACCTTCACCCGCTCCAGCTCAGCCCCGCAGCGCGGACAGACCCCGTCCTCGTGCCGGTGGACTGTCAGATACGACTCCGGGAAATCGCCCGGCTGCGCCTGCCTATCGATGGCGGTCTCTAGCACGTCGTGCATCTTCTCGTAGAGCGCTCCCAGATCGTGCCCCTCGAGCTCGTCCGCCTTGGTGCGCGGGTGAATCCCGGCCTGGTACAGAATCTCGTCGGCATACACGTTGCCCAGCCCGGCTAGTACTTGCTGGTCCAGAAAGAGCGCCTTGATCATCGTGCGGCGGTCTTCCAGAAGGTGCCGAAACGCTTCGAAATCGAGTGCCTTGGAAAGCGCATCGGGACCGAGTTCCTTCCGGTTGATGAAACGCTCCACGTCCTCAATCAGCCGGACCGCACCCAGCTTGCGCATCGAGATGTAGGCCAGGTGGTACCCGTTGGTGAAGTCGAACCGCACCCGGCCGTAGGCCGGCTCATCCGCCGTGTCCCGGAAGTACTTCAGCCCCCCGGTCATGCCGAAGTGCAGCCCCAGGGCCTGATGCCCGTCCCCGCTGAGCCAAACGAACATCCACTTCCCGTGCCGTCCCGTGTCCTCAAAGCTCCGCCCCTCCAGGCCCCCCTTCAGTCGGCGGACTGCTTCACGGTGGGGACCGGGATCGTCACCCAGCAGGTAGCCGGCCGAGTGAAACGTCACTGCCTCGATCTCTTGCTGCAGAGACGTGGCCTCCAAGTAGCGCCTCATCGTCTCGACGTCAGGTAGTTCCGGCATCAGCTCCGCTCCGCGGTCCTCCCGGCGCGGCCTTCGGAATCTCGCTCTCTAGATCTCGCCCGGCGGCGTCATCTCGGTCTCACCCTCGGCCAGCAGCTCCCGGTACGCTTTCGGCATCTCCAGGATAATGTGCCGCCATTCCCCCTCCGGCAGCGCCCTACGCAGCACCGCCGCCACGGCCTTCGCCCGTGTCATGGCTCGGGAGCGCGTCACGTCCGCGCGCGCCCCTACCCGGTCGTAGAACTCCTGAATCGTTAGGCAGGCCGCGCCCTCCCGTGTGACCTTCGAATCGACGAACTCGGTCAGGAAACCCTTGGCCTGCTTCGGCAGCTGCGACGCCAGGTGGCGTCGTTCCGTCCGGTAGAGACACTCGCCCAGGCTCGAAAGCGTCGCTCGGAGCGCCGTCTCCGCCTCAGCCTGCGAGTCGAGCGCCGCCTCCTCCCGGACCATCTCGATCAACTCGTGATAACGCACAATACCTCCTCCGTCTTTCCTCTACGGACCGGTGTGACTCGCGACGTGGGCGCCGCCGTGGTCCCTCAGAATCTCCGCCGCCTGCGAGGCCTTCTCATCGCTAGCGCGGATCCAGAAGAGCAGGCTGCCCTCGACAAGTCCCTCCGTGTAGGCCGCCGCCACGGCCGGAGGGACGTTGAAATCGATCAGGGCACTCTCCAGATCGCCCGCGTCCGGGGCAGCCGCGGCCTTGACCAGAATCGTCGCCAGCTTACCGGCGGCGTAGACCTCCCCCACCCCGGGGGCAGCAACAGGCCGCTCCGTGCCTAGCATGATATCTAGACCGACCTCGGTGCCGTCCAGCTCCTCGCTCGCGGTGACGTCGACCCGGTCCAGGTCAACCTCAAGGTGGTTCTTCGCCACCTCCACGTCCAGAATCGCGTTCATCTCTTCCTGCTTGAACTTCGCTTCGAGCAGGTCCTTTACCGCAGCCTCTCCGTTCTCGTAGTCGGCGAATAGTCCAAAGACCGATTGCATGTCCCCTCCTCTCACTCTTCAGAAAAGGCGTCACCAGTCCCGCTTCCCCATCAGGCCGGGGCTCGCGAACCGGCGGGTCCGCCGCCCGGCGCCCGCTCCCTTAATCGCAGGGCAGGTCAGCACGACTGCCGGAGCAACCGTCGTCACGACAGCCTGACGCAGAGCCCGATGGAGCGGCGGAAACCAGTCTCCTAAATGGCGTCCGTAATCTTGTCGATGATCCCCTCTTTCTCCTCGTCCTCCTCGTGCTCAGGGACCTCACCGGCAGGATGCCATTTGCCGGTCTCGTCGTCCCGCGTGTAGTCTCGTTTCACAGCCGCCCAGGCGTCGCGGTTAGCCTCCGCCTCCTGGGACATCTCACTCCCTTTCTCCTCGTCGTACAGCTCCCACGACCGGTTGTATGCCTCCAGGTAGACTTCCTGGGCCTCCCCCGGCAGCACAGCGGTCACGGAATCAGGCAGCTCGTCAGTGCTCTCGTACATATCGCCCCTCCTTGGGATCACTCCCCTGAACAGCTCTCACGCCAAATGACGCTGGAACCAATTTCGCGCCAGCTCCGCAACTTGGTCCAGCTCCCCTGGGCCCTCAAAGAGGTGGCCCGCCCCCGGCACCACCTCCACCTCGTTCTCACCCTCCATCCGGCTGATCGCTCGGCGGTTCAACTCACGCACCTGGGCATCCTCCCCTCCCACGATGAACAATGCCGGCGCCCGGACCTGTCCAAAGACCTCCTCGGCCAGATCGACGCGCCCACCTCGCGACACCACCGCGTCCACCGCGTCGGGACGCCGCGCGCCGGCGATCAGCGCCCCGGCCGCCCCGGTGCTCGAGCCGAAGATTCCCAGATTCAAGCCCTTCGTCTCCTCCTGCTCGAGGAGCCAGTCAGCGGCGCCCGTGACCCGATTGGCCAGCCGTTCGATGTCGAACCGGATGCGCCGCGTGCGGCGATCGATCTCCTTCTCCTCCTCCGTGAGCAGGTCGATGAGCAACGTGGCCAGCCCACCGTCGCGCAGCTTACCCGCCACGAAGTTGTTCCGGGGACTGTGTCGGCTGCTGCCGGTGCCGTGCGCGAAAAGGACGATGCCCTCAGCCCCCTGCGGGATGGTGAGGTTCGCCGCGACGGTTTCGTCATTCACCGACACGTGGACCAGATCTCCCACGTCGCCTTCGCCCGCCTCTTCTCTCATCTAGGTTCTGCCTCCTTGATGGAACCTGCGGCTTCGCGCGTCGACTCGTACACCGGCGGTACCGTCCATCACCCAGCCCCTGCCGCGGCCTTCTCCAACCATGACTCAGCTTCCTCCAGCAACTCCCGCACCTCCTCATTGCTGGTCTGAGAGAATACGTCGTACGCGCCGCCGACGCCGAAGAACGGACGCGGTGTCGTCAGGCAGATCACCTCATCCGCCTCATCCTCGAAATCGGCGCAGGTCTCCGCAGGCGCCGTGGGCACCGCGACCACGATCGCCTCGGGCTCGTGCTCGCGCAAGGCGGCGACCGCCGCGCGCATCGTCGCCCCCGTGGCGAGTCCGTCATCCACCATGAGGACCGTCTTCCCCCCTAGCTCAACCCCTGGGCGCGCCCCGCGGTAGATCTCCTCGCGCGTCTCGAGCTTCTCCCGCTCTTTCTCCGCCACTCGCTCGATCGACTCCTCCGATATGCCCATCCTGCCCACCACGTCCTCGTTCATCACCCGCACACCTCCGGATGCAATGGCTCCCATAGCCAGCTCCGGATTCTGCGGCACGCCGAGCTTTCGCACCACGAAGACGTCCAGCGGCACCTCCAGCGCCCTCGCCACCTCGAACGCCACCGGGACACCTCCACGCGGCAGTCCAAGCACCACCACGTCATCGCGTCCCGCATAGTCCGACAACGCCTGCGCCAGCTCCTGCCCAGCCTCTCGCCTGTCGGTGAACGCTGCCATACACCTCCTCCTTTCCTCGCGCCCTAGGCTCCGGCGTTGTCCGTCTCAGCCACTCTGCCGCCCCAGCCCACCCGCGGTGTGGAATCTACCTCACTTGGACGTGAGCTTCCGGACTGACGACGCGGCCGACGAAGAGAATGGTGCCTGTCTCCGTGTCCCTGATCATGAAGATGAACGGGCTGTCAATCTCCATCTCAACCGGCTCGGGCGGAAGGGACTCCTCCTCGACCACCACCGCCGTCGCGGCCGCGGCTTCCGTGCCGCTCTCGTCCACGGAGACGAAGCCCTTGTGCAGTACATCGCGGATGAAGAGCCTCATAGTCCCGTCGATGCCCGAGAAGTCGGCCTCCTCCGGCGAGAACGCGGCCGTCATACCCATCTCCTTCAGCGCGTCCGACAGCGGGAGGTCGGACGAGAACTCAAACAAAGGCATACTGAGCGTCACGTTCGTCCGCTCCAGATCGTCTATGATAGAGGCGGCGCGGTCGCTGTTCAACGCCTCCTCGAACTCGGCAAAGCGCTCCGGCTCGGGGGCGACGACGACCATCGACACCTCGTCACCCACGTAGGGGAGCTCCACGGCCTGGTACCCGTCTCCCTCGGTGTAATCGAACTCCTCCGTCTGCTCCATGAAGAGCGTCGTTATCTCGGATCCGTCGAGGAGCTCGAACGTGTCATCGGTCGTGTTGGCGTCGTCGAAGGGATGCATCCAAGAGGCCCGGAAGTAGACTGCGTTCGTCAGGACCAGACGCGTCATCGTGTTGATGATCCCCTCGGGGATCAACTCGTCGATCAAGCCGGCCGTCCGATCCGACACCCAGTTATTGATCGCCTCCCGTGCCCCCTCCGGGTCGCTCTCAAAGTCCAGCAGGCGCAGCCCCGTGCCGTAGTACCGGCCCAGCACGTCCAGGTACTCTTCCAAAAAGGAGTAGCCGCTCTGTCCCCAGGCTGCATTGGCCACGATCAATCGGAAGCGCCGGCCCGGGTCGTCCTCTTCCTCAGCGCTGCGGCTCGCCAGGCTCAGCGCCAGCGCGTTGATGGCTTGATGCAGACGGTCCTGAGGCAGCTGGTAGTTGAGCGCCTCAGCCATTTGCGTCTCCGTCTCGCCGCCGGCCCCAGCGTAAGCCATCGCCACGGTCAGGGCGATGCTGTATGGCGAGTAGAAGACGTTTCCTTCCTGCTCGCGGACTATCTGGTAGAGGTCAAAGGCGAACGCGTTGTACCCCTCCACCCGCGTTTCCAGGTCCTCGTCAGACACGTCCGGCGACGTCACTCTGTTCTCGGCCGACACCGCCAACTCGCCTGGCCCGGGGGCCTGAGCCGTCGGGGTGAACGCCGGACCTTCGGGAGTCGCTGTCGGCGCCTCATCCACCCCGAGCGCGGCACACCCCACCGTTGATACCAGCACCGCAGCTGTCAACACAACATGTGTCCACTTGCCCCTCATCCTCTACTCCTCCGTCTCATCTCTCTGCCGCCACTTGTCCATAAGGGCCACGACCTCGCTGTCTGGCACGTCGTACCACCGCTGATACACCTGTGCCACAGCGCGGAAGAACTCCGGCTGCTCCAGCACGACCAGACTGTCGGCCAGACCCTTTTCTTCGTCGCCGAACGACTCCCCAACTTCGCGGCCCGCCACCGGCACCGCTACGATGACGCGCCCGGCATCCCGCTTCCGGCAGAGCTTGATCGCTGCCCGCATCGTCGAGCCCATGGCGATCCCGTCGTCCACCAGGATCACCGTCCGCCCCTCGATCTCCGGGAGCGGCTCGCCTTTCCGCAGCACCGCGCGGCGGCGTTCGATCTCCTCGCGCTGCTCCTCGACCACCTGCTCAACTGTCTCCTCGGTCACCCAGCGCGTCGCTCGGTCCAGGATCACAGTGCTGCCGTCCTCCGCCACCGCGCCGAAACCCGCCTCGGGCTGGTCGGGATAGGGCAGTTTCCTCGCGATCAGCAAGGAGAAATCGGCGTCCAGGTGTTTGGCCACCTGGAAGCCCACCTCCACGCCTCCGCGCGGTATCGCCAGCACAAGGGGGTCGCTTTCCCGATAAGGTGCAAGCTCCTTCCCGAGTTGTTGGCCCGCGTCCCTTCTGTCCTTGAACACCCTTCCTCCCTTGTCTCACGCATCCAGCGGGGCCGAGGCCCCGCTGCACCCGGACCGGACAAAGCTCTAGACGAGTAGATCCATCGTCTTGGTCACCCGCTCCCACGTCTCGGTGCCTGGATTCTCCACACCTGGATCGACCACGGTCATCAGTTGGGTGGTCACCATAATCAGAGTTCCCAGCAGGTCGGGAAGCATGTCAATGACCTCCTGGCTCGGCTCCCGATCCATCAGCGGGTAGGTGGCCAACTGCTCCAGGATTGGCTCCACCTCGAACGCCTCTTCATAGAGCTCGAAGTCCTGCATGCTCTCCTGAAGCCCTTTCGTGATCGGGAGGTCCGCCTCCATAATCAGATCGCGATTGTTGTAGCCCGCGTGGCGCACGCCCACGATCAGCATGTCGTGAAGCTTGTCGCTCACCAGCGCGGAGAGCCGCTCCAGATCGCTCTTGTCCAACTCCACGTCGGACACGCGCAGCACCAACTCCTCCAGTCGATTCGCTCCGAACACAACGCCCATGGTATTGCCTCCTCCTCTCTCGTAACCGCTCCCCCGGGAACAAATCAGACCTCGGACGCGCCGACGTCTTCACCAGTCGGCCGCCGTCACCTCACCCGGGGAGGCCGCAGTCAGCCCTCCTTCAACGCAGCACGACCTCCATCCCATCGTGCGCGATATCCACCCGCTGAACGTCTCGTTCCTCCGCCAGCCTACGAATCTCGGCACCCAGCACCCGCTCATCCCCCTCCACGATCTCCGAGCCCAGGTGGGTGAAGATCGCTCTCGAGACCTCGAGCTTCCGGCACCAGGTCAACTGAGTCTGGATGGGCACGTGGCCGATGATCACGTCGCCCGGCTTCCGCACCATCGACCGCTTGATCGTGGCGCCGTCGCCGACGTACAGCCGCACCCCCGAGAGGGCGGACTCCCGATCTTCGATCCACGCCACGTCCGGCACGTAGAAGATATCGACGCGCCCGGCGCTCAGCCGATAGCCGACGGCCGGCGCCCGGGTGGAGTGGAGCACCGGAAAGGCTTCGAGCCCAATGCCCGGGCCCCCACCCGCACCACCGATCTGGAGGGGCCTTCGCTCAGGCACTGTCCGTCTCTCCTCGATAGCGAAGTCCTCCATCGTCTCCCAAGCGGCCTCGGTGGCGAAGACGGGACAGGGCGCGCCCTCCCTCAGTCCGAAGGCGTGGTCCGGGTGCGCGTGCGTCACCACGATCCCATCCGCCTCCCAGCCGTCAATCTCACCCAGCCAGTCCTCGCCGCAGTCGATGATGATCTCTGTATCATAGTAGGAGACACGCATCGAGCTGTGCATCCCGTGCCGCCGGGTCCGCGCCTCGATGTTTCCCCGAGTTCCCAGGAATGTCAGTTTCATCGCACTGACCTCAGTGTAACAGAAAAAGTCCAGGCCAGGGTACGGCCTGGGTTGGGGGACCCTTTGGCTTTGGTTGCCTAAAGTTGGAATTTCGTGGGTGAGAAGGTTCGTGCGCGGGGAGCTGAATGACGTAGGTGGGCCTCGGAAGTCTCACGCTCCAGGGCGCTTGCGCGCGGCCCGACCGCATCGGATCTCAAGTGCGTCAAGGGGCCGGCGGTGCGTCCGTGTGGGGTTCCTACTCGCGGGACTCTTCCCGCAGTTGTTCGGCCTTGATCTCTGGGACCATCCCCTGGGCGATCCAGCCCTGCCGCGCCGCGTGGCGCGCCATCGACCAGCTGTCCTCGGCCAAGATGAGCTCGCTCCCGGCATCCACGATCTCATCCGCGAGCTTTCGGATCACCTCCGGCCTGTCTAGGTCGCGGCTCACATTCCGAATGTAGACCGCCAGGATACGGTCGCCGTAGGCGTGGACCAACTCGTGGTAGATCTCGGGGTCCGCCTCGCTGCTGTCACCAATCAGGATGAAGGGCAGATCCTCGTACAGATCGAGGATCGGTCGAATCACACCCAGCTTGTAGCCCCGCTGGCGCGTCGGGAGGACCTCGTCCTTATAGACACCCCAGTTCCGAAGGAGCATGACGGAGCCGTCAGGCATGTCGTTCAGGGCGAAGAAATCCTCTAGAAGGTCATACAGATTCCACAGTCCGTTGGACACGTAGAAGAGTGGATTCGCCCCGCTTCCATCCGCGCCCGCGCGGAGCGCCCGGTAGAACGCCGCCGCCCCCGGCAGCGGCATCCGGGTGCGGGCGTTGCTGAAGAGCACCGTCCTGGCCATCTGGATCAGATTGCTGACGTCGGACTGAATCACGGTGTCGTCCAGGTCGCTGATCACACCGAACTGAGCCTCCGGAGACGGGATCAAGATTTCCCCCGTCGCCTCCACCGGGCCCGACTGCCGACCGCTCACGGGTTCTAGGAGCTCGATCTCCACCGTCTGCCAGGTCCCATCGCCGGAAGGAAGTTCGCCAGGCTCCAGCCACAGGTCAAACATCCCCTCCTCATCGGCGGTCACCTCTCGTTCGATGTCCGCCAGCCGCACCTCAAGGTGGGCGTAGGGGACCTCCCGGCTCTGCAGCCGCTTGACCATGTTCAGCAGGTTGTTCCACCAGCGGTCCGTCTCGCTCGGCGGCTTAACCCCCCGCTCCTCCAACACGCGTCCCAGCACGTGGACCCGCTCCCGCGTCCCGTAACCGCGGTAGGGCTGGATGGTGATCGGCCCCGGTCCGCCCAGAGCGTAGTAGACCCGGTACTTCAACGCGTCGTACCGCCGTTCTATCGCACGAATCCAGGGCGCGATGCGCTCTTGCCAGTTACTCATAGGAGAGATGCGCTCAGTGGTTTACTTCTGTGGCATCCGAACGGCGGCCCAGGGCGCACCGCCGGAGCCGGATGGAACCGACACCGTGCTCCGGCGGCCGCTGTTCTCGTCCCCGTACACCCCGTCTTGGACCGCCAGATCCGCCCCACCCGGGCCGCCCCTTGCGGGCCACCAGACCAAGGGCCGTCCGCCGCTAACCGTCTTGCCCTCCCTGAGAGCCCAGGATCAGCGCCAAGGCCCCGCCCACCACCGCTCCTAACGCCGGTTTATCCAGAATCGCCTTCCCAACTAGAAAGCCAACTCCGGCCCCCACGATCAGCCGCAATCCCTGTCGGCTGTCCTCCGCCTTCTCCATCGTCATCTCCTGCTCTTCCGTCATGGTCTCTCCGCCTCCTTACTCTTGGCCGGCTCTTAGATCCTTCACGGTCCCACCCAAGCGCGCCTTACACGGGTGGCCCAGGCCCGCTTTGAATGTTCGCCGCACGCAGGGCTGCCTGCGCGGGGCACGTCAACGAATGTAGAATCGCGACTCAGGGAGTTCCTCGTACGGCCGCTGCGCCCGCTCCAATTCGGACCTGGCCGCCTCGTACGCCTGTTGGATCTGCCTGAGCCGCGGGTTCTTCCCCATGGCCTTCGCCCACGCCTCTTCATTCAGCTGTGGCACCTTCGGCTCCGTCCAACCTGCCGATCCCGTCGGCGTATCCAGGTCCCTCAGCCCCCGCTGGTCGACATCCGCCTCCGCCAGCTGCAGGGCCTCTTCCTTCACGTCCTCCAGCTGGCCGATGATCCAGTTGGCCGTCTTGTAGACATCAATGGCCGTCTCCGCATCCTCGTTGTGACGGAGGTCGCGCTTCAACTCGCCGACGAGACGGGGTCAAATCGCCTCTTTCCCGCACTTGGCCTGATTGGCACCGTCACTGCAATCCCGATTGTCCTCTATCACCTCTACCAGACTGATATCGAGATTCTGCTCTGGATTGTCGGTGTTTTTGGCGCCGTCCTTCTACTCGAGTTTTTCTACATAGAGCGCCAACCGTTCGATTCCCGGATTGAGGACGAAACGTAATGAGACCCCGAGTTGT
>Ga0207797_1003233_pt1 | contig 10929 bp, 8 predicted proteins | sample PRCRCaboRojoPR_6_FD_187275 | JGI IMG/M metagenome (GOLD analysis project Ga0207797, IMG submission 187275) | Marine sediment microbial community from Cabo Rojo, Puerto Rico - PR CR 10% Liquid 1 (SPAdes) | ecosystem: Environmental > Aquatic > Marine > Coastal > Sediment | place: Cabo Rojo, Puerto... | reverse complement strand
CTGTGCCACACAGCCGTTACTCCTATCCTCGCCGTGAGGACTCGGAGTTATCTTCTGTCGCATATTCTCCGCCCCGTTGCAATCCGCGTTCCCGACCAACCCGCACGACGAACACACGTACAACCCACGTTCGACACGGTTCGCTTTCGTGTCGTCACCACATCGTGAACACGTCTTCGACGTATCCCACTCGTTCTCTTTCAGCACCTCGACGCCACGAATCCTGCCCTTGTATTCGAGGTACTGGTAGATGCGGTCGAACGCCCACGAATGCAACTTCTTGTTGCCGGTCTTGCCCCAGTCGGACTCTCGCACGTCTTCGGGCCAACTCACCGCGAGCGTGCCAACACCGCGTTCGACACACTCGGTGATGATGGTGTCCGTGAGGACGTGGTAGAAGTGCGACTCGCGGTCTGCGAGTTTCCGACGTGCCCACATCGACTTTTCAGACGGGCCGTTCTCCCCCTCTGTAGCGTACTCAGCACGCTTGAAGTAGTGCTTGTCCTGCTTAAGCGAGTTGCCGGGGTAGAGGACGTATTCGTCGGGGAATGCGACCGTGGCGATGTTTTTGATACCGAGGTCGATTCCTGCCACTTCGTCACCTGCTGAGTCGTTGGTTTCGAGTTCGACTTTGCAGACGAAGTGCAGTTCCCACTCGTCGCCGTTCCAGACGGCGCGAACGTTCTGCACGGAGTTGACTTCCGAGAGGTCTACGTCCGGGCGAGTCTGGTACTCGCAGAGCAGGAAATCCGACCAGTGTTCTTTGAGGTTCGAGCCTTTCGAGAGTCGGACCCGGTTGTTCTCTGGGTCGTGCTTGAAGCCGTCTGTTTTGAACGTGACCGTACTCTTGGGGCGGGTGTCGCCGTGTTTGCGGTAGCCGGGGGGATTCGCCTCCGGGTCTGTCTGTCGCAGGTCGAACCACGACTGGAAAGCGTCGGAAAGTTCTTCGATGACTTTCTGACTGGATTGTGCGTTCAAGTCTTTCCAGCACGCTTGGTTCTTCAGATACGCTTTCAGCGTTCCTTCATCGGGAATTTCGCCTGTCTCATCCCAGATGCGGTCGGTTGTCCATCGGGCGACGTTCCAGATTTTCGAGGCGGAGTCTCCGAGCGAGTCGAGGCCATCGCAGACCTGCCGGTGGTTCTGAATGGAACCAACGTAGGTGCGCGTGGCCTCAATCGCCACACATAGCCTATGTAGACAAACCTATATAATAGTGTGGATTAGCGTTGAATATCCGACCTTGCTATCGACGGTGGTCGGTGTGGGAAGTGTCGGATTCACTCCCGTCGTAAACGGCGGGATTCTCTCCTCGTAAAAAGATAGTGGTGTCCCCCCGCGTCGTTCCCGGTGGACGACAGGCGGCACCCGACGGGGTCCGGATCGGGCCGGTCGGGCGAGCCTCGACGACACGTGAGACACGAAGGGAGACAGGAGGAGCTGCTGTACGAGGTGTTCGACATCGACATCGACGTCCACGCCCACGTCGACGCCGACGTCGCTGCCGTTACCGCCGTCGACCGCGTCATAGGGTCGGTTGTAATTCGTTTCCGGTGTTCGACGGAACGGTCGTCGAATCACCGGGAAACAGTTACAACCGACCCTATCAGTCGGCGGCGAACCCGCGGAGGACGCCCTGGCCGTCGGTGGTGCCGAGTTCGGGGAGCGTCGCGCGCTCGGGGTGGGGCATCAGGACCGCGACGGAGTCGCGCTCGCCGAGGACGCCCGCGACGCCGCCCCGGGAGCCGTTGGGGTTCGCGGCCTCCGTCACCCGGCCGTCGGCGTCGCAGTAGCGGAACAGCACCCGGTCGGCCGCGACCAGCTCGTCGTAGCGGTCCGGGGGGATCTCGAACCGGCCCTCGCCGTGTGCGATCGGGAGTTCGAGGACGTCGCCCGTCTCGTACGCGCGGGTCCACGGCGTGTCGGCCCGTTCGACCCGGACGTGGACGTGCTCGCACCGGAAGCGGGCGCTCGCGTTGGTGGTGAACGCCCCGGGCGTGAGGCCGGACTCGCAGCCGATCTGGGCGCCGTTGCAGACCCCGAGGACGGGGACGCCGTCGGCGGCCGCCTCGCGGACCTCCTCCATCACCGGCGCCCGCGCCGCCATCGCGCCCGCCCGGAGGTAGTCGCCGTACGAGAAGCCGCCCGGGAGGACGATCCCGTCCAGGTCGTCGCCGTCGAGCGCGTCGAGGCCGTCCTCGTGCCAGACGCGCTCGGCGTCGACGCCGACGTGTTCGAGGGCCCGGACGGCGTCGCGGTCGCAGTTCGACCCGCCGAACTGCACGACTGCGACCGTCACCGGCGGGCCCTCCCGTGGCCTCGGTTCGTGTCGGTCGCAGTCGTGGAGACGGAGACCGTCACCGGCGGGCCCTCCCGTGGCCTCGGTTCGTGTCGGTCACAACAACCGGGGCCGGGTGCGTCGTGGCCGTCATTCGTCCGGAGTCGCGTCCGCGGTCGCCTCGTCGGCCGCGTCGGTTCGGTCGACCGCGACGTCGTAGTCGTGGATCGTCGGGTTCGCCAGCAGGCGCTCGGCCATCTCGTCGGCGCGCTCGCGGGCCGCCTCGGCGTCGGCGGCCGCGAGGTCGACCTCGAAGACGTCGGCCGCCCGCAGCGCCTCCAGCTCGAACCCCAGTCGCTCGAGCGCCCGCCGGGTGGTCTCGGCCTCCGGGTCGAGGACCCCCTCCTTCAGCCGGACCGTCACGGTGGCGGTGTAGGTCGTCGTCACGGTCGGCTATGCGCAGGTGTGCGTGAAAGCCGTTTCGGACCGCGACGTCTGTACACGGACGTGGATACTGCCCGTGGAATCCGTGGATACCGCGTACGGAGCCGTAGAGACCGACGACGGCCCCCGGACGACGTTCCCCGACGAGCGTCGCCGTGCCGGCCTCCGTCGCCGTCGCCGGCCTACACCGATCCCGGCCCCCAGGGATCCTCCCGGTCGTTCGACACCGGTTCGGCGTCCGGGGGGAGGAGTTCCCGGGTCCCCAGCAGTGCGCCCCCGGCTGCGGTCGACAGCAGGCCCAGGACGGCGACGCCGCGGCGCCCCCCGACGCGCTCGACGATCGCACCCCCTGCCAGGGCGTCGCCGAGGAGGGCGATGCCGAACAGCAGCAGCCCCACCCCGAGCCGCGTGCGGTCGTCGGCCGCGTCGGCCGCACCGGCGGTCCTCGCCCCCGTCGCGTTCCGGTCGGTCGTGTCCGGCGAGTCGGCCGCGTCGCTCCGGTCGTTCGTGTCCATGGTTCGTCCGGTACGCGAAGCGACATGAACGTGCCGGCCAGTCGCCGCCCTCCGGGTACCCGGGGGATCGAGTGATCCGAACCTGGATCGTCGGCTCTCGGATCGCCGGACTGCGGCCAGAGCGTCCGCTGTCTCGTAGCGACCCACCGTCAACGCTCGCCCGGAGCGACAGGCGTTTACGCCCCGTCCCCACAGGGAGCGTATGTTCGGTTTCGAACAGCCGGAGGTGGCTGCGTGACGCGCGAACTCACCGAGATCACTGTGGTCGGCGGAGACAGCAAGGGACTCGTCGCGCGCGTCACCTCGCTGCTGTTCGAGCGCGGCGTCAACATCGAGGACGTCGACCAGGCGGTCCGGGACGGCGTCTTCCGGATGACGCTGCACGTCGACACCGCAGAGATGGTCTGCCGACCGGCGACGCTCCGCGAGGACCTGGCGGCGCTGGGCGACGAACTCGGCGTCGACGTCCGGGTCCGACACCCGAGCGACCGCGAGACCGACCGGATCGCGGTGCTCGTCACGAAGGAGGCCCACTGCGCGAGGGCGCTGTTCGAGGCGTGGGCCGACGGCGAGCTGGACGCCGAGGTGTCGGTCGCGATCGGTAACCACGACACGCTCGAACCCCTCGCCGACCGCTACGGCGTCCCGTTCCACGACATCGGCGACGAGAAGGGCTCGCCAGACGAGGGGCAGCTCCTCGAGCTGCTTGACGACTACGACGTCGACCTGGTCGTCCTCGCGCGGTACATGCGCATCCTGAGCCCGGAGGTCGTCTTCCGCTACGAGGACCGCATCGTCAACGTCCACCCATCGCTGCTCCCGTCGTTCCCGGGGGCGGCAGCCTACCGCCAGGCGCGCGAGGAGGGCGTCCGGATCGCCGGCGTGACGGCCCACTACGTCACGACCGACCTAGACCAGGGCCCGATCATCACCCAGCGGGCGTTCGACGTCCCCGACGACGCCTCGGTGGCGGCGATCGAGGCCCGGGGCCAGCCGCTGGAGGCCGAGGCGCTCCTGGAGGCGATCGAACTCCACCTCGACGGCGCCGTCTCGAGCCACCGCGGGCGGACGCGGCTCCGCGACGACGTCGACGCGGACGACGACGACTACCAGCTCGGGCTCCCCGCCGACGCCGACGAACTGGCGCCCGAGGGGCCGGTCGACGACCTCGACGCGGCGCTCGCGGCCGCGGCCGACGCCGGCGAGGTCGACGCGGCCGACGAGGTAGACGCGGTCGAAGGCGACGAGCCGGACGCGGAGGCCGTCGCCGGAGAGCAGGACGACTGAGCCTGTCACCGGACGTGCGGTCCTCCGATCTCCCCGGTCGGGTTCGTCGAGTCCCTTCCGGGTCGCGTGGGATCCCGGGCGGGCAACGCGCTCGACTCGTGCTCCCGGAGGGGTCTCACGGGACTGGGATCGGGCGTCTCCGGTCCCCGTGGCGGACCGTTTTTGAGGGGGGCCGCCGTCCCACTGACCGACGAATGGGTCCGAACGGCGAGCGGTTCGACCGCGGGACGGCGACGGGTGACGCTCCGGTGGGTCGGGTCGGACGGGCGACTGTCCGGTCCTCCCCGGGGACGCGAGCGCGGCGGACGGCGACGCGGCCTCGCAGGCCGTCGGCGCCGTCGTCAGCCCCCGGTCGGCTGTCGGCCTCCCTGTTCGGTCGGCTCGGCGCCGCCGTCCGGGGGCTGCTCCCGGGTGGGTCGCCGGCGGCCGTCGACACGGACGCCGGGGCACCCGGGGAGGCCGACGACCGGACCGAACCGGGGCCGGCCGGCGACGTGCGCTGGGCGTTCGCCGTCGTCGGCGACGCCACACACCTCTCGGACCAGCTCGACGAGGCGCTCGACGTCGTCGCCGGCGCGCTCGAGGCGACCGGCGACGTCTTCCGGCCGGGCGAGTTCGCCTGGGCACTGGCGGGCTACCGCGGCGACGGCGACGTGGACAGGGCGTTCCCGTCGCACGACTCGTTCCGGCAGCCGGCCGGGACGGTCGAGCTGGAGCGGGAAGCGCCCCGCGAACCGACGGCGAAGTGGCTCGCCGAGACGACCCGCGGCGTCCCGCTTGCGGGCGACGTCCGGGCGTGTCTGCGGTGTGACGTCACCGGGGAGGCCCGCGTCGACGGGGGCTGGCGGCCCGACGCGCTCTCGGTGACGGTCAAGCCCGCGCCGGCGCCCGCGACGTTCCCCGGCGACGCGGCCTACCGGCTCCGGATCGTCGGTGACGGCCGCGCGTGGCTGGCCGGCGATCCGGACGACCGCCGACGGCTGGCCCGGACGTTCGCGGCCGTCCGCGATCGGTTCCCGGTCGCGAACGCGACGACCGACGGCGGGGAGCGCGCGGCGGCGCTGCTGGAGTAACCCGGTCTGGCCGATCTGATTCGTCGGCCCGGTCTGGCCGGTCTGGCCGGTCAGGTTCGTCGGTCTCGACCTCGCCGGTTCCGTCGGGCTCGTCGATCGTCCGGCGACGCGTCGTCGGCCGTTCTCGGCGTCACAGCGCCCGGATCGTCCCGACGACCTCGCCGAGCTCGGGCGCGTCGAACCACGTACTCCGGGTGTACGCGTTCGTCGCCGCCCCGTACATCCCCGAGACGGTCGCGATCACGTCGTCGGGGAGCGCGGGGGGCTCGACGGCACAGAGTTCGCGCCAGTCGGCGACGCCCCGTTCGCCCGCCTCCCGCTTGGCCGCGGCGACGGCGTCGACCCACTCGGGGTGCTCCCGGCGGTAGTACTGCCGGATCACCTCCTTCGAGAGCTCCTGGCCGTCGTGGGCGAAGCGGTTCTCGTCCAGGGTCCCGACGACGTCCGCGACCTGGATCTCACCGTCGCGGTAGCGACACTCGATCTTGCCGTCCTCGTGGACGAGCCCGCCGCTCTCGGCCTTCCGCGCCTCCCGCGAGACGACGTGGTTCACCGCCAGCGCGAGCTCCTCCAGCCGGTCGAGCTCGGCCGCGCCCGCGATCGCCTCGGCGTCTGCCCGGCCGAGGTAGCGGTCCTGCTCCTCGAACTTCGTCGAGAACTCGACGATCGGCCGGGGTAACTCGACGGGTTCGGCGGGCCACTCGTCGCCGTCGAGGTCGAGCCCGTAGTCGGCGGGCGACCCCCGGTCGCGCAGGCTCGAGCCGACGGGGACGACGTTCCGGAAGACGACCTCCAGCGGGATCAGGTAGTCGTCGCCCGCGGCCGCGTGGTAGGCGCCGTAGTCGTAGCCGGCGCGGACGGCTCCGGGGTCCACAGCCTCGTCGGTCGCCTCGCCGACGTACGGCAGGTCCGGCGTCCGCGTCAGTTCGATCGCCATCGCACGCGGCGCGACCTCGCAGTCGCCCAGCTCGAGGGGCTCGCCATCGTCGTCCGGCTCCTCGTGGACGCCGCGGTAGTGCGTCGGGACGTGGTTGACCTCCAGCAGCTCGAAGTTGTGCGCGCCCATCGTACAGAGCGAGGCTCCCTTGTCCGGGACCGCGTCCGGCATCCGCCCCCAGTCGAAGACGGAGTAGTCGTCGCTGAAGACGAACCGCCCCTCCCCGGGCTCGGCGGCCGGATCGTCCGCCGCGCCCGGCTCCCGCTCCACCCGGACCTCCTTGACGCTGGTCATGCCTGCCCGACGGGCGCCCGGTGGCATCAATCCTCCTCTCTCCCGCGCGGGGGCGTCCCCGGTCGTGCTCGCGTCGCCGGTCCCCCTCGCGTCCCCGGCCCGCTCACCGCGTCACTGGTCCCGGTCCCGCCGCTCCACCTCGCCGGCGGTCACTCCCGGCCGTCGCGCCCGACGAACTCGACGTCGCGAACCTCGATGCGAGCGCCGCCGCCCGTCCCCTCGGTGGCGACGACCGACCAGCCGTGCGTCGCCGCGATCTCCGTCACGATGGCGAGCCCGTGGCCGGTTCCGCCCACCCGGGTCGTGTAGCCGTGCTCGAAGACGGTCTCGCGGTCCGCGTCCGGGATCCCGGGCCCGTCGTCTCCGACGTAGAAGCCGCCGTCCGGGAGCTCCCCGAGGGTGACGGTGACGGCGTCCTCCCCGTTCCCGTCCGGCTCCCCGTCGTCGCCGGTCCGAGTGCCGTGCTCGACGGCGTTGCGGAGCAGGTTCTCCACGAGCCGTCGGAGCCGGACGGGATCCCCGCGGACGACCGCGTCCGTCTCCACCTGCAGTCCGGCGGCGTCGCCCCCGACGTCCGTCCAGACCTCGGTCGCGACGTCGGCCAGCCCGACGGGCTCGACGCGCTCGGCGTCGACGGGAGCAGCCCCCTCCGCCAGGGCGCGGACGTCGTCGAGGATCCGCTCGGTCCGTTCGAGCGCCCGCTCCGCGCTCTCGAGTGCCGCCGTCGGATCGTCGCCGTCGTCGATCGCCGACTGTCCCATCTCGAGCCAGCCCTGGGCCGCCGACAGTGGGTTCCGGAGGTCGTGGCTGGCGACGCTGGCGAACCGCCCCAGCCGCTCGGTCTGGTCCTCGAGTGCGCGCTCGCGCCGCCGCTGTGCCGTGACGTCCCGCCCGATCACCACGAGTCCGTCGACCCGTCGCTCGTCGTCCGGTGGTTCGTCGCCCGATCGCTCGTCGCCCGACGGTTCGTCGTCCGATCGCTCGTCGCGTGCCGACGCTCCCCGTTCGTTCGTCCGTCCGCGCCGGTAGTCGTTCAGGGCTGCGACGTGGTACTCGATGATGGGCCGTCCCCGCGGGAGGTCGAGTTCGAGGGTGACCGGTTCCGGCCAGTCGTCGGCGAAGGGGAACGGCGCCTCGGGCGGCGGGCGCTCCAGCGCCGCCCGGAGCGCCCGCTCGAACGCCTCGATCGGCTCGCCGGGGGCGACCATCCGCTCTGCGAGCGTCACGACGTTCTCCCCGTAGACCGTCTCGGGATCGACGTCGGCCCAGTAGAGCGACGAGGGGTTCGCGTACCGGAGCCGGAGCTCCCGGTCGACGACGAACGCTCCCTCGTGCATGTTCTCGACGATCGCCTCGTAGCGCCGCAGTTCGCGTTCGCGCTCGTTGCGCTCCGTGACGTCGGTGCCGATACCCAGCCCGTACTGGATCTTCGTCGCCCCCGATGTCGACGTCGTCCGGCCCGCGCCGTCGTCGCTGGCCTGTCGCGTCCGGTCGTCGACGTCGACGGCCGCGTCGACCTCGATCGGCGTACCGACGTCGGTCGCGTCGTCCCGCGCGTCGACGTCGGTCGCGTCGTCCGACGGACCAGCCGCCGTCGGGTCTTCGGACGAGCCAGCCCCGGTCGTATCGGTCGGCGGACCGGGCCCGTCTCGTGTCCCGTCGGACGTCCTCGCCCCGGCGACGGGGACCAGCCGGGTTTCGAACTCGCGCCCGTTCACCCGGTGTTCGATCCGGACCTCCTCGCCGTCGAACACGCGCCGGTAGCGCTCGGCGATGAACTCGTACTGCTCGGGCGTCGCGGCGACGTCCGCGAGCGTCCGCCCCTCGACGTCGTCGGGCGAGAGGCCGAGCCCGACGAGCCCCTCACCGGCGGCGAACCGGTACCGGAACTCCCGGTCGAAGAGGAAGACGACCGCGTTCGGGAGGTGCTCGGCGACGAGCCGGTAGTGGCGCGCCCGCTCCCGGAGGTCCCGGGTCGCCCGCCAGGACGCCACCGACCGTCGGACGCGGTCGGCCAGCTCGTCGAACGCCCCGTCGTCGTGCTTCCGGACGTAGCCCGTCGCCCCGGCGGCGAGCGCCCGGCTCGCGACCGACTCGTCGCCCGCACCGGTGAACAGCACGAACGGCAGGTCCCACCGCTCCCGGACGCGCTCGAGGAACGCGAGCCCGTCGAGGCCAGGCATCTCGTAGTCGCTCACCACGCAGTCGAACGAGCCGGACGCGAGCCGATCGAGCCCCGACTCCGCGTCCGGCGCCACCTCGACCGCGAAGCCACGAGCCTCGAGCTTGGCGACCGTGAGGTCCCTGAAGCCGGGATCGTCGTCGACGTGGAGGACGTTCGACTCCCCACTCATGCGCACCGATGGCGGTGCGAGAGTATCAATGACCCGCTCGTTCGCGGCCCCGACTCGCCGTCGTGACGGCCACCGGAGTCGCTACCGCGATGGTCTCTCCGGCGCCGTCGCGACAGTGCCCCCGGTCGCCGTCGCGACGCTCTCTCCGGTCGACGTTCCTCCGGGGCTGGAGAGCGTGTCCTTATGCCGTCCGCCGCCCCAGTCACCGGTATGGAGGACGACCGTATCGGCGCCGTCGCGGCGGCGCTGTGTGAGGCGTCGACCGGCGTCGCGTTCACCGGTGCGGGGCTCTCGACCGCCTCCGGGATCCCGTCGTTCCGCGGCGAGGACGGGATCTGGGAGACGGCGTTCGACCCCGCGGACTTCCACCGCACCCGGTTCGACCGCGACCCCGACGGGTTCTGGGCCGACCGCGTCGCGCTCTACGACCACATGTACGCCGCCGACCCCGAACCGAACGCCGCCCACGAGGCGCTCGCGGACCTGGAGGCGGCGGGCGCGATCGAGACTGTCGTCACACAGAACACCGACGGGCTCCACGAGACGGCCGGCTCGACGACCGTCGAGCTCCACGGCAACGCCTCGCGCGTCGTCTGCGAGCGGTGCGGCGAGCGCTCGCCCGCCGACCCGGCCGTCGAGGCCGCCCGCGACGGCGCGACGCCGCGGTGTGACTGCGGCGGGATCTACAAGCCCGACGTCACACTGTTCGGCGAGCCGCTCCCCGACGACGCGTTCGACCGCGCGCAGTCGCTCGCGTACCGCGCCGGGGTCTTCCTCGTCGCCGGCTCGTCGGTGACCGTCGAACCAGCCGCCTCGCTCCCCCGGCTGGCCGGCCGCGCCGGGACGCTCGTCGTCGTCAACCTCGAGGAGACCCCCGTCGACGACGCCGCCGACCACGTCCTCCGGGCCGACGTCACCGACGTCCTGCCCGCCATCCGGGACGCGGTCCGGGCGCGCTGCTGACCGGCTCGTCACCCGCCGCCGGTCGTCGGGGGCGGTTCGTCGACCGCCAGTCCTCGCCCGACCTCCCCACCCGTCCGCGCCTCGTCCGGCTCTCCTCGCCGCCAGTGCCGACGATCCGTCGTTCCGCCTTCCAGGTCGTTCCGCCTTCCGGGTCGCTTCCCCAGTCACGTGGTCGTCGACGCCCGCCCCGCAATCCTCACAGCCCGCCGACTGGGCCACGGTGGCGATCGGCGTCCGTCACCCCACACCCCCCGTCCGGCCTCGACATGCCCGGCCCAGATTCGCACAGTTCGCGGTCGTCCCGGTTGACGTCGTGTGTTCCGACCCCGACCCCGACGGGCCCGCCGCCGGATCGTCGCGGCGTCGACCGCACGCGAGCGGACCACACGGAGCCGATCCGGGCCGATCCGACTCGACCCGTGCCGGCGACCGCGCGTACGATCGGGTAAAGATAACCCACCAAAGCGCGGCCAAAAATCATTAATCACTCGCAGCCCTACACGTGAATTGAACCATGCTTGGACTAGTGCAACTCCAGATGGGTATGGCAGCGGTACTGCAGGGTGGAGGCGCGAGTATCCTCGGCGAGCGGCCGGAGGCGGTCTGGCTGGCGCTGGGGACCGTACTGATGCTGCTGGGGACGGTCTACTTCATCGCCCGCGGCTGGGGCGTGAAGGATCCCCGCCAGCAGGAGTTCTACATCATCACGATCCTGGTGCCCGGGATCGCGGCGGCGTCGTACCTGTCGATGTTCTTCGGCTTCGGGTTGACCGAGGTCGAACTC
>Ga0207797_1003232_pt1 | contig 10931 bp, 7 predicted proteins | sample PRCRCaboRojoPR_6_FD_187275 | JGI IMG/M metagenome (GOLD analysis project Ga0207797, IMG submission 187275) | Marine sediment microbial community from Cabo Rojo, Puerto Rico - PR CR 10% Liquid 1 (SPAdes) | ecosystem: Environmental > Aquatic > Marine > Coastal > Sediment | place: Cabo Rojo, Puerto... | reverse complement strand
AACAATTGCCATTTTCAATTAATTTGAATACTCCACCTTTATCCTTTCACAATCTTTCTAAATCGATCTGCTCATTCACTTCTCGATTTACATCTTTTCCTGCAACATATCCACCGTGAAACAACCCTGCATCTGCTTTGCTCTTCCTAATTATCCGTTACGGTTAAAACCCCCACAATTTACAAGTGACCGTTTAGCGGTCACCCTCTCCATCGCCTCCCTCCATATCTCTCCCAGCCAAGATATACCACGACAACGTAAACCATAACTTCATCGTCCGCCCATGACCCACATCGGGCTCTCCCCTTCTGTTATATTGATAACCTTTCATTGTAAACCTGGTATCTGAGCGAAAAATCCAAAGGTAAAAATATGACCACCATACTCACGGGCACGCCCAGGGAGTCCTGGCCCCCAAGACAAGGCCAACGCCTGATCGTCAACATTTCGGGCGTCAGATATCGTGGCTCACCTCACTTCTTGTATGAATAATCATTGGGTTATACATAACCCCACATATACTGGCAAATGCACTAAAGGGGTAGCCTGGCTCTAAAATCACGACTCCTCTGGCCGCAAAAATCTAGAAATAGTTTAACCGCGGTCAGAGATGTTCTTCTTCAGTCATCCAGGCCTAAACGCTTTCTTCGGCTTTCCCTAGCAACCTTTTCAATATCACCGGTTTTCACACCAAACATACAGCGACAGCCAACCTCGCTCTCACACACCTCGGCCGGCAGGGGGATTTTCTCTATAGGCTCATCTACTGGAAATTCCCTACCTGCTAATTCCTGGCATTTTTCACAAACCAAATCATCATTTACAAAAGAATTGATAACAATTTTCTCTATATAGCCAGGAAACTCATCAGCCTGAATTTTTATGCCCATCAGTTCTTGCTTTTGGCTTTCTGCTAACAGATGGCCAAAGTCCTTCTCTTCCGCCTCCAAAACGTGGGCCATCTCCCTGTAAACTTTGGCGTTCCTATCAAAGTTTCCCGCCTCCAGGGATATTCTCGGCCCGGTATCCAGGCCGTCCTCCGTGTGAAAGGTGGGCTCAATTTTGTCGGTCCGAGGCACACTGATCAGCTGAGGTTCTGCCGCTTGCTCAGGCGCTCCCAGCGGAAAGGCTTGATAAAAAGTTGTCCTGTTCCCGGCGTCCAATCCAGAAACAATGGTTTCGCTCCAATAGACATACACCAATTCTTGGTCCAGGCCGATCACCGGCCCCTCAATCCGGACAGCATTGGACACACCGCGAGAAAAGATTTGCTCCACTTCCCCCTGGGTAACATCGCCTTCGGGCACATATCCGTAATACCAGCCCAGGGTTCCGTATCCCCACGGATACCGCGCCCAGGTGGCATGAAGATTTCCCGCTTGATCCTGGATTAAACTGACTCGGACACCTTCCCGATCGATGGTGCTCTTTTCGATGCCGTTTCCGGTAAACTCCAGCTGGTAGATGCCCGGCTTTTGGCGGTTTCCGGCATACCAGAGGATCAAGTTCCCCTCTGCATTCCTGCTGAAGTCAAAACTGCCAATCCTTTCCTCCGTGGAAAGCCTGGTAATCTCGCTGTCGATCTGTCCGTACTGATCAAATTCCAGCAAATAAAGCTGGTAGCTGTCAATCCAGAACAATTTAAACCGGTCTTCATCCCAGACCAGGCGGCTGATTTCCGGGGTGCCGATCTGCACATTCAGGTTGACGCGGTTTTCAATTCTGCCGTCTTCTTCCAGGGTGATTAACCAGGGATAGACCCGCTCCCGATCTGCTTCAGGATCCTCCGAGTCAAGCAGATCAAAGAGCACCGTATGAACTTTTCCATCCTCGCTGACCACCGCCGGCGGGGGAGCGACCGTCCTGGTTTCACCGAGATGAATGGCCCGGCTCCAGCTGGAAGTTTTCAACCACAACCGCTCCGGCTCGCCGCTGGCGCAGCCGGCTGCAGCCAGCACCATCACCACCAACAGCCCGAAAATAACCCATCTCTTTCGGGATTCAGTTAACATCATGCCTCTTCTCCAACAGATCACTGATCTCGTAAATTTAAACTCATCCTGCAAAGCAAGGAGATTATAACCGCTTGCGGGTTAAATGAAAATGGGGAAGCGAGGTCTTGATCCGCTTCCCCAAACATGCTTGAAGGTTCGGATTATTCCGGGTTTTCCAGGGTGAGATTATCTTCCACCACCCATCCCTGCCCGGTCGGCGCGTCGATCAAATACCATGATTTTCCCCCTTCTATCACTTTCTTGAGGACCTCGACTTCCACCCCCCGCTCCTGATTGGCAATGATCTTCATGCTGCCGGGTTCTTCGACAATATTGATCAAATATCCCTTCCCGATCAGGTAAGCGGTTTCGCCCAGGAATTGATCTTCCTCGCCGGTGCTGCCCAGGGCTTTGACGCTTTCTTCTGGAACCCATCCCTCCCCTGCTCCGCTGTCCACCTGGTACCAGACTACGCCTTCCACCACCTCGGAGCTGATCACAACGCCCTCATCGCCCCGCGAGGCGTGAGAATAGGCCGTTCGGGCACCGGGCTCAGCGTACAGGGAGACCAAAAACCCTTTTCCGATAAACTCGAAGGTATCGCCGTTGCTCAATTCAGCGGTTTCTGCCTGTTGATCGATCTCGACGATCTTGGCATCTTCCGTGGCCTGTACACGCTGGGTGGCTTCCGCCGGGGTGAGGATCTCTCCGCTCTGGGTACACGCCAGGCTGATCAACAGCATCAGTCCTAAGCCGGCCGCCGCCAATCTTAAGTGTCGAATGTTCATGCTGATTATTTCCTTCCGCGCAGTCGGGTATCAAAAGCATCACGGAGGCCGTCGCCCATGAAGTTGAAGGCCAGCGTAAGCAGGGTCAGGGCAGCCCCGGGGAAGAGCACCAGATGAGGATTGGAGCGGATGCCGGCATAGCCCTCGTTGATCATGGCGCCCCAGCTCGGGGTGGGCGGGTCCACGCCCAGACCGATAAAGCTCAAAGCGGCTTCCAAGAAAATATATCCCGGGATCGCCATTGATTCAATGATCAGAAGCGGACCGATCACGTTAGGAATCAAGTGCTTGGTAATGATGTGCCCGCTTCCTGCTCCAATCGCCCGAGCTGCCTCCACAAATTCTTTTTCTTTGTAGGCCAGCACCTGTCCGCGGGCTTGGCGGGCCATCCCAATCCAGTTCAGGGCGCCGATGGCGATAAACACGAACAGCAAGCCGCCGCTGGCTTTATTGAGAGAGATGATCGATCCCATGAAACCGGTCGTCACCCCCCGTCTGGCCAAAGCCTTAAAATATACCGTCATCATGATGATAATCGGCAGGCGTGGGATCGCGTACAGAAAGTCCACGATCCGCATCATCAGGTTGTCCGTCCGACCTCCGGCAAATCCGGCAATTGTTCCATAGATTAACCCGATCAGCAGGCTGACCGAAGACGCGCTGATCGCCACTGCCAGGGAAACCCGGGCGCCGTACACCAGCCGGCTCCACAGGTCTCGGCCCAGGGCGTCTGATCCGGCGATGTACACCGTGCAGCCCCATTCCATCGGAGTGCCGTACCAGTGGCAGTGTTCTTCGGCATAATCGGTGGTAATCACATAGGATTCCATCGGTTTCTGCCTGTTGTTGAGCAAATTCTGCTGGGCAAAGTCGTACGGGGTCAGCACAGGCGCGATGAAGGCTCCGACCACCACCAGCACGATAAAGATCGCCCCCGCCACACCGATGATGTTGCGGCGGAATTCCCGGAAGGCATCCTGCATCGGGCTGCGCCCTTTTCCGTACTGGCTTTCTGTTTCGTTTTTAATCTCGTCTAATTTTTTATCAGCTGTCATGATTCAATCCTAGTCGTAGCGAATGCGTGGGTCAAACCAAGCGTACATGATGTCCACCAGCAAATTCCCCATAATCAACAACACACCGTAGATCAGAACCAGGGAGGTCTGCAGGAAATACTCCCGCTGACCGATGCTGTTCACAAAGCGGCGTCCCATTCCGTTGATCGCAAAAATTGTTTCGGTGATGAAGGCGCCGGTCATGATCGCGGCCAGCATGGGTCCGAGTGTGGTGACTACCGGAATCAGGGAGTTCTTGAGAGCGTGAATGACAATCACCACCCGCTCCCGCAGGCCTTTGGCCCGGGCTGTACGGATGTAATCAGAGGACAGCACTTCCAGCAGTCCAGCCCTGGTCAGCCGGGCGATTCCCGCCGCCATCCCAGTCCCCAGGGAAAAGACCGGCAGGATGGCATGGGTCCAGAATTGTTTGGTGATTTTTGGAAAGACGCCCAGCGCAAAGGGCGGATCCGCGCCCCAGAAGGCGATCGGCAGCCAGTCCAGCTCAACGGCAAAGACATAAATCAAGATCGGCCCCAAGACCACCGAGGGGATCGACCTGCCGATCACGGCCAGGAAGGTCGCCGAATAATCAATGGCGGTGTTGTGGTTCAGCGCGGCGATGATCCCGAACGGAATCCCCAGGGTAAACGCCACAATCACAGAGAGCGTACCCAGTTGAATGGAAACCGGGAAAGTCTGGGCGATGATGTCATTGACAGTTTGAGAGGGCTGGCGGAACATCGGACCGAAATCGCCCTGCAGCAGGTTCCAGACATAGGAAAAGAACTGCTGGTAAAGCGGTTTGTCGAGACCGTACCTGCGCTCCAGGACCACCCGGATGTGTTCGGGCATAGCTCTCATACCCACCGCATCAAACGGACCGCCGGGCATGGCGTGCACCAGCACAAAGGTGGCCAGAACCACCAAAAAAATCACGGGTATAGCCATGAGTAAACGCCGGATAATAAACCTGAACATGGTACCTCCACCGATTAAGGATGGTGAAATTTCTTACGATGTGCTCTCTGACAGAAAATTACCTGCATTGGCGGTTGACTGAGCCATGCACCAACTTCCAATGCAGCTAATATGCTGGTCAGGGTGAAAGAGGGAGCTTGGGAGGGCAGCAGGTGCTGCCCTCCCAAGTGTGATCACTGTAGAACACTCTACTGCATGGCAGCCGTTTTGGCTTCCCAGTCGATTGTCCAGGTGTACCACTGCTGTCCTCCGAAGAGGGCAACCACGCGGTCCAGCCAGGCGTGTTCTGCGGTGTACGCGATGCGCAGGAAGATCGGGAAGAAGGGGAATTCACCCTCTTCGCCGAAGAAGCCTTCCTCGATCTCGCGGTAGAGTTCCTTGCGGACCTCAGGATCGGATTCGAAGCGAGCCTGCTCGATCTTCTCGTCGAGTTCGTTGCAGGTGCGGTTCATCCGAACCTCGATGTCGCAGTGAAGGACGTCGCCAACCCAGTTGTTCTCGTCAGCGTAGTCCGGGCCCCAACCGAGGGTCCACATGTGCGGAGCTTCCGCATCGGGAGCCTTGGTGCTCGCCAGCAGGTCCGCGAAGGACTGCTGTTCGATCTGGATCAGATCGGCGGAGCAGCCGAGGTTCTGTTCCCACTGAGCCTGAGCGTACTCAATCCAGTTGAGCGTGGACTGGCCGCTGTAGCCGAGCAGGGTAACCTGCGGGAAGCCTTCGCAGTTCGGATAGCCGGCTTCAGCAAGCTGAGCCTGGGCGTATTCGACGTCATAGCCGACACCGACTTCGTCGATGGGGGGTGCGCCGAAGATTCCGGGAGGTGCGAAGTGTTTCATCGGCAGACCCTGACCCTGGCGGACCTCCTGAACGAAGGTCTCACGGTCATAAGCAGCCGAGAACGCCCGGCGGACATGCACATTGTCAAACGGTTCCTTGGTCATTCGGAACGCGATGTAGAACACGGCCAGATCGGGGATCTGTACGGTCTCATTCGGGAAGTTCGCCAGGTGGGCTTCCAGTTCCGCATCGGGGATGCCCGCGGTGTCAACTTCGTTGTTGAGCCACAGAGCGTAACCGGTGCTGGTGTCCGGAACCACGTTGGTGACGAAGCGTTCGATGTTCCCATCACCCTGCATATCTTCGGGCATCATGGGGTTGCGCCACAGGGAGCGGCGGACGCCGTGGACCCACTCGTGGAGCACGTAGCGGCCGTTGGTGACGATGTTGCCGGCCTCGATCCAGTTGTCGCCATGAGCTTCAATGGCCCACTGCGGGGATGCCGCGATGGTCCACATCGGGGTCATGGAGAGGAAGTAAGCGGCAGGCTGAGGCAGGTTGATGACCAGAGTCTCATTATCAGGAGCGGAGACGCCAATGGCATCAATGTCTTCCTGAGGAATGTTCTCGGGATCTTCTGCCTGATAGACTGCGGAGCATCCTTCAATCACACCGGCGATGATGCCGCTGTAGTAGGAGCCCGTGTTGGGGTTGCAGGCCCGCTTGATGCCGTAGACGAAGTCCTGGGCAGTCACGAAGCGGGGGTTGCCGTCAGCATCCACTTCCTGCGTGGTCTCACCGGTGACCGGGTTGTGCTTGACCCAAGGGATGTCGGTGCGGATGGTGAAGGTGTAGGTCAAACCATCTTCGCTGATATCCCAGTCGGTTGCCGCTTCAGGAACGATGTCAGCGGTTTCCAGGTCATAGTTGGTCAGGTGGACGAAGAGATTCTCGATGTAGTTAATCGAGATCACATCTTCACCAAGCTGGGGGTCCAGGGTGGGAATGTCTGTGGTGGAGTACCCGTTAAACGTCACGGGCTCAGCCATCATGTCTTCCTCTTCCGCAGGAGCCTCAACCTCGACCTCAACTGTCTCAACGACAGTCTCTTTCTCGGTGACAACGACGGTTTCGACGACTGTCTCAGGAGTTGGCTGGGCACAGGCTGATAAAACCAGGCTGGCCATGATCAACATTGAGAAAATCGCCAGAAGTTTATTCCTCATAGCTTTTTCTTCTCCTTCTTAATGAAAGGTAACAAAGTGTCACGACATGGATCTGTGTAAAATGGGGTTGTTTTTAAGACTGCACCACCTCCTTTGGATGTCACAAGCTTAGCTATAGGATAACACAGATGTGCATAATTGGTAAAGTTCATTTCATTTGATTTTGAGCTTTTTCAACGAAGTGGCAGGCTACCCAGTGACCTTCTTCGTACTCCCTGAATTCAGGATCTTCCACGCTGCATTTTTCTTCCGCGATCGGACAGCGGGTGTGAAAGCGGCAGCCGGAGGGGGGGTTGGCCGGGCTGGGCACGTCGCCTTTGAGAATGATCCGCTTCCGCTCTCTTTCAGCCGCCGGATTGTGGAGCGGCACAGCGGAAAGCAGCGCGATGGTGTATGGATGAAAGGAATTTTCAAACAGATCATCCCGGTCCGCAAGCTCCACTATCTTGCCCAAATACATCACAGCCACCCGGTCCGAAATGTGGCGGACCATGCTCAAGTCGTGAGCAATGAACAAGTAGGTCAGGCCGAGTTCTTCCTGCAGTTCCTCCAGCAGGTTGACGACCTGAGCCTGGATGGACACATCCAGAGCGGAAATCGGCTCATCACAGACGATGAACTCCGGCTCCAGGGCCAAGGCCCGGGCCACACCGATCCGCTGGCGCTGACCACCGGAGAATTCGTGCGGATAGCGGTTAACAAAATAAGGATTGAGCCCGACCAGGCGGAGCAGCTCCTGGACGCGGTCCCGCCTCTCTTTGGGGGTGCCGATGTTGTGAACTTCCAGCGGCTCGGAGATAATCCGACCTACGGTCATCCGAGGGTTTAGAGAAGCATACGGATCCTGGAAAATGATCTGCATGTCCCGGCGCAGCTCCCGCATTTTGCTGTCTCCGGCTTCTACCAGGTCAATTCCCCGAAATTCCACCCGACCGGCGGTCGGTTCGTGAAGCTGGAGGATGGTTCGTCCAGTCGTGGTCTTTCCACAGCCGCTTTCGCCTACTAACCCGAGGGTTTCACCTTTCTTGATATTGAAGGAAATATTATCCACCGCTTTGACAGCGCCAACTTGATTCTGGAAGATGATTCCCCGGGTGATGGGGAAGTGCTTAACTAAGTTCTTAACTTTCAGCAAAGTATTATTTTCCGTCATCGGAGCTCACCTGTGTTGATATCAACCCAGCAGGCGATCTGGTGGTTGGGGGCAACTTCTTCCAGCCTGGGGTTTAATTCTCGACATTTATCTTTCGCAAAGGGACAGCGGGGAACAAAGGGACATCCGGTGGGCATATCCAGCAAATCGGGCGGGAGGCCTTCAATGGTCTCCAGCTTGGTGCCCGGTTCTTCTTCCAACTTCGGGAGCGACTTCAGCAGTGAGAAGGTGTAAGGATGGCGGGGATCTTCATAAAGATTATCCACCGGGGCATCTTCCACCACGAACCCTGCGTACATGACGATCACCCTTTCCGCCAGCCCGGCCACCACGCCGAGGTCGTGCGTGATCCAGATCAAAGCCATCCCCAGTTCATCCTGGAGTTCTTTGACCAGCTCCACCAGCTGCGCCTGAATGGTGACATCCAGGGCCGTGGTGGGTTCGTCCGCAATCAGCAGGGTGGGGTTGCAGGCCAGGGCAATCGCGATCATGGCCCGCTGCCTCATCCCGCCGGAAAACTGGTGCGGATAATCGTTCAATCGGCTTTCGGCATCAGGGATGCCTACCAGCTTGAGCAGCTCGGCCGCCCGCTCATCCGCCTCATCGTCGCTCATCCCCAGATGGAGCTTGAGCGGCTCTTTAATCTGGAATCCGATCGTCAAGACCGGGTTCAGGGAGGTCATCGGATCCTGGAAAATCATCGCCAGTTTAGAGCCCCTGATCCGCCTCATCTCACCTTTCGAATACTCCAGTAAATTATCGCCTTTGAAATTGATGGCATCGGCCTGGATCGAGGCAGGAGGAACATCCAGCAGCCTCATCACGGAGAGCATGGAAACGCTCTTGCCACAACCACTTTCCCCCACAATACCCAGAGTTTCTCCAGCACGGACCTGATAGGTAATTCCGTTTACTGCATGTACTTTGCCCTCTTGAGTATCAAACCTGGTTCTCAGGTTCTGAATATCAAGGATAACTTCTCTATCGTCCAAAGTCCTACCTCCTCACACAAAGAAATAGACCCAGCAACAATAATTCCCCGATTGTTACTGAACATATTTATATAGTTATTGATTATAACTGTTCAGCGAGTGCCCTGTCAAAGGTTTTTTGCCTCCTGGAAGGGACATTTTGAGCCGAACGACATCATTCTACCACAACACTTAGGCCAACTTGCCGGCTGTAAGGAAAAAATGACAAACTCCAGTTCAGGTTCAGTAAATGATCACATCCCGCCCTGACCACTTACTCCCAGGCTTCCAGATCCCAGAGCGGAATAAAACTGCCCGATTCAAGCGCCGGGAAACCCGGAACAGTCAGGACCAAATCCCGGCGGAAATACAGCGGTAAAGCGGGCAGCTCCTCACCAAAAATTACCTGGGCTTCCTGAAAACCCTCCTGGGCCTGTTCTGAATCCGGCAGGCTGGTCAGGGACTGCCAGCAGGCCTGATCGTAGGCCGGATTCGAATATCCCGCCGCATTGGCTCCTCCCCATCCACGGGGCTGCTGGGGAGGTGAGCCGGGGATTTCTTCCGTCAGGAACAAGGAACAGAGCTGATAATTACCTCGGCTCCAGGCAAACTGGGCCAAATCAAAGTTTCTTCCAAAGATCGGCCCTTCCGGGCCTGGTGCCAGGAGCTCTTCTGAAGGCAAACCTGTGACCTCCGCCTTGATCCCGCACTGCGCCAGACCATCTGCGATGATCTCCACCCCGGGAGACTGCTCTCTCTCTTGAAAAACCAGCAGCGAGATCTCAAAAGGTGTCCCATCCGGGATCCCGGGAACCCCCCGGGCTTCCCGGGGCGTCTCCGGATCCTGATCACGGTCTACCCACCCCGCTCCTTCGAGCAGTCTATTCCCGGCAGCAGGGTTGTACGGATACAGGCCGGCTTCCCGGACAGCTCCCGGGTGACCGGCCGGGACATAGGTCCCGGCTACCTGTCCCGCTCGAGGCTCCACGCTGATCAAATCAGGACGGTTGATACACAGCGCCGCAGCCCGGCGCGCTTCCGGCTGGGCAAAAAATGCCGGACGCTGGTCCCGCGGTTGAACGCCGAAGGTGATCTGCTCCCAAGCCCCACCCTCCTGGAATACCAGATCCAGCTCCCCCTCCTGGTCCAGGGCAGCCAGACGATCGTGGTATGACGGCCAGCCTTCCAGTTCTGCAGCCAGCTCGCATTCCCCGGCCGCCAGCGCTTGAAGGGCCTCAGGAACTCCGGGCATAAAACGGAAAACTACCTGGTCAAACGCCGGATCCAGACCGGCCCAGGCTTGATAATTCGGATTCTTAGACAGGATCAGGTGAGAACCTGCAGCCCATTCCTCGATTTGATAGGGACCCCAGCCGAGCGGACGCCGATTGGTCAGGTCAGAACCCAGCAGCTGCTGCCTGTTTAGATCTCCCCAGCGGTGTTCCGGGAGCGGGGTAAAAAAATAGGCCTGATAATGATAGGGGGACTGAAACCCCGGAACTCCCCGCCACCTGGTCCGGGTCGCGGATAACCTGCGGTAAGACTCCGTCAGGGAAAATTTTACCGGTGCTCTGTCGCCGTACAGGTCCCGGCCGAGCTGATAGGCAAAAACCGAATCGCCCGCCGTCAAGGGTTTGCCGTCCGACCAGCGGAGATCAGAAAGCAGCCGGAAATCAATCACCAGCTGATCTAGCTCGACCGGCCCTGAGCCCTGGTAAGCTTCCACACAATCCGCCGCACGGCAGCCTGCCGGCCTGTACCGGGTGCCCTTGACCAGCCGGCTGATCCGGCCGGATGCGTTAACGACTGGCTCGCCCGGATTAACCTGAACAGCCTGGAAAAAAACATCTTCATTCTCCAGGCTGGGCAGTCGGCTGAGGATGACAGGCATAGCACGATAGTTGACCACATCCACCGGGCCGTCATAAATTGTCTGGCGGATAATCTGGGCTGCGGGGGAATTCTCACGGAAAAGAAACAACGAAT
>Ga0207797_1003231_pt1 | contig 10933 bp, 7 predicted proteins | sample PRCRCaboRojoPR_6_FD_187275 | JGI IMG/M metagenome (GOLD analysis project Ga0207797, IMG submission 187275) | Marine sediment microbial community from Cabo Rojo, Puerto Rico - PR CR 10% Liquid 1 (SPAdes) | ecosystem: Environmental > Aquatic > Marine > Coastal > Sediment | place: Cabo Rojo, Puerto... | reverse complement strand
CGAGTGGCGGAATTGGTAGACGCGCATGGTTGAGGGCCATGTGGCCGTCATAGGCCGTGGAGGTTCGAGTCCTCTCTCGGGCACCAAGCGACAGCTATGAAACGCCTCTGAGCGCCGTGAATCGGTGATCTCGGAGGCGTTTTCTGTTTGGGGTCGTCTCTCCGATTTCGAAGCGAATCGCAATATGTCGCATCAGATCGAAAGGTCGGAGGGATAATAGGGAGCCCCCACCCCCCTAGCCCACTCAGAACAAGCGCTCCCCCTCACCCTTCCATAGCGCAGCAGAACGTGAGAGCCCTTCACAGCATCGATGGGGTCCGCGCCCTACCCTTCAATTCCGCGCCCTGTCCCCCCTGCATGTCCGACGGGACGGATCCAACGCCCGAACGTGAGTCTTTGCACAGATCCGAGGCTCTCACGACGCTATTGACTCAACGTCGCACTGGTACGAGCCGCGCTCGACGAGCCACACTCGTCCTCCAAGAATGCCTGGAGCGTTTCGGACGGGGCCCAGTCCCATTTGAATTCCTTCCCATCCCCGAGGCGAGTTGCCGTTAGAAGCCCCTCACTGATACGATCAAACTCTAGCTGAAATGTATTCCCATTCTCCCGAACCCGATAACTGAATATGTCCCCATCGAAGCCGGTCAGGGTTAGCTTGCTTACGTAATAGCACTCGCCAAAGTTATTGTAGGTTATGTCGTAGGAGGACTTTTCTTTTATGATAAAATATGCTTGATCGATATCTCGGTACGCCCATGACCCCCCGAAGCGCACAACCCCAGACGCTTGGCCTACGTCTCGGTTGTTATTGTCGATCTGTGCTTGGGCCTCCTGAAGCACAGTTCCTGACACGTCAATGAGGATTTCCGTACACGCGTCGCCATAGTTGCCAGTGCAGTCAACCGTATTTCCTCCCCATCCTACCAACTCCGCCGTGTCGTCCCATCCGTCCTGCTCCGTCACGGCGCTCAGTACGTCGAGAAGTGTGGATGATTCGCAGGCTGCTCCTGCAAATGCGACACCAGAGACCGGCATCGATGCGATTGAACAGGTGAACGCGATAATCCCGTGGGCTGACACCTCTGCGGCCTGCACCGGGGAAACATCAGTAGAGTCTGATCCCGATAACATGCGCGATCCGAAGTCGACGCCAAAATCAACCTGGGCGAACATCTTGATGTTACCACTTTGAATGTTCACCAGACCGACATCTGTACGATTGCCGTTGTAATTCCCAAAGGCCAATACGTACGGGCCTGTTACTGCCAGGAACGGACGACCGTTGCTGTCGAGAATAACTGTGGCCCGATCCCCCTCCGCTGAGCCGTAGACCACTTCACGAACTCGATCCGAGCTATCCCGACTGTATGCCGCGAGCCATTCCCCGCTCCTGTGGGTAGCAACGGCCACAACGTCGGCGTTGTCAGGTCCCGAGAGTGCAACGCCATCGTTCAGCCTCTCGTCAGGAGAAATCCCGCTAGAATCGCAGCTTCCGAAGACCAGGAGGAGAAGAGGTGCCCAAAACCAGGGAGAAAACCGGGAAACGACTTTGTGCAGTTCCATATCGAAGAGGGGACCGATTGAAAGAAGGGTGGAAATCGGAACCCAATACTCGGAATGGCGACCTCGGAATTGAGAACTGAAACAGATCTCTACGCCGGGTCAGCTCAGTGCCGAGCCGCCGGCCTACGGACATGATACGGGTCGGATTCCGACCTCACGGGGCTGGGACATCCCGCTCCTAGCCTCCGTTAGGGCAAGATAAGCCCCGCGAAACGGAAAGTAAATTTTCAAGAAAGGCTACTGCGAGGCATCTTCCTCCCTGCCAGGCGGATCGGGCTTTCGACGGTGACCTTTGCAGCCAGGCGTGCAACGAAAACAGGAGAGCCGATCCATCGTGGCGGGCATCGTCACCGCTTTCTAAACTCCCTCAAGGGAATCGGGTCGTCCACGACCGCAGAGCCCGGGTTCCGTGCCCTGTTGCCCCTCGCCACGAGATCCCTACTGCTCTGGGGATTGGAGCACATCCTTCCCGTAATGGATCTCCGCTGTCCCCTTTCGATCTAGATAACGTCGAATCAGTCGCTCTTCGACCGGTGTCGTTTCTGAAAAGTCTGGCTCCGTCCCCTCCGGAACGTTGATCTGATAGGTAAAATAGTCCGGGATCTCCGCACGACCCAGAGGCGGGGGATAAAAGTCCGCCCCAGAAGGGACGTGCCCGTGATGTCCTCGTCGGATCCGTACGAGTTCGTACGTCCCTTCCCCAAATGCCTTCGAGCACGCCCGAAGGACCCGGCGCTCTTTTTGCCAGCTTGGATGGTAGTGGCGCTCGTACAGAATCCACCACGCCCCCACGATGAGGCCAAGGATTGCAAGCGCCTGCCAAATGCTTCCTAAAAGCAGCATCGAAAGGATCGAAGATTTGAACGTTGCGGCAGGTTACTTAGGAGTGCTCCAGAGGGGATGCATAAGTGGCGGGAGGGGCCGTCGGCCCTTCCATTACGGATGTGGGCAACCATCGGCCTTGGCCGCTATCCGGCAGCGTCGCGTCCACCAGTCAAGTCCGACACGAGTGGCAACGGTCCCCCCAACTCACCGATTCGGCGCCCACCAATATGTTCATTCGGTAGCAGCACCACTTAGGTCCAAAAAAGCTCTTCTCCGTGGGAACCTTTCCCATTCGGAGAGTCGAAGGAGTGAGGAAAAATAGCTACATCCTGCGTCAGGAAAAAGGTTTGTAAGTGTGGTGCTCTCCTCTGTCATTCTGCCCTATTTTGCAAAAGTGCTGTGCGCTTCGGAGTTCGGTCGTCTTACAAACGAGAAATGTTCGAGACGACCGTCGGGAATCAATTCGATCCACCTCGAAGGCCCTTTGTCCTCATTCTCAAACCCCTTTGGACCGATGACTATTCACCGTTGGAGTGTCCTTTTTCGAAGCCCGCTCCTGGTCTTGGGTCTGTTCCTCGTAGGAGGTCTATTAACGCCCCCCACAGGATCGTTTGCTCAGTCCATGAACGATGATCCCTCCCCCCTCGTCAAACACCTACAGAACAAGCTTCAGAGCAAGAACAGCGTGCGGCGAGAAAGCGCCCTCGTGGACGTGATCGCCCTCGCAACGTGCCCGAGCACATGCACCGTAAGTTTTCAATCGATCAATAAAAAGAACAAAAAGAAGATCTTAACCTTCGCGAACGAGGCCGGAACCGGGTACGAAGTGGACCTCAAGGCCTTGATCCCTGACCTGATGGAGGCCTACCGCAGTGGTCCTGCCGGTGGGCACCGCCTGCTCGCGCTTTCGGCGCTCATCAACATTGGCGATGCGAAGACCCTGGAGCGACTCGTCGACGAAGGGGTGCGCCAATCCGATGCCATGAACAATGCCACTCAGCGGAGTCTCGCGGCATTCTACCTGGAGAAGTATCCTGTACTCCGGAACAAAACCATGCGCACCGGCACGATCACGCTGGATGATGTGCGTCGTGCGGAAGCCGTCCATGTGAAGCGCATGAAGAAGATTGCGAACCAGTAGGACAGGGCGCTGCGAAGTGTTCGAACCGGTCTCAGCGCTGAAGCTCCATCGAGGCCCGTGGGAATCCCACCACGGGCCTTTTTCTGTACAGGTGGATCTGAGGAACCGGGCTCGACGAGAACGACACCCATCTCCTCACCCTGCTACGACGCTACCGCCGGAAATTGCTCGACGACATCCTCGTTGTACACGTTGCCGGTAGACTTACTGATAATCCGGCCCGGCCACCGTCCGTATTTGCCGTGGTCCTTTTCGGTGGCGAGGACGAAGGGCCAGTCCTCCTCGCCGGCGTTTTCCTCAAACCAGACGCGGGCAAACTCGGAGTGTTGCACTCCGCGCTGGTACTCGTCGGACCCCTTCTCGACGCCATAGACCTCCGCCGTATCAATCCCTTTCACCCGCACCCGAACCTTCTTCCGTGTCCGGAAGCCCAAATCCACCAGTAGATCGACGGTGTCTCCATCGACGACCCGGTCGAGCCGGGCCTGAAATCGAAACCAGTCTGTATCCATCGCTCCTGCCTCATCGGCCTGTCCACGTGTCGCGCGGCGGGAAAGGCCCCACGCCGGACTGCCTCCCACATCACAATCTGACTGATCCATCGCAGAAGCACAACCGCAGAGACGAGGCGGGAGGTTTCACTTGGTGATCCTTTGCACCCGTCCCCGAGAACGTGCCTTTGCCCCGATGCGTTAGAAAACTGTACCATTTCGGCTTCCCGGAGACGAAGGGCCTTTCCTGCCATGCTTGCCATTCTCCTCAGCACCCTCCTCCTCGCGGCCCCGCCCGACACGACGTGGGAGCATCAGGTCCTGCGCGAGCGCATGGTCGAGCAGCAGATCGCAGCCCGCGGCGTGACCGATCTCGCCGTGCTCGACGCCATGCGGTCAGTACCGCGTCACCGGTTTGCCCCCGACGCTCCCCCCGAACTCGCCTACGCGGACCGCCCCCTCCCCATCGGCCACAACCAGACCATCTCGCAGCCCTACATCGTCGCCCGCATGACGGAGCTCGTGCGCCCCGACTCCACAGACCGCGCTCTCGAAATTGGGACCGGCTCAGGCTACCAGGCGGCGGTGCTGGCGTCCATCGTCGACTCCGTCTATACGATCGAGATCATCCCCGAATTGGCCGCCACCGCAGCGAAGCGACTGCGTCGCCTCGGGTACGAAAACGCCATCGTCCGCAACGCCGACGGCTTTAAGGGCTGGCCGGCCCGCGCGCCATTCGACGTGATCATTGTCACTGCGGCCCCCGAGAACATTCCGCCCCCCCTCATTGACCAACTCGCCGATGGTGGCCGGATGATTATCCCGGTCGGGCCTACGGGCCGAACCCAAAGCCTGACGCTCGTCACCAAAGAGGACGGCGAGGTGTCGAAACGACAGCTGGCCCCCGTCCGCTTCGTCCCCTTTCTCCGGAAGAACAATTGACGCTCCGTCTCCATCGCGCAACTTTCCGATTCAACAGAGTAGGGTCCACTCCCACGCTCACCCTTTCAACATTCCAACGCCTTGCAGGGACGGCAGCCCCGTCAAAGTCTCCTTCGATCCTGTGATGAGAGAACCAACGATTCACCCATGTCTCGTGTCATCAGCGTCCACGAGTACGAGCTTTGCGCCGACGCCGACCCGGAGGAGTTCGAGGCCGCGATTCAGGATGCCCGGGAAGAAGGTCTACTTACGCTCCCCGGGCTGGAGGACTACCATCTGCTGAAAGGCATCAAGGGCGCGCGGGTCCACCGCTACGGCGCGATCTGGATCTACGAGAGCCGCGCCGCCTGGGAGGCCCTCTGGGGCCCGCCGGGCGATCCGATCGAGAAGCCGGACTACCCCGAGAATTGGAGGATCTGGGAGGACGAGGTGCTCACGCCGTACCTGAGCGAGGATCCAGACGCGATACGCTTCACCTCATACCGCGAACTGGGGGCGTGACAACACGGGCTTTTCCTTGGGGTGTACGTGCCATAGGTTAAATGTCTGCACCGTCACTGGCGGAACCGTGGCTCTCTGCCTAGGAGACTGGGAGTGGCGGGCGCCCCATCATCTGCTTTAACCCTCCTTCGTCTTGGCATGCCTTCTCGTCCCCTTGTCGCAGTCCTTCTCGTCGCTCTCAGCCTGGCGGTCGCCCTGCCGGTCCAGGCACAGAACAAGCCACTCACCCACGACGCTTATGACCGGTGGGCGGAAATCGAAGAGCAGGCCCTCTCCGACGACGGACAGTGGGCCCTGTACGTCACTCAGCCGCCCAAGGGGGACGGCACCCTGCAGGTGAAGCACCTCGACTCGGATCGGCAGCACACCATCGCCCGCGGGGAACAGGCCCAGTTTGCGGCGAACAGCCAGTTTGCGGCGTTTCTCATCGATCCGCCCTACGACTCTACGCGCCAGGCCAAACTCGACGACGTGCCGCCGCCGAAGCGCCCGAAAGACGACCTGGGCCTGCTCGACCTGTCCGCGGGCGAGGTCACCGAAATCGACCGTGTGCAGTCGTACAAGCTGCCCGAGGACGGATCGGGTTGGATCGCTTACCACCGCGAACCGCCCCGTCCGGACAGTGCGGAGTCGGAGGCTGATTCCGAGAACGGGGACGACGAGACCGAAGGTGCCCCACTCGTCGTCCGGCGCCTGGAGAGCGGCCAGGAGTGGCGCTACGAAGACGTGACCGACTACGCCTTTGCCGAGAACGGGCAGTTGTTGGCGTACGTGGCCGCCGACAGCACGGGAGGCAGCATCCACGCCGCTCGGCTCGATGGGGAAGCCCCCGACGTGAGAACCCTTCATGAGAGCGACCTCGACTATCCCCAGATGGCCGTGGGCGACGAGGGCGGGCAAGTGGCCTTCCTCGTGGGCCCCGACAGTACCGACGTGCCGCATCACGACAACACGCTCTACCACTGGACAGTCGGGGCCGACGCGCCGGCCACGGTGGCGCAGTCGGGCGCGCCCGCCCTCCCGACGGATTGGCTCATCAGTGAGCAGGCTGGCCTTTCGTTCTCCGAAGACGGGACACGCGTGTTCTTTGGCACAGCCCCCACCCCGGCGCCACCCGTCGAGAACGACAGTCTGCTGGAGGAAGAGCAGGTTGAGGTGGATGTCTGGAACTGGAAGGATCCATACCTGAAACCGATGCAGAAGGAGCGGGCCGAAGAGAAAAAGAAGCAGACTTACCGGGCCGTTTATTTCATCGAGGCGGACCGGCTGCTGCAGATTGCCACCGAGTCGGTTCCAGCCGTCACCGTCGCGGATGAGGGCAACGCGGACATGGCCCTCGGCGTGACGAACCGTCCGTACCGGCAGGAGCTGTCGTGGGACTGGCCCCCCGCCTACGACGCCTACATCATGGACCTCCAGAGCGGGGAGCGCACGCGCGTTTTGGAGAACATCCAGGCCATCCCCCAGCTCTCGCCCGACGGCGAGTATGTGGCGTGGTGGAACCGGGACGATCGCGCCTGGGAGGCCCTCGCGACGGATGACCAGTCACGGATGACCCTTTCGCAGGGCATTCCGCACTCCGTCTACGACCACCGGCACGACCGGCCCTACCCACCAGGCCCGTACGGCCTGGCTGGATGGACCGAGGGGGACGAGCGTGTCCTCATCTACGACAAGCACGACGTCTGGGCCGTCGACCCCACTCAGCCCGGGACGGCCCGGTCTGTGACCGAGGAGGTCGGACGCGCCAATAACCTGCGCCTCCGCCACGTCCCCCTGGATCCTGATCGCGAGCCGGCAGCGTGGGGAGACTGGCCGAACCCGGTGGACCCGCCCACGGTGGTGCCGGATGGCCCGTTGCTCCTGTCAGCGTTCAACGTCGAGACCAAAGCCGGTGGGTTCTACCGAGATCAGGTCAGCGGGTCGGGCGAGCCAACCGAGCTTCTCATGGAAGAGCGGTCGTTCTCGGATCCCCAGAAAGCCGACGACGCGGATCGGCTTCTGTACACGCGGGAGAGCTTCCAGGAATTCCCTGACCTCTGGGTGGCGGACCGCTCCTTTAGCGACCCGACCAAGATCAGCACCGTCAATCCGCAGCAGAGCGAGTACCGGTGGGGCACGGCCGAGCTCATGGAGTGGACGTCAACGAACGGGGAGACGCTGGAAGGCATCCTTTACAAGCCGGAGGACTTCGACCCCTCCAAGGAATACCCGATGATGACGTACTTCTACGAGCAGTACAGCGACGACCTGTACGAGCACTATGCACCGGAGGCGCACCGGTCGATCATCAACTTCACGTTCTACGTCAGCCGGGGATACGTTGTCTTTGTGCCCAACGTCCACTACGAGATGGGCTACCCGGGGGAAAGTGCGATGCAGTCGGTGATGCCGGGCGTAACGCGCCTCGCCGACAAGGCGTGGATCGACGAAGAGAACATCGGCGTGCAGGGGCATAGCTGGGGCGGCTACCAGATCGCCTACATGGTCACGAAAACGGACCTCTTCGCGGCGGCGGAGGCGGGCGCTCCGGTGTCCAACATGATCAGCGCGTACGGCGGCATCCGGTGGGGCAGCGGCATGAGCCGCATGTTCCAGTACGAGGAGACGCAGAGCCGCATCGGGAGTAGCCTCTGGGACATGCCGATGCGCTACATCTACAACTCGCCCATCTTCTGGGCCGACCGCATCGATACTCCGCTGATGATGATGCACAACGACGAAGACTCCGCCGTGCCCTGGGAGCAGGGCATCGAGTTGTTCGTGGCACTCCGGCGTCTCAACAAGCCCGCGTGGCTCATAAACTACACGGGCGAGGTGCACTGGCCCACCGACCTCGCGGAGATGCGCGACTGGACGACCCGGATGCAACAGTTCTTCGACCACTACCTGAAGGACGCTCCCGCCCCGGTCTGGCTCGACGAGGGCATTCCAGCCACCAAGCAAGACCGCACGCTCGGGCTGGAGCCCGTCCGAACCGACCCGCGGTAGTCAGGCCGCGTCACGGGAAGCCTCCTGGATCCCCCACTGTTCCATGCGGAGGACGGAGGCCATTAGAGTCCATTTCCTGTCACGCAATCGACTCCGAACATGAACGCTGTACGCTCCGGATTCGCCCTGCTCCTTGCCCTTCTCGTTCTCTCCGCGGCGTCTCCGCTCTACGCCCAGGAATACGATGCGCGACTGAGCGGCTACGAGTATCCGTATTCTGTGGAGTACCTGCCGTTTGAGGCCCAGCGCCAATCGCTGGAGATGGCGTACATGGATGTCGGGCCCGCGGACACGTCGCAGCACGTCGTTCTTCTCCTCCACGGCAAGAATTTCTCCGGGGCGTACTGGGGGCGCACGATGAAGGCGCTGGTGGCGGACGGGTACCGCGTGATCGCGCCGGACCAGATCGGGTTTGGGAAGTCGAGCAAGCCCGTCAACTTTCAGTACTCGTTTCACGCCCTCGCCCGTCACACCGAGTCTCTTCTCCACGAGCGAGGCGTGGAATCAGTGACCGTCGTGGGCCACTCGATGGGTGGCATGCTGGCCACGCGATTTGCCTTGATGTTTCCGGAGCGGACCGAACAGCTCGCCCTCGTCAACCCGATCGGGCTCGAAGACTGGAAGCGAAAGGTGCCGTACCAGACCGTCGATGAATGGTACCAGCAGGAGCTGCAGAAGACGCCGGCGGGGGTGAAGGACTACATGCGGCAGAGCTACTTCGACGGCGTTTGGAAAGAGGCGTACGATCCACTCCTCGAGATTCAGGCCGGCTGGATTCGCGGCCCGGACTATGCGTCTATCGCCCGCGTGTCGGCCCGCACCTACGACATGATCTTTACCCAGCCGGTGCTCTACGAATTTCCCGACCTCCGGATGCCGACCCTTCTGGTCATCGGCCAGCGCGACCGGACGGCGCTGGGCACGGGGCTGGTGGCCGACTCCGTGGCCGCCACGATGGGCCGCTACGACAAGCTGGACGAGAGGACCGCGGAGGCCATTCCTAACAGCACCCTGGTGGAGCTGCCCGGAATTGGACACGTGCCCCATTACGAGGCCTTCGACCGATTCTACCGAGCCCTCACCGACTTCCTCCCGTCTCCGTCCGATTGATCGAGCCTCATCGCCCATCTTATACCATCTGCTCCAAACCGTTGTACAGACTTTCGGCGGTCATTGAGATCAGCAAATTCGGGAAATGCGCCTCATACCTCGTTGTAGGGACGACTAGCCGGTCGTCCCTACGTGAACGTAATGGAGCAGAAATGTATATCGAAATCTCGCATTTGGTATTACTCGCCCCGTCGCCCCAATCCCCATGGAGACTTCCGCCGCCTGGCCCGACCTCAACTCCGACCAGTGGGCCGCCGTCACGGCCTCGATGGAGCCGCAGCTCGTGGTGGCCGGGCCGGGAACCGGCAAGACGCGCGTCCTCATCTGCCGCGCCGCCTACCTCATCGAGCAGCAGGACGTGACGCCCTCCCGCCTCGTCCTCGTCACCTTCACGCGACGGGCCGCGCAGCAGCTCACCGACCGGCTGACCGACCTCCTTGGCCCCGACGGCCGTCGGGGGCAGCACGTCCGCGCCGGTACCATCCACCACTTCTGCTACGAAATCCTCCGCGAGTATTCCGACCGCGCCGACGTGCCCGAGGACTTCATCGTGGTCGACGACACGGTGACGGACGCGTTCTGGCAACGGTGGTACGAGAGCCACGAGCGGTGGTGCGAGCGCAACTACCTGGGCAGCTACCGGCAGGTCAAGACGCGCGTCAGCCGCATCAAGCTCGGCATCGACACCGTGTCGGGACAGTTGACGGAGGGGCTGCGGGCCTACAACGAGATGCTGGCGGAGCGGGGGGCGCTCGACTTCGACGACCTGCTCGTGAAGACGCGCGACCTGCTGCGGACGCACGACGACGTGCGGTCCGACCTCGTGGCGGAGACCGACGCGGTGCTCGTCGACGAATTCCAGGACACCGATCCAGTGCAGTTCGACATCATCCGTCGCCTCGGCGAAGAGGGGGCGCATCTCTACTGCGTGGCCGACGACGACCAGTCCGTCTACCGCTTCCGGGGCGCCCGCCCCGCCAACATCCGCCGCTACATCGAGCGCTTTCACTGCACCGCGGCGCGGGGGACCCGCCACGTCCTTACGACCAATTATCGCTCGAACCGCTCCATCTACGCGGTGGCCGAGACGGTGCTCGACGGCGACGGGCGGCTGAAGCAGCGCGGCGACATTCGGACGCGGGACGAAGGCATCGAGCCGGTGCGACTCGTTGCGTGCGACGATGCGGAAAGCGAGCGCGCGTACGTGCTCCGTCAGATTCAGGACTGGATCGACGCGGGGGCGGAGCGGAGCAATCTGGCCGTTCTCACCCGATGGAATCGTCGTCTTGCGGCGTTGGAGCGGGATTTTCTCCGGGCCGGCATGGCCTGCGAGACGAGCAGCAGCGAGGACCTCCTCGACACCCCG
>Ga0207797_1003230_pt1 | contig 10933 bp, 9 predicted proteins | sample PRCRCaboRojoPR_6_FD_187275 | JGI IMG/M metagenome (GOLD analysis project Ga0207797, IMG submission 187275) | Marine sediment microbial community from Cabo Rojo, Puerto Rico - PR CR 10% Liquid 1 (SPAdes) | ecosystem: Environmental > Aquatic > Marine > Coastal > Sediment | place: Cabo Rojo, Puerto... | reverse complement strand
GCTCTTCCCGCCGATGGCCCATCTGTTGGAGATGGCAGCCGTGAAGCGAATCCGCAACAAGCAAGCCGCCCGCTTCGGCAGTTACGGGTGGAGCGGCGGAGCACAGCGCGAGTTCGAAAGCATCGTCGAGCCTCTCAAGTGGGAGCTGATCGACTCCCTTGAGTTCGCCGGCGGCGCTTCGGATGAAGAGCTCAAAGAGGGAGAGGCCTTGGGCTCACGCTTCGCGCGCCGCATTCGAGACACCTGAAGTGGCGGAGGCTTTGAGGCAGTCATTCGCTGCAAAAGCCAGCTCGTCCGATAACTTGCGCTGACACCCAGTAGGTGCTACACTTTAGAAGTCAGTATTGGCGCGCGTTCTCAAATGGGAGAGAGCCTAGGTGAAGAAGGAGCACCACTTAGATTCGCTATTCCGATGGATGGACCACGCACTCTGGATCGGCGTCGGATTGAGCGTGATCTACTGGATCATCGAGTCCGCCTTCGACGCCTTCTTTCTACGCCGAGGGGACTTGATCGGCCAGATCTTCTCCCCAGCCCTACACGAAGTCTGGGTACGGTCGATTACCGTCTTCTTTCTGCTCGCGTTCAGTTGGCTGGTCCAGTTCCTCAACCGTAGACAGCGCAAGACGGAAGATGCCCTGCAAGAGAGCGAGACCCTGCTCCAGAACATCTACGACGGCATTGAGGACGGGATCACCGTCCTCGACCGCGATTTCAACGTTGTCCGGGTCAATCGCGAACTGAAGGAGATTCACGCCGAACGCCGCCCCCTGGTAGGCCAGAAGTGCTACCGGGTCTACGAGGGAAAAGAGGCCCGCTGCTCAGACTGCCCTTCGCTGCGCGCTCTCAAGACCGGCCAGAAGAGTAAGACGATCAAGCCGGACCCGTATATCCCATCACGATGGGTCTCTATCTCGGCCTACCCGCTAAGGAACGCTGAAGGAGAGATCACAGGCGTCATCGAGCACGTACAGGATATCACCGAGACCAAGCAGACCCAGATGGAGCTGGAACAGCGCGCCGCCCAGCTGGCCCTGCTGAACGACATCGGCAGCAAGATCGCAGCGATCCTCGATCTGGAAAGCATCCAGCAGCGAGCCGTCGAACTGGTTCACAGGCAGTTTGGGTATCACCATACCGCCCTCTTCCTCGTTGACCGAGAGCAGGGCGAGCTGGTGATGAAGGCCCGAGCAGGCAACTTCGCCGATCTCTTCCCCCTCGATCACCGTCTGAAGTTGGGCCAAGGGATGGTCGGCTGGGTGGGCAGCTATGGCGAGACGCTGTTGGCGAACCACGTCGATGAGGAACCCCGCTACGTCAATCTCTATCCCGATCGGATCACGACTCAGTCCGAGCTGAGCGTGCCGGTCGTGGTGGGCCAGGACGTGGTCGGTGTGCTCGATATCCAGAGCCCAGAGGCGGATGCCTTCGATGAGAATGACGTCCTTGCCATGGAGACGCTAGCCGCCCAGATCGCTGTGGCGATAGAGAACGCGCGGCTCTACGGCGAGATCCAACGAGAGCTTTCCGAGCGCGAACGGGCCGAGGAGGCGCTGGCCGAGAAGGCAGAGGCGCTGATCAAATCAAACAAGGAACTCCAACACTTCGCCTACATCGTCTCTCACGATCTCCAGGAGCCGCTACGCATGGTACGGAGCTACGTCCAACTCCTAGAACGGCGGTATGCGGGCGAGTTGGACGAAGATGCCGACGACTTCATCCACTACGCCGTCGACGGAGCCACGCGCATGCAGCAGATGATCGACGACCTACTGCGGTATTCCCGGGTCAGCACACACGGCGAACCCTTCGCGACCACGGATTGCGACGATATCATCAGAGACGTGCTCGATAACCTCCAGATCGCCATTGAGGAGAGCGGTGCCGAGATCACCACCGAATCGCTGCCCACCGTCATAGGAGACCCGGCCCAACTAACGCGCTTGCTGCAGAACCTGGTCAGCAACGGCATTAAGTTCTCCCAGAATGGGAGCCCCCCCAGAATCCACGTCAGCGCCGAGGAGGAATCCGACGCGTGGCGCTTCGCGGTGGCAGATAACGGCATCGGCATTCCACCCCAGGAGAGCGAGCGCATCTTCCGCATCTTCCAGCGCTTGCACACCCGAGACGAGTATCCGGGCACCGGAATCGGTCTGGCCGTCTGCAAACAGATCGTCCAGCGCCACGGCGGGCGTATCTGGGTCGATTCATCCCCCGGCGAAGGCTCAACGTTCTATTTCACGATCCCCAAGAGCGGGGGTTCTCAATGAGCGAATCGATCAGTTGGCCGGATTGCACACCGGTGGAGATCCTCTTGGTCGAGGACAACCCCGGCGATATCCGTCTGATCGAGGAAGCCTTCAAGGACGTCCGCCTCTGCAACCGATTGAAGGTGGTCCAGGATGGGGCAGCGGCTCTAGCCTACCTTCGCCGTGAAGGACCGTATGCCGATGCCGCACGTCCGGACCTGATCCTGCTGGATCTCAACTTGCCTAAGAAGAGTGGGCAAGACGTGCTGAGGGAGATCAAGGATGACGAACATCTGGCGTGGATCCCGGTCGTCGTCCTAACTACCTCCCAGGCCGAGGAGGATATCTTGAGCACCTACGATCTCCAGGCCAACTGTTACATCAGCAAACCCGTCGATCTTGACCAATTCATCAGAGTCATCCAGTCGATCGAGCATTTCTGGCTCGGCATCGTCAAGTTGCCCACGGAGTGAGGCCGTCCATCTAGCCTATGGTTGATGATCAGGTGAGCGTTCTGCTAATTGAGGATAATCCAGGGGATGCCCGCCTCCTGCAGGAGATGATGGCAGACGCCAAGGGCGTCTCCGTCCACATCGCCTGGGTCAGGCGCCTCAAAGAGGGCCTCCAAACACTCCAGGAGTCTGACTTCGACATCGTCTTGCTGGATCTCTCCCTGCCCGATAGCGAGGGCTTCGAGACGTTCGCCACGCTCCACACCAATGCGCCCCATCTGCCGATCGTGGTCCTCAGCGGCCTGAACGATGAGACGTTGGCCGTCAAGGCCGTGCGGCAAGGGGCACAGGACTATCTCGTCAAGGGGCAGATCGATGGCCCCCTGCTGGCTCGGGCGATCCAATATGCCATCGAACGGAAGCGCATCCAGGAGGAGACCCGGCGGAGGGCGGCACACCTGGAGGCCCTCAACGCCATCATCTCCACGGCAGCCATTACCCTCAGCGTTGAGGAACTTCTCCAGGACACGTTGGATCAGACGATGCAGGCGCTCAATGCCGATGCCGGCACCATCTGGTGGCTCGGCTACTGCATCGATAAGACCCTATGCCTCCACGACGAAGGGATCAGCTCGCAGGAGGTTCTGGCCGCCGGCTTGGCCATCAACGAGCGCATCGCCGTCGGCGACTGGGAGGACCTGGCAGATGATGCCCCCATATCGCGTCTTGCTCCATACATGACCAGCTTGGGCGTTCGATCGACTTTAGCGATCCCGATGTCTACCGAGGGACGACGGCATGGAGGCTTGGCCGTCTTGTCCTTCGAGAGCCGAGAGTGGCTGGAGGAAGAGATCGATCTGATGGAAGCTGTGGGACAACACCTCGGTGCGTCTATCGAGCGGCTGCGGCTCTTCCAGTCGGAGCGGGAGCAACGAGAGCTGGCCGAGGCGCTACAGGAGGCTGCGGCATCCGTCAGCGGCACGTTGGAAGCCGACAAGGTGCTGGATCGCATCTTGGAGCAGGTAGAGCGCGTCATGCCCGGCGATGCCGTCAACATCCTTCTGGTTATGGATAATGCGGTGGCTCACCTCTCTCGCTACCGCGGATACAGCCAGCTAGCGGATGACGTCCACTTTCAGATCGAAGACATACCTAACTTGGAGAAGATGGCCCAGACCGGCGAGCCGGTGTTGGTCCCCAACGTCAACGAAGACCCCAAATGGATCTCAATCGAGAACCAAGACTGGGTCAAGTCCTATCTTGGAGCCCCCATCAAGGCGGGCGATCAGCTTCTGGGCTACCTCAACGTCAACAGCAGAGAAGTCGGTCAGTTCACGTCGAACGACGCCAAGCAACTCCAGGCCTTCGCCAACCATGCCGCGATTGCCATACAGAACGCACGGCTCTACCAGCAGTTGCTCAATTACGCCGACGATCTGGAGCGCCGCGTGCAAGAGCGCACGGCAGAGCTCGAGGCCCAGTACGCGCGTCTGGAGGCCATTCTGCAGAGCTCGTCGGACGGCCTCATCGTCACCGACGCCCAGGGCGACGTGATCCAGATGAATCCGATCGCCGAAACGTGGCTCGAAGAGCGGCTCTCTCCCCGGGACGCCCAAACCGCCCATAGCGCCATCGCGCATCTGAGCCAACGTGCCGACGAGCGACCGGAGACGGTATTGGAGCTGGCCGGGCTCGATCTTCAGCTCACGGCGGCCCCGGTCACTGTGCCGGTGGGAGAAGCGACAGCCGTGGTCGCCGTCCACGACGTGAGCCATCTGAAGGCGCTGGATCGCATGAAGTCGCGCTTCATCACCAATATCTCACACGAGCTGCGGACCCCCATCACGACGGTTAAGCTCTATACCGAACTCATGAAGCGGAGCCCCAAGGAGAAGTGGGAGCAGTACCTGGAGGCCCTATCTCAAGAGGCAGAGCGACAGGCCAAACTGGTGAATGAGGTCCTGGAGATCTCCAAGCTAGACACCGGCCAGGTCCAGATGACGCCTCGGCCAACGTCGGTCAACGAGCTAGTAGAAGGCGTCTTCACCAGCCTTCGGGATATGGCCAGGAAAAAAGGGGTCTCGTTCGACCAGCAGCTGACGAGTGAGGAGACAACGGCACGCATCGATCCGCAGAAGACGAGCCAGGCCATCACCAACCTGACGCTGAACGCGATCCAGTACACACCCAGCGGGGGAAGGGTCCTACTCACCACCGAGCGACGCGATACCGGCAAGCAGGCGTGGATAACGGTCGCCGTCCAGGATACGGGGGTCGGTATTCCGCCGGATGAGATTCCACACATCTTCGAGCGGTTCTTTCGCGGTGAGCAGCCGCGTCAGATGCAAGTTTCCGGCACGGGATTGGGCCTGGCGATCACAAAGGAGATCATCAACCTGCAAGGGGGGCACATCGAGGTGAAAAGCGAGGTCGACGAAGGCACGACTTTCACGGCCCTCTTTCCAACAGCGGAAGAGCGAGACCCAACGTCCCCATCGAATGCGTCCACGCTCCGCGTGGGCAGAGAGGAATAACCATGGCAAAACCTACACTACTCGTCGTTGAGGACCATCAACCTCTTCTCACCGCCATAGAAGCCGTTATGGAGTCGGAAGGATACAAGGTGCTGACCGCCACCGACGGTGTGGAGGCGCTGGAGATGATGGAGCAGACAACCCCAGACCTTATCGTGGCGGATATTATGATGCCCCGCATGGATGGCTACGAGTTCTACGAGCAAGTCCGCTCCGAACCGGCTTGGATCCCCATCCCTTTCATCTTCCTGACCGCCAAGGCGGGCAAGGAGGACCAGATGAAGGGAAAGATTCTGGGCGCTGAGGATTACATCACCAAGCCCTTCGACATTCAAGAGCTTCTGGTCGCCGTCGAAGCCCGCCTGGGCCGGGCGGAGGCGATCCGAGAAGCCACCTCTGTCGAGTTTGACGAGCTGAAGGAACAGATCGTTACCATTCTGAGCCACGAGCTGCGAACCCCGCTGACCTACATCCAGGGGTACACGTCGCTGGCGCTGGACGATGTCCCTTCGCTTTCACCGGACGCTTTAGAGGAATTCCTGGGTGCGATCAAGAAGGGCGCCGACCGCCTGACCACCCTGGTTGAGGATCTCCTCCTGATCGTCCGCCTGGATACCGGCCAGGCGGATACGGAGTTCAAGACCCTGGCGTACCGGAGTGAAGACCTGAAAGGACTCGTGGCACGAACGGTGAGGCAGTACCAGCCCAAAGCCAGCGAGAAGGGCGTACCATTGGAGACCGATCTCCCTTCCGCCTTCCCCGCGCTCCGAGTATGCGAGCCGTTCCTGGTCGATGCCCTGGAGCGATTGCTCGACAACGCGATCAAGTTCTCGTCTCAGGATGGGGGGGCGATCACCGTGAGCGGCGAGATCGAGCCAGAGGTGGTCAAGATCCACGTGAAAGATCAGGGGATAGGCATCAGCCAGAAACATCTGGACCACATCTTCGAACGATTCAGGCAGATCGACCGAGAGAAAATGGAGCAGCAGGGCGTCGGACTGGGGCTCACAATCGCCCAGCAATTGATTGAGCTCCACGATGGAGAGATCCTGGTCAAAAGTAAGCCGGGGGTCGGCAGCACGTTTACGATCGCCCTGCCTTACGATAGTCAGCAATAGGGAGGAATACCCAGTGAAACCCAAAGGTTTCGTGGAAGGATCTAGCGAGAAACACGACGTCAAGTTCTATGGCATCTCCACCTGCATCTGGTGCAAACGAACCCGCCAGCTTCTGGAGGAGCAAGATGTCACCTTCGATTTTGTCTACGTCGATCTGACGAGCGGCGACGAGCGGAAACAAGTTCTAGAGGCTGTCAAGGCGTTCAACCCCAAGGCCACCTTTCCCACTGTGGTGGTGGACGAAGAGGCCGTGGTGGGATACAAACCAGACAAGCTCAAGGAGTTGCTCAATCGATGAGTGAGAAGGATATACCCGAAGAAGAGATCGAAGCCCTATACAAGAAGCTCGACGAAGAGGCCGAACGCTCTGGCTACCACTTGAACCCCGACGATCCATTCACCCGCGGGCTGGTGGAGGGGCTCTTGGTCAACGAGGAACGATACGGCTACTGGGCCTGCCCGTGCCGATTGGCCAGCGGTGACAAGCAGAAAGACTTAGACATCATCTGTCCCTGCGACTACCGCGATGCCGACCTGACGGAGTACGGCGCCTGCTACTGCGCGCTCTACGTCTCTCAAGAGGTGCTCGATGGCGAGCAGGAGGTCCAGCCGATTCCGGAGCGCCGCCCGCCAGAGGGCGAGCGGCCGCAGGAGACGCCTCCGCCGGCGCCCGAGCCCGGTGAAAAGCCCGCCATGCCCGTCTGGCGATGTCGCGTCTGCGGCTACCTCTGTGCCCGCGACGAGCCGCCGGGCGTCTGCCCGATCTGCAAGGCTAAGCGCGAGCGATTCGAGCGGTTCTGGTGAAAGGGAGCCCCATGACGAAGCCAGGAACCGGCGATCGATTCCAGCGAGAAACACAATACAGCCGAGGGGATCTATCCGGCGGCCGCTTGGACTGGGCTGCCAGGCCCGAGCCCTACAAGCAGTATCCCTCGGCGCCCAAGGTTGAGCTGAGTGCGCCGCAGACGGTGGAGGGCGCCCCACTCTGGGAGACGCTCGCCCGTCGGCGGAGCGTCCGTCACTACGCCGGTGGCCCACTGCCAGAAGCGATGCTCTCTCAGCTCCTCTGGGCCGCCCAGGGTGTCACCGCCAGACGTGGCAATGTGGCCTTCCGCACCGCGCCCTCAGCCGGAGCCTTGTATCCCGTCGAAACCTACGTCGTGGTCAACACCGTCGAGGGGATTGAGTCGGGCGTCTATCACTATGCCGTCCAATCTCACATGCTCGACCAGCTTGAGCCTGGCGACTTCAGCGCCGAGGTAGCACGCGCCGCGCTGGACCAAGGGATGGCCGCCCGGGCCGATGTCGTCTTCGTCTGGACGGCCGTCTTCGCCCGCTCCAAGTGGAAGTATGGCCAGCGGGCCTATCGTTACGTCTACCTAGACGCCGGTCACATCGCCCAGAACGTGGCGCTGGCGGCGGTGGCCTTGGAGCTCGGCTCATGCCAGATCGCCGCGCTCTACGACGAAGAGGCCAACGCCCTGCTGGGGCTCGACGACGAAGAGGAAAGCACGATCTACATGACCGCCGTAGGACAGCGGTGAGCACTTTCGAAATCGAGCCGCTCGTCGCGCCCTTAGCAGCCTGCAAATCAGGCACAGAGCGAGGAGCCACATGACCAAATCACACATCACCCAGCTAGCGGCCACGATGCTCGTCCTGGCTGCGCTGGCGTGCGGGTTTCCGCCACCGCCCATTCGCGACTCAACGCCGACGGCGAGCGCCTACGCCCCAACGTCCTCATCGGCAACAGCGACGCCAGTAGAGACGCCGACCGCACCGTCGACGAAGACGCCAACCGCGACGCCCACAGAACCCACACCGGAGCATTGGCTGCCGGAGAACACACTGGCACTGGTCTCTGCTGGACCTTGGGAAAGGAGCCAGTTGCACGCGTTGACGATCGACGGCACCTTGATCGATCTGGGTCACCCACTCACACCGGAGGCTACTGTGGCCCCTTCCGGACGATGGATTGGTTCCACGCGATCCGATCCTCCACGTGTGGTGGTCACAAACCTGAGCGACGGTTCAAGCTACACCATCAACGGGACAGCCGATTCGCAGATCTACGGCATGGCCTTCGACAGACCGGAGACTCGCCTGGCCTTTCTGGAACTCGGCCCGGTGAGCGAGGAAGGCATCCCCTGGGCAATCGTCGTCGTCGACCTGGTTGATGGCACAACCTCTCGATTCAGTCTGGAGATTGATATTGCCGACCCATCGATGTTGCCCGGACATCCACTGGGCTGGTCGGCGGACGGAAGTGTGCTTCTGATCGACACATTCATGCCTTATACTGAAGGGGCATGGGCCGGTGTTTGGGCGCTCACCTTGCCGCCCGGCACGGCCTCCACCCCTATCGACTCCCTGGGCCGCCGTGAGCTGATCCCGATGGGAGGTTATCTAACCCAACCGAGGTTGTCGCCTGATGGCCGGTCGCTCCTCTACCTGAATCGTGATTACGATTATACGCCTGCAGGCTACGAGCCTACAGCTTACGACCTCGCGGTTAACCAACTCTGGCAAGCCGATATTGCCAGCGGCGCACGCACGTTGCTGGTAGAGACCACCGATGGCAGTGCGTTGGGCCGGAGCGCCTCCTGGGCGCCTGCCGGCCAGCGGGTGATCTATGCTCAAGGCCGCTATGCCGGAGACACCTTCGCTTCCCTCACTCTGAAGAGACAACACCCAGATGGCATGCGCAGTGACGTGGGGCCGATCCCATTGCCACCCCAGGGCAACCTGACCCAGCTCGATTGGTGTCGACCTGATGTGGCCCTGATCACTGTGACCACGATGGAGGGCGACCGGAAGCTTCATAGAGCCGACCTTGGTGGCGAAGCAACGCGTCTCAGTATAGATGATCAGCATATCGCTGTGTTAACGTGCATCCAAGGAAACAGCTAGTTCAAGAACAGAGATTGGCCTTCCGGCCAGTTGATCCGATCTAGAGAGAATCATCAAACCCGTAGTAGAGAAAGGAATTCGCATATGGACTGGAATACACCCCAAGGCGTGCTTCGCAAAGGCATGAGCCTGGAGCGAGACGGTTACAACTTCTACATGGAGGCCGCCGAACGCGCCACAGCTGAACGCGGCAAGGTCATGTTTCGCGACCTGGCCAAGCAGGAGGAGGACCACCTGCGCCTCCTTCTGGCCGAGTATCGAGCCCTGGAATCTGGCGAGGGGTGGCTGCCCTACGAGGAAGCGATGGCTCAGACCTTTGAGCTCGATCCTGCCGTCCCGGACCTACCCGGAGAGGAGCCGCCGGACCCTCTGCCCGTCTTCACACCAGAGCGAGAGATCTCGCTGGAAGGCGACATCGAAGCGCTGAAGTATGGCCTGGAGACCGAGGATATCTCGCGCGATCTCTACGCTCAAGGCGCCGAAGAGAGCGATGACGCCAGCGCCCGTAAGGCGTATGAGTTCCTCATCGGCCAGGAGGAGAATCACTACCAGCTCCTTCAAAGCACACTCGACTATCTCACCAAGAACGGCACCTGGTGGGATAGCGAGGAGTATCCGTTTTTCATCGGCTGATCAGATTCCCAGTCGGGCCACGCGACAAGGCGTGGCCCGAATCATATCGAACGCAAAGGGAGCACATGATGAAACAACCCAATAGCCTCACCATCCGCATCGGCGGCGAGGCCGGAATGGGGCTGGAATCCAGCGGCGCCGGCTTCTCCAAAGCTCTAACCCGCGGCGGGCTCTACGTCTTTGGTCTGCCCGACTACTACTCGCGCATCCGTGGAGGCCACAACTTCTTCTCCGTACGCGTCTCCCGCGATCCGCTCTACTCGCACGCCGAACCCGTTCATCTCTTGCTGGCGCTCGATCTGGAAAGCGTCCGGCGCCACGTCGACGCCATCGTGCCCGGCGGTGGGATCGTCTACGACGAGGAAGAGGAGATCCCCGACGAACTACGACGGGATGAGATCCAGTTCTTCCCCGTACAGCTGACCAAACTGGCCGAAGAGAAAGGTGGCCACTCGGTGATGCGCAACACGCTGGCCCTGGGCGTGGCCGCCGGACTGATCGATTTCGACCTGGGCCACATCGAAAGCGTGATCCGTGATAACTTCGCAGTCAAGGGGCAGAAGGTCATCGACGCCAACCTACGTGTGGCGCAGGCCGGGCTGGAGGCATCGCAGCCCTACCGCGACGATTACCCCTTCAAGATGGAAGCTGTGGATGACGCCCCCTCCCGCCTGGTGCTCAATGGCAACCAGGCCTTCTCGATCGGGGCCATGGCCGGCGGCTGCCGGTTCGTTTCGGCCTATCCAATGACGCCCGGCTCGGGCGTGCTCCACTGGTTCGCCGCGCACGCCGACGCGTATGGCGCGGTGACCAAGCACGCTGAAGACGAGATCGCCGCGATCAACATGGCCATCGGCGCTGCACACGCCGGCGCGCGGTCGATGGTGGCGACCTCCGGCGGCGGATTCAGCCTCATGGTCGAGGGGCTCGGGCTGGCCGGCATCACCGAAACGCCAGTCGTCATCTACAACGCCCAGCGCCCCGGCCCCGCCACCGGCCTACCCACCCGCAGCGAACAGGGCGACCTGCTCTTCATG
>Ga0207797_1003229_pt1 | contig 10940 bp, 14 predicted proteins | sample PRCRCaboRojoPR_6_FD_187275 | JGI IMG/M metagenome (GOLD analysis project Ga0207797, IMG submission 187275) | Marine sediment microbial community from Cabo Rojo, Puerto Rico - PR CR 10% Liquid 1 (SPAdes) | ecosystem: Environmental > Aquatic > Marine > Coastal > Sediment | place: Cabo Rojo, Puerto... | reverse complement strand
CTCCAACCCGGAAATCCTCCCAGGTTTCTGTCGTCAATATAAATGTCTGCCGCGATTTTCCGGCTTATTGGCTCGTCATCCCTTTCCTCCGGGAAGTTTTTGTTTACGGCATAAAATTCAAGACCGTGATCACGGCAGAAAGCCACCGCTTCATCCAGCTTTTTGCCGGAGCGATAAGTCCATAGTACCAGGTCATGCCCCTTCTTTTGCAATTCTGTGAGGGTTTCGAAAGCAAACAACAAGGGTTTGCCAATACCGGGAAATTTATTTTCTACGATGGTTCCGTCAAAATCAACAGCTATTTTCATACAATTAATCAGTTGGTGTCTGGATTGATTTGGGTAAACGATTTGTCCAAATTAATAAAAATAAACATCAACAACTACTTTAAAAAACCCTAAACCGGAGCGGCGCTGTTCCGGGTCATTTATTGTTTGGCAATTGCAGTTTAATTGCAATTTGCCATTCGTTATTCCTAATGGATGATATGAATCAATTATTCTCCTTTATTGAATGCATAACGTAATGTAAAAATATTTGAGTACAGGGCGGTTGACTGGTCCCCTATATCGGTAAGGGCATAGTCAATGGCAAAGCCTTTGTAGTGAACGCCTATTCCCAGGTTGGGTTGATAGCTTGTTTGCCTTTGACCCTGGATGTCTTGGATTCTTTGAAAATTTCCCACTCCCATGCGAAAAAAGATCAGATTGTGGTATTGAAATTCTATACCTGCGTGGGGGTCGATGCTGAATGGATCGGAGCTGATAAGCGAATGTCGTTTGCCGTCGGTGTGGATGTCCAGGTTTGTTTCGAACAGGGCCATCAGTTTTTCTGCCACGGGGAAGCTATATGCTGCTCCGAACACAAGGGTAGGCATGGTGAGCTCAAGGTTGTTGTCGGGGGCATCATTGAACGTGCTGTCGCCTGCTTCAATGATCAGGGCCTCCTCGTTGAAGTTCCATGCGTTGAAGGTGGTGGTGACATCGCGCAGGATGCCTCCCCAATGCCAGTTGTTGTGCTCATATTGTACGGCCAGATCAAAACCGAAACCCCATGAGCTGGCAAATTTGCCGATACGCCGGTGAATGATCTTCACATTTCCCCCGTAGGAAAGGTTGGGAATACCAGCTGATCTGGCATAGGAGAGGATCATGGCGTAATCTGCTGCTGAAAAGTAGGATAGCCTGTCGTAATCGATGTTGCCCTGTTTATCGATCAATTCGGTGGTGTTGGGGATGTTGTCTACGCCAAACCGGATGAATGATGCTGCCAGGTGCTGGGTGGTATCCAGACTCCAGGCGGCAGCCAGGTAGTCGTATTTGGCTATGCCGGTAAAATACTCGGCATGCATCGCCCCTAGCTCATAGTCGCTTGACATGCCTGAAAGTCCCGCCGGATTCCAATAGCCCGAGGTGACATCGTCGATGTGGGCCACTGTGGCATTGGCCATGCCAAAAGATTTGGCCCCTATCCCGATCGATAAAAATTCATTGCTGTACTTGGCCGTCTGTGCTATAGAAAGCACAGGCAGCAGAGTGCAAAAAAACCATGCGGCAAAATGTTTGGCCATATCAGTATCTCAGGTCAGACAATAAACACCAGTTTGTGCAATGGCTAAGGCGAGGTAAAATTAGGATCATAATTTTAAAAAACAAAAACAGGTTGCCTCCCATCTTGTTGCCTTCCTGCCCGCCTTCTTTGATCTTCGCCCGGCGAAAAAGTTCGCTCCCCGGCCGGGGAAACTGTTGAAAATAATTTATTTTTGCATAAAACGAAGATAAAGGGGTTTGTTATACTTTCCGGGCAAAAAAATCCTCCCCACAGGGTTGATTTGTGTTTCCCCGGAACCCTGGCATTCGCGTTCATACGAAACTAGCCGTTCAGGAAAGCTGTTTGATCATAGTCCTTAAAACTGGTTTGCTTTTGAAGCGTTTGATTTCCCAAATACCCAATGCCATTACCCTGCTGAATCTGCTATCGGGTTGCATGGCCATCATCCTTGCGAGTCAGGGTGGATTGAGGGTGGCCCCTGTGTTGATTTTTCTTGCGGCTTTGTTTGATTTTATGGATGGTATGGCGGCAAGGCTTTTGCATGTGCGTTCGCCCCTGGGGGAGCAGCTTGATTCGCTTGCCGACATGGTCAGCTTTGGTTTGGCTCCAGCCTTCTTACTGTATTGTCATTTGGCCTCCATGCATGGCGAACCGGTGTTGCCCTATCATCAGCCCGGGCTCAGCTATTTTGATCTTGCCGGCATGTACCTCCCTTTTATAATCGTGGTATTTGCTGCGATCAGGCTCGCCCGCTTCAATCTGGATACGACGCAGCGGGAAGCTTTTCTGGGATTGCCCACCCCTGCCATGGCCTTGTTGGTTGCATCGGGTCTGTATGTTTATCACCAGAGCGATGTTTTGCAGGGAATCCAACTGCTTGTTCAACCCAGGTTCTGGGAGGCCCTGGCGGTGATCCTTGCCATACTGATGGTGCTGCCGGTCAGGATGTTTTCCCTGAAATTTAAGCACCTCAAGTGGAAAGGCAACCAAATTCGCTACACCTTTGTTGCAATTTCTCTAATTTTATTGGTATCATTGCAAGCAATTGCGTTGCCAATTATTATCTTGTGGTACATCATATTATCATTCATTCACCCTGTTTTTGGAATAAAATGAGCAGCATATGAAGAAATATATAGCTGAAATCAATGTAATGCCGCTTAAGACCCTGCTTGATCCCCAGGGAAAAGCCGTGCATCATGGTATGAAAAACATCGGATTCAATGAAGTCAGCAGTGTAAGGATCGGCAAGCACATTACCATGGAACTGGAAGCAGAGAGCAAGGAGAAGGCTATGGAAAGAGTCAATGAAGCCTGCAACAAGATGCTGGCCAATCCGGTTATGGAAGGCTATGAATATGACGTACGGGAGGCTGGTGATTAGTCTTCTTTGTGGTTTTCGTCGTTCATGATTTCATTTTGCTTTTGAATGGATTCATTGTGGATCAATTCCATGAGCTTGTTGAGAAATTTTCTGTTTAGTCCCAGTTTAATCCCGGTTTCGATCCGGTTTTTAAGCATGTTCTGCCAGCGTTGCATCTGAAGGATGGTGACCCGGTTGTCCTTCTTATATTGTCCGATCGTTTGAACCACTTCCATTCTCCGGGCCATGATCTCGAGCATACGGTTGTCCAGCACGTCAATCCTCTCCCGGAGTGACTCCATGGAGTTGGTGAATTGCCTGTTTCCAGATGTATGGTGCCGAATTTTTAGTCCACCCAGGAGCTCTTGCAATTGGGCGGGTTTCAGTTGCTGGTGGGGGTCACTCAAAGCCTCCGGGGGACGGGGATGGGTCTCTATCATTAATCCCTCCATGTTGAGGTCGAGGGCCTTCTGGGCTATGCTTTTGATCAGGGCCTTTTCACCGCCCATGTGGCTGGGGTCGCAAATGACAGGCAAAGCAGGGAACTGTCTTTTGAGCTCTATGGGAATCTCCCATTTGGGAATGTTGCGATAACGGGTGGTTTCAAATGGATAGAAGCCGCGGTGTACGGCTGCCATTTTCTTTACCCCGGCCTGAAAAAGCCTCTCCAGGGCCCCCACCCAGAGGTTGAAATCCGGATGGAGTGGATTTTTCACCAATACAGGGATATCAACGCCCTGAAGGCGGGATGCGATTTCCTGCACCGAAAAAGGATTGGAGGTGGTGCGGGCACCTAACCATATCATATCCACCTGATGCTCCAGTGCCCTGGTGATATGCCGGGGACTGGCAACTTCTACCGCCAGCAACAGCCCGGTGTCTTGTTTGGCTTCCAGTAGCCATTTCAGACCCCTCTCGCCCACACCTTCAAATCTGTCGGGCCGGGTCCGCGGTTTCCATATACCCGCGCGCAGCACCTTTACCTGCCGGATGGAGGATAAAGCCCTGGCCGTTTCAAGGACCTGGTCCCTCGTTTCGGCAGAGCAAGGGCCACTGATCACCAAAAGATCTTCATCGAATACACCAAACCACCTCTTCCAGGGTACCAACCCGCTGAATTCTTCCATGGTTATCCTGTTTTTATGCATCTCATCATTGTTTGCAAGGTAAATATTTTTTGTGGTCCTGTATAATAAATGCTTGTATTGTGGGTTGTAATATAATACCAACTGATAATTAGCCCTTTATATTTTAGCGCTTGACGTTTTGTACCCGATGCCAGGGGGTTATTTTTAATAATCTTTAAAAATAAGGGATTGTATTGCATTTTGTGGAAGTAAAATTATGATTTTACTTAAAAAGGTTATATTTTTGCCGCATTTTCTGCAAAACTTTAGCCTTAAGATTGTTATGGAAGGTGTTTTCATTTCTTATAGAGGCATGAAGATTAGAGAATCGTTCTTAAATTAATTGGAAAATAATTGGGTATTTGTAAAAAAAAAAAATACCTTTGCGAACCGATTTTGGAAACAGTGATTAATTAAACCGAATATATGCCGACAATACAGCAATTAATTAGGAAAGGGCGGAAGCAAGTTGAGAAAAAGAAGAAAGCTCCCGCTCTGGATTCATGTCCTCAGAAGCGAGGCGTGTGCACGAGGGTTTATACAACCACGCCTAAGAAGCCTAATTCTGCAATGCGCAAAATTGCCAGGGTAAGGCTTACCAATGGGAAAGAGGTCAATGCCTATATTCCCGGAGAGGGCCACAACCTGCAGGAGCACTCCGTGGTGTTGATACGCGGCGGCAGGGTAAAGGACCTGCCGGGTGTACGTTATCACCTGGTCAGAGGCACTCTGGACACCTCTGGTGTTGAGGGTAGATTGCAAGGAAGGTCAAAATATGGAACCAAAAAACCGAAAAAGTAATAAAAGCGCATTTGAATCATGAGGAAGTATAAAACAAATAATCAAACCCGTCTTCCCGATCCGATATACAATGATATGCTGGTCACACGGTTCATCAATGATCTGATGTATGACGGGAAGAAATCGCTGGCGCTGAGAACTTTTTACAATACCCTCGAGATCGTGGGCGAGCGTTTAAAGAAGGAAGAACTGAGTCCCCTTGAGATCTGGAGAAAAGCCCTGGAAAATGTAGCTCCGGTGGTGGAGGTAAAAAGCCGCAGGATTGGCGGTGCCACATTCCAGGTACCCCAGGAGGTGAATCATGAGCGGAAGACCTCCATCAGCATCAAGAATATGATCAAGTATTCGCGTCAGCGCAGCGGCAGGAGTATGGAAGAGAAGCTTGCTGCCGAGATTGTTGCAGCCTATAATGGTGAAGGCGGAGCTTTCAAGAGAAAGGAAGAGATTCACAGGATGGCAGAGGCCAATAAAGCTTTTGCACACTTCAGGTTCTAAAAGAGGATAGAGAGAATAAGCATATATACATCATTTTTTGTAGGATAAGATAAAGAGACAGAGAAAGAGGAATGAGCAAGGGATTACAATATACCAGGAATATAGGGATTATGGCGCACATTGATGCCGGTAAGACTACCGCTACCGAGCGTATACTTTATTATACCGGCATCACCCATAAGATAGGAGAAGTGCATGATGGTGATGCACAGATGGATTGGATGGTTCAGGAGCAGGAAAGAGGGATAACCATCACATCAGCAGCTACTACTTGTTTCTGGAAATATGGCGACGCCGATTACAAGATCAACATCATCGACACCCCGGGACACGTTGACTTCACAGTAGAGGTAGAACGGTCCCTGCGGGTATTGGATGGGGCGATTGCTGTTTTCTGTGGTGTTGGAGGTGTCGAGCCCCAGTCGGAGACAGTTTGGCACCAGGCTGACAAATATGGCGTGCCCAAGTTGGCTTTTGTCAACAAGATGGACCGCGCGGGAGCCGATTATTACTCGGTGGTCAGCCAGCTCAAGGACAAACTGAAGGCCAACCCGGTGCCCCTGCAAATACCCATTGGCAGCAGCGAGGATTTTCGTGGCGTGGTTGACCTCATCGAGAATAAAGCCATCGTCTGGTACGATGATGAAACCCTTGGCACCAACTATGAATTTCAGGAGATACCTGATGAACTGAAGGAAGAGGCTGATAAATACCGCAGTCAGCTCGTGGAAGCGGTTGCCGAGTATGACGATGCCCTGTTGGAGAAGTTCTTTGAGGATCCCGATGCCATTACCCGCGAGGAGTTGTTGAACGTGGTGCGCAAGGCAACCGTGGATATGACCATTGTACCGGTCTTGTGTGGTTCTGCCTTCAAGAACAAAGGCGTACAGCGGTTGCTGGACAGCATCATAGCATTCCTTCCCAGTCCGCTTGATATAAGCGCCGTGGAAGGAATGGACCCCCGCAGCGAGGAGAAACTTTACCGGAAACCCGATGTATCAGAGCCCACTTCCGCGCTGGTATTCAAAATCGCCACCGATCCTTATGTGGGCCGTCTTGCCTATATGAGGGTATATTCGGGAAAGGTGACCGCCAAGTCCACCCTTTTTAACCCGCGTTCCGGGAAGAAAGAACGGGTTAACCGACTCTACCAGATGCATGCCAACAAACAGAAACCCAAAGAAACCATTGAAGCCGGTGATATATGTGCAGCTGTTGGTTTTAAGGACCTGCGTACCGGCGATACGCTATGCGACTCCAGCAATCATATCCTGCTCGAGTCCATTGAATTCCCCGAGCCGGTGATCGGTGTAGCCGTTGAGCCCAAAACCCAAAAAGAATACGACAAGCTGACCATTGCCCTGGCCAAGCTGGCCGAAGAGGATCCCACCTTCACGATCCGTACCGACGAGGACTCCGGACAAACCATCATCAACGGAATGGGCGAGTTGCACCTGGAGGTGATCATGGATCGACTGAAGCGTGAATTCAAAGTGGATTGCAACCAGGGTGCACCCCAGGTCAACTATAAGGAAGCCATCACCCAGGAGGTCGATCATCATGAGGTGTTCAAGAAACAAACCGGCGGCCGCGGTAAATTTGCCGAGATCAACGTCAGGATCGCTCCGGCCGATGATGATGTCAAAGGCCTCCAGTTCATTGATAAGGTCAAAGGCGGCAATATTCCCAAGGATTTTATTCCTTCTGTGGAAAAAGGCTTCAAAGACGCCATGAACAATGGTGTTCTGGCCGGATATTCCATGGATAGCCTCAAAGTTGAGCTCTATGACGGCTCTTACCACGAGGTGGATTCCGATCAGCTTGCTTTTGAAACTGTTGCCAGGATGGCTTTCAAGAATGCATGTGTTAAAGCCAAGCCCATTCTCCTTGAACCCATCATGGCTGCTGAGGTGGTTACCCCCGAGGAATACATGGGCGATGTGATCGCCGACTTCAACAGAAGACGCGGCCATGTGGAAGGAATGGAAAACAAAGGCAGTGCCAAGGTCATTAAGGCCAAGGTGCCCCTTGCTGAGAAATTCGGCTATGTTACCGTGCTCAGGACCATCACCTCCGGCAGGGCCACCTCTACCATGGAGTTCTCCCATTATGAGGAAGTGCCCAAGGAGATCGCCAGGGATATCATTGAAAAAGCTAAGGGTAAAATTGAGTTAGTATAAATATTATTGATAATGAGCCAGAAAATTAGAATCAAATTAAAGTCTTACGATCACAACTTGGTGGACAAAAGCGCAGAAAAGATTGTCAAGACTGTGAAATCGACAGGCGCTGTGGTGAGCGGACCCATACCCCTGCCGACCAAGAAACGCATTTTCACGGTCAACCGTTCGCCATTTGTGAACAAGAAAGCTAGGGAACAGTTTCAGCTCTGCTCATTTAAAAGGTTAATGGATATCTACAGTACCACGCCCAAAACGATCGATTCGTTAATGAAGCTGGAATTGCCTAGTGGAGTGGAGGTTGAAATTAAAGTTTAATTTTAAAGTCAGGAACGAATGGCTGGACTAATTGGAAAGAAAATAGGAATGACTTCCGTATTCAGTGCCGATGGAAAAAATATTCCATGCACTGTAATTGAGGCGGGCCCATGTGTGGTCACTCAGGTTAAGACTGAGGAGAAAGATGGATATTCTGCCTTGCAACTCGCATTTGATGACAGAGAAGAAAACCGAACCCCCAAACCATTGGTAGGTCATTTTAAAAAGGCAAAGACCGCTCCAAAGCGGACCGTGGCGGAGTTTAACGGATTCGACCAGGATTATAAGCTGGGCGAGACCATCAGCGTCGAGCTTTTTAATGAGGACACATGGGTGGATGTTGCCGGTTTGACCAAGGGCAAAGGTTTTCAGGGTGTAGTGAAGCGACATGGTTTCAGTGGGGTTGGAGGCCGTACACATGGACAGGCCGATCAAGAGCGCGCACCCGGTTCCGTTGGCGGTTCATCCGACCCATCCCGGGTTTTTAAAGGAATGCGGATGGCCGGCCGTACCGGAGGGAATAAAATCAAAGTGATCAATCTCGAGATCATCAAGATCATGCCCGAACAAAATCTGTTGTTATTGAAAGGATCCGTTCCAGGACATAAAGGTTCATATTTAATTATTGAGAAGTGATGGAGTTACCAGTATTAAATACATCAGGCGAAGACACCGGAAAGAAAGCCCAACTCAACGATCAGATCTTTGGCGTTGAGCCCAACGATCATGCCATTTATCTGGATGTTAAGCACTATTTGGCTGCCAACAGACAGGGTACCCACAAAAGCAAAGAGCGGGGCGAGATTACCGGTAGTACCCGTAAGATAAAACGCCAGAAGGGGACAGGAACGGCCAGAGCAGGAAGCATCAAAAATCCGATATTTCGTGGTGGGGGCCGTGTTTTCGGACCCAGGCCCAGGAATTACGACTTCAAACTCAACCGCAAGATCAAGAAGCTTGCACGCCGTTCTGCTTTAAGTTATAAAGCTCAAGATGAAGCCGTTAAAGTGGTCGAGGGTTTTGACATGGAACAGCCCAAAACCAAAAATTTTGCTCAGATCAGAGAAAGACTGGGTGTGGGCAACAAAAAACTGCTGGTGGTACTCGACAAGCCTTACCAGAACCTGTACCTTTCTTCAAGGAATATACCCGATGTCAAGGTGCTTCCGGTTAATGAACTGAACACCTATGAGATCATGAACGCCAAAGCGATCGTATTTTTTGAAAGTTCGCTCGAAACATTGGAAAAACATTTAAGCGCATAAGGATATGGCAGGAGTAAGTGACATACTAATCAAGCCCATCATCACCGAAAAGATGACCGAAGCGGGCGAAGACTTCAACCAGTATGGTTTCATCGTCAACAAAAGGGCGAATAAGGTACAGATCAGGAATGCCGTGGAGGAGATGTATGGAGTAACCGTTGAGTCGGTTAACACCATGCGTTACCGTGGCAAGGCAAGAAGCCGTTACACCCGTGCCGGTATTATAAAAGGCAGTGAGAATAGTTTTAAAAAAGCGGTTGTTACCCTCAGCGAAGGGGATAGCATCGATTTTTACAGCAACATATAGGAAAAATTAAGTTATGGCAGTAAGAAAACTCAAACCAGTAACACCAGGGCAGCGGCATAAGATCATCAGTGCTTTTGATACCCTTACTCAAGGTGCCCCGGAGAAGTCGCTTTTGCGACCCAAGAAGCGCACAGGTGGCCGTAACAGCCAGGGGCGTATGACTCTGAGATATCGTGGCGGAGGCCATAAGCAGCGTTATCGCCTGATTGATTTTGCGCGCAACAAAGAGGGGATGAAAGCCACTGTCAAAAGCATAGAGTATGATCCGAATCGTTCAGCCCGCATCGCGCTGGTGGTATATGAAGACGGGGAAAAGCGCTATATCCTGGCTCCCAATGGCCTGAAGATAGGACAAACTGTGATGTCAGGAAAAGAGGCCACACCCGAGGCCGGCAACAGCTTATATCTGTCCGATATACCCCTGGGTACCATCATTCACAACATCGAACTGAGACCCGGCAAGGGCGGTGTACTTGCAAGAAGTGCCGGAACTTATGCCCAGCTTACCTCCCGGGAAGGACGCTATGCCAATATCAAGCTGCCTTCGGGTGAAACCCGCATGGTACTTACCACCTGCAAGGCCACCATTGGAACGGTTTCCAATTCCGATCACATCATCGTCTCTTCCGGCAAAGCAGGAAGAAACCGCTGGAAAGGCCGCAGACCGAGGGTCAGAGGCGTTGCCATGAACCCCATTGACCACCCCATGGGTGGTGGAGAAGGAAGAGCCTCAGGGGGCATCCCTCGTTCCAGAAATGCCATGCCTGCGAAAGGGTACAAAACCCGTAAGCTGAAGAAGGATTCCAATCGCTACATTGTTGAGAGAAGAAAGAAACGGAAATAAACGAATAATCTGATTATTATATGAGTCGTTCACTGAAAAAAGGACCATTTGTAGAGTTTAAGCTCGAAAAGCGCATCATGGAGATGAATGAATCAGGCAAGAAGAAAGTGGTCAAGACCTGGTCAAGGAGATCCATGATAACGCCTGATTTCGTGGGACATACCGTTGCCGTTCACAATGGCAACAAGTTTATACCGGTTTATGTGACCGAGAACATGGTGGGGCACAAACTGGGTGAATTCGCCCCGACTCGACAATACAAAGGTCATCCGACGAAGAAGAAATAATTAATCCATAAAATCACACATAATGGGTGCACGAAAACGCGAAAGAGCCGAAAAAAGAAAGGAAGAAAAGAAAAATCAATATTTTGCCGTATTGAAGGGTTGCCCCACTTCTCCCAGGAAGATGCGTCTTTTGGCTGATCAGATCAGAGGCAAAGAGGTGAACCAGGCCCTGGATATCTTACGATTCAGTCCCAAGGCGGCATCCAATTACATGGAGAAGTTGGTATTATCGGCCATCAGCAACTGGCAAAATAAGAACGAAGGGGTGCGCATTGAGGACAGTCATTTGGTAGTCAGTGAAGTTCGTGTGGATAAAGCCAGAACCTTGAAGCGTATCCGCCCTGAAGCCATGGGCCGTGCGCATCTGATCCGGAAAAGGTCCAATCACGTAACCCTTCGGCT
>Ga0207797_1003228_pt1 | contig 10941 bp, 7 predicted proteins | sample PRCRCaboRojoPR_6_FD_187275 | JGI IMG/M metagenome (GOLD analysis project Ga0207797, IMG submission 187275) | Marine sediment microbial community from Cabo Rojo, Puerto Rico - PR CR 10% Liquid 1 (SPAdes) | ecosystem: Environmental > Aquatic > Marine > Coastal > Sediment | place: Cabo Rojo, Puerto... | reverse complement strand
GTCAGCCAGCTCGCCAGCCACCTGCCCCATTAGATGCCGCTTCTCGCGATCGCGCAGACCGGCGCTCCCAAAGATCGCGATGACCCGCCCGTCGCCCTCAACCATGCCGCGTGCCGCCTTCAGCGACTGTCGTAGGGCATTGGGTGTGTGCGCGAAATCGACAAGGGCGAGGAAGGCCTGACCCTCGCAGATCCTCTCCATCCGCCCCGGCACGCCACTGACAGCGGCGACTCCCTTCGCAACAGCGTCCAGCGGCAGACCAAGCCCAACGGCGACAGAGGCGGCAGCCAGGATATTCGACACATTGTACGTGCCGACCAGGCTCGTTTCGATTGGTACGCGCCCGGACGGCGTGCACAGCGTGAACCGACCATGACGTTCATCGAGGGAGATCGCCTCGGCCGTAACGTCAGCGTCTCGTTTCAGGGCATAGGTGATCTGCCGGTCAGCCCAGTGTGCGCTCAGGTAACGGAAGGAGTCATCGTCGCGATTCAGAACAGCGATCTTCGGCAGAGACGGCTTACGAAACGACGCCTTCAGGTCAGCAAAGAGGCTCGCTTTAGCCTGCTGGTAAGCCTGGAGTGAGCCGTGGAAGTCGAGATGCTCGTGGGTGACGTTGGTCACCACTGCCACGTCGAAGTCGCATCCAGCCACACGCCGCTGTGCCAGGCCGTGAGAGGTCACCTCTAAGACCGCGTGCGTCGCTTCTCTCTCGACCAAGCGCGCGAGCCAGCGTTGTATCTGCGGTGGGTCGGGGGTCGTGGTGTGCAGCCCTGTCTCCACCTCCTCCTGACCGTCATCGGCAGGATCCAGAACGCTTGAGTCACTGTGCGCAGACGGCGTGACCGCTTTCACCGTGTTCATCATTCCGGTCGTGTTGCCGGCAGCGCGCAAGATCGCCTCGATCAGGGTCACCGTCGTCGTCTTGCCATCGGTGCCTGTAACCCCGATCAACGTGAGGTCACGGGAGGGAAGGCCCTCCCAAAGGGCAGAGGCCCAGCCCCACGCCTCCCGCGCATCAGGGACCTGGACGTAGCTGAAGTGATCACCGGGCTTCCCATCCAGCGCTTCCGGAGGGCGCTCGCCGATCACGGCCACCGCGCCCGCGCGCGCGGCTGGGGCCACGAACCGGTGTCCATCCACGTGGACGCCAGGAATCGCTATGAAGAGATCGCCAGGGGTGATCTGCCGGGAGTCAGCGGAAATGCCACCGATCGTCACATCGCCGCCAGCCCGTTCCAGAACCTGCGGCAAGCCCGCTACGAGTTGATTCAGTCTCATCCGCTCGTGAGATGAACCGGTGAAGTGGGAGCCATTCGGCAGCGGGGCATCGGCGTTAGAGAAGGAGACAAGGGTCTAGCTGAGGAAGTCCCGCAGCTTCTGACCGCGACCAGGGTAGCGGAGCTTTCGGAGCGCCTTAGATTCGATCTGTCGTACCCGCTCTCGGGTCACGTCGAAGGCCTGACCGACCTCCTCCAAGGTGTGCGTCCTCCCATCCCGCAAGCCGAAGCGCATCTCCAGCACGGCCCGCTCGCGGTCACTGAGGACCTCCAACGAGGATCGCACACGCTCTTTCAGCAACTGGTCGTAGGCCGCATCCGCCGGGCCCTGGATGCTATCGTCCTCGATGAACTCGCCCAACACGCCATCGTCGTCGGTTCCCACAGGCATCTCCAGCGACATAGGCTCCATGGAGATGCGTAGAATGCGACGCACCTCCTCCGAGGCGGCGTTCAGCTTATGCTTCAGAGCTGGGGGCAGCGGAGCGTCATCCTCCAGACCGGATCGGATGGCACTCTTCTCGTCGGAGGTCAGCAGGTCGGATTCGAGCGCCAGCTCCTTCGACGTAGCCTCTCGCCCCAATTCCTGCACCAACCGCCGCTTGAGACGGATCAGCCGGTTGATCTTCTCCACCATGTGGACGGGGATCCGGATCGTACGGGCTTGATCGGCGATAGCCCGGCTGATGGCCTGCCGAATCCACCAGGTGGCGTACGTGGAGAACTTGAACCCCTTGGTGTGATCGAACTTGCGGATAGCCCGCATCAGCCCGATGTTCCCCTCCTGAATCAGGTCGAGGAACGAGATACCGCGGCCGGTGTAGTTCTTGGCCACGCTGACGACCAAGCGGAGATTCGCCTGAGCCATCAACTGCTGAGCCTCGATGCCCCGCGCCACGACCTCGTGCCAGCGAGCCTCGAGCTCCGTAGCTGAGACCGATCCAGAGAGCCTATCGCTGGGGGGGAGAGAGGCCTGATCGTCCCAGTATGTGGCAATCTCATCAAGAACCGGTGCTGGCAAGACGTAGAGCACGCGGAAGACGTCAAACACCCGCTCTGCCAAAGCCGTTCTTGTGGCGTCAGCCGAGCTCGTCCAGCCGTGTTGTTCCAAGAAAGAATGAATATACGAAGAGCAATCAGGAAGGAGGTAGTAGTGCAGGATGGCTGCCTCGTCCGCCAAGGCGGGTAGATCAGGGGGGACTACGTCGAGCTCGTCGCAACGCTGGATCACGTCATCCCAGGCGCCGCGGATCTGATCCAGCAGCACGCCGAGGACCTCTCGGGGGGAGACATCGGCCCCTCCCAGTCGGTCCTTCACCTCCTGGACGTAAGTGCCGGCCGCTCGCTGGACGGAGAGCCAGACCTCCTCGCGATGCTCCAGAAGGGAGACCTGACCTATTTCCAGCAGGTACATGCGCACCGGATCATCGGTCGACTTGATCAGGGTCTCCTCTATGTAGTCATCGGTCTGCTGCTCTATCTTCTCCAGTTCCTCGGATGTCGGCTCCTCCGTGACGTCAAGGGCTTCCTCGTCGTCCTCAGCCACGGCTATCTCCACCAGGATAGACGGCTCTCCATCCTCCGCCTCCTCCTCGATGGCGTCATAGGCAGCTCGTAATTGTGCGACGATCTCCTCTTCTTCGATCGGTCTGGACTGTGCCTCTTCAGTCATCATCACCTCATCCAATCAGGGTAACGACCCACCCTGTAGTCCCTGCGCTCGGGCAGGAGGTGAGTGGTCACCACTCAGGTACGACCGCGTTTCAAACATAGCTCCCTAACTCGCGCGACTGGGCCAGCGCTCGCTGTGTGCGCAGTAGCTTCTGCGTGTAGGTCAGGTGAGCTTGATCGTAGGCCTTGCCCCGCGCGTCGCCCTCCTGGTGGGCATCAAGCATCAAGAGTCTGAGGTCTTGAATGAAGGTATTGAGACGGCGCTGTCTCAGGCGCAACAGGGTGACCACGACATCTCGGACCAGCTGCTCATCGGCCAGCTCGACGTCATCACGGAGGGTCAGTTGTTCAACGCTGTCCCGGACGTCCAGGGGAACCATCTCCTTCAGTGACTCGACGGAGACCGATGGCTTGGTGAGAAGCAGCTCCCTCCAGGCCTCAAAGACCGCCCGCAGACTCGTCTGCTCGAAATCCTTTGCCCGCAAAGGATCGAGATCCTTCTCCTTCAGCACACCATCGACCTGGGCGAGGAGACCCGGCCGTCGAAGCAGCGTCGACACGCAGTGCCGCTCAAGGACGGCGTCGGGGCGGTCCTTCCTCATTCGCTCCTGGGAGGGACCGGGGCCGTCCAGCTCGGGCTCCGGGGGCACGGGGGCTCTCCGACGCCTTGGACGCCGCTGCATGGTCCTCTGTTCGAGCTTACCCATCCGTGTCAACACGGCCCGTTCGTCCAAGCGGAGCGAGCGGGCGATCTTCTGCACGTAGTCCTCCCGCTCCACGGGGTTCGCGACAGCCTCCAGGACGGGCAGTAGCTTGTCCACGACCTCGGCCTTCGCCTTGGTATCCTCCAGATCGAGCTCCTCTGTGAGAAGCTCCAGGTAGAAATCGACGACGGGAACCGCCTCGCTCAGCAGCCTGGCCCATCGATCAGGGTCATCGCGGATCACGTCATCGGGATCCTGACCACTGGGAAGCTGCAAGACCCGCATCTCCACGCCGAGACGTCCCTCGTAGCCCACCAAGCCCTGGGGATTGAAGACCGGCTCCCATTCCTTGTCCAATGTGTCCCGGGCCACCTCCACCCCGCGCAGCGTTGCCTGCACGCCGGCGGTATCCGGGTCGAGGGCGAGCACGATGCGTTTGGAGTAGCGCTGGAGCTGCTTGAGCTGGGCCTCGGTCAGCGCGGTACCCATCTGCGCGACGACGTTCTCGTAGCCGGCCTGGTGGGCCTGCATGACGTCCATATAGCCCTCAGCGATCACGACACGATCCTCGCGACGAATGGCCCGACGTGCCATATCCAGCCCGAAGAGGGTCTCGCTCTTGTCGAAAAGCCTGGTCTTGGGGGAGTTGAGATACTTGGGGACCCCTTCGGGATCCAGCGTTCTGGCCCCGAAGCCGATCACGCGACCGCGCCCGTCGCGGATGGGGATCATCAGCCGCTCCCGAAAGCGGTCATAGGTGCCGCCATCATCGCGCTCCACGACCAGCCCGGCCTTGATCAGATCCTCTACGTCGTGTCCCTGCCCGAGCAGGTAATCACGCGTCCTATCCCACCCGGGAAGGCTGTAGCCAATCTGGAAGGCTTCGACCGTCTCGCTCGTCAGCCCACGCCTCTCGACGTAGCCCCGGCCTACCTCGGCCTCCGGCGAATTGACCAGGAGGTGATGGTAGTAACGAGACGCGGCAGCCAGGAGCTCCCGCAAGCGATCGGCCTCCTCGGCCGCCTTCGCCTGCTGGGGCGTGCGGGGCTCAAGCTCGACGCCCGCCTGCGTCGCAAGCTCCTCCAACGCGGTGCGGAAGTCCCAGCCCTCCATCTTCATCACAAAGTTGAAGATGTCCCCTCCCTCGCCACAGGCCCCAAAGCAGTACCAGCGCTGGCTTTCGGGGAAGACCACGAACGATGGGGTCTTCTCGCTGTGGAAGGGACAGAGGGCCTTGTAATTGCGCCCCGATTTATCGAGCTGGAGGTAAGACGAGACCACCTCGACGACATCCAGGCGGTCTTTTACCTCGTCCACGACTCCCACGTGTTCCCCCTACTTCGGATGGTGGTTGCCCACGTGCAGCTTGCTCGTGAGAAGAACTGATGGATCTGTGTGCGATGAAGGCTGCAATGTGACCAGGCACACGCTAATTGTACCCAACCTCCCTATTCCGGCAAGTCGCAAACCTCGGCCAGCGTCGACGGCGGCTCGAGATAAGAGCTGATCCGATTCTATCCAAGAGTCCCCCGATCTCGAGCACGATCTGGCCCTGGAGGCACAGCAGATAGACCACATAATCGAGGCTTTCCTCTAAGACAACTGTGCTCGGCGTGAACCCGGCCCAGCCCTCCCTCTTTGGCAACACCGCCCCACAGCACCCTTTAGCACCTTTCCTCCCCGTCAAAATGACAAGAGTTGGTGGTCGTAGACATCGGAGAGACGACGCCAGCTGAATCTCCTCATTACTACACGAAGCGGCTCGCTCGCTGCCTGGATCGCCTCCGGGTGGGCGACGGCCCAGCGGAGGCGGTTGACCAGGTCACCCAAGCCGTCGTAGAGACAGTCTCCGTGGAACCTCTCGGGCAGGAGCTCCGGGTAGGAGAGCCGACCTGGCAGAAGGGGAAAGCACCCCGCGTAGATGGCCTCCACGACGGCCACTCCGAAGAACTCGTGAATGGCCGTGCTGACCACCACGTCGGCCCGCCTCAGGAGCCGCGTGTAGGCATCCGCCTCGGCGTAGCCGAAGTGGACCACCCGCTCCCCTAAGCGCTCCCGGGCCGCCTCGAACTCGGGCGCTGACTGCCGGTGGCTGCGACCGGCAATGGCTACACGAAAGACCATGCCGGCGTCCATCAGAGCATAGAGGGCACGGAAGAAGGTCTCCGGATTCTTGTCGTACTCCCAGCGCTGGTTCCAGAGAATGAGAGGCGGATCACCCGCTTCGGCCGACCGTGGCACGCCATCCAGACGTTCCAGATCGCACGCCACCGGCAGCACAGAGGCCTTGGCGCGGACGTCATCGACGCGGTGGAGATGGGAGTAGTCGGGGAAATGCTTGAGCATATTGGGTAGCGCCTGGAACCAGTCCTCGAGATGGAAGCGGGAGTTGAAGAAGACCCGGTCGGCGGCCAGCATAGAGAGCCAGTTGATCATGCCGTAGGTCAGATCGCGCTTCTCGCCCGGGGGCAACGGGTACGTCAGCTGGTTCTCGTGGCAATAGAGCGCGACGGGAACGTCGGCAAGGGTGTCCCGGGTGAGGGCCAGAAAGGCAGGCAGGTTGAGCATGTCGGAGGCGAGGATCGCGTCGGGACGGTGCTGCAGGGCGGGGGCCTTTTCGGCGAGGTTCACCGCCCCGCCCTGCATGCGCCACTTCCAGAACCGGGCCGCCAGGCCCAACAGGGTGACGTCGTGCCGGCTGTGGGCGACGTACCCCTCGGCCCAGGCGCGATGGCTGCCGCCGCAGTAAGGCTCCAGCAAGAGCACGTGCTTCGTCATGGCCCTGCAGATGAGGTCTGGAGAGGCTGCGATATTGATTCGATCCCGGAGGAGAGGTCACCCTCCATCAGCCGGGGAACGCCCTCGGAATCGACGCGGTACCAGAAGAGCTGCCGGTGCGACGACGCCCCCGGGTCGCTGGGGGTGAGCTGGCCGAGGAGGCCCTCCCGCTGGACGTTGGAGAGCGCGGCAGAGACGCGGGCCCGCGTCGGGGCGCCTTCGGCCGCCGCCTGTTCCAGCGCCTCCAGCAGGATCCACGCTCCCTCGTAGGCGGGCAGCGCGAGAGGTCCGGGGGCGGCGCCGTTGGAGACCTGGCGGTAGGCCGCGGCGAAGGCATCGCCGCCCGGCACAGCGGTGGGAAAGGGCCAGGGGGTGAGGAACTCGCTGCCGGCCGCCGCAGCGCCGGCCACGGCCGCAAAATCGGCCGCGGCCAGAGGAGGCCCGCCGAGCACGTGCCCCGCCCAGCCATCGTCGCGCAGCGCCGAGACGACCTCGCCGGCCCGCAACGGATCGAGATCGCAGAGAACGACCGCAGGATTCAAGGTCAGAACCTCGCGCCGCCAGCCCTCGGCATCCGGGGATAGAGAGGAGAGCTCCAGGCCCCGCCGATAGGCTGCCTGACGGAGAGCTTTGGACAAGACCTCCTCGTCGCTCAACAGAACGACGGGCTCATCCCCGGCCCGTCGAGCAGCGCGATCGACGAGGGGGAGCGCCAGCTGGGCGGCCGGCGGGCCGAGCGTGTAGAGAGCGTCTCCATCTGGCACCTGGGAATCGAGGCCGGTGGCCATCAGGAGCGGGATGCGGGCCTCGGCATAGACCCCCCGGGCAGCGGCGGTCGTCGCCGCTCGAAAGTGGCCCAGCGCCCCGACCACGGCGGGGTCGACGTCCAGCTTGCGCGCCTGTTGGGCCGCCATGGCGGGGTCAGCTCCATCGTCATAGGCGACGAGCTCGACGCCATAGCCAGCGACGGCGCCGTCCTGATTCGCCTCGCGCAAGGCCAGCCGGACCGCGTAGATCACGTCGTAACCGACGTAGCGGTAGCGGCCCTCGAAGGGCGCCACGAGGCCGATCTTGACCGTGGGCCGGACGCGGCCAGGGAAGGCGCAGGAGGAGGTGAAGAGAAGGAACCCGGCCGCCAGGCAGAGGTGGCAGACGACGCGGAGCGGGCCGTTCGAACGCCCCAGCCCTGCCCGGGGGTCGGGCTCGGGGGGGCTACGGCGCCTGCCCACCGCAGCGCTCGTAGTTAGCGTAGTGCTCTGTCTCGGTCTCTGCAAAAAGATGGCTACCGTCGTCCTTGGTGCAATCGGCGAGGAAGAAGTAGTAGTTCGTGTCGGCCGGCTGCGCCGCGGCCTTGATGGACGCCAGGCCGGGGCTGCAGATGGGGCCATAGGGCAGGCCCTGGTTCTGATAGGTATTGTAGGGCGAGGGGGTGTCCGTGTCCTTCAGCAGGAACTGCGGCCACCAGTTGGCCGGTGAGCCGAGGGCATACTGGACCGTGGGACAGGCGTCGAGGGTCCATCCCGCCTGAAGCCTGTTGTGGAAGACCCCGGCGATGACGGGCCGCTCCTCGGCGACGACGGCCTCTCTCTCCACGATGGAGGCCAGGGTCACCAACTGATAGAGGGTCAGGTCCCGTCGACTTGCGGCGAGCTGGATGCCCCGGGTGACGCGTTCGTCGAAGGTGTTCAGCATCCGCTCCAGGAGATCGTCGGCCGTGGCCACCTCTGGCAGGCGGTAAGTATCGGGATAGAGGAAGCCCTCCAGCGTGGCGTCGGCGGGCACGACCGAGATGAAGTCCGAGGCATAGGGGCGATCCCGCCAACCGCTGGTGGCGAGCTGGAGGAACGCCTCCTCGTCGATAGTCGTCTGCTGCGCCACGTCGGCCGCGACCTGCTCCAGTCGCAATCCCTCCCGAATCGTGACCACCTGCTCCGGCCGTCGAGCTTCCTGGAGAGCCCGTCCAATCTGCGGAATGGTCATGGTCTGACGGAGGGTGAACTCGCCGGCCTCGATGCCGGCGTCGAGGCCGTGATGCTGCATGTAGCGGCGGAAGAGCTCGGCGTCGGAGATGAGGTCCTGGCGCTCCAGACGATCGGCGATGCTGCCCGCGGTCTCGCCGGGCTGGACGACGAAGGTGACCGGGGTGTCGTCCCCGCCGGCCGGCGTCTCCAGCTGATCGGCACGCGCCTCTAGATAGGCGCTGATGACCACGTCATCGGGCGACGACAGCTCGCACAAGGTGATGGAGAAACCCGGCGCGCCGAGGGCCGCCGGCCCCACGTTCCAGATCAAGCCGCCGAACGCCCCAAAGATGGCGACGAAGGCGACGGAAAACGCGACAAATCGGCCTATTCTATCCAAATCGACTCTCCCGATGCTGACTATCCAGGTAACTCTGGAGGATCACGGCGGCAGCGATGGCGTCGATCTCCCCGCTGGACCGCGCGCGGCGGCGGGCCTTCTCCTTGCGGGTCTCGCGGAGGATCTCATCGGCCGTGGCCGTCGAGAAGCGCTCGTCCCAGGCGATCACGGGGACGTCCAAGGCCTCAGCGAGCGCCTCGGCGTAGGTGTCGACGCGCTGGGCCTGAGGCCCGACGTGGCCATCCAGGCTGAGCGGGCGGCCCACCACCACAGCTCCGACCTGGTGCTCCGCGACGAGGGCCGCGACCGCCGAGCAGACCTCCTTCCTGGCGCGGTGATGGATGGTCTCCAGCGGGCGCGCGATGGTCTCCGTGGGATCGCTGATGGCGACGCCTGTGTGACGCTCTCCGACGTCCAGGGCCAGGATGCGCATAGCTATCTACTGACGACGCGTGAGGCCAAGGAGGGGGAGAGAGCCGGATGCCGCGGTCCCCGCGAGAGGAGGGCTCCCGACCCCATCTCCGGCACCTGCGGCGTGACGTCAACGCTGACGCGAAGGGGGATCAACGGCACCCGATCGAGCGAGGCCAGCCAGTCGGGCCAGGTGGGCCAGGTATTGATCCGGGGAGGCTGGGCCAAGGGGAGGGACTGCTGGAGCTGCCGCCGGGCCTCGGGGACACGCTTACCGCGAATCCCGGTGAGCACGTCCGCCTCGCCGATGGCGGCGGCGGCGTAGCCGCGCCCCTCCACGTAGAAGGTGAACCAGCCCGGCCCATCGTGCCCCTCGACGACCTCGCCGACGTTGAAGCGGGACTCCACCAGACGGTAGTCGGGGGGGAGCCGGTCGACCAAGGCCTCCTTGGCGACGGCCCGAGCCTCGCCGGCGCTGACGGCCTGTCCGCTGACGAGGAGGCGCATGTTGAGGCCGACGGTCTCGGCCTGCTCACCGATGAAGTGGGAGTAAGCCTTCTTAGGGACAGCCTCGACACGGAGGGATTGGTAGGGGAGGAACTCGTCAGGCTCCAGCAGCCCGTGCAGCTCGCCGTAGGCCTTATCGAGGAGCTGGTCAGTGAGCTGCTCACGGACGCGGTCGTAATCCTCCTGGACGACGACGGCAACCTCCTTCCCCTCAGCGCCCGTGGTGGCCTGGGGGTTAATGACGCGGACGGCGGAACCGGCGACGCCCTCGACGCGGTTGATCTGGTAGGCGCCCACGTTGCCGGTCCGCTCGTCGAGGGCCTCGATGGGGGCGTTGGCCTGCCCGTCGGCGGGGACGACGACGTCAGCCGTGGTGCGGAAGCGGATAGGGTAGCTGGTGGACGAGGTGCGGACGACGGTGCCGGCGGGCACGACGTAGTCCTGGCTGAGACGGCTGGTGAAGAGCACCTCGCCCGTGGCCCTGCCGGAGGCGACCGTGGCGGTCTCCATGGTCTCCACCTCGGCGCGGCCCTCCACCTCGAGGCCGATCCGCCGGGAGGGTATGATACCCCCGACGCCGTCGGCGGGTTGGGCCACCGACTCGAGCTCGGGATCGACGGAGATGGGCACGCGGACGGTCACCATCTCCCCGGCGGGGACCACGGTGACGTCCGCCCTGGGGATGATGACGTAGGCGCTGAAGGCGAGAAGAGCGGTGACGAGGAAGAAGGCCAGGAATCGAACGCCGTCCTTGAGCCAGTCCAGCCAGGTGGGAGCGGCATGGCCCTGGCGAGGCCGAAGGTCGGGCTCCTCCTCCCACCAGTAGGTGGGCGGCGGCTCGACAGCCTGGCGACCGCGACCGTTCCAATGGTCCGCCGACGTGGCTGCCTCCAGGGTAGCGAAGGTGGGAAACCCACATCGGCGGGCCAGCTGACGCCGCTCGGGGTCGGGCGAGATGATGGCCAGCTTGAGATTCCGGCGCTGCGCCTCGCGGCGGAGGAGGTCAAAATCGAGCTGACGGGAGAGAAAATGGCCATCCCAGGGGAGGAGCAGCGCCACGCGCCCGTCATCGACCTGATCGAGATAGCGACGCAACGAGGTCAGGTCCTCACGGGGCTGCAGGTCGATGACGGCGGGACTCTGTTGCATAGCGTGAGTTTCTGGCATAGCGCGGGTGGCTTGGCTACCCCTCCAACTGCTCCCTGAGGATGCGCGGGGCCTGGGCCAAG
>Ga0207797_1003227_pt1 | contig 10942 bp, 14 predicted proteins | sample PRCRCaboRojoPR_6_FD_187275 | JGI IMG/M metagenome (GOLD analysis project Ga0207797, IMG submission 187275) | Marine sediment microbial community from Cabo Rojo, Puerto Rico - PR CR 10% Liquid 1 (SPAdes) | ecosystem: Environmental > Aquatic > Marine > Coastal > Sediment | place: Cabo Rojo, Puerto... | reverse complement strand
GACGGAGTACGACCCGACACTGGGCAACAAGTTCATTTTCGTCACGGGCGGCGTCATGTCCGGGCTGGGGAAGGGGATCACGGCCGCCAGCACCGGCCGACTGCTCGCGAACGCCGGCTTCGACGTCACCGCGGTGAAGATCGACCCGTACCTCAACGTCGACGCCGGGACGATGAACCCGTTCCAGCACGGGGAGGTGTACGTTCTCAACGACGGTGGCGAGGTTGATCTCGACCTGGGGAACTACGAGCGGTTCCTCGACGTGGACATGACCTCCGACCACAACGTCACCACGGGGAAGGTGTACCGGGAGGTCATCGAGAAGGAGCGCGCCGGCGACTACCTGGGCAAGACCGTCCAGATCATCCCCCACATCACCGACGACATCAAACGCCGCATCCGCGAGGCGGCGGCGGGCCACGACGTCTGTATCGTCGAGGTCGGGGGGACGGTGGGTGACATCGAGGGGATGCCGTACCTGGAGGCGCTCCGGCAGTTCGCCCACGAGGAGGACGACGACGACATCCTGTTCACCCACGTGACGCTGGTGCCGTACTCGAAGAACGGCGAGCAGAAGACGAAACCGACCCAACACTCCGTGAAGGAGCTGCGCTCGATCGGCCTACAGCCGGACATCCTGGTGGGGCGCTGCGAGGACCCCCTCGAGGAGAAGACCCGCGAGAAGATCGCGCTGTTCTGTGACGTGCCGACCGACGCCGTGTTCTCGAACCCGGACGTCGAGGACATCTACCACGTCCCGCTGATGGTCGAGGACGAGGGGCTCGACGAGTACGTGATGGAGCGGCTGGGGCTGGCCGACCGGGCGCTGCCCCGGGCCGAGCGGGACAACCGCTGGCGGGAGCTTGTCACCCGGGACACCGCCGGCGCCGTCGAGGTCGCCCTGGTCGGGAAGTACGCCCTCGAGGACGCGTACATCTCGGTGAACGAGGCGCTGAAACACGCCGGGCTGGCCTACGGCGTCGAGGTGGAGACGCTGTGGGTCGACGCCGAGGCGATGAACGGCGAGCACTGGGACCGCCTGGAGCGCGCCGACGGCGTGGTGGTGCCGGGGGGGTTCGGCTCGCGGGGCACCGAGGGGAAGATCGCCGCCATCGAGCACGCCCGCGAGAACGAGATCCCGTTCCTGGGGCTGTGTCTGGGGTTCCAGCTCGCGGTCGTCGAGGTGGCGCGCAACGTCGCCGGGCTGCCACGAGCCCACTCCGCGGAGCTGGACCCCGAGACCCCCGACCCCGTCATCGACCTGCTGCCCGAGCAGAAGCAGATCGAGGAGATGGGCGGGACGATGCGGCTGGGTGCCTACGAGACGGAGATCCAGGAGGACACCCTCGCCCACGAGCTGTACGGCGACGCCTGTACCGAACGTCACCGCCACCGCTACGAGGTCAACCCCGAGTACATCCCCCGGCTGGAGGAGGCCGGGGTCGTGTTCTCCGGACAGACCGAGGGCCGGATGGAGATACTGGAGCTGCCCGCCCACCCGTACTTCGTGGGGACGCAGTTCCACCCCGAGTTCCGCTCGCGGCCGGGGCGGGCCAGCCCGCCGTTCACGGGGCTGGTCGGCGGCGTGATCGAGCGCTCGTCGGTCGACCCCGGCCGGGCCCGCGGCGAGGAGGTGGTGCGCTGATGGTCGACGCCGCGTCGTTCGTCGAGGAGGCCGTCGCCGAGATGCGCGAGGAGGTCGGCGAGGAGAGCGCCGTCATCGCCCTCTCGGGCGGGGTGGACTCCTCGACGGCCGCCGCGCTGGCCTACGAGGCCATCGGCGACCGGCTCACGCCGGTGTACGTCGACACCGGGCTGATGCGGAAAGGCGAGACCGAGCAGGTCCGCGAGACGTTCGCGTACATGGACTCGCTGCGGGTGGTCGACGCCCGCGAGCGGTTCCTGGAGGCGCTCGCGGGGGTGACCGACCCCGAGGAGAAGCGCCACGCCATCGGCGAGCAGTTCATCCGCGAGTTCGAGACCGTCGCCCGCGAGGTGGACGCCCGGATGCTCGTCCAGGGGACGATCTACCCGGACCGCATCGAGAGCGAGGGCAACATCAAGTCCCACCACAACGTCGGCGGGCTGCCGGACGTGGTTGACTTCGACGGCATCGTCGAGCCGGTGCGGGACCTCTACAAGGACGAGGTGCGCGAGGTGGCTCGCGAGCTCGGGCTGGACGCGGTCGTCTCCGAGCGGATGCCGTTCCCCGGCCCCGGGCTGGCGGTGCGTGTCGTCGGCGAGGTGACCGAGGAGAAGCTACGGGTCGCCCGCGAGGCGACCGCCGTCGTCGAGGAGGAGCTGGAGGAGTACGACCCCTGGCAGGCGTTCGCGGCCGTGCTCGGGCGCGCAACCGGCGTCAAGGGTGACAACCGCGTCCACGGCCACGTCGTCGCCGTCCGCTCGGTGGAGTCCCGCGACGGGATGACCGCCCGTGCCCAGGAGATCGACTGGGAGACCCTCCAGCGGATCCAGTCCCGGATCACCGGCACGCTGCCGGAGGTGTCTCGGGTGGTCTACGACGTCACACACAAACCCCCCGCGACCATCGAGTACGAGTGATGACTGTCGAACGGGCGGTGATTCTGGGGGGTGACGAGCACGGACTCGGCGACGCGCTGGCAGCGGAGGGGGTGTCGCTGACGCGGCTGGCGGGGCCGACAACCCGCGATGGGCTGCGCGAGGCCGGCATCGAGGAGGCCGACCTGCTGGCGGTCACGGAGGCGACGCTGTCGACGGCGATTCCGGTCGCGCGGGAGCTGGTCGCTGACATCCGGGTCGTCGTGTACGCCGGCGATACCGTCCCGGAGTTCGTCCGCGGTCAGCCGGCGCTGATCGTCGACCCGGCGCTGATGAGCGCCGCGACGGTCGCCGACGAGCTGGTCGACTGAGCCGCGCTCGGGGCCGCTCCGGGCCGTCCGGTCGGACGACCCCGAGTCGGGCGGGAGTAGTGAGAGATTTGGGCCTCAGCACGGCAATGGTTCAAGCCGGTTAGGCTCTCGTTATCCGGTGATGCCCGACATGGACCGGCGGACTGCACTCAGGAGCATCGGTGCGGGAGTAGCCATCGTCGCGACCGGCGGCGTCGGCGTCGCCGCCGCGGACGACGACAGCGGGGACGGCGAGGCGAAGCTCCGTGCCGCCCACGCGGTACCGGACGCACCCGCGGTGGACGTCCTGGTTAACGGGAGTGTAGCCGTACCGGGTCTGGAGTTCGGCGAGGTGACCGGCTACCTCGAGCTCCCCGAGGGGGAGTACGACGTCGCCATCAACGTCGCCGGCACCACCACCACCGTGGACAGCTTCGAGGTGGAGCTGGACGGCGAGGACTACACCGCTGCCGCGACAGGGAACCTGGAGCCCGAAGGCGAGGACCCCGGGTTCGACCTGGACGTGTTCCAGGACAAGTTGGGCGTGCTCGACGACGGTCAGGGACGGGTCCGGGTGTACCACCTCTCGCCGGACGCCCCGGCCGTGGACGTTGCCGTCGCCGGGGACGACGACGAGCCGGGGCTGTCCCTCGCGCGGGACATCGAGTTCGGCGAGGCCGGGGAAGACGTGGAGGTCCCGGCCGGGGAGTACCCCGTGGCGGTCTCCCCGGCGGGGAGCTCCGACCCGGTGTTCGGCCCGGTCGACGTCGAAGTGAAGGCGGGCCAGGTGCTGAGCGTCTTCGCCGAGGGGGAGCTCGACCCGGAGGGTGACGAGGCGGCGTTCCAGCCCGTGCTGGCATACGAGGAGGCCGCACCGTTCGGCCGCGGGCCCGGGCGTGATGACGACGACGATGACGAGGAGGAGGAAGAGGACGACGAGCGCGGGCCGCCGGAGCACGCCGGTCGCGGCCGCGGCCGCGGACGCGGCGACGACTGACCCAGGTCCCCCGCTGACGCTGTCGGCGCTAGCCGGTGTCTTTAGGTAGGTCGACACTACCAGTCAACCGGGATGGAGGCGGTGCTCTGGCAGGTGCTCGCCGGGACGCGGGGTGGTCCCAACCGTGCGCGCCTGCTGCGGGCGCTCGACAGGCGGCCGCGCAACGCCAACCAGCTCGCGGACGACCTGGAGCTGAGCTACAAGACCGTGCGCCACCACCTGGACGTCCTCGAGGACAACAACGTGGTCCGGGGCGGGGACTCGGACTACGGCCGGGTGTACCTGCCGAGCGACCGGGTGCGGCGCAACTGGGACACCGTGGAGGAGATCATGAGCCAACTCGACGACGAACGACTGACCGAACCGGTAGACGGGGCCGGTGGGGAGCCCGACCCGGACGCCAGCACGGAGGGGTCGACGTGACGCTGATGCTGGACGTCGCCCGCGCAGCTGCGGGGGTGAACGTCCTGCTGTTGCTGGCGCTCGGCTACGTCTGGGCGAGCAACTACTGGGAGATCCGCTCCCAGCAGACGCTCGGGACGCTGCTGTTCGCGCTGCTGTTGCTGGCGGAGAACGTGATGGCGCTGTACTACTACTTCTCCGGCATCGCCATCCCGGCGCCGGCGATGGAGGCGATGGTGGTGCTGAACCTGCTGGAGACGGCCGCTATCGCCTTCCTGACGTACGTCACCTGGACGTAGCGGTCGGCTTTTGCCGCCGGGGACGCACAGGGCCGGTATGGGCGACGGTGACGCCGACGCCGACGGCGAGCGCGTCCGGGCGCACGTCCACGTCTCCGGGCGGGTCCAGGGCGTGTACTACCGCGCGAACACCCGCGAGCAGGCCCGCGAGCACGGCGTCGACGGCTGGGTGCGCAACCTCGCTGACGGCCGCGTCGAGGCCGTCTTCGAGGGGCCGCCCGGCGCCGTCGACGCGATGGTCGAGTGGTGCCACGAGGGCAGCCCCGCGGCCCGCGTCGAGAGCGTCGCGGTCGACCGGGAACCGGCCGAGGGAGTCGAGGGGTTCACGATCCGCCGGTGACCACGGGAAAGGTTGATAGCCTGCCGCGGCCGACCGCCCGGGCATGAGCGAGTCCCCGCCCGAACAGGAGTCCGACGGCGAGCGCGGCCCCGGCGAGGTGTACTGCCGCAACTGTGCGGCCGTCATCAGCGAGGCCGCCGAGATCTGCCCGGAGTGTGGCGTCCGCCAGCGCGCCCCCCCACAGACAACCACCGACCGGGCCGTCGAGAACCTCCTCGAGGGTCGCAACCCGTTCGTCGCGGCGCTGGCCTCGCTGCTGGTGCCGGGGCTGGGCCAGGTGTACAACCGCGAGATCGGCAAGGGGATACTGTTTTTCGGCGCGTTCCTGTTGTCGGCGCTGTCGCTGGTCGTGCTGATCGGGTTCATCCTGCTACCGGTGGTGTGGATCTACTCCATCTACGACGCGTTCGTCGTCGCCCAGCGCCGCGCCGAGTCCCACGAGGTCGACCTCGCGGAGAGGGAGGCGGAGACGGTCTGAGCCGGACCGTGGATTTACCGCTACCGGCCCCGAAAGACCGGGTATGATCACCGCCGACGAGATGGCCGTCGTCGACGAGAACGCGGCCGCGCTCGGGGTGCCCCGCAAGCAGTTGATGGAGTCAAGCGGCAACGCCGTCGCCCGCGTCGTCCGCGAGCACACCGACCCCGGGGACGCGGTCACCGTCGTCGCCGGCCGCGGCAACAACGGCGGCGACGGGATGGTGGCCGCTCGTTTTCTGGGCGACCGCGAGACGAGCGTCCGCCTGCTCGGGCGGGCGGAGACGCTGACCAGCGACATCACCCGCGAGAACTGGGACGCGCTGGGGCGGGCGGCGGCCGACGCACGCGAGGTGCGTGACTCCCGTGACCTGTCGCTGGGGAGCCCCGACCTGGTCGTGGACGCGATGCTCGGCACCGGCGTGGCCGGCGCCCCGCGGGAGCCCGAGCGAACCGCCGTCGAGGCGACCAACGGGAGCGGCGCCACGGTCGTCTCCGTGGACGTCCCCAGCGGCGTGGACGCCGACACCGGGGAGGCGGCCGGACCGGCGGTCGACGCCGACCACGTGGTCACGTTCCACGACACCAAGCCCGGGCTCGCCGACCTGGACTGCGAGGTGACCGTCGCGGAGATCGGCATCCCGGAGACGGCGGAGCTGTTCGTCGAGCGCGGCGACCTGCGGCGCCTGGAGCGGGCGCCCACCGCCCACAAGGGCGACCACGGCCGTGTGCTCGTGGTCGGCGGCGGCCCGTACACCGGCGCGCCGGCCCTGGCCGCCCGGGCTGCCCTCCGGGCCGGGGCGGACCTGGCGCACGTGCTCGCGCCGGAGGCCGTCGCCCGGGAGATACAGGGGTACAGCGCCGACCTCATCGTCCACTCGTTCCCCGGCGAGCGGCTCACCCGCGACCACGTCGACCGGGCCGCCGACCTCGCCGAGACGGCCGACGCGCTCGTTCTCGGGCCGGGGCTGGGCGACCACCGCGAGACGATGGCCGCCGTGGAGGACCTCCTGTTGTCGTCGACGGGGGTGTGCGTGCTCGACGCCGACGCGCTCGGGGTGGTGGCCGACGCCGGCCGCGCGGAGGACCTGGCGCTGCTCTGTACGCCCCACGCCGGCGAGTTCCGCCGGATGGGCGGCGACCCGCCCGCTGCCGGCGACTGGCGCGGCCGGATGACGGCGGTCGCCGACCTGGCGGCCGAGCTCGACTGCACGGTGCTGTTGAAAGGTCCCTACGACGTGGTCTCGGACGGGGAGCGCACCCGCGTCAACCGCTCGGGGACGCCGGCGATGACCGTCGGCGGCACCGGTGACGTGCTGGCGGGCGCGACCGGCGCGGTCGCCTGCCGGCTGGACCCGGTCGACGCGGCCGCCGTGGCAGCGCGTGTCAACGGCCTCGCGGGGGAGGCGGCGGCCGAGGGGCGGGCGACGATAACGGCGACGGACCTGCTGGAGCGGCTCCCGGGGGCGATGTCGCCGTGAGCGACGAGCTCACCCACACCGACGAGGGTGACGTCCAGATGGTCGACGTCGGCGACAAGCCCGACAGCCGCCGGCGCGCGGTCGCGCGGGGCACCATCCACCTCGCCCCCTCGACCGTCAAGGCGGTGCGCGCCGACGGTATCGACAAGGGTGACGTGCTGGCGACCGCCCGGGTCGGCGCGGTCCAGGCCGTGAAACACACCTGGGAGTCGATTCCGATGTGCCACAGCATCCCGATAACGAACGTCGACACGGAGTTCACCGTCGAGGACGACCGGATCCACCTGGTGGTGGCCGTCGAGACGACCGGGAAGACCGGCTGCGAGATGGAGGCCCTGGAGGGGGTGACGACGGGGTTGAACACGCTGTGGGACATGGTGAAAGCCGCCGAGAAGAACGACCAGGGTGGGTACCCCGACACCCGCATCGACGGCGTCGAGGTCCTCACCAAGGAGAAAGAACGCGTCGAGTAGCCACGCGGCCGCGTCTCAGGCGGACTCCGGCACCTGGAGTTCGCCGGCCCGCGCCCGGGACTGCTGGACGACGGCCGGCCGGGCCTCGAACTCCACGACGACCTGGTCGCCGTAGTCGACGTCCTCGACGCGGGCGTTGTCGTGGATCCAGGAGACGAGGCTCATCGCGTCGTCACACATCGGGAGCACCAGCCGCTCGCGCTCGTAGTCGGGGAGCTCCCGCTCGATGCGCCCTTTCAGCTCCTCGAGGTTGAGCCCCTCGAGGGCGCTCACCGCCACCGGGTTCGGCGCCAGCGCGGCCAGAGCGTCCGCCTTGCGCTGGATCTCCTCCTCGGGGACGCTGTCGACCTTGTTGAGGACGGTGACGATCGGCGCCTCGTTGCGCTCGTACAGGGTGTCGTGGCACGTCACCAGCTTCTCGCGGATCGCCTCGACGGGCTCGCTCACGTCCACCACCAGCAACACGAGGTCCGCCCGGTAGACGGCGTCGAGCGTGGACTTGAACGACTCCACCAGCCAGTGGGGGAGATCCGAGATGAACCCGACCGTGTCCGTCACCAACACCGGCCGCTCCGTGTCGGCCCGGCGGGTGGTCGTGCCGAGGGTGGTGAACAGCCGGTTCTCGGAGGCGGCGGTGGCGTCGAGATCCGGGTGGAGCCCCCGGTTCTCGTCGACCGCGTGGTCGCGGGCGAGCCGGCGCAACAGCGTGGACTTGCCGGCGTTGGTGTAGCCCGCCAGCGCCACCAGGTCGAAGCCGGACTCGCGGCGCCGCTCGCGGCGTTGTTGCTCGTCGGCCTCGATGGTCTCCAGCTCCTCGCGGATGCGGGAGATGCGGGCCTTGATGTCGCGCTCGCGGGACTCGTCGTACTCACCCAGCCCCATGAACCCCGGGCGCTCGTCGCGCTTGGCCAGCGAGGTCTTTGCCTCCACGCGGGGCAGCTCGTAGCGCAGCTCCGCCAGCTCCACCTGGAGCTGTGCCTTGCGGGTCTCGGCGCGCTGGCCGAAGATGTCGAGAATCAGCCGGAAGCGGTCCCGTACCTCGACCCCTCTGGGGAGGCGGTTGCCGAGGTTGTACGTCTGGTAGGGGCCCAGCCGGTTGTCGAACACGACGACCCCGGCGCCGGTGTCCGCGACCAGCGCCGCCAGTTCGGCCACCTTCCCCTCGCCGAGACAGAGCGCGGCGTCCTCGGTTCGGGTCTGGGTTATCTCGCCGGCCACGCTCAGCCCGGCGGCGCGGGCCAGGTCGCGTATCTCCGCGGTGTCGGCGGTGCCGCTGTCGACGCGCTTGGCGACGACGGCACGCTCCGGGTCCAGGTCCGGGTTCGGGTTCCCTGTCACTCGCGGAGGGGTACGTCGTCGCGGTACTTAATCACACGGTCGCCGCGGCGGCAGCCTTTTGCCGGACCGGCCGGAACGTGAGCTATGAGCAGCACAACCGCCGAGGCTGCCGACACCGTCATCGAGGTGACGGAGCCGGCCGCGGAGGAAGCCCTGTCGCTGCTGGACGGGGAGGGCCTCGACACCGGAATCGCCGGTCTCCGGCTGTTCGTCCAGCAGGGCGGCTGCGCGGGGCTGTCCTACGGGATGCGCTTCGACACGGAGCCGGAGGACGACGACAGCGTGTTCGAGCACCACGGCCTGCGGGTGTTCGTCGACCCGGCCAGCATGAACTACATCGAGGGGTCGGTGCTCGACTACGACGGCGGCCTCCAGGGGGCGGGGTTCCACGTCGAGAACCCCAACGTCGTCTCGGAGTGTGGCTGCGGGGAGTCGTTCCGTACCTAGTCCTGCAGTTCGAAGGCGACGGTCACCTCGGCCTGGTACTCGTGGTCCTCCACGCTGGCGACCTCGATGCCCATCTCGTCGACCTCGACCCAGTGGACGTTCTCGAGGGTCTCCTGTGCACGCTGGAGGGCGTTCTCGGCGGCGGCGTCGAAGCTCTCCGGGCTGCGCCCGATGAGGGTGACTTTCTTGTACACCATCGCGTGCCAACAGGGCACACGGCCGGAAATAGCTACGGGTCCGTCGAGCGGCCCCCGAGCCGGTCGCTGACAGCCTCGACGACGCTGGCCAGGTGGGCCGTGCCGAACGTCGCCACGAGGACGGCGCCGACGGTGTTGAACACCAGGTCCAGCATCGTGTCGCCGAGGCCGTACTGGACGAGCACGGCGCTCCCGCCGAGGGCGGTGCTGGCGCGCGCGAGCAGGAACTCTAGCACCTCCCACAGCACGCCGGCGGCGATGGTGAACACCAGGATGAACGCGAACATGAACGGGGCGGGCAGCCGGACGGCGTCGTAGTGGACGTCGAACACCCGTGCGGTGGTGTACCCCGCCGCGGCGACGATGCTGGCCGACAGCGCGTGGGTGAGGTGGTCGTACCACCAGACGGCCTCGTAGAGGCTCCACTCCCCGACGGCGAGGGTCCCGACCGCGTGGAGGGTGACGGCGGTGGTGAGCCACAGCGTCAGCCCGGCGTCCACCACCAGCCCGTAGTCCCGTTGCAGGACGGCGGGGAGCTGGACCACCGCCAGCGCGAGGGCGGCGTTGACGATCATACCGGTGTCCCGGAGGAGGACCCCGCCGACCAGCATCGCCACGAGGCCGACCTCCATGGCCCGGACGAACTGGCGCTGGCGGCGCACGCCGATGCCGAGGCGCCGGCGGAGCTTCACGGCCGCTCCACCCCCGGGAGCCGGTCGCGCGGCCGGGCGACCCGCCTGAAGTACAGCTCGAACACGCCGCCGGCGGCGACGCCGACGACGGTGGACAACAGGAACTCCACCATCAGCGCCTCCTCGACGGCCGCCAGCGCCGCCTCCGTCGCCGGCCGGGGCGGCAGGAGGAACGTCGTCCCCAGGAGGACGTCGACGGCGTAGCGTGCGACCGCCCAGACGCCGGCTGCCGCCAGCGTCGAGACGACGACGAACAGAAGCGCGAACGGGACGTTCATCTCGACGGCGGTGAACGCGTCGAGTTCGACCGCCACCACCAGCGCGACGGCGGCCACCGCGAAGTAGGCGGTCGCCTGGCTGGGCCCGGGGAGGTCGAACGCGCGCGCCAGCACCGGCAGCGCCGCCAGCGCCAGCAGTTCGAACGGGAGCATCGCTCGTAGCGACCGCCGGACGACGGCGGGCACGGCGCCGAGCAGGGCGACGACGGCAGCGAGGCCGGCCCACACCGGGTCGGCGACGGCGCTGGCGGCAGCCGCGGCGGCGACGCTCGCGAGGAGGGTCCACGACAGGGCGGCGTTCACCCGGGCGTCGCGCAGCGTCTCACCCACCGGGGTGGCGTCCATGGAGCTGCTCGGCCGGCCGCGTGCAAAACCCCACCGGCTGGCCCTCACCCGACGGTGACGTAGGCGACGGCGTAGGCGGCGGCAGCCACGGTGAGCGCGGCGAGGCCGGTGGCGGCCGCCCGGGCCGCCGGGCCGTGGTCGTCGCGGCCGACCCGCCGGAGGCTCCCGCTCGGGAGGCTGGTCACCGCGCCCGCGAGCCCCACCCCGAGCGCGCCGAACACGAAGGTGTACGACAGCGACAGCGTCGGCGCGGGGACGAACAGCACCGCGGCGGCGTAGCCGGCGCCGAGCGCGGCCGTCGGCTCG
>Ga0207797_1003226_pt1 | contig 10944 bp, 12 predicted proteins | sample PRCRCaboRojoPR_6_FD_187275 | JGI IMG/M metagenome (GOLD analysis project Ga0207797, IMG submission 187275) | Marine sediment microbial community from Cabo Rojo, Puerto Rico - PR CR 10% Liquid 1 (SPAdes) | ecosystem: Environmental > Aquatic > Marine > Coastal > Sediment | place: Cabo Rojo, Puerto... | reverse complement strand
CCGGGCTGATGCTGCTGTTCCTCTGGATCCCCCTGTTCGTGATGACGTTCCTCTCCTTCGCGGCCAACCCCGCGACGATCGTCCCGTTCGAGGGGTTCACGCTGGCCCACTACGTCGAGACGTTCGCGGACGACGCGCTGATCGCCTCGCTGTTCAACAGTCTCCAGGTCGCGACCATCTCCGCCTCCATCGCGACGGTGCTCGGCGTGCTCGCGAGCTTCGGGCTCGTCCGCTACGAGTTCCCGTTCAAGGAGACGTTCCGCACGTTCGGCATCCTGCCGCTCATCATCCCCGGGGTGATCCTCGGGCTCAGCATGCTCATCTTCTTCCGGTCGCTGGTCGGCATCGGGACGGGCTTTCTCACCGTAGTGCTCACCCACAGCGTCTACGGCTTCCCGTTCGTGATGCTCCCGGTGACCGCCCGGCTCTACTCCTTCGACCAGTCGCTCGAGGAGAGCGCCCGGGACCTCGGTGCGGACACCGTCGACGCGTTCGTCGACGTCACCCTGCCCATCATCGCGCCGGCCATCGGCGCCGGGTTCCTGTTCGCGTGGATCCGGTCGTTCGAGGACTTCATCCGCGCGTTCTTCGTCCGCGGGACGACCCGTATCGTCACCACCCAGATGTACGGGATGATCAAGTACGGGCTCGGCAACCGGATGAACGCCATCTCGACGGTGATCATCGTCATCATCGCGGTCACGCTCGCGGTGGCGATGAACTACGGGAACGTCAGCGAGTTCGTCGCCGACTCCGACGACGAGGACGGGTAGCAGGACGGCCCCGGGCCCGTCCTCCGGTCGTGGAGGGCGCAGGTACGGTGGAGGGACGGTCGCGGTAGGGGGCCACGCCGACCCCGCAACCTATCCCCCGGGGCGGTGAAGCGGCGGGCCATGTCCGAGCAGTCGGCGCCGGTCACCGGGAGCTGGGCGAGCCGTGTCACGAACGAGGGGACGGACCGGGATGTGGCGTCCGACCCCGGACGGACCCGCGCCCGAGGGGGGACCGTGCGAACGGGACGGGGAGCCACCGCGGTCGCGGGGGTCCGAGGGGTATGACCCGCCCGCTCGACGGCGTCCGCGTCCTCGATCTGGGACAGATCTACCAGGGCGGCTACTGCGGGCTGCTGCTCTCGTATCTCGGCGCGGACGTGATCAAGGTCGAACCGCCGTGGGGGGAGAACGTCCGGACCCGGAGCGAGGACGGCTACCCGCCGCAGTTCCAGTACCTCAACGCGAGCAAGCGGGGGATCACACTCGACCTGAAGTCGTCGGACGGGCGGGCGGCGCTGGAGCGACTCGTCGAGAAGGCCGACGTCCTGCTCGAGAACTTCGCCACGGGGAAGATGGCCGAGCTCGGCGTCGGCTACGAGCGGCTGCGGGAGGTGAACCCCGAACTCGTCTACGCCCACGGGTCGGGCTACGGCGACTCCGGGCCGTACGCCGAGTACCCCGCGATGGACCTCACCGTCCAGGCGATGAGCGGCGTCATGGAGACGACGGGGTTCCCCGAGGGCCCGCCGGTGAAGGCCGGCCCCGCTGTCTGTGACTTCGTGGGCGCGACCCACCTCGCCGTCGGCATCGTGGGGGCGCTGTTCCGGCGGGCGACGACCGGCGAGGGCGACTACGTCGAGGTCGGGATGTTCGACTGCATGTACCCGACGCTCGCCTCGCCCGTCTCGGCGTGGGTCGCGGAGCGCGACGCGCCGCCCCGGACCGGCAACCGGCACTCGGGACTCTCGATCGCCCCGTACAACGCCTACGAGGTCGAGGACGGCCACGTGGCGATCATCTGTATCGCCGAGCGCCACTGGGAGTCGCTCGCCGAGGTGATGGGCCGCGAGGACCTGATCGGCCGCGAGGGGTGGGGCTCGAAGGTCGAGCGGGCCCGCCGGATCGACGAGGTCGACGCGATCGTCGAGACGTGGCTCGACGGCCGGACGAAGACGGAGGTCGTCGAGACGCTCCTGGAGGCGAACGTCCCGTGTGCCCCCGTCAGGACGGTCGGGGAGATCGTCGACGACCCGCACCTGCGCGAGCGGGGGATGCTCCACGACCTGCCGAACCCGGGCGAGGGCCGCGAGTCGACCCCCGTCCCCGGGATGCCGATCGGGTTCGGCGGGAGCGAGCCGCCCGAGGTGACACGGGCCCCCTCCCTGGGAGAACACACCGAGGAGGTGCTGACAGAGGTGGCGGGGTACACCCCCGAGGAGGTCGACCGGCTGGAGGGGACCGGGTCCGGGTCGTCGCCGCCGCGGGAGTGATCGACCGGTCGGCACGCACCGCTCGGGCGCGTGCCCCGCCCCGTCCGACGGGGCTCGACCGGGCCCCCGAGGTCGGTGGCCGGGTCAGTCCTCCTCCGGTGACGCCCGGACGGTCAGGACGGGCGCCTCGGCGCCCCGGACGATCCGTTCGGTGACGCTCCCGAGGAGCCACCGGTTGAGCCCGCGCCGGCCGTGCGTGCCCATGACGATCAGGTCGGCGTCGACCTCGTCGGCGTACCCGAGGATCGCCCTGTGGACGACGCCGTCCTCGCGGGTCGCCCCGACGACGTCGACGCCCGCGTCCCCCGCCCGTTCCTCGACGGTCCCGATCGTCCGTTCGCCCTCCTCGCGCAGCGCCTCGAACACCGGCGTCAGGTCGACCGCGGCGCCGTCCATGTCCCCGTACGGGTAGCTGGTGTCGACGACGTAGAGGACGTGGAGCGCGGCGTCGTACGTTCCGGCGAGTTCGAGCGCGTGATCGAGCGCCCGGAGCGACGCGTCGCTCCCGTCCGTGGGGAACAGGATGGTGTCGTACATGCTCGGCTCTGCGACGCTCCGGGTGAAAAAGCTGACCCGGCTCCCCCCGGACCACCCGTCGCCGCCACGAGATCGATCGTCGTGGAGCCAGCCGATCCGGCGCCCGAGGGCCGGGCTCGTCGCCGGACCGCGGTCCGCCGTCCGGATCGGCACGACTCGCAGGAGCCGTTCCGGCGCGTCGACGACCACACCGGACGGTCGTCACCTCATCGTCGGGGACCGCGGGTTGCGGGCGTGAACCGCCGACGGGGAGGGACAACCCGACGAGACCGGACGTGACGAGGGGGTCGTCCACGCGGGGCTCTTGTCCCACGCCGAACCACCCCTCGGCGTGGTCTCCGCCCTCCCGCGTCCCGCGGCGTCGCTCTCGTCCTCGCCGCGGTACTCGTGACGCTCCTGCTCGCCGGGTCGGTGAACTCGCTGCTCGGCTTCTCCGATCACACCGGGCCGACCGAACTCGACGTGGTGGGCTTCGAACGCACCGGAAGCGGCTGTGTCGAGGACCCGGAGTGGCCCGTCGAGGGGTCCTCGTCGGGGGTGGGTTCCGGCTACGTCCGGACGGGCGGTATCGTCACCGCGGACACCGACGCCGACCTCTCGGTGTGGGTCGAACGCAGCTCGCCGGCGGGCGCGGATCCGAGCACGTTCCGGGTCCACGTCGAGTCACGCCACGAGGGATCGGTCGGGGCGGACTGCGGGAACGCGAGCGTGGTCGGCTACCGCCTCGAACTCGAGCCGGGCGGCGGGTCACCCCCGGGGCCTCTCCCGGACGACCACGGCACGCGGGTGCTCTACCTCGAGAACGGCGATCCGGCGGGCTGTTCCGCGGGGTACACCGGCGGGCTGGAGGGGAGCTGTGACCCGTTCTTCGAGGAGCCGCGGCGGACGTGGGCGAACGTGACCGCCCGACCCGGTGAGATGCACGACCGGTCGTCTCGCGCTACGGCGTCGGTACCCACACCGACGAGGGCAGCACGCCGGCCGTCGCGAGCACCGCGATCAGGAACGACGTGACGACGATGCTCGCCGCCGGCGGGTCGAGGTGTGTCTCCGCGTGGGCGTAGAGCAGACGCTGGAGCACCTCGCCGAACAGTGCGCCCACGATACCGAAGCCGGCGCCGACGAGCAGCGCCACCTCGAGCGGGACCGCGCCGGTCACGAGCGTCGGCGTCAGGTCCCCCGCCGGCACGTCGACCAGGGCGAGGACGGCCGTGCTCGCGGGTAACGAGACGTGGTGCGTGACGGGTATCTCGGCCACACCGGCGGTGAGGAAGACCAGCGCGACGACGCTGATCCCGAACGCCAGGAACGGGCTCGCGGTGAGGTACGCGACGTAGGCCCCGAGGACGCCGACGACCAGCCCCAGCATCAGCACGTCGCGCCAGCGGTACTGGTAGGGGAGCCAGGGCTGGACCGCCGGGCGACCGCCGTCCCCGAGCGCCGTCGACTCCCCGTCGGCGTCAGCCGTCGCCGCCGCCCGGCGCTCGTACGGACTCATGTCGTACCACCGACCGGGAGCCGTGCCGACGAGGCTGTACCCGAGGACGAACCGATGGGCGAGCGCCGAACCGACGACGCCGAGCGCGACGGGATCGACCGGCAGCGAGAGTGCCGAGGAGGCGGTCGCGATCCAGTAGCCGACGACGCCGAAGGCACCCCCGACGGCGAGTACGTCGGGCCTGCTCCCGAGCCCGCGGGTCACCTCCTTGGCCTGGTGGTACTCGAAGTCGGTGTCGAGGTAGCCGCGCTTGGCGGCGTAGGCGAGCGCGGCCGCCCCGCCCCCGAACGCGACGTGCGGGCCCAGAACGACCCCGAACCCGATCGACCCCGTGACGTCGACCGGGAGCGCGTCGACGCCGAGCGTCCGGCCGGCGAGGACGTAGAGTTCGCCGACGATCACCATCAGCCCGGCCAGCGAGAACGACGGCAGCGCGCCGACCGAGGCGCCGAACGCGCCGCCGGCGAACGCGGCGAGGAGCATCCCGACCGCCCAGAGTTCCGGGATCGCCACGCTCAGGCACCGCCGACGTCCGGCGCGGTCGGCTTCCGTCCGGTGATGCTCGCGGAGACGAGGAACTCGCTCAGGTCGCGCTCGTCGTCCCACTCCCGGATGAACCGCTCGCTGTCGTCCTTCGGTTCGATGGCCACGTCCACGAAACCCGCGTCGCGGAGCATCGCGTCCAGCCGCTCGATCCCCGACGCACCCGCCACACACGAGGCGACCGACTCCGGATCGGCCCGCACCTCAACCGGGACGTCGGCGGTCAGGACGACGTCCGAGATCGCCAGGCGACCGCCCGGGCGGAGCACGCGATGGGCCTCGCGGAACACACGGGGCTTGTCCGGCGAGAGGTTGACGACGCAGTTCGAGATGACGACGTCGACCGTCGCGTCCGCGACGGGGAGGTGTTCGATCTCCCCGAGGCGGAACTCCACGTGATCGGTTTCGTTCTCCCGGGCGTTCTCGCGTGCCTTCTCGACCATCTCGGGGGTCATGTCGACGCCGATCACGTGCCCGGTCTCGCCGACCTCGCCGGCCGCGAGGAAGCAGTCGAACCCCGCTCCCGATCCGAGGTCGAGGACGGTCTCGCCCGGCGAGAGCGAGGCGAGCGCCTGGGGGTTGCCACAGCCCAGCCCGAGGTTCGCCTCGCCCGCCGCGTCGAGGTCGTCCGACGAGTAGCCGATCAGTTCGGCGGTCCGGTCCGTGGGTTCGGACGGCGAACCGTCGTCGCCACAGCACGCCTCCTCCGAACAGCACGCCCCTCCGTCCGTCCCCTCGGTCTCCCCGGCCGACCGCGCGATCCGTGCGTACCGCTCGCGGACGACCCGGCGCTGTGTCGCCGCATCGAGGCCGGTCTCCGACCCGTCGGATCCGTCGGTGTCAGACATCCGGCGTCACCTCCCGTTCGATCCCGTCGAACAGGTCGACCACCCGCTCGGCGATCTCGTCGCGGATCCCGCGGACCTCCTCGAGCGGACGGTCCGCGGGGTCGTCGAGCCCCCAGTCGCGGGCGTCCCCCCGCCAGGTCGCCGGGCAGACGTCGTCGGCCGAACAGCCCATCGTCACGACCACGTCCACGGCGAGCAGTTCCTCGCGGGGGATCTCCCGTGGCCGCGCGCCGGAGAGGTCGATGTCGAGCTCGGCCATCGCCCGGACGACCACGTCGTGGACGCGCTCGGCGGGGTCGGTCCCGCCGCTCAGCACCTCGACCGCCAGCCCGCGCCGGTCGCGTTCGCGCTCGGCGAGGGCGGCCGCCATCTGGCTCCGACCCGCGTTCTCGACACAGACGAACGCGACGCGGGGTGGCGACCCCCCGGGACCGACGGTTTCGGAGCTCATACGGGCCGTTCCTCCGGTCGGCGCTCGATCTCGTCGAAGAGCGCACTCGCGCGCTCGGCGATCTCCTCGCGGATCTCCCGCACGCGGTCGAGGTCCTGCCCGTCCGGGTCGTCGAGCGCCCAGTCACGGACGTCGACGTTCGAGGCGTCGGCGTCGAGTTCCAGCGTCGAACAGCCCATCGTGGCGACGTAGTCACACGACTCGAGTTCCTCCGTCGAGATCCCCCGTGGCGTCCGGTCCGAGAGGTCGAACCCCGCCTCCCGCATGGCCTCGACGACGACGTCGTGGACGCCCTCGGCCGGACGGGTCCCGCCGGTGAGGACCTCGACCGCGTCCTCGAGATCCCGGCGCCCGCGCTCCCGCTCGGCGAACGCGGCCGCCATCTGCGAGCGCCCGGCGTTCTGCACGCAGACGAACGCCACGCGGACGGGATCGGTCACCGCCCGTCACCTCGGGTCCCGTCGAGCGCGTCGAGCAGTGCGTCGGCCCGCTCGGTCGTCGCGTAGTATCGCCAGGTGCCCTCCTTGCGCCGGCGCACGAGGCCGGCGTCGTGGAGGGCCGACAGCGCGTGGCTGATCGCGCTGTCGCTGACGTCGACGACCGGCGTGATCTCACAGACGCAGAGCTCCCGGTCCGCGGCCCGGATGAGCCGGGCGACCGTGTACCTGGTGTCGTTCCCGAGCGCCTTCAGCGCGTCCACGTCGCGGTCGACGGGCTGGGGGACCTCGGCCGCGAACGCCTCGAGCGCCTCGATGCGCGCCTCGACGTCCGCGTCACAGCAGTCGCCGAGCTCCCGGTCGACGAGCCGCTCCAGCCGCTCCGGTCGTTGAGCCATGCCTGAATAGTTTAGCAACTGTTCATATAATGGTTTCGGCGAGGACCGGCGCCGAAGGTGTCTATCCGGAGCCCCCGGCTCCGCCGTGCGGTCGGTCCGGTCGACACGGCGTCCCCACCCCGCCGTGGCGTCGGAGGACTGCGGGCCCCGCCGGGGCGGAGGGATCGTCGCCGGTCGGATCAGTCGCGGTCGTACTCGTTCAGGCCGACGAAGAGGGTGTCCTCGACGAGCGCGCTCGTGGCCCGCCTGATCCGCTCGGAGGCGGCCTGGTGGGAGACGCCCAGCTCCGCGGCGAGCTCCTCGAGGCTCGCGCCCCGGGGCACCTCGAAGTAGCCCATCCTGGCCGCCTCGGCGAGCACCTCGTACTGCTCGGTGGTGAGCCCGTAGCGGCCGGCGGGCTCCCCGTCGAGTTCGCGGATCGAGTGGACGTCGAAGCTGAGGCCGTGCGACTCGCAGAAGTCGTGGGTCTTCGAGAACAGCTCCCGCCGGGGGTAGAGCACCCGGAGCTTCCACCGGCCGTCGCGGCCGACGGCGTCGAGCACGGTCGCCTCGGAGTTGGTGAGCATCTGGACGAGGAGGTCGACCTGGTCGATCCACTCCATCCGGAAGAGCCACTCGTCGTCGAAGTCGCCGACGAGCCTGACGTTGTCGACCGTCGCGTCCGCTTCCAGCGTCTCCTCGACGCGCTCGCGCGACGGGCCGCGGACCCACAGCAGCGGCATCAGCGCGTCGTCACCGCTCGTGACGATGCGCTCGACCTCGAACAGCAGCTCCGGGAGCGACTCCAGACTGTGTGAGAGGGCTAGTTCGTCGGCCGGGACGGCCCCGGACACGATGGTCGGCATGGGTGGATCACGTCCGTCGAGGGGCTTATTTGCTTCTGTCCGCGGGGTCTCGCGCCGCGGACCGGCCGCCCGTCGACGGGCGGGCCGATCCGGCGGGTCGGATCGCGGGCGCCCACGGACCACGGCGGGGGGCGGTGGACGCGGTCGGGACCGGGTCGGCCTGTGAATGCAGGCAGCACGCCGACGGGCCTGCCGCGGGTAGCACGGACCGCGATGAGCGCACAACAGATCACCGACGACGACGTCGGCAAGACGGTCGTCGACGACGACGGCGACGAGGTCGGTATCGTCAGCGCGGTCGAGTACGGGACCGCGTACGTCGACCCCGACCCCGGTATCACGACGAAACTGAAGACGAAGCTCGGCTGGGAGGACCGCGAGGAGGCGGGCTACCCGCTGCAGGAGGCGGCCGTCGGGACGGTCACCGACGAGCAGATCCGGCTCCGGTCGGACCTGTAGGCGTCCGGCTCCGGTCGGACCTGTAGGCGGCGCGGACGAACCGGCTCGACCCTGCTTCTTCGGCGGCGATCCCCCGGGAGCGGTGTCGCCGCCCTCGCCGCACCCGGCCCGCGTCGAGGTCCGTGGCCCGTCGGGAGCGGTGCCCGCGTCCGGGCGGCGCACGGACACCCATCGGGAACCGGGAACGGTTAGTACCGGCCCCGTGGAGGGTCGGGCGTGTCGACGGGAGTGCGGACGGCCGTCGGTCGGCTCCGCGGCGACGGCCGCGGCTGGGCCCTCCTGGCCATCGCGGTCGGGTGGCTGTTCATCCTCGGCGGGCGCTTCCTCGTCCCCGCGGTCCTGCCGCAGGTGAAGGCGACGTTCGACCTCGGCAACGCCGACGCCGGGATCGCGATCACGGTGCTGTGGGCGACCTACGCGCTGATGCAGTCGCCGGCGGGCCTGCTCGTCGACCGCCTCGGCGAGCGCCGGCTGCTCGCCGGGAGCCTCCTCCTCTCGGCGGGCGGGGCGGCCGCCCTCGGGCTCGCGCCCGGGTTCGGCGTCTTCGTCCTCGCGAGTGCCGTCCTCGGGCTGGTCACCGGGCTCTACGGCCCGGCCCGCGGGACGGCCATCTCGCGGACGTTCCCGACGAACGACGGGGCGGCGCTCGGCGCCGCGCTCGCCGCGGGCAGCGTCGGATCGGCCGTCCTCCCCTTCCTCGCGGGCGCGCTCGTCGGCGGGCTCGGGTGGCGGGTCGTCGTCGGGGGGATGCTGGTCCCCTACCTCGCGGCCGGCGCGTTCGCCTGGTGGGCCGTCCCCGGGCGGGAGGGGGGCGCGAGCCCGGAGCCGACCCCGCCGGCCGAACTCCTCGGCGACGTCGGCCGGGCGATCCGGAACCGCGCCGTCCTGATCGCGGTCGGGGCGGTGACGCTCATGCTGTTCGCCTTCCAGGGGCTCAGCGCCTTCCTCCCCACGTACCTGGTGGAGGTGAAGGGGTTCGAGCAGTCGACCGCGGCGGGGCTGTTCGCGCTCCTGTTCGTCGGCGGCGCGGTCGCCCAGGCCGTCGCCGGCACCCTCGCCGACGCCCTCGGCGAGCGGGTCGTCCTCGCGGCCTCCGCGGCGGTCGGCGCGGTCACGGTGGCGGCCGTGCCGTTCGTCGACGGCGTGCTCCCGATGGCCGTCGTCGTCACCCTCGTCGGCTCGCGGCTCGCCATCGCGCCCGTCTCGAACGCCTACGTCATCGCCGTCCTCCCCGAGGAGGTGACCGGAACGGCCTGGGGCGTCGTCCGCACCGCGTTCTTCCTCCTCGGGGCCGGCGGCTCGACGGTCGTCGGCACCCTCGCCGAGGTCGGCCTGTTCGACGAGTCGTTCCTCCTGCTCGCCGGGCTGACGGGACTCGCCGCGGTCCTGTTCGCGTTCGTCCCCTCCCGGGAAGACGCCCGGGCACGTCGGACGGGCTAGTCCGGCCGCTCCATCTCGAAGCGGTCCTCGGTCCAGTCGTACCAGGACGACGCCAGCCGGCCGACCGCGTCCACCTCGGTCACGTCCACCCGGTCGTCGTCGGTCAGGAGCCGGTCGGCGAGGTGGAACCGGACCACCTCGCCGAGGACGAGTTCGTGGGCGCCGATCCGCTGGATCTCCCTGATCTCGCACTCCATGGCGGCCGCGACGCCCGCCACTCGCGGCGGAGAGACGACCGTCGAGGCGGCCCGTTCGAGGCCCGCGTGGTCGAACTCGCTCTCGCCGGGATCGAGCGTCGCCGAGGACTCGTTCATCGCCTCGGCGAACGCGCCGGTGACGAGGTTGACGACGAACTCCCCCGTGGCCCGGGCGTTCCGGGCCGTGTCCGTCCGCCCGTCCTCGGCGTAGGACCGCCGACCGGGCGAGAACAGCACCGTCGGCGGGTCGGTCGTCGCGACGTTGAAGAAGGAGTACGGCGCGAGGTTGTCGACCCCGTCCGTACTCGTCGTCGAGATCCAGCCGATCGGCCGGGGGACGACGATGCTCGTCAGCGTCCGGTAGGTCCAGCCGCGGTCCCGCTCGTCGGGGTCGAACGCCGGCATCAGTGGAACCGCTCGCCGGCCTTCGCCGTCTCGACAAGCAGGTCACAGGGCAGCGTCTCCATCGCCTTCTCGAACGGGTCGTGGCGTTCGGCCCACTCGACGCAGTAGCGGACCACCGTCTTCGCGCCCACGTCGTCGGCCTTCTCGAACGGACCGACCGGCCAGTTCCCGCCCAGTTTCATCCCCGTGTCGACGTCCTCGACGGTCGCGACGTCGTGCTGGACCATCTTCGCCGCCTCGTTGATCACCGGCGCCCACACGAGCATCGGGTCGAACTCCCGGCCCGCCGTCGCGGGGATGTACGGTTCGTCGCGGTCGGTGTAGTCGTAGTAGCCACGTCCGGCCTTCCGGCCGTAGTGGCCCTCCTCGTAGAGCTCGTGGAGGAGCGGACAGACGCGGGTGTCGTAGGCGAGCAGCCGGTCGTCCTCCAGGTGGTCCCCCTCGCCCTCGACCCGGAGCTGGATGCCGCCGGTGAAGTCGGCGAGTTCGAACGGCCCCATCGGGAACTCCTCGCGGTACTTCATCGCCGAATCCACCGTCTCCTTCTCGGCCTCGCCGTAGTAGGCGAGCCACGCGGCGGCCTCGCCGTACGGCCGGAAACACCGGTTGACGATGAACGAGGG
>Ga0207797_1003225_pt1 | contig 10946 bp, 13 predicted proteins | sample PRCRCaboRojoPR_6_FD_187275 | JGI IMG/M metagenome (GOLD analysis project Ga0207797, IMG submission 187275) | Marine sediment microbial community from Cabo Rojo, Puerto Rico - PR CR 10% Liquid 1 (SPAdes) | ecosystem: Environmental > Aquatic > Marine > Coastal > Sediment | place: Cabo Rojo, Puerto... | reverse complement strand
CTGCCACAACAGCCAGTTCAACGTCAGCATGCTCAACCTGCTGAAGATATACGAGGGCTACAACCACTGGCAGGAATACCTGTACAAGGGCGAAATACCGCCGGAAAGCTGGAGCTGGTGGCTGGCCCGTACCTTTGGCGGCGGCTCCATCGCCACCATCGGCAGCACCGGCCTGGGCTATGGGGCCATCGGCGACAACAACGAGGACGGCATTCCCGACGCGACGCAGTTCTACGGCGGCTTCATCGACAGCGAGTTCTTCAAGATATACAGCAACGGTACCAGCGACATCCTCGGCGAGGTGCACGGCACCGCGCTGCAGCACTACGTCAACAAGTTCCCGCCCATGGAAGACAAGATCGATGCGAAGACCGTCGAGGAATGGGTCCTGCTCGGCGACCCCAGCCTGAAGATAGGCGGCTACGAGTAAACCCCACGCCATCCTTTCCCCTTTTTCCCTTCTTTTTACATTTTTTGTTTCCTTCCGCCACACGGTGATGTCACCAGAAAAATGGTTCCCCGTCACGGGACAAGTGCAGCTATCACAGCGTCACAGCAGCCGCGTGAAAAGCGGGACGAGCAGGCAGGCGACCAGCACGGCGAGGAACACGAGAGCGGCGACGAGAAGCGCTATGCCAAGGAGCAGCATGTCCAGTACGACGGCGACGACGCTACATGCAGATAAGACAACGAACAGCAGGAGCAGCATGCGGAGCAGACGGGGAGGGCATCCTTCGGTCATTTTTGGGAGGTATTAAAAAAAATAAAAGAGGAAAAGAGACAGATGTGCCGTTATTCTTCGACGCCGCCCCAGCGGGAGATGTAGTAGATTCCGAGGACGCAGATCAGCGTTATGACGATGGCGACGACGATGGCCAGGCCGGCGCCGGCTGCATCCTCGAAGTTGTCGACGTTGAGCCCCGCCATGTTCATCAGGCCGATGATGACATCCCGCCATATCAGGGCTATGATGAAGCCGAAGGCTCCGCCGATGGCCACGGCTATCGTTTTTTTCATTTCTGCCTTGCTTGGTTGTAGCGGCATTGGGTTCCCTCCACCTGTACATCCCATCTCGATATTTAAATACATACTATTTTTTTGTTCCCGACACGGAGATTATCGGGCGCATGCCGCCAAAAAAGCTATCGGGTTAACACCTCGGCCCCGGTCGCCGTTATCAGCACGTCGTCCTCAACCCGGACGCCCCACCTGTCGGCCAGGTAGATGCCGGGCTCCACCGTGACCACCATGCCCTCCTCCAGCACCAGGTCGCTTTCCCTGCCCATCGACATCCCATCGTGGACCTCCAGGCCCAGCGAATGACCCAGGCCGTGCGGCAGCGACGGATAGCCCTTCCCGGTGAAAAAATCGTTGACCGCCATATGGACATCCCGGGCGCTCACCCCGGGCCCCATCATGTCAAGTGCCAGCTGCTGGCCCTGCCGCACCGTCTCATGCACGGCTTCCTGCTCCCTGCCACGGACGAAGGTGCGCGTGATATCCGAGCAGTAACGGTGATAGCGGGCGCCGAAGTCAACCAGAGCCGGCCATGCACGCGCCGCCTGGCCGGTGATGTAATGCGGAAGCGCCGAATGCTCCCCGAAGGCAACGATGGGCGAAAACGACGGTGTGGCTCCGCGCTGTGCCATGGCATACTGTATCTCGGCCAGCACCTGGCTTTCGGTCACCATGTCGTCCAGCCAGGCGGGCAGCTGCCGGGCGACGTCGGCCGCGATATCGCAGGCCTGCCGCATGGCCTGTATCTCCCGGGTGTCTTTCACCATCCTGGCCTGCCTGACGGCGGATGAGATGTCTACGAGGGCTGCATCACTGCAGACCTCCCGCAGCCAGGTGGCATCCCGGTAGGATACTGACGGTGCGTTGACCCCGATGGTGTCCGCGGCCACCAGGTCTTCGAACAGGGCACGTTTTTCCTCCCGGTCATGGTAGACATGCGCGCCGGGGTCGGCAGCCGTGGCCTCCAGCTCAGGGCAGATGACCTCCAGCCCGCCGTCCGGGTACAGGATGGCGGCCGACTGCTCGAACAGGCCGTTCCGGTAGCCGGTGACATAGAAAAACGTTGCGTCGGCGACGGCGCCGTTCATGATGACAATGACATCAGGCTCGTTATCTGCACGGGCAAAGATGCGCTTGACGCGGTGTTTCATCGTTCCTCCCGGAGTAGTACGGCGACGGCGTCGCTGACCGCCCCGAGCTGCGCGGGCAGCAGGTCCTCGGCCCGCCGATGCACGTATGGCACCCCGGGAAGCTGGTCCCGTGACACCAGGCCGGCGGCCAGCAATCCGTTACGTATCTTTTTACGCCGGTGGGAAAACAGGGCTCTGACCACGTCGGCGAACACCGCCTCGTCTATGACGGAAAACAATGGCTCCCGCGGGGTCATCCGGACAATAGCGGAGCGAACCCGCGGGCGGGGATAAAACGCTCCCGGCGAAACGGTTTCCAGCAGCTCCCAGTCGGCCGCATACTGTGCCATCACCGAGAGACGGGCGTAGTCATCGCTGCCCGGCACGGCAACGAGGCGCTCCGCGAACTCTTTCTGGTACATGAGCACGCCCAGCTCAAAATCCTGTTCCAGCAGCTTGAAGGTCACGGGCGACGAAATCTGATAGGGAAGATTGGCGACCACCTTGGTAAATTCAAGGGCGTCGAAGTCAACCGCCAGAGCGTCACGGCGGAGCAGCTCGACGTTGTCCATGTTTTCCAGCCCGATGGCCAGGGCTGCGTCGATCTCGATGGCGACAACATGACCGGCGGCAGCCGCCAGATGCCGGGTGAGGGCTCCCTTGCCCGCGCCGATTTCCAGCACCACGTCATCCCTGGTAAGCGACGCGTAGTCGACCTGCCGTTCCGCGACGCGGTCGTCGACCAAAAAATGCTGGCCGCGGCGCATGCTATTTTTTCAGCGGCGGCCGGGTGAAAAGACGGTATTTCTGGTCCGGGTTGCGGAGCTCCTCCTCCACGCGCTTGGCGACCAGCTTCTCCGGATGCGTCAGATGGTTGACCCGGTCAGAGATGTCCTCGAAGCTCTCAAAAGGCTGTTTCCGGCGCTCGTTGACGATCTCCCGCATGGTTTTTTTGCCCAGGCCGGGAAGCAGCTCCAGGGCGTGATACCGGGTGGAGATGGACGGGCATTCGTTGTAAAATTTAACGAACCGTTCCTCGTTGTCGTTGACGATGTCCATGATGATGTACAGCAGCTCGCCGTGGGCGGCCGCCGTGAGCTCCTCGTAGGTGACGCGGCCCTTGACCTTGGCGATTTTCTCCCGATTGTCCTTGTCCTTGCCCACGTAGACGCATTCACCGATGGTCAGCGGGACATCGCGCTTGGGCAGCAGCTCCAGCAGCGTGAACTGGCTGGCGCCGACGCCGTACGCGATGGACTCCCGGCGGTGACCGGGCTTTCCGGCAGCCAGATAGTCCAAGATGTAAACGTAATCTTCCATGTTTCCCCCTAGAGATATTCCCACACGATGTCGAGAATGCGCTGCCGCTCCTCCTTCGAGGGGACAAATGTTTCCTTCGTAAAAAGAGCCATGATCTCGTCTTCGGTCTCCGGCAGCGTATCAGCTATCTTGTAGGCCTGTTTTTTGTTGACGCGTTCAAGCTCCTTCAGGTCGCGGATGAGCTCGAGGGTCTTGGTGGCCGACAGCTTGACCACGTGTTCGCTGTGGTCCAGCGCTATGACCTGCCCCCGGGTGAGCTCCTCTCGCTCGGTGCTGATGCTGCTCAGCTTGTTTTTTACCTCTGCCAGAGATATGATTTTCATGTTATTCCTTTCGCAGATGTTCGGGCCGCGCGATAACGGTCTTGACGGCCTTGCCCTGCCGTACGTCAACGATGTAGGAGTTGCCCTGCCGGCCGGTCACGTAGCCTGTTTTGCCGTGGAAGCGGCGGTGGGGCATTCCCTTTTGTATGGATGGGTCTATCACGACCGATACCCGGTCTCCTTCTTCGAACTGCTGCAGGGCCCGGGTGATGGGGCTGAGGCCGCGTTCCCGGGGTTTCTTTCTGAAGACGTGTCGTGTCTTACTTCTTGTTCCTTTGGATCTTTTCGCCATTGGTATCACCTATGCCTATGACGTCGAGTTTTTTAACGTCTACGGCGGTGTCCGCCAGCTCGCTGAACGAGGGTCGGGTGCGCCCGTTGTCTCCGGTGAGCATCTCCTTGATGTAGGTGCCTGACTCCGCCGTTATGAGCAGCGTCGCCTCGTGGGCGTCCTGCTGCTCGACGGCCATGTCCAGTATTTTTCGCTTCCGCACCCTGTCGGCCCTTCTATGAGCTACGCGAGATGGCGTTCGTTGATTTATATATGTACCCCGTAATGCACTCACTGCTTCATTAATTTTTCCCCTCTCGGCCGTGGATATCACGGCCCGGTATGTCTTGCTCCATGACGCCTCCTTTATCGCCGCTATCTCGTCACGTGATGCCGGGCGGAGGCCGGACACCGCCGCGCGCCCGCCGGCAAAGGCGTTGACGTCCTGTTCCAGCTGCTCGAGGTCGAGATGCCGGCGCCGTGGCTCCTTGATTTCGAGGATGAAAGGGCGGCCGGCGCCCAGCATGCGGACGTCGATGTCCTCCCGGCCGGCGCCGTGGAATGATTCGTCGCTGCCCCCCGTGGCGTCCATGAATTCGTGGGCGATAAGCTCCTCGACGGAATCCTCGTACATTTTGCCGCGTCCGTTGCAGTAGTCGCAGCCGGCGCCGTGGCATTTTCGGCAGTACCACTTGGTCTGCGGGATGCCTCGCTCCAGCTTCCGGTAGCGGCCGCGGATGAACAGCGGGCGGACGTCGAGCTCGACGTGGTTGAACCGTGTATCAACGATGGCCGTGACGTCGGGTTTTTCGAAGGCCGCCTGTCTGCCTGTGTGCTCCTCCAAGAGCTTGCCGACCTCGCGGTTGACCTCCCGTTTCATCGGCTCCCCGTGCCCGGTTGTCTGCTCCAGCCGGGCCTCACGGCGCTCTCTGTCGTCGTCGATGCGGCTGCCCACCAGGAAAGTGTCATATTCGTAAGGTGCAAGCTGCTCCACGACGAGCTCGGCGAACAGCGGGATGTCATCCATCAGGCCGTCGCAGAGCCAGCATTCCTCCGAAGACACCGGGGACAGGTCAAGCGCCCTGCGAAGGCGCTGGCCGCGCTCCCTGTTGGTGTGGCCGTGCTCAACCTGTGCGAACTGCCGCCCCAGGCAGTGGTCGCAGAGCGGCCGGGCTGCAAGGCTGCGTGCTGCTTCGAGAACGGTGTCGCTGTCCAGGGTGAGCTGGCTCATGCTGGAGGGCAAATGCCCCGGTATTTAAAAAGGTTGGCTACTCGAAGGTTGTGCCGCAGTAGGGGCAGACCTTTGCGTCGAAGGGGATGGCTCGGCCGCATGACGGGCAGTGACGTTCGCCGGGCTGCTGGCGCTTCTTTTTGGCGCCGACGTCGGGGCGGACGATGAACCAGATGATGAGGCCGATGATGCCGCCGACGAGGCCGATGATGAGCCAGAGGGCGCCGTTTTCGCCGCGTCGCTCTGCGTCGCGGTACATCCAGACGCCGATGGCGATGGCGATGATGACCGCTACGACGGGAATGAAGCACATGAACACGCCGAGGCCGGCGAAGCCAAACCATTCCCAGTCCCATTCGTCGCCGGTGTCATCCTGCGCCGCTGCCTGCATGGAGAGCAGGCCCATGCATATGGTCAGCAGTATGATGCCGGTGAACAGTTTGTGCCGCATGAGGCTGTAACATATCCGTTTTAGATATATTTTTCCATTTATCCCGCTGCGGGGACAACTTTTTAAGCGAAGCGCGGCTTCCCCGTCCATGCAGGCAATCGTGCTCGCCGGCGGGTTTGGCACCCGGCTGGCGCCGCTGACGTATACCCGGGCGAAGCCCATGCTGCCCATCCTGGGGAAGCCGATGATACATCATCTGATGGACCAGCTCCCCGACGGCACTGAAGTCATCCTGGCAACGAACTATCGGACGGAGCAGATACAGGCGTATTTTGACGATATCGGCCGGGACATTGTCATCAACGAGGAGCCGGAGCCGCTGGGAACCGGCGGGGCCACCCGGTATGCAGAGGAGTACATCGACGACGGCTTCCTGGTGCTGAACAGCGACATTATTTCGTCGCTTGACTTCAGGCGCTTCATCGACTTTCACCGGGAGAAGGAGGCGGCGGCTACGATTTCCCTGTGGCCGGTCGACGACGTCACGGCCTTTGGAGTCGCCGACGTCCAGCCCGACGGCCGCATCACCAGTTTCGTGGAGAAACCCCGGCCGGAGGAGGCGCCCTCCAATCTCATCAACGCCGGCGCGTACTGCCTTGAGCCCGAGGTGCTGGACTACATCCCTCCGGGAGAGATGGTGTCCATGGAGAACGACATCTTCCCCGAGCTCATCGCCGACGGCAGACCCTTTTACGGCTACCGGTTCGACGGCTTCTGGATAGACGTCGGGCGGCCGAGCAGCTACATCGAGGTGAACGTCACGCTGCTCGAGCGGAAAAACATGCCATACTACATGGGGCCCGGCTCATCTGTCGACGGCTCGCTGAAAAAAAGCTGCGTGGGCAGCAACGTGGACATCGCGTCAGGGGCGGAGCTGGAGCGATGCGTGGTCTACGACGACGTCGTCATCGGCCGCAACGCGTCGCTGCACACCTGCGTCATCGGCGAGGGCTGCCGTATCGGCGAGGGAGCCACGGTGCGCAACGCAGTGGTGGGCGACGGCGAGGATGTCGGAGCAGACACCCGCGTTGTCGACACCGCCGTGTGGACCCGGCCGAAGCCCCCGGGATACCCGGATAAACAGATTGGCAACCCCCTGAAAGACAACTAAATTTTTATAACCAGGGGCGATACGAGACCATGCCCCGCTTATTCGGAACCAACGGCGTACGCGGCGTCACCAACGACGGCATGACCGTGGATCTGGCGCTCAACCTCGGCCGGGCCATCGGCACCCATTTTGACGGCGACGTGGCCATCGGCACGGACACCCGGACGTCCAACGAGATGCTGAAGCAGGCCGTGGTCGCCGGCGTGACGTCCACCGGCTGCGACGTCTACGATGCCGGCCTGGTGCCCTCGCCGGTATTGCAGTACTACGTCCGGCAGCATGACCTGGCGGCGGGCGTCATCATCACCGCGTCGCACAATCCGCCGGAGTTCAACGGCATCAAGGTCGTCGCAGGCGACGGCACCGAGCTCGATGCAGCAACGGAGGAACAGATAGAGGACATCTATTTCAGCGAGGGATGGCGGAGCAGCGCCTGGCACGACGTCGGCGTGGTGCAGTCGGTTGCGGCCATCGGCGGCTACCTGGAGGGCGTCGCCGCGATGGTGGACGTGGCGGCTATCGCAGAGCGGCAGTTCACCGTGGTCGCCGACTGCGGCAACGGCGCCGGCTGCGTGGCCTATCCCTACATGCTCCGGCAGCTCGGCTGCCGGGTGGTGACGCTCAACGCGCAGCCCGACGGCACCTTTCCCGGGCGCAACGCCGAACCCGTGGAGGAAAACCTCGGAGAGCTCGTCAGCCTCATGAAGAACAGCAACGCGGATCTCGGCGTTGCCTACGACGGCGATGCGGACCGGGCCATCTTCGTCGACGAAGCCGGCTGCTACATCTCGGGCGACAAGACGCTGGCCGTCACCGCGGCGCATGCCGTCGAGCAGGCCGGGGGCACGGTGGTCACGCCGGTGTCCACATCGAGCTGCGTGGCCGACCTGGTCGAAGCGAAGGGCGGCACCGTTATGTATACCAGAGTGGGCTCACCTATCGTAGCCCGCCGGATGATAGAAACAGACGCGACCTTCGGCGGCGAAGAAAACGGCGGCCTCATCTTCCCCGGCCACCAGTACTGCCGGGACGGCGGGATGGCCACTGCGGCGCTCCTCGAAATCATGGCGCTGCGCGACATGCCACTGTCGTCATTGGCAGCCGAGGTGCCCGACTACGCGCTGGTGAAAACCAAGGTGGACTGCGCCAGCAAACGCAAACGGGAGATCATGCAGGCCTTTATCGACGGCGAGGAGCATGAGGTGGACACCACGGATGGCGCCAAGATAGTGTTCGACGACGGCTGGGTCCTGGTCCGCCCGTCGGGCACCGAGCCGATCATCCGGGTCTACGTGGAAGCCAGAGAACAGGAACGGGCGGAGGAGCTGGCCGGCCGGTACAAGGACCGGGTCGCCGGGCTGGTGGGGTAGCGCAAAGAGTTATATTTGCCTGTGGGCATACCGTTTTTCATGCCAGAGCTGTCATCGCTACTGCAGGCTATGAAGGAGAAGCCGTCGCCCATCCGGCAGATCATGAAGATGGCAAGCCGGAAGAACATCATCAACATGGGATTGAACCCCGACGAGGTGATCTCGTACGGCGGCGGATGGGTCGGCCATCATGCCCCCGAAGGGTTCCGCGATGCCTATCAAGACATCTGCGCCGACCGGGAGCGCTTCCACGGCTCGGGCAAGTACAGCCCGACGCTGGGCTTTGACGAATGCCGGGCGGCCATCGCCGCCATGGAAAAGATGCTGTTTGACGTCGATCTCGATGAGGAAAACGTCATCGTCGGGCAGTCGTCGACGCAGCTGACCCATGACCTGCTGGTGACCGTCGCCAATCCAGGTGACGACGTCGTGCTGCTTGACCCCACCTATGCGAACTACATGGGCCAGATTGAGATGACGCTGCCGGGCAGCCGGTTGCTGCGCGTGCCGGTGCTCGACCCGGAATCCTGGGAGTACATTCCTTCGCCGGACGAGGTTGTCGAGCGCTGCACGGAGCTGTGCTCGAGGGAGTCGCCGCGCGTGATGATTATTCCGGCCCCTGATAATCCCTCGTCGCAGGTTATCCCGCAGGAGGTCGTCGCGGCGTGCATGGACCTCTGCGAGGAGCACGACATGTATCTGGTGCTCGACCAGGCGTACAAGACCCAGTGTTTCGCCTCGCCCCCTGCATATTTTTCGTGGAGCCCACGGGATCATCCGCATCTGGTGGCCGTCAACTCGAACTCGAAGTGGTGCCGGGGGCTCGGCCGCCGGCTGGGCTGGATTGAGGCGCATCGGGACGTGGTCGACGGGTTGGAGCGGACGCAGCAGTGCTCCATCCTGTGCCCGGATTCGCTGCATCAGCAGGCGATGACCGGCTACATCAACGAGGGGCTGGAGGACGGCTCGCTTCAGCGTTATATCGAGGAGAGCCGGGATGCCTACCGCCGGGCGGCGGAGATAACCGTGCGGGAGATACGGGAGCATCTGGGCATGCCCTGTCTGACGCCGCAGGGCGGCCTGTACACGCTGATGAAGGTCGGCGAGGACGGCGACGCCTTTGTCCGGCGCGTGCTGAAGAACACCGGGGTATTGTTCATTCCCGGGAAGGGATTCGGCGACACATTGAAGCACGGCGTGCGCATCAGCTACGGCCCGCATGTGGAGCAGCCCGAGGTCATCCGGCAGGGCTTTGAGCGCGTGGCCGACTACCTGGGCACGTAGCATATGATAGTCTTTTAAACCACCGTGCTTTTGCAGGGTATGCAGCGGTGGCTTTGCGCGGCGTGCGTCGCCGTGTTGCTCGTCCCGGTGCTCCCGGTGCAGGGCATGGGGGTGCAGCCGGGCGCGGGGACGGATACCGTGGAGATACGGGTTGCCGTCTATACCTCGGTTATCGAGGACTATGCCGCCGAGGTGGAGCGAGCCCTTGATTATGCCTGGGTGGACGGCGGCACCCGGTACGTGATAACGTCCAGCGTCATCGGCCGGGGGCAGGTGCTCGGCCGGGATACGCCGGCGCTGCACACCGGGAGCTTTGACGTGCTGGTTATCCCGGGGAGCGGCCGTCCCTACGTGGATGCGGCTGACCCGCGGTGGCGGGATGCCGTCCGCGGCTTTGTGGCCGACGGGGGCGGCTACGTGGGCATCTGCGGCGGCGCGAATCTCGCGTCGATGGGGTTCAGGGAGCGGTGGAACGTCAACGCGCTGTTGAACGTGTCGACGCTGGGCATCGCCAACGTCTATGTCAACGACCAGCAGCTGGAGGAGTGGCAGTATCTGTGGAAGGCGAACTGGGAGATGGGGATGCCACCCGTCGATGTGCGCGTCGTGGCGTCGGATAATCCTATCTTTGCCGGGTGGTACGGCGAGCGGCGGAGCATGCGCTACGGGGGCGGCCCGGGGATGATTCCGGCCGGTGTTCAGTGCAGCGAGTGTGGGCCGGTGGTCCCGCTGGCCGTATATGCCGAGGAGCCGATGGAGGTGGCGCCGCTGCATTTCTGGCGATGGCGCGGGGGATGGGAGATGGCGGCAAATGTGACGACTGATGTGGAGGGGGAGTATGCGGCCGCGGCGTCCACCTATGGCGAGGGGCGGGGGGCGCTGTTCGGCCCGCATCCGGAGAAGCCGACGTGGTTTGGCGGGCACGTGGAGGAGTTTCCGGTGCGCCCCCGGCTGGGGCCGTTTACCTGGTTTATCTACAACTGGAGCGACGGCGTGCTGTCGTCGCCGTCGTATAACTGGTGGATGCTCCGCCGGGCCGTGGCGTGGGGTGCCGATGGCGTGATGCCGCCCGTGTCCGCTGCATCGCGGGGGTGGCTGTCCGTGCATGGGCGGGTGGTGCTGCCGCTGCCGTCGGGCGTGGCCGTCGGATGTGCGCGGCAGGGCCGGGAGCGGTAAAAAAAAGGAGAATCATGATATTACCTTTTTAGTATGTTTTATAATAACATTGGGCAAAAAGTTTATATATTTATTTCTATATATTCCCGCGTGATATAATGCCAGCAGGAGATAAAACCGGCCCCGAAGGACGGGGCCCAAGAACCGGACGAGGGCTCGGCTACTGCGCCGGCTACGACACCCCGGGCTTCACCAAGGGCGCACCGCGCGGCGGCGGAGGCTACGGACGAGGGCGAGGATACGGCCGCGGATTTGGCCGAGG
>Ga0207797_1003224_pt1 | contig 10950 bp, 10 predicted proteins | sample PRCRCaboRojoPR_6_FD_187275 | JGI IMG/M metagenome (GOLD analysis project Ga0207797, IMG submission 187275) | Marine sediment microbial community from Cabo Rojo, Puerto Rico - PR CR 10% Liquid 1 (SPAdes) | ecosystem: Environmental > Aquatic > Marine > Coastal > Sediment | place: Cabo Rojo, Puerto... | reverse complement strand
CCCGCCGGCCTCTTTCAGTCCCACCCGAGTACGGATTCTACGCCAGCAATAGACCCCCAAACACCACCAACGGATCGGCACCCACCGGTCAGTCGTCGTCCGCCTCGGCGCCCGCTTCGGCCTCGTACGACCCGGCCGCGACGAGTTCCTCCAGCCGTGCCTCGTCGTATCCCAGGTCGTCGAACACCTCGCGGGTGTGTTCGCCGAGTCTCGGCGGCGGGCTCCGGAAGCCGCTCTCGGCACCCCGGAAGTTCAGCGGGTGCTCGATGACCGGAACCGTCGTCCCGTCGCGGTCGAACTCCCCCATGACGCCGCGGGCCTCGGTCTGCTCGTTGTCGAGCGCCTCGGCGACGCCCTGGACCGGTGCGGCGGGGACGCCGGCCTCGACGAGCGCGTCCATCCACTCGTCGGTCGAGCGGTCGGCGAGCGTCGACTCGATCTCGGCCTCGAGGGCGTCCATGTTCTCGACGCGGTCGGCGTTCTCCTCGAAGCGGTCGTCCTCGGGGAGGTCCTCGCGGCCGATGGCCGAACAGAACCCCTGCCAGAGCTTCGGGTTCAGCGCCGCGACGTTGATGTAGCCGCTCCCGGTCTCGAACGTCTGGTAGGGGGCGAGCACGGGGTCCCGTGTCCCCATCCGCTTCGTCTCCTCTCCGGCGAAGGTCTTTCCGGCCTGCTTGGTCAGCCACGGGAGCGCGGCGTCGAGCATCCCGAGGTCGATGTACTCCCCCTCCCCGGTGTGCTCGCGGCGGCGAAGGGCGCACATGATGCCGAACGCGGCCCACATCGCCGTGATGAGGTCCGTCTGTGGCAGCCCCACCTTGACGGGGTCGCCGCCCTCCTCGCCGGTGACGTCCATGATCCCCGAGAGCCCCTGGACCAGCAGGTCGTAGCCGGGGCGCTCGCGCCACGGGCCCGTCTGGCCGAACGCCGAGATGGCACAGTAGACCACGTCCTCGTTGTGCTCGGTGAGGGTGTCGTAGTCGAGGCCGAGCCGCTCGGCCGTCCCCGGCCGGAAGTTCTGGACGAAGACGTCGGCCTCGTCGACGAGGTCGTACAGCGCCTCGAGGCCGGCGTCGCTCTTCAGGTCGAGTTCCACCGAGCGCTTGTCGTAGTTGATCGTCCAGTAGTACGGCGAGTCGCCGTCGATAAAGGGCGGCCCGGAGTGGCGGATGTCGTCGCCGGCGCCCGGGCGCTCGACCTTGATCACGTCGGCGCCCTGGTTCGCGAGCATCAGCGAGCAGAACCCGCCCGTGACGAACGTCGAGAGGTCGACCACCGTGAGGTCCTCGAGGACGTACCCGTTCGGTGTCGGCATACCCGACTCGACGGTGGCCGGGCGGTAAAACGGTTCTCCCTCGTGGTGAGTGAGACTCGAACATGGTGGCCGTGGTACGTCCACGGACCGGAACAACGTCCGCGGACCGGAACAGCTCGAAAGCCCCCGGCCCCTTTCATACGGACTGCTGTAACGATTTACCGGCGATCACCCCGGCGGAGTCGGTGATCGCCGGTAAAGGACTACAACAATCCGTATCAGTCCCACCCGATACCGAAGTCACGATCAGCCAACGCTCCTCCAAGGTCCACCCCGTCGCCACCTACCTTTTTGTCCTCGTTGCGGCTACGTTCGGTAGCGATGCACACGACAGACGGACGGCGGGCGACTTCGGTCCACCGGCCAAACAGCCCGGTGGCAAACCCCCGGACGACGGGGTGGGCCACGACATGAGTCTCCCCCCGGTGTACGGCGGCGAGGTACTGCACGTCGACCTGGAGACGGGCGATTCGCACACCGAGGCGATCGACGAGGCCGACGCCCGGCGGTTCCTCGGGGGGAACGGCTTCGCCGCGAAGCTCGTCCACGAGCACGTCCCGGCCGAGTCGGGCCCGTTCGACGCGGAGAACGTCGTCGTCTTCGCCGTCGGGCCGATGAACCTCACGCCGTTCCAGAGCACCTCCCGGGGTGTCGTGGGGTTCGTCAGCCCGATGACGGACGGCTTCTTCGACAGCACCTTCGGCGGGTCGTTCCCGCGGGCGCAGAAGTCGCTCGGGTTCGAGGCCGTCGTCCTCCACGGCCGGGCCCCCGACCTCTCCTACGTCAGGCTCTCCGAGGACGGCGCCGAGGTCGTGCCCGCCCCCGACCTCGAGGGGCGCGGGACCTACGACGCCTGCGAGACGGTCAGGGAGGCGGAGGGCCAGGGGTTCGACACCCACGTCATCGCGGCGGGGCCGGCCGGGGAGAACCGGGTCCGGTACGCCTGTCTCCTCCACCAGTCACACGACCGCGAGGGGGTCGCCGGCCGCGGTGGCTCCGGGGCGGTCCTCGGGTCGAAGAACGTGAAGGCGGTCGCGATCCGCGAGGGGGACTTCGAGCCCGAACTCGCCGACGAGTCCGGGCTCCGGAACCTCGCCGTCGGGCGGATGGGGGAGCTGATGGAGGGCACCGAGATGCTCCAGGAGTACGGCACCTCGGGGCTGGTCAACCCGATCAACGAGATGGGGAAGCTCGGTCGCCGGAACAACGCGTCCGAACTGGTCGCGGAGGCCGACGCCGAGGCGATCGGCGGCGAGCGGCTGAAGGCCGACTACGTCACCGAGGACACGACGTGTGCGAACTGCGCGGTCAAGTGCGGCAAGCACGTCTCCGTCGAGGCACGGGGGATCACGCAGGCGAAGATCCCGGAGTTCGAGAGCCTGTTCGCCACCGCGTCGATGACCGAGGTGTACGACGCCGACCGCGTCGTCGAGGCGAACGACCTCTGTGACCGGCTCGGCATGGACACCATCAGCTGGGGGGTGACCGTCGCGTTCGCCCGCGAGGCCCACGAACGGGGGCTGCTCGACGCCGACGACGACGCCGGTCTCCTCGAGTTCGGGGACGCGGAGGGGCTCGTCGAACTCGCCGAACTGGTGGCCCACCGGGAGGGGATCGGCGACCGGCTCGCGGAGGGGTCCGCGCGTCTCGCCGCCGCCATCGAGTCCGACGAGGACGACCCCTCGAAGTACGTCCACGGCGTGAAGGGCCTCGAGCTCGCGGCCCACTCCCCGCGGGGGCTCAAGGGGATGAGCATCGGCTACGCGACCTCCACCCGCGGGGGCTCCCATCACGACACCCGGCCGACCCGCCAGTACGCCGGCGAGCACGACGAGACGACGGAGGGCACCCCCGAGTTCGCCGCCCGTTCACAGCACTTCACCGCGCTCGGGGACTCGCTCACCCAGTGCCGGTTCGTCAGCGAGGGCGGCTGGGGCGCGGAGATCAACGACCGCTACCGGGACGCCATCAACGCGGCGACGGGGTGGGACCTCACGACCGAGGAGGTCGAGACCGTCGGCGAGCGGGTCTACAACGTAGAGCGGCTGATCAACGTCGAGCGCGGCGTCGCCTCCCGCGAGACCGACACGCTCCCGTACCGGGTCATGCACGAACCGATCCCCGAGGGCCCGAACGCGGGGATGTACTGCCCGCCGGCGGAGCTCGAGTCGATGCTGACCGAGTACTACGAGTTCCGCGGCTGGGACGAGGACGGCGCGCCCACCCCCGAAACGCTCGAACGCCTCGACATCGGGGAGCTATAGTAGCGTTTGGAACCGACGACACGCTCCGGACGGGGACGATCCCCCCGTCCGTGAGTAAAGACTTCCAAACGCTACTATATCGGACGCCTGACCGGGGGCGGCGGCCGGTCACCGCGGCCGCCGCCCCGTCCGGGGGACACTCGGACGGCGACCTCGTAGAACAGGGCGCCACCGAGCATCGGGGCGCTCCCGCCGCCGAACGCGAGGCCGGCAGCGGCGTTCGGCGGGTAGACGCCCGCACCGAACACCGCGAGGTGGAGACTGACGACGAAGGCGAGCTTCGAGTACCGCTCCATGGGACACCGTATCCGTGAGACACGGATGCAAATACGTCCCGAACGGGAGTGACCGTAGCGAGTGACCGGTCCGTCCGGCGTCGGGTTCGGAGCGACGCCCGGGAACGGACGGCAGGATCCGGATCGAGCACCGGTCCGGTCTGCCCCGACCCCGGAAGCTATACGCCGCAGGACCGGACTCACGAGCGGATGTCGGCCCCGTCGTCGCCGCTCCGGCTCGTCGGCCGCGACGTCCTGTTCGTCCACTGGCCGGTCCCCGTCGACGCGGTCCGCGAGGTCGTCCCGGGGGCACTGACTGTCGACACGGTGGAGGGATCGGCGTGGCTGAGCGTCCTCGCCCACGAGGTCGAAGGGACGACCCTCGGCCCGGTCCCCGTCTCGAACCCGTTCGCGCAGGTGAACTTCCGGACGTACGTGCGGTTCGACGGCGACCAGGGGGTGTACTTCCTCTCGCTCGACGCCGGGAACCGGGCGGCCGCCGGGGCCGGGCGGCGACTGTTCGGGCTCCCCTTCTCCCTCGCACGGGGGTCGGTCCGCCGCCGCGACGGCGGGACCGTCGTCCTCCGCAGTCGGCGGACGGCCCGTGGACAACCGCAGGCCCGCTTCGACGCCCGGTACCGACCGACGAGCGGGCCGACGACGGTCGACCCCGACTCGACGACGGGCCGGCTCGTCGAACGCCACCGCTACTTCCTCGCGGGCGAGGACGCACCGGGCCCCGCCCGCGCGGTGGCGGGTGCAGGGCGGGACGGGACGGACGTGCTCGTGGGGGAGGTGACGCGCGACCCGTGGCGGCTGGCACCCGTGGACGCGACCGTCCGGACGAACACGCTGTTCGACGCCGCCGGCCTCGACGTCCCCGACACGGAGCCGACCGTCGAGTACAGCCCCGGCTACGAGTCGAGCGTGGTCGGCGTCGAATCCGTCCCGTCGAGGGGGTAGCGACACCCGGCGACCCCGGCAACGGCGTTACCTTCATGAAAGTTTATGTCGGTCGCGGGCGTCGTCGGATCCACGATGCGAGGGAGATACCCCCCGCCGATCGTGCCCGAGATGCCGACCGTCGAGTCCGAACCCGTCGCCGAGGGCGACGGGACGCGCCGCACCTCGTCGGGCGTCCGCTCCGACGGCGGCGCGGACCGCTCGCTCCCCGAGCGGGCGTTCGGGGCACCCCTCGTACCCGACTGCTCCTGAACCTCCGAACCCCGGCTGTCGTGCCGTTCCACGCCCGTCCTCGGCCGTCGGAGCGACGGCCACGCGGATCGTGGCTCGCGTGCCGAACCCCGTCCGCGAACCCCGTCGTGGCGGTTCCGGGCCCGGGCGTCGGGCGGCCCCCGGCGATCCCCCGGACCGCGGGTTCAAACCCGGGGCTCGCCTCCGTCCGGGCGTGAGCCACCGGACGTACACCCACGACGTCGAGGTCCAGTACCGCGACCTCGACACCCGCCAGCACGTCAACCACGTCGTCTACGCCGCCTACGTCGAGCAGGCCAAGGGCCGATTCTTCCTCGACGTCCTGGGGACCTCGCTCGCCGACGCTCCGACCGTCGTCAGGACGCTCGAGATGGACTACCTGGCGCCGATCGATCCCGACCGGTCGGTTCTGGTCTCGCTCGGTCCGGTCGTGGTCGGCGAGTCGAGCCTCCGGATCGAGTACGAACTCTCGGTCGAGGGGTCGGTCGTCGCGACGGCCCGCACGGTGTCGGTCTACCTCGGCGAGGACGGGCGGCCCGAGCCGATCCCGGCGGACTGGCGCGAGCGGCTGGCGCCGTATGACGACAGCGACGTCGGAACGGGCGCCGACCCGTCCGGCCTTTAAGTCCTTCACGCGACAAGGGATCTATACGAGGGAAGACGGCGAGCGGTCGCGGCGGTCCTCCGTGGGAATCGACGGCGAGCGGCGGCTACGGCTCGGGGGCGTACCGGGCGAGGACGGCGCCGAGCAGGCCGAGGGCGCCGGCGGCGGCGAACGCGGGGCCGAACCCCGTGGCACCGATGAGCGCGCCGCCGGCGATGGGGGCGAGGAACGCGCCGGCGAGGCCGACGCTCGTCAGGAACGCGACGGCGGTGGCGGCGACCGCCGGGTCGACGAGTTCGCGGACGTAGGCGAAGACGAGGCCGAGGCTGAGCTGGATGGCGAACCCGGCGACGAGGAGCGCGCCGACCAGCACCGGGACGGACCGGACCGCGGCGAACCCGGCGACGGCCGGCGTCGCGACGACGAACGACCAGAGGAGGACCGGCCGACGGCGGCCGTCAAGCAGCCGGTCGGAGATGACACCGCCGGTCACCCGCGAGAGGACGCCGACGGCGGGGAACAGCGCCGTCAGCAGGCCCCCGACCGCCAGCGACAGCGCCAGTTCCTCCGTGAGGTAGGACGGCGCCCAGCTGTTGACGAACAGGTACAGCGAGTAGGCGAGAAAGCCCAGCGCGCCCACGAGCAGGACCCGCCGGTCGGTGACGACGGCCCGGAGGTCCGCCATCGAGGGCGGGTCGGCGTCGGCCACCCGGCCGCGGCCGCGGCTGGTCGGCCAGAACAGCGCCAGCCCGACGACCGCGCTCGTCGCGAACACCGGGAACACCGCCGGCCACCCGAACGCGCCGGCGACGAGTGGGGCCGTCCCCTGTCCGAGCGCGAACCCGACCGGCCCGCTGGTCGTGAACACCGCGACGGCGGTCGCCTGCCGGTCGGCCTCGAACGCCCGGCCCACGACGTCGATGCCGGCGTTCCACACCACCGTGTAGGCGATCCCGCCGAGGACGCGGGACGCGAGCAGCGAGAGGAACGCCCCCGTCGTCGCGGCCCGCCAGCCCCAGGCGCCGGCGACGACGAGCAGTCCCACGGCGACCGCGACCGCGTGCCGCGAGTTCGTCCGGTCGAGGACCACGCCGACGGGGAGGCTCGTCACCACCGCCGTCCCGAACATGACGCTCACGACGAGCCCCGCGGCGGAGGGGCCGACGCCGAGCGACTCGCGGATCAGCGGCGTGACGCTCGCGGGGGCGAGTTCGTACGCCCCGAGCGAGGTGGTCATCAGCGCGCCGCCGGCGAGCAGGCCGAGCTTGGCCCGCTCGCCGCCGAGCGCCGTCGCCGCCCCGTCCGCGACCTCGTGTCCCGACACGCCGGGGAGGCTCGCTCGCCCGGGCTATCAAGCTGTCGTGACGGTCCCCTCGGCCGGGTCGGGAGTCGGAAACGGACGCCGGGCTGGTCCCGAAGCGACAGACATACGGCCCGGAGCCCGCTGTGCCGGACCGTCGCCCTCCATGCCCGAACCGACACGCACGCGCAGGACGGTCCTCGCGCTCGGCGCGGCGGGGCTCGGTGTCACCGGCGGGTGTCTCGGGCTCCCCGTGGGGCCGACCGGCGGCCTCACCGAGTGGCGCCGGCGACGACTGACCGTCCCCGAGGTCCCCCCGCCAGCCGAACCGACCGACGGACAGGTGCGCGCCCTCCGGGCGTTCCTGGACGCCCGGGTGACGGCCGCCGAACCGCTCCTCGCCGACGTCTCCCGCGAGGCGCTCGGCGACGACGCCTACCGGCGCTGTGCCGCCGGCGTCTCGAGCGTCCGGGCGTTCCTCGCCGAGTCCGCGGAGGATCCCGCCTCGATGGACTACGGGTTCGCCCGCTCGCGGGTGTCCGACGCCGGCTACGCGCTCGGGTTCCTCCGGGCGTGGCACGGCCGCGAGACGCCCGCGGCTGCGATCGACCGCGCCGTCGAAGCCCGGGACGCGGTGGCCGACGCCGCCGCGGCGATGCCGCGTGACTGTGTCGACCCCGGTCGGTTCCTCGCGAAGGTGGGGTGGGCCGAGCGGCGGCTGTTCCTGGCGCGGCTCGCGGTCGACGGGTACGACGACCCCCCCGAACCCCGGGCCGGGGGGTCGAGGACGGAGGTCGCCGAGCGGGTCGGTCGACACTACCAGCAGGCGGCCAGGGCGAACTGGTGGGCCCGCGCCGCGCGATACTACGCCCGGGCCTACGCGGAGCGGCGCCCGTCGGGTGCGCGTCCGTTCGGGGCCGCGCTCGAGCGCAACCGGGCGGCGCTCCGCTCGGCCGTCGAGGAGGCGATGCCCGAACGCGGCGCGGCCGAGCGGCTCGCCGCGTCCCGTGACTCCGAGGTGGTGAGCGACTACCTCCGGCGTGCCGGGAACCCGCTGGGCAGCGCCCGGGAGGGGGTCCGGTACGCGACCGAACACGCCGGGAGCGGGATCGACGCGTACGCCGCCGTCGAGGCCGCCCGGGCGTGGTGTCACCTCCGTGGCTACCGGCAGGTGATCGACGGGGTCGACGCCGACCGGCTCCGCGACGGCGTCGACCCGGCGGCGCTGTACGAGGACAAGCGGGCCGTGGTCCGCCGCGTCCGCGACGGGCTGACCGACCCCGACCCGCTGGTGAACTGGCTCGTCGACGAGCCCGCCCGGCTCCTCTACGCCGGCGAGGGCTACCTCGAACCGGACAGCGTCGCCGACAGCGAGGCGACCGCACGAGCGATCTGTCTCTCCTTCTACCGCCACGCGCTGGGGTACGCCGAGGCGATCCCCGCGGCCGCCCGGCGGCTGGAACGGCGGTAACGGCGGCCGGTCGGGGCCGGGCGGGTTTATCCGGACCGCCGCTCCGGCCCCACGCATGGGCCACTGCATCGCCTGCGGCGAGGACCTGATCGAAGTGGTCGAGAGCGACACCGACGCGGAGCACAGCGACGCGACCGTGTGGGGTGTCCCGAGTGCGGGGACGTCGGCGGCGTGACCGAGTGCGGGGTCCGACGGCGACCGGGACCCCCCGTCCCGACGCCCGTGCCGTCGGTCGACGTTTAAGTGGATGGCACCGGTCCGGATCGCATGGACACGGCAGACGCGGACCGGTTCGACCCCCTCGAGGCGACGGTCGAGGGGATCCACGCCGCCATCGAGGCGGGCGAGACGACCGCGGAGGCACTCGTCGGGACCTACCTGGCGCGCATCGACGCGTACGACGAGGACCTGAACGCGATACTGACGGTCAACGACGCCGCCCGGGAGCGCGCCCGCGAACTCGACGCGGCGTTCGAGGAGGGCGGGTTCGTCGGCCCGCTCCACGGCGTCCCGGTCGTCCTGAAGGACAACAAGGACACGGGCGACATGCCGACGACCGCGGGCTGTGCGGCGCTCGCCGGGTCGGTCCCCCCCGGGGACGCGTTCGTCGTCGAGCAGCTACGCGAGTCGGGCGCGGTGATCCTCGCGAAGGCGAACCTCCAGGAGTTCGCCTTCGGCGTCGACACCATCAGCTCCCTCGGGGGCGAGACCCGGAACGCCTACTCGCTCGACCATCGGCCGTCCGGATCGAGCGGCGGCACCGCGGCGGCCATCGCGGCCAACCTCGGGGCGATCGGGACCGGTTCGGACACCTGCTCGTCCGTTCGCTCGCCACCGGCGTTCAACGCGCTCGTCGGCGTCCGGCCCACGCGGGGGCTCCTCAGCCGGACCGGGGTGATCCCGCTGAGCGAGACGCAGGATACGGCGGGCCCCATCACCCGGACGGTCGCGGACGCCGCCCACATGCTGGACGTCGTGGCCGGCTACGATCCCGAGGACCCCGTCACCGCCCGCGGCGTCGGTGAGGTCCCCGAGGGCGGGTACGCCGCCCACCTCGACGAGGACGGGCTGGAGGGTGCCCGGATCGGCGTCGTCCGCTCGTTCTTCGGGCTCGTCGACGAGGAGAGCGGTCCCGGATCGGCGGCCGAAGCGATCACGAGCGTCACCGAGGACGCCGTCGCGGAGATGGAGGCGGCGGGTGCGACGATCGTCGACCCCGTCGAGGTCGCTGACCTCGACCGGCTGGAGTCGGCGCGGGTCCTCCAGTACGAGTTCGCCCGCGACTTCGATCGGTACCTCGGGACGCTCGACGACCCGCCGTACGACTCGCTCGCCGCCATCGTCGATTCGGGGACGGTCGCCGAGCCGGTGGCAGAACGGATACTGGAGAGCGAGATACTCGACGTCGACTACGACCGCCTGGACGAGAACCTGGGCTACCTCCGGCGGCTCGACCGCCGCCGCCAGTTGCGGATCGACACCGAGCGCCGGATGGTCGAGGCCGACCTCGACGCCCTGCTGTACCCGCCCTCGGCGGTCCCGCCCGTGCGGATCCCCGAGCACCAGCCGTTCGCCGAACTCCGGTGTGAGCTCGCCGCGCACACGGGACTCCCGGCGATCACCGTCCCGGCAGGCTACACCGACGAGGGGCTTCCTGTAGGTGTGGAACTCCTTGGCCGGGAGTTCGACGAGCCGCGGCTGTTCGAACTCGCGTACGCCTACGAGCAGGCGTCGGGACACAGGAAGCCCCCGGAGGGGTTCGGGGAGCTGTAGCCCGTCCGTGACCGTCGGGTGGGACTGAAAGGGGCCGTGCGCGGCGGCCTCGCCGCCGCGACCATACGAGGCCGGCGGCGCCGGCCTCGAGCCGTCCGGACGAAGCACGGGCCCGCAAACACCACAGCGGGCGGAGCGAGGCGCACAGCGTGGTCCGCGCGAGTCCAGACGGCGGGGGCTTTCGAAGTGTTCCCCTCGCTGGCGACGACGAGTGGGCTGGAACCATCCCGAAAGCCCCACCCGACGTCTCCCGCGTCCGGCGGCCGAACGCCCCTGGCAGGCCAACGCTCATGTCGGTGGGCGTCCCAGGGACGGACCAACCGAGATGCCGTCGCGATACAACCACGCGCAGGTCCAGGAGTACTGGCGCGACGTCTGGGAGCGCGAGGGGGTCTACGAGCTCCCGGACGACGCCGAGGACCCCACGTACGTCCTCGGGATGTTCCCCTACACCTCCGGGTCGCTCCACATGGGGCACGTCCGGAACTACGCCATCACCGATGCCTACGCCCGCTACCGGCGGATGTGCGGGGACGACGTCCTCCACCCGATGGGGTGGGACGCGTTCGGGCTCCCGGCGGAGAACGCCGCCTACGAGCGGGACACCGATCCCGAATCGTGGACCCGGGCCTGTATCGAGCGGATGCGCGACGAGCTCGACGAGATGGGCTTTGGCTACGACTGGTCCCGCGAGGTGACGACCTGCGACCCCGAGTACTACCGGTGGAACCAG
>Ga0207797_1003223_pt1 | contig 10956 bp, 8 predicted proteins | sample PRCRCaboRojoPR_6_FD_187275 | JGI IMG/M metagenome (GOLD analysis project Ga0207797, IMG submission 187275) | Marine sediment microbial community from Cabo Rojo, Puerto Rico - PR CR 10% Liquid 1 (SPAdes) | ecosystem: Environmental > Aquatic > Marine > Coastal > Sediment | place: Cabo Rojo, Puerto... | reverse complement strand
CACGCACGACCTCGCGGTGGTCGCCGAGACCTGCGACCGGGTGAACGTGATGTACGCCGGCGAGATCGTCGAACGGGCGCCCGCCGACGAGCTGTTCGGCAACCCCAAACACCCCTACACGCAGGGGCTACTCGCGAGCACCCCCCGGCTCGACCGGGCGGTCGACGTCACCCCCATCGAGGGGAACGTCCCCGACCTGATCGACATCCCCTACGCGTGTCACTTCGCACCGCGCTGTCCCGAATCGGACCGGGAGTGCTTCGAGATGCAGCCGCCGTTCCGGCCCGTCGGCGGCCCGGACCACGAGGCGGCCTGCCTGAAACGCGGGCCCGACCCCGAACTGGAGCCGGGCACCGGGGAGGCCGGCGCCGGGCGGGAAGGACCGGACGCGGGAACGGGAACGGGAACGGAGGTCTCGGATGACTGAGCCGATCCTCGAGTGCGACGGGCTGAAGAAGCACTTCGACCTGTCGAGCGGCGTCGTCGACCGGATCATCGGCAACCCCGGCAAGGTGCGCGCCGTCGACGGCGTCGACCTCGCCATCGAGCGCGGCGAGACGCTCGCGGTGGTCGGCGAGTCCGGCTGTGGGAAGTCCACGCTCGGGCGCACGCTGCTCAAGCTGGACGAGCCCACGGCCGGGCGCATCAGCTACGACGGCGAGGAGATCACCGACCTCTCGGACCGCGAGATGCGGCCCTACCGGCGGGACCTCCAGATGGTGTTCCAGGATCCCCTGGCCTCGCTCAACCCCCGACAGACCGTCGGGAGCATCCTCGAGGCCCCGATGAAGGTCCACGGTATCGGCGACTCCGCCGCCGACCGCACGGAACGGGCGGAGGACCTGCTCGAGCGGGTCGGGCTCGAGGCGCGACACATGGAGCGCCATCCCGGACAGTTCTCCGGCGGCCAGCAGCAGCGGGTGGCCGTCGCCCGCGCGCTCACCCTCGAGCCGGAGCTGATCGTCGCCGACGAGCCGGTGAGCGCGCTCGACGTCTCGGTGCAGGCCCAGATCCTCGACCTGCTCGAGGAGCTCCAGGCGGAGTTCGACCTCTCGCTGCTGTTCATCACGCACGACCTCTCGGTCGTCCGGCAGATCGCCGACCGCGTGGCCGTGATGTACCTCGGCGAGATCGTCGAGGTCGCACCCACCGACGAGCTGTTCGCGGACCCGCAACACCCCTACACGCAGTCGCTGCTGTCGGCGGTGCCCCGCATCGATCCGGCGGCCCGGACCGACCGGGTGGTCCTCGAGGGGACCGTCCCCTCGCCGAAGGACCCGCCCGCAGGCTGCCGGTTCCACACCCGGTGTCCCGCGGTGATACCGCCCGAGGACTGGCCGGCGAGCCAGGCGCTGTTCCGCGAGGCGTTCACCTTCCGGACCCGGGTGACCGGCGGCGAGGTCGACCCGGAGGGCGCCGAGGCGCGGCTGGCCGCCGAGGGCCAGCCGACCGACGAGGAGCGGGTGGCCCGGCGGATCGTCTCCGGGGCGTTCGACGACGAGGACCTCCGGGCGCTCCCCGAGGACGCCCGCGGGACCGTCGAGGAGGCGGCGAACCGGCTCGTCGCCGGCGAGGAGGACCGCGCGGCCGAGCTCGTCCGCGAGGCGTTCCCCTCGCCCTGCGTCGACTCGAAGCCCGAGCCCGTGGGTGCGGAGAACCGCGTCGCCGCGTGTCACCGGGTCGACCCCGATCTGGATCACTCGGCGTCGTCACTGGAACCGGAGCGGGACCGCGACCGCGTCGTCGGCGAGCAGTAGGGGACGGCCGACTTCGATACCGTCTCGCTCTTTCTCTCGCTCGATTTACCGAACCGGGAGACCTGCCAGCCGGGATGGCCGGAAGCTCCCGGTCCCCTCGGAGCCGTCGAGCGGCCCCGCCGTCCCCCTCGCTCTCGGCGGCTGGCCACGATGCCGGTCCGGTTCTCGCTGTCGGACGGCGTCACCCGGCCGGACCCCGACTCGGCCACCGGAGCGGGGCTGGAACTGGCGGGATCAGTCGAAGATCCGCTCCTTCGAGTCCTCGCTGAAGCCGTCGCTGGCCTCCCTCGTCGCCTCGTACACGCGGCGGAGTTCGTCGATGGGCGTCTCGTGTTCGTCCACGCGGAGGTCGTGGTAGGCGGTGGTCTTCGGGGCCTTGATGGCGATGGCGGCCGAGGTGTGTCCTCTTCCGTCCCCGCCGGCGTCCCGACCGGCGTCGAGGGCGTCGAGCAGCCGCCGACCGACGGGACCCTCGCTCCCGCGGTAGGTCTCGACCAGCGCGTCCACGGTATCGGAGCCGACGAGCATGTTCCCGGCGGCGGTGATACCCTCGTCCTCCGCCACGCGGTGACCGGCCCAGCCGTCGCAGTCGTCGCCGGTGAACCCGTAGGCGTTGCCCCGGAAGTCGACGCCGTGGACCTGTCGCAGCTCGTGGTGGTCGTCCTGTTCGAGCAGCCCGGGGAGTGCGTCGTCGACCGCGAGGTCGGGGAGGAGGGCGATCCCCCGGCGGCCGAGACGGACGTTGACGAAGCTCTGGGTGCTGATGGCGCCGTCGTGGCTCACACAGGGGGCGAGCGCGCCGACCGCGGGCGCGTCGGTCGCCACGGCGACCCCGAACGTCGGTGTCCTGTCCGGGCCCTCGCCCGCCTGCTCGTCCTCGCCGGCCCCGTCCTCGCGGACGCAGATGGAGAAGGTCACGCGAGACGGGTCGGTCGGCGGGGGTTTGGACCTGACGCTCGGCGGCCGGAACCGAATCAATACGGGGTGTGGTTTTACCTTTCGTACGGTCTGGGAACGAGTATGGTACGGATGGGACTCGACAGGTTCTCCTCGCGTCGCTCGACGGTGTACGGGCGCGACGGGGTGGTCGCGACGAGCCAGCCGCTCGCGGCCGAGGCCGGCATCGAGACGCTGCGCGAGGGCGGGAACGCCTTCGACGCGGCCGTCGCGACGGCGGCGGCGCTGAACGTCGTCGAGCCGACATCGACGGGCATCGGCGGCGACGTGTTCGCGCTCTACCGGACCGCCGACGGCGAGGTGGGCGCGATGCGTGCCTGCGGGGGTGCGCCACGGGGTGCGACCCGCGAGCGGGTCGCCGATTCGCTGGCCGCGGAGAACGGCGAGGACGCCGCCTCGGTCGAGATGCCCATGCGCGGCCCCCACACCGTGACCGTCCCGGGGACGGCCCGCGGGTGGGAGACGACGGTGCGCGAGCTGGGGCGACTCACCCTCGCGGAGGCCCTCGGGCCGGCGATCGACTACGCGACGAACGGCTACCCGGTCTCGGAGGTCGTCTCGGCCCAGTGGCAGCACGGCGAGGAGCTGTTCACCGACGACCACGCCCGCGAGGCGTTCCTCCCGGCAGGTCGCCCCCCGGAGGTCGGCGAGACCGTGTCGCTCCCGCGGCTCGGCCGGACGATGGAGCGCATCGCCGAGGACGGCGCCGACGTCGTCTACGAGGGCGAGGTGGCGGAGGCCATCGCCGAGGAGGTCCAGTCCAAGGGCGGGTTCATGACCGTCGAGGACCTCGCGTCGTTCGAGCCGGAGTTCCTCGATCCCGTCTCCACCACCTACAACGGCGTCGAGGTGTTCGAGCTCCCGCCGAACAACCAGGGGCTCATCGCGCTCGAGGCGCTCAACATCGCCGAGGAGATCGGTGCCGGCGAACATGAACCCGGATCGGTCGAGAGCGTCCACGCGTTCGCCGAGGCGATGAAACTCGCGTTCGCCGACGGCCACCACTACATCACCGACCCCGAGTACGAGGAGATCCCGCCGCTGGCGTCGAAGGCGTACGCCCGCCAGCGGGCGGCGGCGATCGACATGGACGCGCCGGGCGAGGCCGACGTCGGCGTCCCCAAGGCCCGCGCCGAGGACGCCGACACCGTCCTGCTCTGTACCGCCGACGGGGAGGGGAACGTCGTCTCGTACATCAACTCCCGGTTCGCCGGGTTCGGCTCCGGGCTCGTGGCGGGCGAGACCGGCGTCGCGCTCCAGAACCGCGGGGCGTCGTTCTCGCTCGACCCCGAGCATCCCAACCGGCTCGAACCCGGCAAGCGGCCGTTCCACACCCTGGTGCCGGCGGTGGCGAAGTTCGACGAGGCCGATTGGGCCGCCTTCGGCGTCATGGGCGGGTACATGCAGCCCCAGGGCCACGTCCAGGCGCTCTCGAACGTCGTCGACCACGGGATGACGATCCAGGAGGCGCTCGACGCGCCGCGGTGGCGCTACCGCGAGGACGGCTCGCTCGCACTGGAGAGCCGGCTGGCGGCCGACGTCGGCGCTCCCCTCGACCGGATGGGCCACGACGTCTCCGTGCTCCACTCGGGGATGTTCGGCGGCGCCGAGTTCGTCCGGAACGACGGCGGCACGCTCTCGGGGGCCACCGAGCCCCGCAAGGACGGACAGGTCGGCGCCTACTGATGGGGGAGGACGACGCCACGGCGGTGCCCGACGGGGGCGCGGGCGTCGACTACGCCGCGCGGGCCCGCGACCACCTCGGGTTCTCCCGGTGGTGGCTGATCGTCGCGGCCGTCCTCGCGATGGCCGTCATCAGCCCCTACCAGTACGTCTGGTCGTCGATCGAGGGGCCGCTCGCGAACGACCTCGGCATCCCCCTCCCCCAGCTGGGGTTCGTCTTCACCCTGTTCGTGATCTTCCAGGCGGGCTCGCAGTTCCCCGTCGGCTGGTGGCGCGACGAGCACGGCCCCCGGGCGGTGACGCTCGTCGCGGCCGTCCTCGCCGGCGGGGCGTACTACCTGCTCGCGTACGCCACGAGCGTCTGGCAGCTCTACGTCCTCTACTCGGTGGGTGCCATCGGGGTGGGGATCGTCTACACCGTCGCGGTGAACACCGCGATCAAGTGGTTCCCGGACCGACGGGGGCTCACCACCGGCCTCGGGACGATGGCGTTCGCCGGCGGCGCGGCGCTGTTCGTCCCGTTCGTCCGCGCGAACGCCACGGTCGAGGCCTACGGCGACGTCCTCCGGGCCATGGGGGTGATCATCGCCGTGGCCATCCTGATCGCCGGCTACGTCCTCCGGGACCCGCCCGAGTCCTGGTACCGCCGGCTCGACGACGACCGGACCGTGGGGAGCGACGCCGACTACACCTCCCGGGAGGTGCTCCGGACCTGGCAGTTCTGGCTGATGTACGCGATGTTCGTCGGGGTGAGCGGCGCGGGGCTGATGCTCACCGCCAAGATCGTCTCGTTCGCCCAGGCGATGGAGCTGGACGCCGTCACGGCGACGCTCTCGGCGACGCTGCTCCCCATCGCGGGCGGGGCCGGCCGGCTCCTGCTGGGTGAGCTCTCCGACCGGGTGAACCGCCGGGTCGCGATGGCCGTCTCCTTCTCGCTCTGCGGGCTCGGGCTGTTCGCCGTCGTCGAGTTCGCGAAGGTGGGGACGACGCTCGCGTTCCTCCTCTCCGTCGTGGTGGCGACGTTCTTCTGGAGCCCGCAGTACACGCTGTTCCCGAGCATCGTCGCGGACTACTACGGCGAAGCGCGCTCCTCGGCCAACTACGCGCTGCTCTACTCCGGGAAGATGTGGGGCGGCGTCTTCGGCGGCGCCGTCGCCGGCTGGGCCGTCACCGTGGTCGGCTGGCCGACGACGTTCCAGATCGGCGGGGCGCTCGCTGTGGGGGCCGGGCTGGCGGCCGTCCTCCTGCGCCCGCCCACACGGGAGCCCGCGTCCTCGGGGACGGGTGCGCCCGTGGGCCAGGACTGAGCGGGCACCGATCCGGGACCGACCCGACGGCCCCCGCGGCTCCGGGTCCGCTCGGCCGGACGGTCGCTCCGGTGTCGACCGCCTCAGTCGGTCGCCCCGTCGTCGGCCCGCTCCTCGCGCGCGGTGACGTCGCGGGCGAACCCCTGGACCGCGACCACCTCCCCGTCCTCCTCGACCGGCGTGACGTTGATCTCGCCGCGGACCTCCGAGCCGTCCTTCGCGAGGAGGGTCACCTCCAGCCCGAGCACCTCCTCGCCGGCGATGGCGGTGGCGTACTGCTCCGTCGCCTTGGCGACGTCCCGCTCCGCGACGTACTCGCCGAAGTTCGTCCCGAGCAGCTCCCCCGGTTCGTAGCCGAGGAGCTCCTCGACGGCCGGCGAGGCGTACTCGAAGTTCCCCGCGGGATCCGCCCGGAAGATGGTGTCGGGGCTGAGCTCGGCGATCTGCCTGAACTTCTCCTCGCTCTCGCGGAGCCGGCGCTCGGTCTCGACGCGCTCGATGGCCGTCCCGAGCAGGTTCGCCACCGTCCGGACGAACGTCAGCTCGTCGTCGGTGAACGACCGGGACTCGACGGTGTGGGTCCCGAACACACCCCAGGGCTCCTCGTCCCGGCCGACGGTCACGCTGAGCCCCGCCCGTACGCCCGCGTCGGTCAGCAGGTCGGGCCCCTCGAAGCGCTCCTCCTCGTCGAGGTCGACGACGACGACCGGGCCGTGTTCGAGCGTGTAGCCCGCCTGTGAGCCGGTGTCGTCCGGGACCGTCGCCGTCCCGACGAGCCCCTCGTCCCAGCCGACGCCGGCGACGAGGAGGAAGTCGCCCCGCTCGGGCCGGTGTTCGAGCACCTTCGCGTAGTCGGTCCCGAGCTGTTCGGCGACGGCCGCGGCCGCCCGGGTGAACAGCTCCGAGATCGGCACCCCCTCGAGCGCCCGCTGGGCGAGGGTGGCGATCGCCTCCTGCTGGTGGATCTTCCGCTCCAGGGTGGCCTCGGCCCGGGACTGGCTCACCAGGTTCTCGATCCGGTTGGCCAGCACCGCGAACTGGTCGGTGCCCGAGACCTTCTGGAGGTAGTCGCTGACACCCGCCGAGACCGCCGCGCTGGCGATCTCCTCGCTGCCCTTCCCGGTGAACAGCACGAACGGGAGGTCGGGCTCGCGCTCGCGGACCGCCCGGAGGAACGCCAGCCCGTCCATCCCCGGCATGTCGTAGTCGCTGACGACACAGTCCACCGGGGAGGACTCGATCCGCTCCAGCCCCGCGGCCGCGCTCGTCTCGACGGTCACCGACACCGCCTCGGACTCGCGTTCGAGCATCACCCCGGCGAGTTCCACGAACTCCCGGTCGTCGTCGACGTGGAGGACGTGGATCTCGTTCATTGGTACGTCGACGGACCGGATGAATATAAATCGGTTCCCCGGTCCGACGCCCGTCGGACGATCGACAGCCGGTCGATCCACCCCGGACCGGCAGGGCCCGGCCGTCGCCGCCGACCGGATCGCGCCCGGAACGGAGCCGGGGGCGCGGCGCGCGCCGCCGACCGGAACCAGGCTTATCGTACTCCTGGCTCAACGTCCGCCATGGAACGATACGACCGGCTCTACCGGCTGTACGAGGAGCACGACACCGACACCATCCGTGCCCTGCAGGACCTCATCGACCTGTTCCCGCCCGTCGACTCCCGGGTGGCGCTCGACCGCTGGCAGGAGGCCAGCGAGGAGCTCGCCGAGGGCAAGGACGCGATCCGGGAGGCGTTCCCCGAGGTCGGGGAGACGTTCGCGGCGCTCGCCGCCCGGGCCGAGCGCGAGCAGGCGTTCACCGCGCTCGACCTCTACAACAAGTACGGCCGCGCGGTGAACACGTTCGTCCTCGACGTCGACGAGACGCTCCGCTCGGCGGGCAGCACCGACAACGAGATCCCCCGCGACACGCTCCACCTCCTCACCGAGTTCCACGAGGAGGGCGTCCCGATCGTCATCTGTACCGGCCAGACCCTGGAGAACGTCAAGGGGTTCGCGATACAGGGCCTGGGGAGCGAGATCGTCCACTCCGGGGACCTCAGCATCGTCTACGAGACCGGGACGGGCGTGTTCACGCCCGGCCACGGCGCGCGGACCAAACAGCTGCTCTACGAGGAGCTGGACGAGGAGATACGGACCGTCTTCGACGCCGTCCGGTCGCGCGTGCTGTCGGCGGCGCCCGACCGGCTGCGCAAGGGCTGTCACCTCCAGGGCAACGAGTTCAACGTCACGATGAAGCCCAACTTCGAGACCGGGTCGACCGCCGCGCGGGAGGTGATCGACGAGGCGCTGGTCTACGAACTCGACCTCCTCGGGGACGCCGTCGGCGACCTCGACGCCGTCGAGGGTGGCGAGGACGGGGCGGCCCGCGACTGGACCCGCGCCTACTACGCCGACCAGGACCCCGAGATCCGTTCGGTCCTCGAGGGGGAAGGGGGGATGCCGGGGCTCGTGGCGGCGGACGTGCCGGCGGACGCACGGGACGTCCTGGGACGGATCGACGTCGGCTACTACGAGGCCGACGCGGCCGAGATCGGCAGTCTCGAACTGAGCAAGGTGGTCGGCGTCGAGGCGGCGTTCGACGTGCTCGGGATCGAGGACCCGTTCGCGATCGTCCTGGGGGACTCGAAGAGCGACCTCCGGGTCATGCGCTGGATCGCCGAGAACGACGCCGGGCTCGCCGCGGCCCCGGAGCACGCCTCCCGGAACGTCCTCGACCACGTGATGGGCGGCGACGACCTCGTGTTCGACCAGGGACGGGCGAGCGACGTCCTGCGGACGGTGTACGCGCTGAACCGGCTGGCACCCGAGGGGTAGACGGCGGCGACCGGACGACCGCAACGCGGCGGGGAGGGTCCACGACGGGGGTTTATTGTGTTCGGAGCGCAACCCGGCATCGGTGAACGATCCGTGACGTTTCACGCCGGAGACGAGCTGTCGAGCGTGTACGAGGAGGCTCTCGAGGAGGGGTTCGGCCTGATCGCGAGCAACATCGCCGAGCCGAACACGATGATGGGGCTGATGGAGGGGGCCTCGCGGGCCGACTCGGATCTGCTGCTCCAGCTGAGCAACGGGGCCTGCGCGTTCGCCGGCAACGGCGACCCGATCACGGGCCTGCGGGCGATGGGGAGCTACATCGAGCTGATCGCGGAGGCGTACGACGTCGGCGTGTTCCTCAACATGGACCACCAGACCGACCTCGACACCATCCGGGAGCAGGTCGAACTGGACATCCCCTCCTCGATCATGATCGACGCCTCCCACGAGCCGTTCGAGGAGAACGTGCGGCGGAGCCGGGCGGTCGTCGACGCCATCGAGGACGCCGGCGCGGACATCCTCGTCGAGGCCGAGCTCGGGAAGATCAAGGGCGTCGAGGACGAGATCGTCGCCGAGGAGGCGTTCTACACGGACCCCGAGCAGGCCGTCGAGTTCGTCGACCGGACCGGGTGTGACCTGCTGGCGATCTCGGTCGGCACCCAGCACGGCGTCGCCAAGGGGAAGAACCTGGAGCTCCGCCCCGACCTGGCGGGGGAGATCCGGACGGCGCTGCGCGACCACGGGCTCGACACCCCGCTCGTGCTACACGGCTCCTCGGGCGTCCAGCCCGACCAGCTCCGGGCGATGCTCGAGCGGGGGGTCTGCAAGGTCAACAAGGACACCCGCTACCAGTACGAGTACACGCGGACGGCGTTCGACCTCTACCGCGAGCACGCCGACGAGATCGTGCCGCCGGTCGAGGCCGACCGGGACAGCTTCTTCAACGACGTCGACTGGTCACCGAACAAGGACCACTTCGACCCGCGGGTCGCCGGTCGCCTGATCCGCGAGCGCATCGCCGAGGTGTACGCCGACCTGGCGACGGTCGCCGGGAGCGCCGGCCGGAGCCGGTACACGTAGAGCCCCCGCCGGTGGCCGGGCGAGGGTCGACCCCGGCTCGGCGGTCCGGGCTCGGGCTCGTACGGTCGTGCGTAGTCTTTCACCGGCGCTAACCGCTCCCGTCCGGGTGATCGACGGTAGATCGTTACGCACGACCGTATCAGTCGATCGGCGCCGCCTCCAGCCGCTCGACGAGCTCGGCGTTGCCCAGGAACGTCGGCGTCCGGGCGTGTAGCCCGTCCGGTTCGACGTCGAGCAGCGATCCCGCCCCGTCGGAGGAGTCGCCACCGGCCGCCTCCACGAGGTAGGCGAGCGGCGCGGCCTCGAAGTGGACCCTGAGCTTCCCCTCGGGGTAGGTCGTCGTCGCCGGGTAGCCGAACAGGCCACCGTACTCGAGCACCTGCGCCAGGTCGGCGACCGTCGCGCCGCCGTACCGGAGCTTCAGCTCGCGCTCGAGCTCCTCGGCGAACGCGTTGAACCCGTCGGTCCGCTCGCCCGTCTTGCCCGCGAGCCCGACCACGGTCGGCGGCTCCGGGATCGTGAACGTCCCCCAGCGCTCGCTGTAGCCGTCCCGGAGGAGGTACTCCTGGACCACGTCGCGGTCCTCGCGGGCCACGGTCATCGTCGTGTAGGGGCCGTAGAGCACCATCATCGAGGCGACCAGCTCCCGGCCGGCCGCCGGGAGGTCGGCGTCGTAGACGCCGACGATGGTCCCGACCGAGTTGTTCGAGGCCAGGTTCGACGATCCGTCGAGCGGGTCGATCGCGACGCTGTAGCCCTCGCCGCAGTCGACCGCGTCCTCGCGCTCCTCGCTGACGTACGCGCCGACGCCCTCGAGCGCGGAGAGCTCGTCGAAGAACAGGTGATCGGCCCAGACGTCCGCCTGTATCTGGTCCTCGCCGCTCGGGTTCGTCGCGGCGCCCGACCCGGCGTGGCTCGCGAGATGCCCGTTCACGTAGTCGGCCGTGTGCTGGACCGCACGGATCACGTCGTCGAGCGTGTTCATCGGCGGCGCCCCGGCCGGCCGTGACACTGGTTGTCCATACTACCGGTCGGCCTCGCGAGCGTATTATATTACCGATGAGACAGTTCGACGAGGGGTATCCGGACGCCCGTGGCGTGCGAGCCCGGACGATGTCGATCTCGGAGGGGCGGCCCACCCGGGAACGGTGCGGCGAGCGGCCGGGGGGCGCCCGGTCACCCGCCCACGTCGTCCGCCCAGTCGAGCGAGCGGCCCACGGCGTCGTCCCACTGCCGGTACATCGCCTCGGCCTCGCCGGCGTCCATCTCCGGCTCGAACTCGCGGTCGACCTGCCAGTTCGACCGGAGCTCGTCGATCGTGTTCCAGTAGCCGACCGCGAG
>Ga0207797_1003222_pt1 | contig 10960 bp, 8 predicted proteins | sample PRCRCaboRojoPR_6_FD_187275 | JGI IMG/M metagenome (GOLD analysis project Ga0207797, IMG submission 187275) | Marine sediment microbial community from Cabo Rojo, Puerto Rico - PR CR 10% Liquid 1 (SPAdes) | ecosystem: Environmental > Aquatic > Marine > Coastal > Sediment | place: Cabo Rojo, Puerto... | reverse complement strand
CCGATGGTCGCGTTTCGCCAGAGCGTGGGCAACGCGACGCGACTCGACGGCGACATCGTCATTACGCCCGCCGGTGACCTGGCCAACGGGACGACGGAGCCAGCTCTTCCCTTCGCGCCCGGTCAGCTTGGGCGGTACGCGGTTACCGTCGGGGGATTGGAGGAGGACCAGAACGGCAACTCCATAAAATGGGAACGGTCCAACGCGACGCCCTATGTAGACGTGGCCGGGTTCGCCACGGAGCTTGCCGGACCGGCGCCCATGGGGTTTTCGTCGTACAACACCGGATTTACGAGCACGGCGGGCGCGGCAGCCATCGGAGCCGGTGTGGCCAGTCTACTGCGGGCCGAGAACGCTAGCTTCAGCAGTGAGGATGTCGAAGAGATTTTGAAGCGGACCGCTCGCGACGTAGGTCCGATTGGCTTTGACGACGGAACCGGTGCAGGTCGCATCGACGCCGGAGCCGCACTCGCCTATGTGCGCAACAACGATGTGCAGCGCACGAGCGCGTCGGCGTCCAGCGTCCTCAGCGACGAAACCGTCGCCACCGATGTCTCCCTCAACCAGAGCGGATACTGGCAGTCCGTACAAGTCCGTACAAGAAGGATGCAGCGGACCCCTCACCGGCGAGGGCGACCTGCAGAAATTTCGCGTCCGTGTTCCGTTCACGCAGTCGTTTTCTTCGGTGCCCGACGCGTGGGTTCGCTGGAGCGACAGTGACGGGTATCAATCTGACGTCCTGTTCATTGGCGATAACGCGGTCACCGCCTTCGATCCGTTCAGCCAGGATCTTCAAGTCGTCGACGTCTCAGAGACCGGCATGACGGTGGAGGGATTTTACTGGATTGCGTCGTTCTGGCAGGATGGCTCCCGCGAACGGTGTGCGCACAACGTTCGTATCCCTACGTTCCCGGGCAGCTTTAATATCGCCTACACGGCCGTGGGAACAGAAGGACCGCCGCCCCAGCCACAACCGGCGTCGAATCTCACGGCGTCGTGCGTGATCAACGACTCCCCGGACCTGTCCTGGGCCGGATTCCTCACAGTACGCCCTATTACGCACTGCTTCGGCCCGTAGGGCGATCACGCTGTCATGTCAGCGTGTAGTTCAATGCAAAGAACAACATCTGAGCTCTGGAATTTCTCAGCTCACCTCCGTTTTCCGAGTAGCTGACCCGCAGCCCATCATCGAGCAAAATGGCCCGAAGCCACCGATAGCTGGTGTAGACGCTGTCCTGATCGTGGTGCACAACTTGACCCTCCAAGGGCATGCCCAAAGCGCTCATCCGCTCGCGAACGCGCTTCCAGCACCGCATGGCCAGCGTTCGGTTGGCACTGGATCCGACCGCCCAGCCGGGCACATATTTGCTCTCCAGGTCCACGACGGCCATCAGGTGAGCCGTGCGGGTTCCGCCCGCGTAGGATCCCTCGGTAAAGTCAGTGGAGAAGACCTCCAACGGACCCGGATCTCGGTCCTTCACGAGATTGAGCTGCCCGGCAGCATCGCCAATGATCTTTCGCACCGGCGAGGGGCTGGATGTCGGCATCTGCCGGGATAGAGCCAGCTCATGCTCGCTAAGAAGCCTTCGGAGCCGTTTATGGTTGACTTGCTCTCCGGTGCGTTCTTCCAGTTCCGGCAGAATCCGGCGGTAGCCGTAGTAGGAACCCCTTCAGGGATGCTCTCGGATGATCTCACGAATGCAGCTCATCAGTTTCTGGTCGCCCTCGCTTGGACGGTCGGGCCGGTTCTTTCGGTAGTAGTAGGTGCTTTTCGGGAGGCCGATCGCCTCCAGACACCGGTTCAGTCCGCAGTCTTCACTGCGGGGATCCACGAGACGGACTTTCTCAGTCGTGGTCATGGCGATCTCGGATCGCCGGCCTCGCCCAAAAAATTCTTCAGCATGGCGATCTCGACCTCCTTCTGATCGGGCCTCAGCGTTCGAGTTTGGCGATTTTCTCCTCTTTCTTCTTCAACTGATTGTCGCCTCCGAACGCTTTGGTGCCGTCCTCCTTCAGCGTTGTTTTCCAGTTGGAGAGCGTGACGGGGTGGACATCGTAGGCGCGAGCGACGGACGCATCGGTTCCGTCGGACTGGAGGGCCTCAAGAACGACTTGGAGTTTGAATTCAGGACTGTAGGTTCGACCCATGGCGTGGTTGGATTGGTTGGTTTGCAGGGAAGCTAAGCAGGCTGCGTTCCAACCTCACTCTTAGTCGACCCACCAGTCCAACTTTTCGGGCGCACCTCAATGCGTGAATTCAAGTTGAGCATATATTTATTCCAAAAAGATATGTAGATTTACAACCTACAAGAGAGGCGAAGTTGGCAGTTCATCATGACTTCTTAACGGAGGATCACACCTCTTCTCCGTCAGTTCACAAATTTGTTACGTACGTTCCCCTTCAAACAACTCCGAAAGGTTCCAACGATGATGATGTCAACACGCTGTTTCGCTGCAGCTCTTCTGACCGTCCTATTTCTACTCACCGGTTGTCAAAGCTTCGGTGGTAACGAGCAGAATCCGTTCGCGACCGAGATCCTCCGCGTGGAGGTCGAACCCAACCCTGTGGCACCGGGCGATACCACCGTGTTTACCTGCGTCGTCGAGGACAGTCTCGACACCAGTCTTCGATTCGCATGGTTTCTACCAGGAATAGCGATCGATACAACAGATACGAACCGATATTACTGGAAAGTCTCGCAAGAACCGAGGACATACCCTCTAAAGGTACAAGTGGACAGGCCCGGCGATGCCAGTGTAGAACCGATCCAGAAGTTTTTCGAAGTAACGGTCGACAATCCATGACACCCACTTAACTATCGATTCATTCAGCCAAAGTAGATAATTCATTTCTATTCCAAATTCGCTCTTTTTGTCGCACTTACTTTCATTCTCGTCACACCGGCCGCTGGTCAGATATCGCTCTCAAATGTGCCCCCCTGGCAAGGCAACAACCGTTTCTACGGTGCTGTCATTTCTGAAGTGAGGCATCCGTCATTGTCGCTTAACGGCTTTGACGCGGCCACTTCCGGCCATGGTCTTGGACTGAAGCAGGTGTTGGGAGAGGTGTACTCGGGCAGTGCCGGTCCGTCGGTCGAAGATGTGTGGGGAGAGATCCGCGGACTTGCGACTGCTGGCGCAACGTACTACAACAACCCCCCTTCGAGGAGTGATATCACTCACAATACGCAGGTGATTCAGGCACGAGCGTTCATGGCGCTGGCGAGCTACATCCTGGAGCGGAACGGCCACAACCAATCCGACCTGCGGTCCCATAGCGCCTACCTGACCGACCTGCGAAGCGCGCTCCTCAACACGTCGAGTTGGAGAATCAACAAAAATCTAAACAATGACGCGGTAAAGTGGACCAGGGCTGCAACGAACATGTCCCGCGCGCTCGACCTGTACCTGGCGCTGGAAAACGCGTACCAGCACTACGGCGATTCGGCGTACGGGGACACCCAGTCCACCACCCTGCTCAGTCAGTCCGAAAAGCTCGTCGTTTTCAATGATTACGGCGAAGTTCTCTGGGAGCTTGAGGATTTAGGCAGCGAGGAGGAGGTGTTTGGAACCGACGGTTACGACGTACAACCCGGCAACTGGCCGCTCAAGGTGCAGGTGGCGGTTGCTTACGGCGCGCTCACGCACCAGAACGTTCCGATGTCCATTTTTGACTTGAATGACGTTGCAATGGTACGGCGCGCCCTCCGTGCCTCGTTGCAATCGGCCGGCAACGACCGCTACCGGTATTTCAATTACCAGACGAACGACGGCAAACGATTCTGGGCAGAAGGCCCCTATTACTTCCATTTTGCCCTCGGCGACGTCATCCCGTTCTGGCATGCCATCCGCATCAACGGCATGCTTGGCTATCATCCGGACTTCAACGCACCCGACCCGTTCTTCCACTCCCGCTTTACGGATCCCTTGAACTGGCTGGCTGACCTTGCGACCCCGGAAGGGTTCACGCCGCCGCTCGACGATGGAAACCGGCACAATATGCGGTTCGCCTCCATCCTGCGGTGGACGGGCGCCTACGGGTCGGTATCGCTGGGCCGCAAGTTCGCCTGGATTGGGGACGCGAGTGGCACAAATGGCTTCGGCGCTACAAACGACCTGCTTCCGGTCGAGATCGCCATTCCTCGCGTGCACCGCAACAACGGCACGGCGCCCGCCGGTACGCTTCCCACCACCTCATCGGACCAAGCGGGTGAGGATGGGGAGCAGCAACTCATCGTGCGACGTCACAATGGGGGAAACATGCACTACCTCCTGATGAATGGAGAGAGCGGCGACGCTATCGGACGTGGAGAAGGGCACGAGCAGGGAGATCAGCTTCAACTGCTCTACTACGTAAATGGCACCTCATACCTGCTGGACTCCGGATACGATGAAGGAGGTATAATAGATAACAGCACGTGGAATCACTACTATGATCACAACGTGATGATCGGCAATCCGCTCCAAAATAGTCTTGACTGGCTCGACGGAGGACAGCAAGCCCCATGGGCGGACAATACTAAATTGCGCAAGATCGCGAACCACCAGGATGTCAGTTCACTCTGGCGAGAGACACAGGGGAACATCGACGTACTCCATGGAAGCGTGTGGCTCGAATTGTTAGATGTCTCCAAAGGCAAAGGACCGTGGGCGTTCTACCAGCGCCATCTCCTGTTCGTCAACGACCCGAATGAGCCCTATCTCGTAGACTTTAACGGTGTGCGTGCGGACCCCGACATTGTTGGTCCATTCGAGTTCTATATGCGTTATCACGTGAATGGCACACAGGAGATCAGTAACGGCAACGACGACTATCTTCTGATTGACGATATCGATGGTCAGGATTCAGGGGGCAGTAGCAACTACCTAATGATTAAGCCACACTCTATTGAGAAGGCAATGGCCCACAGGATTCAGGTCGATGATTCAGAAGAGCGACACAAGGATAACGACCCGATTCGTGCCCTGTCGGTGGATCGTGGCGGTGAGAGAGGGCATTCGGTTGTAAGTTTTATCCGAGCCCTGCCGAGTGCATCCTCGTCGGAAATCACTGCCCTCGAAGAGAATCTCCCGTATCAGAAGTATGATCCACCAAGTAGCAATGGCTTGAGGACGTGGAATTATTATGTGTGGCCCCATTCGAGCACGACCGTAGATGTGTTTGCCGCCCGGTCCGCCCTCGTCGGAGGAGGAAGCACGAAAACATTTTCGATCAGCGAGGCGAATGACTTGCGGCTAAAGCTCCCATCCAGTGACGACTATGGGTTCGCTCGCCTCACCCAGCAGAACGGACAGTGGGAAATCGATCCGGGCTACCAGATCAATCTGGTGTTGGAACCTCGCCCGGCTCCCCCCACAAATCTCGTGGTATCGTGCGTGACCGACGACTCTCCGGATTTGTCGTGGGATGCCAGTCCCGGCCCTGAGCTCGATCATTACGAGATCCTGCGCTCGACGGAACCAGAGATTGGATTCACGACGGTGGGAACCACAACATCGACCTCGCACACCGATACGTTCATCTTCTGTGCGGATTCCTACGACGCGGATGCCGAATACTGGTACCAGGTGGTCGCGGTCGATGCCCAGGATGACGTGTCTGATCCGAGCAATACTGTTTCTACACTCGGCAGCGAACAGGCTCCATATCCCAGTTATAGCACTGCTGCCGACAGCACGAACACGAGGAATGACAGAGAAGCTCCAACAAAGATCGGTGCCGCACGTGCTCTGCCTGACGCCTTTACGTTGGAGACAAGCTTTCCGAACCCGGTGCGCACGCAGGCCACGATCCGCTACGCCCTGCCGGAGGCGACCGGCGTGACGCTCACCGTCTACGACGTGATGGGCCGCGAGGTCATGCGGCTGGTGGACGGCGCGATGCCGCTCGGATTCCATGAGGTGCAGATGGATACGTCCGACCTGCCGAGCGGCACGTACCTCTACCGCCTACGGGCCGGCGCGTTTATCGAGACGAGGCGGATGGTCGTGGTGCGGTGATGGGGGATTGTCGATTGTCGAGTTTCGATTGTTGAACGCCGAGGAGACACGGACGCCTCGCTGGGCCGGTGGGCCGGGCGGGGCGTTCCGAGTTTGGAGTTTCGAGTTCGGCGTTCCGAGTTCGAAATTTCGAGTTCGGAGTTGCGCGCGGTCGGTTTCTGGTTTCCGGAGACGAACGGTTCACTCCTCCCTCTCCCGCCCCAAGCCCCAACGACCCGTGACCAACCCACAACCCTCAACGCGCAACCCACAACCCGCAACGCAGTCATTCTTCGCGCAAATCGAAGAACATCCGCGCGCGGCGCGCCGTAGCGTATGGGCTACACAATCGGCGTTCCTTCCGTGCCACCGTTCCTGCTCTGAGATGCCCGTGCTGCCACGCTCCCGGCGGACGAGGCCCGGCATCGCTCGGAGGTTCCACGGATCGGGTCCGGCACGATCCTGAAGACGTGAACACCCACACACCCGAACACTCGAACACCCAACATGGCGCAGTTTACCACGCTCGATCAGTTTGACCTTCCGGCGCTGGAGGAAGACGTCCTCGACTGGTGGTCCGAGCACGACATCTTCACGAAGAGCATCGACGAGCGCGAAGGGCAGCCCACCTTCACGTTCTACGAGGGCCCGCCCACGGCCAACGGGCGCCCCGGCATTCACCACGTCATGGCCCGTGCCATTAAGGACATCTTCTGCCGCTACAAGACGATGCAGGGCTTCCGCGTGGAGCGCAAGGCCGGATGGGACACCCACGGCCTGCCCGTCGAGATCGAGGTCGAGAAGGATCTGGACCTGGAAACGCGCGCCGACGTCGAGGACTTCGGCATCGAGAAGTACAACGCCGCCTGCCGCGAGAGCGTGCTGGAGTACAAAGACCTGTGGGACACACTCACCGAGCGGATGGGCTACTGGGTCGACCTCGACGACCCGTACGTCACCTTCGAGACCGACTACATCGAAAGCGTCTGGTGGCTCCTGAAGCAGATCCACGAGGAGGACCTGCTCTACAAGGGCTACAAGATCCAGTGGTACAGCCCCGGCTCGCACACGGTGCTGTCGTCGCACGAAGTCAGCCTCGGCTACGAAGAGACGCAGGATCCGAGCGTCTACATTCGCTTTCCGGTGCACGGCGCGGACGACACGTACTTCCTGGCCTGGACAACGACGCCGTGGACGCTCATCTCAAACACGGCGCTGGCCGTCGGCGAGGACATCGAGTACGTCAAGATCGCCCACGAGGACCCGCACCAGGGCCTCGAATACCTGATCCTCGCGGAGGAGCTGCTGGACGAGGTCGTCGAAGAGTCGTACGAGGTCGTGGAGCGCTACACGGGCGAGGAGCTTGTGGGACGGACGTACGATCCGCTCTTCGACTACTTCACGGATCAGGATCCGGATGACACGGCGTGGCGCGTCGTGGATGCGGACGTCGTCTCGACGGAGGAAGGCACGGGCGTCGTCCACATGGCCCCGGCGTACGGCGCCGAGGACCACGAGGTCGCGCAGCAGAAGGGCCTGCCGCTCTTCAACCCCATCGACAAGGACGGCTGCTTCACGGACGAGGCCCCGCTTGTCGCAGGGCAGTGGTTCAAGGATGCGGACAAGGACATCACCGACGACCTGAAGCGGCGCGGCCTCCTTTACAAGCACCGCACCTACCTCCACAACTACCCGTTCGACTGGCGCAAGGGCACGCCCCTGATGAGCTACCCGGTCGACAGCTGGTTCATTGAGACGACCAAGCTCAAGGACCGGATGGTGGAGCTCAACGAGACGATCAACTGGCAGCCCGAGGGCATCGGCACCGGGCGCTTTGGCGAGTGGCTGGAGAACAACGTCGACTGGGCGCTGAGTCGCCGTCGCTACTGGGGCACGCCGCTTCCAATCTGGGTGAACGATCAGAACGAGGACGACTACTTCATCGTCGGCTCCATCGAGGAGCTGCGCGAGCGCTTCGGCGACCAGCTGCCGCAGGACGACGAAGACATCGACCTGCACCGCCCGTTCGTCGACGAGCTCACCTGCGAGGCCGAGGACGGCGGCACCTACCGCCGCGTGCCGGACCTCATTGACGTGTGGTTCGACTCCGGCTCCATGCCGTACGCGCAGTGGCACTATCCCTTCGAGAACGAGGAGGACTTCAACGCCAACTTCCCAGCCGACTTCATCGCCGAGGGCGTGGACCAGACGCGCGGCTGGTTCTACACGCTCCACGCCATCGCGACGCTCGTCTTCGACGACGTGGCCTACAAGAACGTCGTCGTCAACGGCCTCGTGCTCGACGAGGACGGCAACAAGATGTCGAAGTCGAAGGGCAACACCGTCGAGCCGTTCGAGGTCATCGACGAGTTCGGGGCCGACGTGGTGCGCTGGTTCATGATGAGCAACACGCCGCCGTGGGAGAACATCAAGTTCTCGAAGCGCGGCCTGCGCGACCTGCGGCGCAAGTTCTTTGGCACGCTGCAGAACGTCTACAGCTTCTTCGCCACGTACGCCAACATCGACGACTTTGACTTCAGCACCGAGCGGGTGCCCGTCGATGAGCGGCCGGAGCTCGATCGGTGGATCATCAGCCGCCTCAACACGACGATCGAGACCGTCGAAGATGCCCTCGACGACTACGATCCGACGACCGCGGCGCGCGCCGTGGAGGACTTCGTGGAGGAGCTCTCAAACTGGTACCTGCGCCGCTCGCGCCGCCGCTTCTGGAGCGCCAAGAAAGGCGGCGATGGCCAGGTGGGCACCACCGTCGGCGCCCAGAGCAAGGACGCCGCCTACCACACCGTCTACGAGTGCCTACTGACGACGGCGAAGCTGATGAGCCCCATTGCGCCGTTCTTCGGCGAATGGCTCTACCTGGCGCTGACGGACGTCGTGGGCAGCGACGCCGAGAGCGTGCATCTGGCCGACTTCCCGCGCGTCGCGACCTCCGAGCGCGACGACGCCCTGGAGCACCGGATGGGCCTCGCCCGCACCATCGCGTCGTCGGTGCTGTCGCTGCGCAACGAGGCCGAGATCAACGTGCGCCAGCCGCTGCCGCGCATCCTCGTGGTGACGGATACCGGCGTCGAGGAGGCGAGCATCGAACAGGTAAAGGACATCATCCTCGACGAAGTCAACGTCAAGGAGATCCAGTACGTCGACCACACGAGCGACGTCGTCACGCGCTCCGCCAAGCCCGACTTCAGCCGGCTCGGCCCGCGCCTGGGCGCCCTCATGAAGCCGGTCAACCAGAAGGTGCGCCAGCTCGACGACGACGCGATCAACACGTTCATCGAGACGGGCGAGCTGACGCTGGACGTGGACGGCGAGGAGGTCACCCTCGGCCGCGAGGATCTGGAGATCCAGAGCGAGGGCATCGAGGGCTGGCTCGTGGACCAGAGCCAGGGCGTGACCGTCGCGCTCGACACGCAGGTCAGCCAGGAACTCCTGGCCGAGGGGCTGGCCCGCGAAAGTGTCAAGCGCATCCAGAACCTGCGCAAGGACGCCGGCTTCGACGTCACCGACCGCATCGAAATCACCTACCACGGCTCCGATGCCATCACGACGGCCATCGACCACTGGGCGGACTGGATCCGGAACGAGACCCTCGCTTTGAAGTTGCAGCCTTCCGATCATCCCGAAGAGCTGTCGGGGGAGGCCGTCGAGACGTTTGAGATCGGCGACGAACACCTGACGCTCGGGGTGCGCCGGGTGGATCCGTCCACGGCGTGAGCCGTCGGCCCTTTTCTTGACGGGTGCAGCCCTCTCCGTGGCCTGCACGCATCGGTTGTCTCATCAATTTTGCGTCTGATATCATGGCGGAATCGACATCTCCAACAACTGAAGGCGACGCCACCCCGCCCGCCACGCCTGCCTCGCAGGACGAGCGCGAAACTCCATTCTCCGACGAAGAGCTGGAGCACTTCAAGGAGCTTATCCTCGACCGCCGTCGCGAGGCGCGGGAGGACATCGAGCGCATGCGCGGCCAGATCGAGAACGCCAAGGAACAGTCGAACGACAACACGGCGTACAGCTTCCACATGGCGGACGCCGGCACCGACGCCATGGAACGCGAGAAGCTCTACCTCATGATCGCTCGTCTGCAGAAGTACATCGGCTACCTCGACCGCGCCCTGGAACGCATCGAGAACAAGACGTACGGCGTTTGCAAGGTGACCGGCGAACCCATCGCCAAAGAGCGCCTCGAGGCCGTGCCGCATACGCAGATCTCCATCGAGGCCAAGAAGAAACAGAAGAAGTCCTAACCCACCGTTGGGCCGCTGGATGGACGAGGCCGACCGCCCCCACGTCTCGCTCTCGATCCCTGCCCGTGGCCGTGTGTCATCGGTCATGCGTCGCCGGACGAGCCGCCCCGGTGCCTCATGACCCGGAACCCAGTGCCCGAAATTCATGCGCGTATTCTGGATCTCTGTACTGGTGCTGCTGGCCGACCAAGCCACGAAGGCGGCCGTCCTGAACTTCATGTACCGCCAGCAATCCATTGCTCTGCTGGGGGACTGGCTGCGGCTCACGTTTACCGAGAACCCGGGCATGGCCTTCGGCATCACGGTGGGCCCGCCCGGAACGGTGACGGTGCTCTCGATCATCGCCACGGTGCTCGTTGCCGCCTACATCTACCAGGTGCGCGACACCTATCCGCCGTACCGCATGAGCCTTTCGTTCATCCTGGGCGGGGCCATCGGCAACATCATCGACCGCGTCTTCTACGGCTGGTGGCTGGGCTACGGCGAGCTGTTCACCGGCAAGGTCGTCGACTTCATCCACGTGAGCCTGTGGCAGGGCTTCATTCCCGAGGTGGTGCCGTTTCTCGGCGGCGCCTACATGGAGCTGTTCCCGATCTGGAACGTGGCCGACATGGCCATCGTGTGCGGCGTTGTCGGCGTGCTCGTCTTCCACCACGAGTTCCACGAGCGCCTCATTGAGCAGCAGAAGGCCGGGCGTCCCCCCGTCAACGACC
>Ga0207797_1003221_pt1 | contig 10963 bp, 11 predicted proteins | sample PRCRCaboRojoPR_6_FD_187275 | JGI IMG/M metagenome (GOLD analysis project Ga0207797, IMG submission 187275) | Marine sediment microbial community from Cabo Rojo, Puerto Rico - PR CR 10% Liquid 1 (SPAdes) | ecosystem: Environmental > Aquatic > Marine > Coastal > Sediment | place: Cabo Rojo, Puerto... | reverse complement strand
TCAAGCCCGCAAAGCGCCTGACGGTCGCCCTCCCCCAGAACCTCAAGGTCCGCGGGAACGTCGGCCCGATGATCCGCTCGAACCTCCAGGGGCAGGCCGTCACGACCGGCCAGACCGTCCCGGTCTCCTTCGGCCTGGGCCCCCTCTCGAGCATGTCCGGCCAGCAGATCCCGCTGAAAGTCGCCGACGCCGACCCCGAGGGCACCGTCGTCGTCACCGACTCCACCCAGATCGAGGTGGCCGAACAGCCCGCAGAACAGATCACCGGCGGCGAAGCGGCGGCGGCCGAACGCCAGGCCCCCGACGTGACCTACGAGGACATCGGCGGCCTCGACCACGAGCTCGAGCAGGTCCGCGAGATGATCGAGCTGCCCATGCGCCACCCCGAGCTGTTCCAGCAGCTCGGCATCGAACCGCCCAAGGGCGTCCTCCTGCACGGCCCGCCGGGCACCGGCAAGACCCTGATGGCCAAGGCCGTCGCCAACGAGATCGACGCCTACTTCACCAACATCTCCGGGCCGGAGATCATGTCGAAGTACTACGGCGAGAGCGAGGAGCAGCTCCGCGAGGTCTTCGAGGAGGCCGAGGAGAACGCCCCCGCCGTGGTCTTCATCGACGAACTCGACTCCATCGCCCCGAAGCGCGGCGAGACGACCGGTGACGTCGAGCGCCGCGTCGTCGCCCAGCTCCTCTCGCTGATGGACGGCCTCGCCGAGCGCGGCGAGGTGATCGTCGTCGGCGCGACCAACCGCGTCGACGCCCTCGACCCCGCCCTGCGCCGCGGCGGCCGCTTCGACCGCGAGATCGAGGTCGGCGTCCCCGACAAGGACGGCCGCCTCGAGATCCTCCAGGTCCACACCCGCGGGATGCCCCTCGAGGCGGAGATCGACCTCGATCGGTACGCCGAGAACACCCACGGCTTCGTCGGCGCCGACATCGAGCAACTCGCCAAGGAGGCCGCGATGAACGCCCTCCGGCGCGTGCGGCCCGACCTCGACCTCGAGGCCGAGGAGATCGACGCCGAGACCCTCGAGCGCCTCGAGGTCACCGAGACCGACTTCAAGCAGGCCCTGAAGGGCATCGAGCCCTCCGCCCTCCGGGAGGTCTTCGTCGAGGTCCCCGACGTCACCTGGGCGGACGTCGGCGGTCTCGAGGACACCAAAGAGCGGCTGCGCGAGACGATCCAGTGGCCCCTCGAGTACCCCGAGGTCTTCGAGCAGATGGACATGCAGGCCGCGAAGGGCGTCCTGATGTACGGCCCGCCCGGCACCGGCAAGACGCTGTTGGCCAAGGCCATCGCCAACGAGGCTCAGAGCAACTTCATCTCCATCAAGGGGCCGGAGCTGCTCAACAAGTACGTCGGCGAGAGCGAGAAGGGCGTCCGCGAGGTCTTCGAGAAGGCCCGCTCGAACGCGCCCACGGTCGTGTTCTTCGACGAGATCGACTCGATCGCCGGCGAGCGCGGCAAGCACGTCGGCGACTCCGGCGTCGGCGAGCGCGTCGTCTCCCAGCTCCTGACGGAGCTCGACGGCCTGGAGGAGCTCGAGGACGTCGTCGTGATCGCGACGACCAACCGGCCGGACCTCATCGACCAGGCGCTGATCCGCCCCGGCCGGCTCGACCGCCACGTCCACGTGCCGGTCCCCGACGAGGCCGCCCGCCGGAAGATCTTCGAGGTCCACACCCGGCACAAGCCCCTCGCCGACGACGTCGACCTGGACGAACTCGCCAGCCGGACCGAGGGCTACGTCGGCGCGGACGTCGAGGCCGTCTGCCGCGAGGCCTCGATGGCCGCCTCGCGGGAGTTCATCAACAGCGTGGACCCCGAAGACGTCGACGAGACGGTCGGGAACGTCCGCGTGACCGCCGACCACTTCGAGCAGGCCCTGGAGGAGGTCGGCCCGAGCGTCGATCCCGAGGTCCGCGAGCGCTACGACGAGATCGAGGAGCGCTTCGAGCGCCAGGAGACCGTCGAGGAGGAGGCCGAGGTCGGGCGGACTTTCCACTAGGAACCACCTTTTTCCCGCTCGGGTTCGCGCGGAGCGCGAACCCTCTCGGCAAAAACGTGGGCGAAAAAGCCGAGCGCGCGGCGCTGCCGCGCGCTCGGGGAAACGGCGAGCGCTGCGCGCTCGCCGCACGACTTCCGCAATATACCGTGCCGCCTCCACCGCTATTACATCCGACGACGAGTCAGTTGCCTCGTTTCTACGGGTCGAGTCCGGACTCTCTCCGTCGTCAGGATTAACACGTTCGGGACCGAACGGGTGGCTATGAGTTCCACCGCGGAGGAATCTGGCACCGACACGGCCGTCGTGGTCACGGAAGAGGCCGCCGCGGAGGCCATCGACCTGATGGACGGCGAGGGGATGGACACGGACGTCGGTGGGTTGCGCCTGTTCGTCCAGCAGGGGGGCTGTGCGGGCCTCTCCTACGGCATGCGGTTCGATCACGAGCCGGAGGAGGACGACACCGTCACGGAACACCACGGCCTCCGGGTGTTCGTCGACCCCGCCAGCATGCGCTACATCGAGGGCTCGGTCCTCGAGTTCGAGGGCGGCCTCCAGGGCGCCGGGTTCCACGTCGAGAACCCGAACGTCGTGAGCGAGTGTGGCTGTGGCGAGAGCTTCCGGACCTAGTCCGCCAGTTCGAAGGCCACCTCGACCTCGGCCTGGTACTCCCGTCCCTGGACGGACGCGATCTCGACGCCGATCTCGTCGACCTCCACCCAGTAGACGTTGTCCAGGGTGTCCTCCGCGCGGTCGACCGCGTTCTCGACCGCGTCCTCGATGCTATCCGAACTCGTCCCGATCAGCGAGATTTTCTTGAAGACCATTGGTGACACCGCCGGGCACGACCGCCGCCCGGGCCTGAACCTGTCGGCCGGACGGAAGATATAGGTATGGGGCCATCCCCGGACCGCGGGAGTCAGGCGTCGGTCAGGCGGGCGTACTCGTCGTCGGTCAGGTCGATCGCCGACGCTGCGACGTTCTCCTCCAGGTGGTCGACGCTCGAAGTACCGGGAATCGGGAGCGTGACCGGCGAGTGCTCGAGGAGCCACGCGATGGCGATCTGGTGGCGGGTCGCGTCGTGGGCGGCAGCGACGTCGTCGAGCGTCTCGCCGAGGTCCCCGAGGTCCCCGGCGGCCAGGGGGAACCAGGGGATGAAGCCGATGTCGTACTCCTCGCAGGCCTCGAGCACGGGCTCGTAGCCCCGATTGGCCACGTTGTACTGGTTCTGGACGGTCGCGATCTCGACGACGTCCCGGGCGGTCTCGAGTTGCTCGACGTCGACGTTCGAGAGGCCGACGTGGTCGACGAAGCCCGCGTCCTTCAGCTCGGCGAAGGCCTGGACGCTGTCCTCGAAGGGCGTCGCGCTGTCGGGCCGGTGGAACTGGTAGAGGTCGATCGTGTCCACGCCGAGCCGGTCCCGGCTGACCAGCACCTGGTTGCGGATGTAGTCCGGGTCGCCGTGGGCCAGCCAGTCGCCGTCGGCGTTCCGGAGCAGGCCGGCCTTGGTCGCGACGAAGACGTCGTCGGCGATGCCGGACTCGCGGATGAGCCGCTCGCTGACCCCCGGTCCGTAGGAGTCGGCGGTGTCGACGAAGTCGACGCCCAGATCGACCGCGTGTTCCAGGAGGTCGCGCGCGGCCGCCTCGTCTGCGGGCGGGCCGATGATGTCCTCGCCGGTGATCCGCATCGCCCCGTAGCCCAGCCGGTGGACCGGCCGCTCGCCGCCGACGTCGAAGGTACCGCTCCGGTTCTCTACTGTCATGGTCCAGCCGGCGGTCGCCGACTGGATAAGCCTCCCGTCTGCGCGGCGCGGGTCAGGCCACGACGTCGGACGGTCGCCGGGCCACCTCGTACTCGTCGCCGTCGCCGACGCCGATGATGGCCCACTCGTAGGCCGGCGCCCGCCGCTCGAGTGCCCGCTCCAGGGCCTCGACCTGGTCGCGTCGGGTCACGAAACAGCGATACTCCCCGGCGGTCGGAGGATCGTGAGGCGCCGCCGACGGTGTCACCTGGACGGTCCGCCACTTCCGCTCGGCCAGGAGCTCCCCGTCGGCAGCCGAGACGGTGTAGCCGAGGTCCGCGAAGATCGATTCGGCCCTGTCGATGAGTGGACTGGTAACAGACCCCATCCACAGGGTCCTACCCCCGCTCGGCTAATAAGCGTATCTAGCTGTTGGATTTCCGACCAGTCACTCGTGGGCCGCGTCCCACTCCTCGGCCTTGTGGAGGTTGTGACACCGGTTGCACTCGATGCGGCCCATGGGGTCGACCGCGGTGTCCAGGGACTCGCAGTGCCCACACCAGAAACCCCAGCGGGTCGAGCGGTCCGCGTCCGCGAAGACCACGGAGAACGGCGCCTTCGTCCCGCGCTCCGCCGTCGCCCGGTCGACGTACAGCGTGCGGCCGTCCGGCCCGGTGACTGCGTCCATGGGGGCGGGTTCCCGCTCGGCGGCCAAAGCCTTGTCCTCCCGTGCCGACTGCAAAGGTTCAGGTGGGACCGCGGTCAACGCTCGGGCAATGACGAGGGTCGTCGTCCCGGTCCGGTATCCGCCGAACGAGCACTCGATCGGAACGCTGCGCGAGGCCGTCCGGATCGCGCGCGAGCGGGACGCGGACCTGACGATCCTCCACGTCGACCTCTACCACGACAGCCGGAACGTCTCCCGGCGGCAGCTCAAGCGGGCCGTCGCGGACCACGTGGGCGACCTCGAGAACGTCCGCTACGTCGTCAGGCAGGGGCTCCTCGTCGAGGAGACCATCCTCGAGGAGATCGCCGCGGAGGAGGCAGACGTCGTCGTCATCGGCAAGGCCCAGGCGGGGCGGTGGCGGCGGATGATCCGGCGGCTCCTCGACGATCCCGACATCGAGCACTTCCTCCAGGAGGAGCTTGACACCGAGGTCGTGACGGTCGCGACCGACTGAGGGGCTCAGCCGCCGTCCTCGAAGGGCCCCCCACTCCGCGGGCGATTCGAACGAACCTGCGGCCGCCCCGACCCGTCGCCGCCGCCGAACTGCCGCACGTCGAGGTCACCGCTGGTCTCGTCGAAAAACAGGTGGGAGTGGGGGTAGGCGAACTCGGCGTCGATCTCCTCGATGGCCGCCCAGACGTTCTCCTGGACCGTCGAGCGCACGGTCGGGATGTGGTAGGGCGTCCGGACCCAGAAGCGCAGGTTGAGCAACACGCCGCTGTCCGCGAAGCGACTGACCAGGCAGTCCGGGGCGGCCTGGTAGCGGGACGCGCCGACGCGGATGCTGGGGCCACCCTCGATGACGCCCTCGACCTCCCGGGCGGCCTGCTCGATCCGGCGCTGGGCCTCGGGCACGTCGCTCTCGTAGGTGACGAGGACCTCGACCGAGAGCCGCGTCCGGGGATCCTCGGCGGAGAAGTTGTACACGTCCCGCTCGCGGATCGTCCCGTTGGGGATGACCAGGAAGGTGTTGTCGAGCGTGAATATCTTCGTGTACCGCAGGGTGATGTCCTCGACGTAGCCCCGCTTGCCGCTCTCGTCGAGCTGGATCATGTCGCCGATCTCGTAGGGCTGGTCGGCGAGCAGGAACAGCCCGCTGATGACGCTGCCCACGATCGGCGCCAGGATGACACCCACCACCGCCGAGAAGACGGTGACCGAGAGGGCGATGTCGCCCAGCGCCAGGCCCCAGATGTTCAGGACGACGACCATCGCCGCGACGAAGAAGCTGGTCCGGATGCCCCGGATCGCCGTCCGGGTCAGGCTCGGGCGCTCGAAGCGCTGGGCGAGCCGGCGCCCGAACAGGCGGATGACGAGCTTCGAGGCACCCCACGCCACGAGCAGGACAATGAGCGATTCGACGACGTGGACGATCCAGAGCGGGATCCAGGACGGCAACACGCTCAGGTAGGGGTCCGCTGCCGTCGCGTTCGTCGCGAGCGGAACGGCAGCGGCAGCTGGCGCCATACCGCCTTTCACACCCGGCCCTCGAAAAAGGATTTCGTCGTCCCAGCGCCTCAGAACGGCCGGACGCCCTCGTCCGTGACGACCGAGTCGAGGAGCCGCGTCGGCGTCGCGTCGTAGGCCGGGTTGTCGATCGCGAAGCCCTCGGCGGGTTCGAGCATCACCTCGCTGGCGGCCCGGTGCTCGTTCTCGAAGGCGAAGCCCCCGTCGACGACCTTCGCGGCCGAGCCGACGACCGTCACCGGGACGTCCACGTCGGCGGCCGTCGCCGCGATCGGGTACGTCCCGACGCGGTTGTAGAGGGTGTCCTCGACGATGCAGTCCATGCCGACCACGACGCGGTCGACCTCGGGGAGGACGTGGCCGCTGGCGGAGTCCACGATCAGGTGGGCCTCGACGGCGTCGATCTCGGCGAGCCGGCGCGCCATCTTCCGGCCCAGATACCGGGGGCGGGCCTCCGTCACGTAGACCGTGAACGCGGCGCCGTCCGCGACCGCCCCCTCGATGGCCTGGAGGACGGTCGTCGAGAAGTCGTGAGTGAGCAGTCCGTCGGCGTCGACGAGCAGGTCGGCCGCGCGCTCGGCCGCGCGTCGCTTGCCGGTCTCGACCCGCTCGACGACGGCCTCGACCGCCTCGCCCGTCAGCGACTTCGCCTCGGCGACCGACGCGGGGTCGGCCCCGCGGACCGTCTCGACGATCTCGCGCTGGGTGTTGTGGAGGGAGGCGTGGGACGGGTTCGCGCGACGGAGCGCGTTGCTGTTGCGCTCGAGGTCACGGAGGTACCCGTCGACGGAGGGGGCGTCCCGCTCGGTCAGCTCCAGGAGGGCCCGGGCGGCCTTCACCGCCACGACCGAGGAGCTGTGGGTCTGCATGTCGGCGATCTCCTCGGCGGTCTCGTCGATCATACGCATGGGCTCGGCACGGCGGCCTATATGCTTTCCCGACGGCCCGGGTCCGCACCGAGTCCATCGGCGGTGGCGAATCGACGATCCACGCCGGGACCTCGTGACGCGTGCTGGCCGAACCTTCTAAGGGGTGAGACCGGCAAGACCCAGCAGATGACTGGCCGGGCGGACTCTCGTGCGGACCGGGGCGTCTCCGAAGCCACCGGCGTGGCGATCCTCGTCGTCTTTACGGTCCTCGTGACCGCCTCCGTCGGCGTCGGCGTCCTCTTCGTCGGCGGAGAGGAGGAGACGGCAGGTGTCACCGCGAACTTCAGCTTCGATCACCAGTCCGAGCATTCGGTGATGCTCGTGACCCACGCTGAAGGCGACGCGCTCCCGGCGGGCGACATCGTCCTCGAGGGCGAGTCCGCGTCGGTCACGTGGGCGGAACTGGCGGGCTCCGAGCCGAATTCCTCCGTCGGCCCGGGGTCGGCGGTCCAGCTGTCCGCCAACAGCGCCTGGGGCAGCCCGGTGACGACGGGCCAGACGATCGAGATCTACTGGGCCCCCGACGCCGAGAACCGGACGCAGCTCGACGTCTGGCCGGCTACCCCTTGATGTTGCAGACGGGGAACGTCCGGGCGACCTTGTCACCGATGCCGAGGGCGTCCGAGACGCGGACGACCTCGTCGACGTCCTTGTAGACGCCGGGGGCCTCCTCGGCGACGGTCGCGCCGCTCTGGGCCTTGACGTAGACGTGATTTTGCTCCCGGAGGTCGTCCATCACGTCCTCGCCCCAGTACTCGTTTTTGGCCTGCGTGCGGCTCATCAGTCGCCCGGCGCCGTGGGCCGTCGAGCCGAAGGACTCCGAAAGCGAGGCCTCCCCGCCCCGGAGGACGTAGCTGCCCGCCCCCATGCTTCCGGGGATGATGATCGGCTGGCCGACGTCGCGGTAGGCACTGGGCACTTCCGGCCGGCCGGCCGGGAAGGCCCGCGTCGCGCCCTTCCGGTGGACGAACAGCTCGCGCTCCTCGTCGCCGACGTCGTGGACTTCCTTCTTGGCGATGTTGTGGGCGACGTCGTAGAGCAGGTCCATCCCGAGGGCCTCCCAGTCCGTCTCGAAGACCTTCGCGAAGACCTTCCGGGTCTGGTGGGTGACGAGCTGGCGGTTGACCCACGCGAAGTTGATCGCCGCACACATCGCGCGGTAGTACTCCTCGGCGAGCTGGGACCCCGCCGGCGCCGCGGCGAGTTCCTTGTCGGGAAGCTGGGCCAGCAGGCCGGCGTGGGTCTGTTCGATGTCCCGGAGGTAGTCCGTACAGACCTGGTGGCCGAGGCCACGGGACCCGCAGTGGATCAGGACGACGACCTGGTCCACCTCGAGGCCGAAGTCGGCGGCCACGTCCTCGCGGAAGACGTCGGTGACCCGCTGGACCTCGAGGAAGTGGTTGCCGCTGCCGAGGCTGCCCACCTGGTTCTTCCCGCGGTCCTTGGCCTTTTTCGAGACCGCCGAAGCGTCGGCCTCGGGGCGGTAGCCCTCGTCCTCGCAGTGCTCCAGGTCGTCCTCGACGGCGAAGCCCTGCTCGAGCGCCCAGTCCATCCCCCGGTTCAGGATGGCCTCGACGTCGTCCGTCGACCCCTCGTAGACGCCGCCACCGCCGAGTCCCGAGGGGACGTTGGCGAAGAGGGCGTTGACCAGCTCCTCCTCGTTGCCCCGGAGGTCGTCGTAGGTGAGGTTCGTTCGGACCATCCGGACACCGCAATTCGAGACGACGAACTCGTTTGCGATGAAGTTGTGAGCGTCGTGTTCCACGCCGATGTCGTAGACTGTGGTGGTCCGAGACGGTGCGATGCTCTCGATTTCGGTCGGCAGCGTGAGATCGTCCCGGACGTCGCACGCCTCGCAGAAGTCCTCGAAGTTGGGGAATTCCGCCCCCGGGCGGGGTGGACCGCGACGCCCGCCCCAGATGCTTCGCTCGATGAATCGGTCGTTGATCTCGAAGGCGGCTTTGACGTCCTCGGCAGCCACGCCACCGTCTGCCATCGCCTTCGCCTCCGCGGCGATGTTCGCTCGCCGCTGGATCTCCTGCCGTTTCAGTCGCAGGTACCGAACCGCTTTGACGGCCTTCCGTCGCTTGCTGCGGTTGTACCGATATCCCACCGTGGTGAAGAAGCGCAGGAGGTTCTCCGTGTCGTTCTTGACGCCGAGTCGCAACCGGCGCATCTCCGAGTCCGCGTTGGAATCGGTCTCGAAGACCTCGATCTCGTTCGTCTCGATACCCAGGTCGGCGAGGAAGGCATCCATATCTTCGAGCCAGGCACGCCCCGCCTCGACGGTATCGACACTCCGGTTCTGGGAGACTTTCGGGCAGTAGAGATTCTTGTCGTGCTGGGCGGCCGGAGCGTTCATCTCGGCGCCGAAGTACGCGCGGTAATAGAGCGCCCGTTGCCAGTCGGTGAGATGCTCGAAGTAGTCGGGCGTCCTGAAGCCGGATTCGATTTTCGGGCCGACCGGCGCGCCGAGTTTCACCAGGAGTTTCCGGAACGCCTTCGCCGTCGCCTTGAAGCTGGTCTCCGTCGTCCTGAACGACTTCCCGTCGATCTCGTGATTGCGCTCGCGCGAATAGATTTTCGAGGGCTCGAAGCCGATTGCCTTGACGTCCTCACGGATCGACTCGAGGTCCGCTGGCTCCCCGTAGAACCAGGTCTGGCCCTCGCCGCCGAAGGAACCGTCACCGGTGAAAAAGCCCAGAACTGAAAGCAGCCGGTTGAAGGTCTCGTCTGCGGTGGAGAGCGGAAGGACGTCTCGGTCCTCGAGTACCCGGCGAAGCTGGGGATTTTCGTCTTCGAAGTCCTCGACTGTGAGGAGCGTGACGTCCGCCGGTTCGTCGTGTTCGACGCCGTCGAACGGCTGGACGTCGATCTCGTCGCCCGGTTCGAGGTCCGCCAGGGGAGACATCCCGTCCCGCGTCCGGAAGGGGTGATCTTCGGTGGCCTCGAGCCGCTCACCGGTCTCGGTGACGACTTCAAACACCTGTCGATCCGACGACTCCGTGAGCAGTCGAATCGGTGACGGCTCGAGTCCGCCGGCGTCGGCGACGATTGCCTCCTCGCGTTCGAACCGTGTCACGAGTTCCTCGATGGTGACGTGTCGGCCGTGCGCGAGTCGGACCTCGGTGTCGCCTGGCAAGCAATTGATGTCGTAGCCGACCGCTCCCGGGCTGATACAGCCGTTTTCGGCGTCGATGCCCGCGACGCCACCGACGGGGAAGCCGTAGCCCTGGTGACCGTCGGGCATGCAGACGGCCCACTTCCGGATGCCCGGGAGGTGGGTCGTGTTCCGCAGCTGTTCGAGCGTCTTGTCCTCGGCGATCTCCTCGAGGAGGGGCTCGCTGGCGAGCACGCGCGCGGGGACGCGCATGTCGCCCTCGCGGGGGATCTCCCAGACGTGCTCGCGGACCCGCTCCAGCGTCACCGGGCCGGCGTCGAAGGTCGTGGTCATGTGTCGCCCTCCGGTCGGCGGACCCAAATAGGGTTCGCCGGGGACCGGGATCGACGGGCCCTGGCCTCAGACGTCGAAGACGACGTAGGCGTGCCAGCCCTCGGGCCGCTCCGAGAGGTCCATCTCCGAGTAGGTCACGGCCTTCAGGTCCCTGGCGACCACGTCCGCCAGGGGGACGCCGCGGTAGGTCGCCTCGACCCGCCAGCCCTCGGCCGTCTCGGTCACGCTGGCCGCGTTGTCGACGGGGAGGACGCCGCGGACGTCCCGCTCGTAGATGAGCTCGTCGAGGTAGTCGAACAGCAGCGCCTCGCGACCCTCGGCGGTGACGACGATCTCGCGTCGATCGCCCGCGTCCGGGATCTCGTCGCACATCGCGGCGGCCATGCCGTCCGCGACCGCCGCGAAGACCCCGCCGAGCGTGTCGGCCGTCGCCTCGACCGCGACGTCGGCCGTGTGATCCCGGAGGGTGAAGCCCATCGCTCAGGCGCCCTCTCGGAGTTCGACGTCACCCTCGGAGGCCCCGTCGACCTCGTCGAGCGAGACGCCGACGGAGACGATGGACTGGCGGACGAACGCGCGGGCGGTGGGACCGGCGCCGGCGTCGCCGGCCGATTGCTGGGTCATGGCACGACGTCG
>Ga0207797_1003220_pt1 | contig 10963 bp, 10 predicted proteins | sample PRCRCaboRojoPR_6_FD_187275 | JGI IMG/M metagenome (GOLD analysis project Ga0207797, IMG submission 187275) | Marine sediment microbial community from Cabo Rojo, Puerto Rico - PR CR 10% Liquid 1 (SPAdes) | ecosystem: Environmental > Aquatic > Marine > Coastal > Sediment | place: Cabo Rojo, Puerto... | reverse complement strand
CTTCGCTGAAACGCCAAAACTCGGCGAACCGCCTCAAACAGTTGGCGTTTCTTGACGCTCCGCTTCTCTAAGAAATGTTTTCAAAAACGATCAAAGTCGTTTCCATGGAAGTTCTCCGACAGGCTCCTAGGTAAGAAGACCGTAACGGAGGGAATACGAATCTCGGTTTTCAACGCCCCAGTGTCATTCTTGTATGATTTGTTGAAACTTCTGAAAGTACTTTGCGCCGGACCAGACGGTAAAAAAGACGGCGACCCAGAGAAAGAAAGTGCCGACGGCATGAAAGTCGATGGAGAAATACGAATAGTGGAGCAAGAGAGGAATGATGGCGGCAATTTGGAACCCCGTCTTGTACTTTCCCAGTTCTTCGGCCCCCATGACAATTCCCTTTTCCGATAAAATCGCTCGCAGTCCGGTCACCGAAATCTCTCTTCCGATGATGACGAAGGTAATCCACGCCGGCACTCGGCCCAGAGGAATCAGCATAATGAGTGCCGCGGAAATCAATAGCTTGTCAGCCAAGGGATCCAGAAACTTTCCAAGTGCCGACTCCAGACCGTACCGGCGGGCCAGAAATCCGTCCAGCAAATCGGTTATAGAAGCCGCTGAAAAGATGAGGGCGGCCATAAAGGCACACACCTTGCCTGGAGAAAAAAGGAGCAGGATCAATACGGGGATGCACGCGATCCGTAACAGGGTCAAATTGTTAGGTGCCCTCAAGAACCGCCCCAGCGAGGTTCCCGCTCGATGTAACGTCGCCTTCATATCCATGCCGTCGACCTCTTGGGTAAGCACTTCAAGGAACTCTACGTGATGTGTGAGAACACGACTGTGGGAGCCCTTAGAAATGATAAAAACCGATAGACCAGTGCGAAAATGGAGTCTTTTCCGGCAGGCTCCTAATATCTGTTCATGTAATTCAGGACCTTTCGCACATACCCTCGCGTTTCCCGGATGTGGGGAATTTCCCTTCGCGGACCGATGCGCGCCGGCCCTGCGTTGTATGCGGCAAGGGCCAACGGGATGCTACCGTTGAACCGGGTCAACATCTCCTTTAAGTACCGTACCCCCCCCATCACGTTGGCCTTGGGATCGAAGGGGTCTTTGATCCCCAGGCCTTGGGCCGTCTCGGGCATGAGCTGCATCAACCCGCACGCTCCGGCCGAAGAAACAGCGGACGGGTCAAAATCCGATTCCGCCTTAATCACCGCCTTGATCAGTGAAAACGGGATGTTGTATATCTTCGAGGCCTCTGCGATATGGAGATCAAACTGGGTGGACCGGTCGATCCAGCTTGGGATAACCTCTCGAATATACACCTCAAACTTGTCATTGGTAGGCACATTGGAAAAGTGGATCGTACCGTTCTCATCCACATAGCGATAAATGTCTCCCCACGTGGGAAGCGCTTCAATGAGCAACAGGCTCTGGATCACCATGTATCCTACAATGGCCGTCCGATTCATGATGCCTCATCGTTACGAGCAAGATATTGGTCCCGACATTTTTCGCTGCAGAAATAAATGGTTTCCCCCTTGATTACGGCCTTGACTCCGTCTCTTTTCGGGAAATAGGTTTCGCATAAGGGGTCTTTAACCATCACGTCGTCAATTGCACCCTGTGTCTCCCCTTGTTGCGGTGCCCGCCCTGTACTACTCGAACCGACCAGGGTCTTTACAATTCGATACCCCAAATAGGCCAAGAGGATAAGAATCAGAATTCTCATGTCGGCAATACAACCTGCGTTCCTTCCCCGAGATCCGACAACAACTGTTTCACCGTCTTTCCCATCACGGGGTGTATCAACCCGGGTGCGATGTCGCACAGGGGTTGCAGGACAAACCGCCGTTCATGCAACCGGGGATGCGGTATCTCGAGCTGGTCCGTTTGGACCACCCAATCATCAAAGAACAATAGATCCAAATCCAACACGCGGGGCCCGAATCGCGGACCGGCGCTCTTTCGACCGAATTCCCGTTCGATATCCCGAAGTCTTGCGTGCAAAGCATGTGCCTCAAGATCGGTATGGACGCGAATGACCGCGTTGATAAACCAGCCCTGATCTTTCCATCCCACCGGCTCCGTCTCATAGAACGGCGATTGCCCGTCCAGACGCGTGCTGTCTCCCGTACACAGGCGGGAAACGGCCCTACGACACGTGTCAAGTCGGTCTCCCTGATTGGACCCGATGCCGATATATGCGATGTGAAAGGTTTCCATCACTGACGGAGATCCCGTAGGGAAGTGGCTGTATCGACAGGCAAACCATGTCCGTCGGCTAAAGGGAGATGCGGCGAATTCGCTCCACTACCTCTTCCATCCGTTTCTTGCCTACCGTCAGTGCCATCCGAACATACCCTTCTCCCGCGCTCCCGAATCCGTTTCCCGGCGTGGTAACGATACCCCCCTCGGAGAGCAAACGACTTGAAAAATCTGCAGAACCGTATCCTTTAGGAACTTCCATCCAGACGTAAAAAGTGGCCTTTGGTTTTTCCACCGACAGCCCCATGGAATGGAGTCCATCCACCAATACATCTCGTCGTTCCTGATAGGTCTGTTGCATTTGCCGCACACAGGCTTGGTCCCCTCGCAGCGCCGAAATGCCGGCGATTTGAATGGCCTGAAACGCACCCGAATCGATATTACTCTTGACCTGTCCCAAACCGTCGATCACTTCCCGACAGCCCACCGCAAACCCGATCCGCCAACCGGTCATATTGTAGGTCTTGGAAAGGGAATGAAACTCGATGCCCACGGACTTGGCTCCGTCCGTCTCTAGAAAACTCGCCGGCCTGTACCCATCGTAGGCCATTTCCGAGTATGCGGCGTCGTGACATACAATGATGCCGTGCCGATCGGCAAAATCGACCACCGACGCGAAGAAGTCCCTGGTTGCCACCGCGGCGGTAGGATTGTTGGGATAGTTGATAAACAGGATCTTTGCCTTTTGGCGAACCTCATCGGGGATCGCCTCCAAGTCCGGCAAAAAATCATTCTCCTTGATCAGGTCCATGAAGTAGGGTTCGCCACCGGCAAACTGAGTGCCGATGTGATAAACCGGGTATCCCGGGCTGGCTACCAGCGTCATGTCTCCCGGATTCACAAACGCCAGAGGAATATGGGCGATCCCTTCCTTGGAGCCGATCAAGGTGACGACCTCTTTGTCCACATCCAGGGATACGCCGAAACGCTCTTTGTACCACTCCGCCACGGCTGCATTGAAGTCCCCCATGCCTGAATAGGACGGATATCGGTGATTGGCCGGATTGTCCGCTGCGGCCTTCAGTGCCTCGATGATGTGAGGGGGTGTAGGCAAGTCCGGGTCCCCAACGCCCAAGTCAATGATGTCCACTCCTTTCCGACGGACCTCGTCCTTCTGGCGATCCAGTTCCTTGAACAGATAAGGGGGCAACCGCCTCAGTCGTTCCGCTCGTTCCGTATTCAATATCTCCTCCTTTTACGGTTTTCCCGAACGCTTCGCAAAACCAAGCGCCGAGGGCTTTTTCGATTCTCGCTTCTCTTACTCCGCCGCCTCTTCCCAAAGGAGACCTTCGTACACCATCTTGGTATCTCCCTCCAAAAAGACGTTGGAAAAGGCCTCCGTGTCTCTTTCAAAATGGACATTGAGCAGTTCTTTTCCGCGAGTGAGCAAGGTCGCCGGAGAGTTTACTTTTTCCTTCAAGATAACGGAAGCCAGTAAGGCCGACGCGACTGATCCGGTACCACACGCCAGCGTTTCGTCTTCCACCCCCCGCTCATAGGTACGAATCAGCAGGGTGCCGTCGTCCCGACATTGAACAAAGTTTACATTGGTCCCCGCCGGCGCATATTTCTCGTGATAGCGAACCGCCCGGCCGACCGGAAATACGGGGGCCTGTTCAATATCCTCCACCCAGGTAACCACATGGGGGACACCGACAACAATACTGCTCACAAGAAGTTGCTTTCCATCGACATCGATCCCATAATCCGTTCGCATGCCGGATGGTTGCGGCATTTCCAGCTTTACCCGCCGCCCTTTCACTTCCGCTCGAATCACGCCCGCGAGTGTCTCAAAGGTCAGCGCCGCATCCGCAATGCCGAGCCAGTGGGCGAGCCGAGCGGCACATCGGCCTCCGTTTCCGCACATCTCCACTTGGCCGCCGTCGGAGTTGAAAAACCGCCACTTAAAGTCCGCCTTTTCCGAGGGCTCAATAAGAATCAGGCCGTCGGCACCGACGGCCTGCCGGCGTCGGCATACCTGAAATACCCAGGTACTTATGTCTCGTTCTTCAACGAGCTTCTTCCGATTATCCACCAGAATAAAGTCGTTTCCGCTGCCGCTCATCTTATAAAAAGGAATCTTCGTCCCGGTCATGATTGCCGCCGAATTTCTCACTCTCCCAATGGGAAGGCCGATCTTTCGCATCCATTATTCATAAACGCCGTTATCCGGAATCCAGGCGTTTCTACCGAAACGAGGCCGGCTGGACATCGAATTGAGCTTTCTAGCATAGTGTTTCAACGGTAGCTTTATAATTTCTGTCATGCCCGACTTGGTCCGGCATCCGATTATTTTCCTGGATTCCCTGGTCAAGCGGGGGAATGACGATTTATTAGCTTCTTGTTGATGAGTTCTTATTCGTGTAAAGCAATCACGGAGAGATGATAACCGCATTCATAAAAAGTCGGGAATCGACTCTCCGCGAATCAGATCCTCATACGCTTCCCGTTCCCTTACCACCTGAAATTCGTCTCCCTTCACCATGACTTCCGCCACCCGTGGCCGGGAGTTGTAATTGGAAGACATGGTAAACCCGTAGGCTCCCGAACTCATGACCGCCAGAAGATCTCCCGGCTCACAGCGCCCGATCCGTCGGTTCTTGGCCAAGAAGTCTCCCGTCTCACAAATGGGGCCGACCACATCGGCCAAAACGACTCCTCGATCCGCCTTTACCACCGGTTGAATGCCATGATAGGCATCATAGAGGGAGGGGCGAACCAGGTCGTTCATCGCCGAATCGACGACTACGAAGTTCCGGTCCACGCCTTCTTTGGTATAGAGGACCCGAGTGACGAGAACGCCGGCATTGCCTACGATCACTCGCCCCGGTTCGAAGATCGGAGTTACCGACAGATCGCTCAATGTCTCCATCACCGCGTGACCATATTCCTTGGGATGAGGAGGTAACTCCTGGTCGTAGGTAATTCCGAGTCCGCCTCCCATGTCCAAATAGGAGGTATGAATCCCCATCTCCTCCAGTGAACCGATGAGGACCTTGATCCGCTCCAAGGCATCCACAAAAGGCCCCACCTGGGTGATCTGAGAGCCGATATGACAACTGACTCCAATGACGTCAATGTGTTCACAGGCTTGCGCAGTCCGGTAGGCCTCCATGACGGCGTCCGGATGTAAGCCAAACTTGTTCTTCTTTAATCCCGTGGAAATGTAGGGATGGGTCTGGGGGTCCACATCCGGATTGACCCGAAGGGCCACAGGCGCCCGCTTGTTTACGTCAGCGGCACATCGGTCGATTTGCTGCAGTTCCTGCAGGGACTCGACGTTAAACATGAGGATCCCCGACGCAAGGGCGTAGCGAATCTCGTGCTCCTGTTTCCCCACCCCCGAAAAGACGATCTTGTCAGCGGGCACGCCGGCCTGCAAGCCGCGAAACAGCTCTCCGCCGGACACGATGTCAAGCCCTCCGCCCAGTCCTGCGAAAAGGTTCAATACGGCCTGATTGGAATTCGACTTTGCAGAAAAACAGATCAGGTGTCCCGTTCCCTCAAAGGCATCCTGGAAGGCGAGGAAATGTTGTCTCAACGTGGCATAGCTGTAAAGATAGAAAGGAGTCCCCACCGTTTGGGCAATTTCTTCAACCGGGACCTCCTCGCAGTGCATGACATTGTCTTTGTACTGAAAATGGTGCATACGTCCTTCTACCTCGGCATGACTTTGGCGATATTCGAATCTTTGCTGACGCCCCCGCTTTCGTGAAGGACAAGAACCTTATAGACATACCCGTATCCCGGCTCCAAGACGTCGTATGCCGTCACCCGCCCTCTATCCCCCGTACCCGCAGTGGGAGCATCGACTTTCTTGAACGTACGAAAGTCCATCGGACAATTGGGACAAAGCTTCTCCCAATCTTGAGTTCGGTATCGAAATATTTGGAACCCTTCGATCCCCTCCACCACTTCGCCGTCCCGTCTCGGGAGGGACCAACTGAGTTGAATCCGCTCTCCTTCGACCTTGGCGCTCAGATCGGAGACCGCAGGCGGGGTAACGGTGCGAGGCGGTCTCGGCGGCCCCTTTTTGCCGCAAGCCGGAACGATTACGAAGGTCAACACCACAAGCATCTGGAAAACGACCGTTCTCTCTTTTGTCTGTTTCCGTCTCAATGCTTCTTCTCTTCGTTCCTTCTTCTTTGGCCGTTCGATGCCCCACGTTCGAGGTTCGTCCCGCTATCCATCCGTCTCTTCGGCGATCACGCCTTTTGCTTCCTCTATTGCCACCCGCACGTTCTCTGTGGCCGTACCTCCCGGGGACACCCTCCGGTCGATCATTTTTTGAGGCGCCAAAAGCTCAAAGAGATCTTCGGAAAACCGTCGGGAAAACTTTTTTAGTTCCGCCAAAGAGAGGTCGTGTATCTCTTTTTGCTGTTCCAAGGCATATCGTACCACTTCGCCGGTACACCGGTGGGCCTGGCGAAACGTCAACCCCTTCGTGACCAAATAGTCCGCCACATCGGTGGCATTCAAATACCCCACGTTGACCCATCGCTCAATCGACGCTCTCTTCACGATCAGTCGGGGGATGAGCCGCTCATACACGGCCAGGCAATGTTTTACCGTATCCACCGTGTCAAAAAGAGGCTCCTTATCTTCCTGCATATCCCGATTGTAGCTCAGCACAAGCCCTTTCATTACCGTGAGTACACTCACCAAGGAACCAAACACCCGGCCCGCTTTACCCCTTGCCAGTTCGGACACATCGGGATTCTTTTTCTGGGGCATTATACTGCTGCCGGTCGTGAAGGCGTCAGGGATATCGACAAAATCGAATTCGCTCGAGGACCAAAGAATCAGTTCTTCCGAGAGACGGCTTATGTTCACCATGAAAATGCTGGCAGCAGAGAGAAACTCGACAATAAAATCCCGACTGCTCACCGCATCCAGGCTGTTCGCCGATACCCGGGGAAACTCGAGCAATTCGGCCGTGTAATGCATGTCGATCGGGTAGGTCGTCCCCGCCAGAGCCGCACTCCCCAACGGCATCACGTTCACGCGCTCCAGGACCTGTTGGAATCTCTGCCGATCCCGGGAAAACATTTCGTAATAGGCCATGACATGGTGCGAAAAAAGTACCGGTTGCGCGCGACGTAAGTGGGTGTAGCCGGGCATCATCACCCCGATCTGTTTTTCCGCCAGCTCCACCAGAGCACTTCGGAAACGCGTTAGCGCCTGAATGATGGCGTGCACTTGGTCCCGCAGATACATGCGAACATCCAAGACCACCTGATCGTTTCGGCTTCTTCCCGTATGAAGCTTCTGAGCAACCTCTCCGATTTCATGGGTCAGAACCGACTCGATGTTCATGTGGATGTCTTCCAAGGCCTCGTCGAATGGGAACTCTCCCCGCTCGATGTCTCGACCGATTTTGCCCAAACCTTCTATGATTACCGATGCATCTTCTTGGGAGATGATGGACTGCTTGGCGAGCATACGACAGTGGGCGATACTGCCGGCAATGTCGTAAGGGGACAAGCGCTTGTCGTAGTGAATCGAAGACGTAAAGGCCTCTACCGTTTCGTCGGTCATCTCCGTAAATCTTCCGTCCCACAACTTCTTTGGCAAAATCGTTCTCCTTACCCGATGAAAAAACAATCAACGTTTGTCCATCAACGACGCTATCCGTAGCCGCAGCGCGTTGAGGCGAATGAAGCCTTCCGCGTCTTTTTGCCGGTAGACTTCGTCATCTTCAAACGTGGCGAAATCGTCTCTGTACATAGACCTGTCCGATTTTCGCCCGATCACTTGACAGCTTCCCTTATAGAGGGTCAGACGTACCACCCCGGAAACATCATTCTGTGTTTCGTCGATCAGGCCCTGCAGCAGACGCATTTCCGGTGAAAACCAAAAGCCGTTGTATACCAGTTGGGCATACTTGGGAATCATGGAATCCCGTAGATGCATCACCTCTCTATCCATGGTAATGGATTCCATTGCCATGTGTGCCGCCCGCAAAATGGTGCCGCCCGGAGTTTCGTACACACCCCGGGATTTCATCCCCACGAATCGGTTTTCCACCAAGTCCACCCGGCCGATTCCGTTGCGGCCTCCCAGTTCGTTCAGTCGTGCGAGAACTACCGCAGGGGAGAGTTTGTCACCGTTCACCGCCACCGGGTTTCCCCGTTCAAAGGAAATCTCTATCTCTTCCGGCCGATCCGGGGCCTCTTGAGGGGATCGAGTCAGTCGAAACATGTCCGCCGGAGGGGGGTTCCATGGATCCTCCAAAACGCCGCCCTCGTAACTGATGTGAAGTAGATTCCGGTCCGTGCTGTAGGGCTTTTCCGGCGTTGTTGGTACAGGGATTCCGCGAGAATCCGCATAGGCCATCAATGACCCCCTCGAATTGAGATCCCATTCTCGCCAGGGAGCGATGATCTTGATATCGGGAGAAAGGGCCAGATAGGAAAGCTCAAACCGCACCTGGTCGTTTCCCTTCCCCGTTGCCCCGTGACTGACCGCATCGCATCCCTCTGCCTGAGCGATTTCCACCTGTCGTTTGGCAATGAGGGGTCGGGCCAGAGAGGTTCCCAACAGATACTGGCCTTCGTATATGGCGTTTGCACGGAAGGCGGGAAATACATAGTCCCGGACGAACGTCTCGGAAAGATCTTCCACCACCACTTTTTCGGCCCCCGTCTTGAGGGCCTTATCTTCGATTTGTTCCAGTTCTTCTTCCTGACCAATATCCGCCGCAAAGGCCACCACCGGGCACTCGTACGTTTCGGACAACCATTTCAGGATCACCGAGGTATCCAGGCCTCCCGAATAGGCCAAAACGATTTTCTCTACTTTCTCCGACACGCTTATCCTCCGAATGTGAGAAGAAATTTCCCGCCTTATGACAGATAGGTTTCCAATATGGCCTTATGCATGTGGAGCTTATTTTCCGCCTGATCCCACACCACCGAGTGTGGCCCTTCCAGCACCTCGTCGGTAATCTCTTCTCCCCTGTGGGCAGGCAGGCAGTGCATGACCAAGACGTCCTGATCGGCCGAGGCCAGGAGTTTACCGTTCACCTGATACGGCCGGAACACCCCCTTGCGGCGAGCGGATTCATGCTCCTGGCCCATACTTGCCCAAACGTCCGTGTAGACGATGTCGGCCCCCCGAACCGCCTCCTCGGGATCGGACACAACGGTAATCGACCCTTTCGCGTCTGCAATCGCGTCCTGTAAGATCCCTTTGTTCGGAAGGTATCCGTTCGGAGAGGAAATGACCAATTGGAATCCCAACATGGCCGCGGCATTCAGCCATGAGTGGGCGACATTGTTGCCGTCTCCCACCCATACGATCTTCTGCCCATCAAAATCGCCTTTCTTTTCCAGGATGGTCATCAAATCACTCAACACCTGACAGGGGTGATACACATCCGTCAAGCCGTTGATCACGGAAACGGAAGCAGATGCGGCGAGTTCATTCAGGAGGTCCTGGGAATAGGTGCGAACCACCAGGGCATTCAAATATCGAGAAAGCACACGCGCCGTATCGGCTACGGGTTCATTTCGAATCAACTGGGTATCCCGGGTACTCAGAAACAACGACGCCCCGCCCAACTGAAAGGCCGCCACCTCAAAGGATACGCGGGTCCGCGTAGAGGCCTTGTCAAAAATGAGTCCGATCGTCTTCCCCATCAACGGCCGATCCAGAATCCCCGCGTAATGCCGCTTCTTTAATTCGAAGGCACGGTCAAACAGAACGTCGAAATCGTCCCGATCCAAATCTCTCAATGTCAATAGATGCTTTTTCATTTTCCTTGTAAACGTTTCTCGCCACCTTGACTTGTAAGCGGACACGGCTATGCCGAGGACACATCCGTGAGTAGGGAATCGAGGCAGTCAATGAGTTTGTCCACCTCCGCCTGCTCGATCACCAGGGGAGGGACAAAACGCAACACATGACCTTGGGCGCAATTCACCAAAAAACCGCGCTGGAGACATTCTTTCACGATGTCACCACACTCGATTTGCATGTCCAATCCCACCAGGAGTCCGCTTCCTCTTACTTCTCGAATCACATCGTGCTTTGATTGCAGATCCAGCAGCCTTTTCTTAAAATGGTCTCCGACTCGTCGGCAGTTCTCCAATACCGACCCGTCTTCTAAGGCTTTGGCAACCGCCAAGGCGGCGGATGCCACCAATGGAGTCCCTCCAAAAGTCGTCGCGTGCGAACCGGGGCCGAATGCCTCCGCCATCCTTTCTGTTGCTAGCATGGCCCCCATGGGAAGCCCATTGGCCATGGCCTTGGCCAATGTCATGACATCCGGATTGCAGTCAAAATGTTCGTAGGCAAAGAGTTTACCCGTTCGTCCCATTCCCGTCTGGATCTCATCAAAAATCAGGAGTAGATCCTTTTCGTCGCATAATTCTCGCAGTCCCGCCAAATACCCATCGGACGGACACCGCACCCCCCCTTCTCCCTGAATCGGCTCCAGCATCACCCCACAGGTCTCGGGGGTTACCGCTCGCCGGACGGCCTCCAGATCGTTGAACGGTACGGTATCAAAGCCCTCCAGTAATGGGTCGAAGCCCTTTTTAATCTTGTCCTGACCGGTAGCCGCCAGCGTGGCCATGGTTCGGCCGTGAAAAGAGCCTTCCATGGTTATGATTCTGTATCGTTCCGGCATTGCGCGGTCCTTATAATACTTTCGCGCCAACTTGATGGCCGCCTCGTTCGCCTCCGCGCCGGAGTTGCA
>Ga0207797_1003219_pt1 | contig 10965 bp, 7 predicted proteins | sample PRCRCaboRojoPR_6_FD_187275 | JGI IMG/M metagenome (GOLD analysis project Ga0207797, IMG submission 187275) | Marine sediment microbial community from Cabo Rojo, Puerto Rico - PR CR 10% Liquid 1 (SPAdes) | ecosystem: Environmental > Aquatic > Marine > Coastal > Sediment | place: Cabo Rojo, Puerto... | reverse complement strand
AAACTAACAACTACGTACTTTCAAGAAGCGAGGGCAAGCAGCAAGACCCCGATTCTTCCTCGGTAATTTTAGTTGATTTGAAATTGCCTCAGATGGTAATTGCTTCAAAAGATTTCGAAGTCATCTCACCTTGAGTTCATAAACTAGCACATCATTTCACCATAATACCGTTCATGACTTCTTTTTCCCTCTAGCCATGACTTTATCTCTTGCATTCAATTTCAGTTTGACAAAGAGATTTATTCATGATACACTAAAAGCGCTTCGATGATTGTACAAAAAAGGGGCAATAAAACACACTATGGCTGACAGACCAACAATCGACGATGTTGCTGAAAAAGCCGGTGTAGCGGCTTCTACAGTTTCTCTAGCGCTTAATAATAAACCACACGTTAGTCAGAAAACCCGGGAAAAAGTCCTCGAAGCGGCTCGAGAACTTGAATATCACCCGAACACGGCGGCCCGAAGCCTGGCCACCGGACGCTCGAAGACCATTGGTTTGCTTATACCTATCGATTTAAAAAGTGTTTTCTCGTCGACCGAATTCTTTCAAAAGATGATTTCGGGCATGCACCGCGGAGCCGGCGAAATGGGCATGACCCTTTCGCTTCAGATAGTAGAATCCGAGGAGGAAGCGATAGAAAGGATCGAGTACGCAGCTCGGACGGAAACGGTCAGCGGATCGGTTATAACTCACCCCTCAAATTCAATGCCTTACCTGGATGTTATCCACGAGTTCGACTACCCGGTAGTATTCCTCGGGGACCCCGTAGAGAACGAGCCCTACGTGGACAACGACAACCTGAATGTGAGCCGGATGGCGACCGAACACCTAATCGGACACGGCCACGAAAAGATAGCGATGCTGACGGGACCGGAAAAGTTTACCGTATCGCGTAACAGGACGCTTGGCTATCGATCCGCGCTAGAGGAAGCGGGTATTTCCTTTAACGGATCACTCGTCTGGGAATCGGAACTTAACGAACAGTCGGCCTACGAGACCGTCATGGCCAGGGCTCCAAACAATCAATTCACTGCAATGTATATCTCGGTCGAAGTTCAGGCCGTCGGAGCCATGCGGGCGCTGCGTGAATTAAATATGGAAGTACCGGATGACGTGGCGTTAGTCGTTGTTGGGGAATCCGAGCTTGCCAAGCATCTATCTTCCCCTTTAACGACTGTAGACCTGAACACGGAAAAGTTAGGTTACCTCTCGGCAAAAAAATTGATAAAGATTATCAAATGTGAGGAAGAAGAACCACAGTTAATAGTACCCGCCGATCTCAGAATCAGGGAATCCTGCGGCTGTAAGACAACCGGGGAAAGAAGCGGAGGTGATACCGACAAAACTTAGTCCTAACCGTTCGGAAAGACGTTCGGATTCAGAGCAAGACCAAAATAAGGAGGTCAAAAACTTATGAAAAAGGCAATATCAGCCTTACTGGTACTATCCTTAATTATTGGCGTGGCGGCAGTCGGGCTGGCCGACAGCCACGGAGACGAGAAAGAGGTAATCGAACAAAAGGTCATGACGGTTCAGAGTGCGGGAATAGAGAGGGCTCCCTACATCGGACCCCTGAAAGGCGAAAAGATGAAGGGTAAAGTCAAAGATTACGTCTATTACCACTTCCCGGCAATTAAATACGAAACGGAACACCCGGGAGTAGACATTCAACTAAAAGGTGAAGTTTATCCCTACGGCGACATGCTGAAGTCGATAATGCTCGCCGTCACCTCCCAGTCCACCTTCGATTACATAGAAATGGACGACATCTGGCTGGGTAAAGTGGCAGCAAGCGGCTACCTTTCCGGCAAATACTCCGACCAGTACGAGAAGTGGGCGAACGACCTCGGCATGTACGACGTCTTCAAGAAGGGCTCAAGCTACAAAGGAACTTACTACGGCCTCTGGCGCTCCACCGATACGAGAGCCATCTGGGTCTGGAAAGACGTCCTGCACGCGGCCGGTTACACGATGGAAGACATCATGACCTGTGAGGGTCTGCTCGAGGCCCTGCCCGATATCAAGAAAACCGCCGAAGAAGAGTTCGGCATGGCCGGCGGCCTGGAATACCCCTTCAACGGCAAGTGGGTTGTCGACCAGTGGTACGGCTGGCTCTACCAGCTCGGCGGCAAGATCCTGAAACAGAACGACGAGGGCGAGTGGGTCGCGGGCTTCAATAACGAAGCCGGTTACAGGTCCCTTAATTTCGTGAAAAAGTTAAAGGAAAACGGTGCGACGATGCAGCGTTCCTGGCAGTGGATGCTGGCCAACTTCCTCGACAGGAACTACGCCATGACCTACGAGGGCAGCTGGGATATCGCGGCCATTCACAGCAAGTACCCGGACCTGTCCGTCCAGGAGATCAAAGAAAAGATCGGCGTCATCCCGACCACCGTATTCGAGGGCCACGACATGAGGGTATTAACCGGTGGCTGGCTCTGGACCATACCGAAGACCGCAAAACACCCGGACGTCGCCTTTGAAGTCCTGATGGAAAATTTCGAGGACCGAGAAGCCTACGCCGAGATGACCGCCTACCAGGGCGAATTCCCCACCACAGAATGGATCTGGGAATCTCCCACTTACAGGAAGAGGATGATCGGCGAAACTCTGCCAAAAGAGTGGTTCGAAAGATTCAGAGAAGGAGTTGCCGGCGGAGTCTGGCGACCGTTCTTCCCCGAATACCCCGAAATTCAGAAAGAACTCTGGGACGCCACACAGAAGGTAGTTATGGGTAAGGCAACGGCAAAAGAGGCACTTACTACTGCGGAAAAGAACGTCAACAAGCTTATGGAAGACTAAAAAACCGCAAGTTGATTAACAGGCCAGGAGGGGATAATTTCCCCTCCTGGCAATTTTTAAACAAGTTGCCCGCTAAAGAAAAACCCTCCCTGCAATAAGCTGCGGGGTCTATCGGTAAGTCTTGGTGATATAAGCATGAGAAGATACAGTTTTTTAATCCCGGCGCTTTTTTTGCTGCCGGCGATAGGCGTTCTATTCTTTCTCCAGTTTTTCGCCTGGGGCTGGAATATAAACCTGGTTCTACATAACGTAACCCTGATGAATTTTTTGCGAGACTGGCAGTTCGTAGGCCTGGAAAACTTTCAAACGGTCCTTTCCGACCCACGAACTATAACTTCTCTGACGAATACAGCGATCTTTGCTTTTTCGAGTATTGCCCTACAGATGATAATCGGAACGGCAATCTCCTACCTGCTTTACCGGGCCACGCCGGTAGTAGAGAAAATTTTTCGGCCCATAGTTATTCTGCCGTGGCTCTGTTCTGTACTGATTGCCGCATTTGGCTGGCAGTTGATTCTGGCCAAGGACATTGGTTTGCTCAATACAATAATTACCTGGCTGGGCTTCGCCAGGATCGATTTCTTCGGCGGCTCAACCACGGCAATGATAGCAATCGTTCTGGCCAACACGTGGTGGGGAACGCCATTTACCATCCTCCTTATGGGTTCGGGCATGACCTCAATTTCACCCCAGCTTATAGAAGCTTCAAAAGTCGATGGGGCAAGCGAATGGATATTCTTTACCAGGGTGGCTCTACCAATTATTCTGCCTTTCATTCTTATCAACCTTATCTTAATAACTGTCTGGACAATAAATATGTTCGGCTTGATTCTAGCAATGACCGGAGGGGGACCACTCAATGCTACCAGGGTCTTCCCGCTCCATGGATATCTAGCTGCTTTCAACCAGGGAAACTTTTCCTATGGGGCTACTGTGACTGTATTTTCGGTTATGATTAATTTGGTACTCGTATACATCTACGTTAGGATAGCTGACGTAGAGCTGGTTTAATAGGGGGCAATATGTCTGAAAAAGCAACCAGAATACTACTGCTTTTGGCTTACTCGATTTTCTCCCTGCTGCCAATTTACTGGGTAACTAGCTTATCTCTACAGCAAAAGATCAGCTTTCCGCCGAAACCGATACCGACGAATCCGACTATCTCTCACTACATCGGGCTTCTAACGGAGTCGGGAATTCCTATCAGTATACTAAATTCTATCTTCGTCGGGCTTTCCGTCGGATTTATTTCTGTCTTGATATCTTCTATGGCCGGTTACGCATTTTCAAAGCTCGAGTTCAGGGGAAAGAAGATTATTTTTCTCGGCGTCATTTTGACTTTTTTACTGCCTCCCCAGCTGAATATTGTGCCGCTTTACTCATTATTTGCGGAAATGGGATTGCTTAACAACCGACTCGGAATGATATTTCTATACCAGATTTTAGTCCTTCCGCTAAATATCTTCCTCTTCCTTAATTACTTCGATACGGTAAAAGAAGCGATAGTCGAATCCGCAATTATTGACGGAGCTGGCCCGATCAGGCGTTATTACAAGATCTTTATCCCCCTATCAAAACCAGCTATAATCGCTGCATTCATCTTCGGCTTCAGATTTGCCTGGGCGGAATACGTGTTTGCAACTACCTTTATTCGTTCGGATTCAAGAATGTTGTTTACCGCCGCGTTGAACCGGGCGGTTTTTGCCGGCCAGTACACGATAAATTACGATTACATGGCAGCTGGCTCCATTTTATTGCTGATCCCCACGCTATTCATTTTGATTTACGGCCAGAAATATCTTGAGATAGGCCTGCAGCTCGGGGGTGTAGATTAAATTCAAAGCCGAAACAATATGGTTCCAATTAAAATTACGGACTGATAGCTTTTAAGAATCCAAAAATGGAAGAAATAAAAAAAGGTTTTAAAGTATACGGGAAAAACTTTCCCAGGTTGACTCTGCCGTTCCTCATACTTTTCGCGGTTTCCTTGCTATGGAACAGGTATTTTCCTTACGGGGGAAGAGTACTTCAGAGCCTCTCGGAGCTGGGTCTGGCCATCCTCGGCTTGATTGTTGTCAGCGGCGCGACGGTAGATACCTGGGGCGCGCTGGAAAACAAAAATTTCGGGTTGCACAAATGCTGGTCTTATGTCCTGAGCAGCTTCCCAAAGCTATTACTCACGGTTTCGATCGCAGCTATCCCCTGGTTGTTGCTATTTTACCTCTTCCTTAATTTTTTTAGTTTTTTTCTCTTCGTCCCCCTGGCAATTTATCCCTTCTTTTTTGCCTTTACCCTACCGGAATTGTTAATCGGGGGAAGCGGACCGATCGAGACGTTTCGAAATTCATTTAATTTTTCCCTTGCCCATTCTACACGAACTGTCTTGTTGACATATTTACCGATAGTATTAGTCATCCTATTAATTACGTTCGGGTTTTACTCTCTTACCCTGTTGCTGGTTTTACCCACCTGGACCGTGCTGCTATCTTCAAATTATTGTAGCTTAAAAAGAAACCCTGGTCCCCGAGAATATTTCGCGCGGTTTGCTGAAGATCCGGACCGGTAGAAAAATTGGTGATAATTTCCTAAACTGGTTCAACTTAAAATTACATCGTGCTTGCAGGAGGAATAATGGAAGTAACGCAAGAAAAACGTGCAGATTATACCGAAAAGAAGTTAAAAGAAGTTGCTTACGGAAAAAGTAGCCGGATAGAAGAGGTATCGTATTACATCACCCGTAATTTTCTCGAGCCGGAGGCGGTAAGGAAAAAGGACTTTACGCCCTGCAGTCCGGGCTTTACCTGGAAAAGGGAAAGAGAAAAGGCCAAAGAGGATCGGCTTCACGCCGACCTGGACCTGGTCGGGGGCGACAAACTCCCGGCGGAAGTTTCACTCGGCAACAACGTCTGGTTCAGGTTGAGGTTCGAACGGCCGGAAAGTTCCGAAACCTTCGCCCCGGCCCTGCATTTTTCAGTCAGAGGAAGTTCCGAATCAGAAATGAGTCCTATCGAAGGTCAACCATCCGTCGAGGCACAGTGTTACAGGGAAGGAGAACCGTGGGCCGCGTTCGATCACGGCCACGACTTTATTTTTCTGACTGATGGCCCGGCCCGGGGTAAAGCCTACGACCTGCTCGTGGAAGTGGGGACGACCCTTCTCTGGGGAGGCCTGGATGTCGAGGAATTCTTCCTGGAAGCAGCTGAACTAGTCCAGGTCCGGAGGGCGGTAAAGGACCTGTACCTTGAGTACAGAACGTTTAACCAGCTGAGACAATACCTGCCCGACGGATCCCCAAACGAGAAGAAGATACTGAAAAAGCTAACTGAAGCAAGCCACGTCTTCCCATTTGAAAGAAACGATGAAGAGAAGTTGGCGGAAGGAGCGGAGGAAGCAAAAAATATCCTTAAGCCGTTGAAAACGTTAAAATCCGACGTTTCCGGGTTCAAGCTGATCACGGCCGGTCACGCCCACATCGACGCCGCGTGGCTCTGGCCCTGGACCGAAACCGTCCGGAAATGCGGCAGGACTTTTTCGACCGCCAGCAAACTTGCGGAAGACAACCCCGATTTTAATTTTCTCCAGTCCCAGCCACACCTGTACGAGTTCGTCAGAAACAGGTATCCCGAACTCTTCCAGCGCGTAAGCGAAATGGTGGAATCGGACAACTGGGAACCGATCGGCGGGACCTGGATAGAAAGCGACGTCAACCTGAGCGGGGGAGAAGCCCTCGCACGGCAGTACCTCTACGGGAAACGTTACTTCCGGGAAGAGTTCGGAATGGACCCGAAAATTACCTTTATTCCTGACGTATTCGGCTATTCGGCTGCGCTACCGGGGATAGCCCGGGCCGCGGATTGTCCCTACTTTTTCACTCAAAAAATGAGCTGGAGCGAGGTAAACGATTTCCCGCATCATTCTTTCCTCTGGGAGGGGATAAACGGCGCCCAGCTTATCTCTCACTTCCCCCCCGCCGACACCTACAACGGCATGTCTTTTGGCGACCCCGTGGATGAAGCAATGAAATCCGCCGTGGACTTCAAGGAATCGGCCGACCTGGATTCTGCCGCTTACCTTATCGGCTGGGGCGACGGAGGCGGAGGTCCGAACCAGGATATGGTGGATCAGATCCGGAAGATGAACGAGGTGGACTCCCTCCCGGATTTCGAATTCGGAAAACTGGAGAACTTTTTTGAAGAACTGGAAGAGGAAAAAGACGAGCTGGAAAGGTGGGTGGGAGAGCTTTACCTGGAAAGACACCGCGGCACCCTCACCACTCAAGGAGAGACCAAGCGACTGAACAGAAAGCTGGAGTTCGCCCTGCGAGAAGCGGAAATCTGGGCTACGGCCGCTCTCCTGAACAAAAATGATTTTTCCTACCCGAAGGAAAAACTGGACCGGGCCTGGAAGGTTCTCCTCTTTAACCAGTTCCACGACATACTGCCCGGTTCTTCGATCGGCGAAGTCTACGAGGATACCGAAAGGGACTACGGCGAAGCTCTCGAGGAGATGCAGTCGATCATCGAGTCCGCGCGGGAAGAAACCGTCGAATTAGACCGGACTTCGCAAAAGCACTTGGCCTATAATTCTCTCCCCTGGGAAATGGATCGGCTTATCAAAATAAATAAACCAAAGGGAGTTTCGGGGAAGACAGCAACAGTAAGGGACAGTGAGGGTAACGAATACCCTGGACAGGTTACCGGCCGAGAAGAAGACGACCTCGTCTTTAGGGCGGGCTCGCTGCCCCCACTGGGGGGAAAGACCTTCGAAGTATTACGGAAAGAGAGTAACCAGAAAAACGAACTGAGCCTATCCGAAGATAGACTGGAAAACTCGAGAATTAGAGTTGAAATAGGCGATAACGGTTATATATCCTCCATAACTGACCGAGAAGCCGGACGGGAGGTGCTTTCCGGACCGGGTAACCGTCTCCTGGCTTATCGTGATCTGCCAACCGAGTTCGACGCCTGGGAACTTGAAGGAGATATCTATGACGTAAGCGACGAACTACCCGCCCCGGAAGTCACAAGTGTCATCGAGGCTGGACCCGTGCGTGGGATATTACGACAGAGAAGACGTAGCGGCAAATCCACGATAGTTCAGGACATAATAATTTACTCCGATTCGAAGCGGGTTGATTTCGAGACCCGGGTGGAGTGGAGAGAAGAGAACACACTCCTCAAAACTCACTTTCCGATCGATGTCAGAGCGAACGAAGCCACCTACGAAATCCAGTACGGCCACTACAGCCGACCGACACACTCGAATACAAGCTGGGACAGGGCCCGGTACGAAGTACCTCACCAAAAGTGGGTCGACGTCTCCGAATACGGCTACGGAACGGCCCTGTTAAACGACTGCAAATACGGCGTAAACGTCGAGGGTAGCGAAATCGGGCTCAGCCTCCTCCGGGCCCCGAAATCCCCCGACCCGGAGGCGGACATGGGGACCCATCACTTTACCTATTCACTCTTACCCCACCAGGGGGATTTCCGGGGGGCAGGCGTCATCCAGGCCGCTTATGATTTGAATACGCAACCGGCGACCCGGTCGGTCGGAGACTTCGAGAGGATTAGTTCTCTGGCCAATTTCACCGATGACGGGGTAGTCATTGAAGCCGTGAAACGGTCGGAGGATTCGAATGAAGCCATTGTAATCAGGGCCTACGAGGCCTGGGGCCGGAAGGTTAAAACCCGACTCGAACTCGACTTCGAACCGGAAAAGGTCGTGGAAGTTAATTTGATCGAGGACGAAAAGGGTGAATTGAGCGCCCGCGGTAACGAGGTCGAACTGGAATTCTCCCAGTTTGAAATCAAGAGCTTGAAACTTTTTTACGGATAAAACATATCGGAGGCATTTGATGAAAAGAGACTGGTGGAAAGAAGCAGTAGTGTATCAAATTTATCCAAGAAGTTTTAACGACTCCAACGGGGACGGCATCGGCGATCTTCCCGGGATTAGAGAAAAGGTAAATTATCTGGATTACCTGGGAATAGACCTCGTCTGGCTCAGTCCCGTCTACGACTCTCCCAACGACGATAATGGTTACGACGTCAGAAATTACAGGAAGATCATGGACGAATTCGGAAACATGGAAGACTGGGAAAAATTAATTGGCGACCTTCACGACAGAGGAATCAAGCTGGTCATGGACTTCGTCCCGAACCACACATCTGACGAACACCGCTGGTTCAGAGAATCGAAGAAATCACGGGATAATGACTACAGAGATTACTATTACTGGCGTGAGGGGAAAGACGGAGATCCCCCCAACAACTGGAAGTCGGTCTTTGGGGGTTCTGCCTGGGAATTTGACGAGAAAACTGAGGAATTTTACCTTCACCTCTTCTCAAGGAAGCAGCCGGATTTAAACTGGGATAACCCGGAGGTCAGATCCGAACTATACGAAATCATGCGCTGGTGGCTTGACAGGGGAATCGACGGGTTCCGGCTTGATGTCGTAAACTTCATCTCGAAGGATCCGGACCTGCCGGACGACGACCCGGACAAAGCACCAGGATCGATCGGTAGTAGTTATTATATCGACGGGCCGAACGTACACAGGTATTTTCAGGAAATGAACAGGAAGGTCTTTGCCGGAAATGATGCAGTAGCGATTGGCGAAACCCCGATGGTTTCGAGAGAGGCCGGGGCCAAATACGTTGACCCATCGAGGGACGAACTGGACCTGATCTTTCAGTTCGATCACGTCACTTTTGACCTGAGGGACGGCGGTTTCTGGGCCCCGCCGAGGAACTGGAAGTTGAGCGAACTAAAGAAAATAATGACCGACTGGCGAGAGGCGGTTGCGGGCACGGGAGGCTGGAACGCCACTTATCTGGGCAATCACGACCAGCCCAGAACCGTCAGCCGATACGGGGACGACGGGGAATACCGGAGAGAATCCGCTCAGACCCTGGCCACCCTTTTACTGACTATTTCGGGCACGCCGTTCATCTTTCAGGGGGAAGAAATAGGGATGACTAATTATCCGTTTTCTTCCCTCGAAGAACTCCGCGACGTCCAATCGATCAATCAGTTCAAGGAAATGAAATCCGAGGGGAAAGTCGAAAGCTTTGACGAAGTGAAGGAGTACGTCAGGTTCTGGAGCCGGGACAACGCCCGGACACCAATGCAGTGGAACTCGGACGAAAACGCCGGGTTTACCGACGGGGAACCGTGGATCGGTGTCAACCCAAATAAGGACGAAATAAACGTAGAAAAAGAAAAGGCAGCCGAAAATTCGGTACTTAATTTCTACCGAAGGCTTATCTCGCTCAGAAAAGAGCACGAAGCACTTGTCTACGGGGATTATCAGCTCCTCGTGGAGGAAGACGAGGATATTTTTGCCTTTCTGCGGCAGGGCGCGGAGGAAACGACCCTGACTCTATTAAACTTCTCGGGGGAGGAAGCGACCTTCGATCCCGACCAGGAACTAAAGTACGATAAAGAAGAGCTGCTTCTGGCAAATTACCCAGCAGCCAGGTCGGAAGAGCCTGCGCCGCTAACTCTTCGGCCCTACGAGTCCAGGCTGTATTTGCTGAAATAGCCGAGAATCCCCGAAACTTGGCTCGGGGTTGAATCGGCTCGCAAAACACACAGCGCCGGGGGAGATATCAGCCGGCTAAAAATTATGTAACGGGAGAGAGCGGGTTTTCGGACAAGTTAGGCCATCTCGACGCTCTCCCAGAAGACGGGGTATCCGTCATTTTCCGTCTCTAGCTCGAGGCCAGCTTCATCCCCGGCGAACCTGAACTTTCCGTAGAAATAATTGCCTCGCTCGAAGTCTCTCGTCCTTCCGTCGTCGTGATAAACGGGAACCTCTACACTTGTATCCCCGGATTCTCCAGTATTGACGCGTAGCTTAAGTGTATTCGGGCTTTCTTCCGTGTGCTGCACGGGCTCCGTGAAGGGCACCCCCTTACCCTCCCGAAGGAAAAGAGGCATTACGTCGAGCGGTGCATCCACCACGTGGTATCCGCTACTCAAGCGCTCTCCGGACCACCAGTCGAGCCAGGAAATAGATTTACCGGTTTCTTCGCGAGGAAGATAGAGTAACCTTCGATCGGCATTCCTCTCAAATATCGGCGCCACAAGGAGGCTTTCCCCTACCATAAACTGATCCGAAACAGAATAAGTTTCCTCGTCCCCGGGAAATTCCA
>Ga0207797_1003218_pt1 | contig 10967 bp, 8 predicted proteins | sample PRCRCaboRojoPR_6_FD_187275 | JGI IMG/M metagenome (GOLD analysis project Ga0207797, IMG submission 187275) | Marine sediment microbial community from Cabo Rojo, Puerto Rico - PR CR 10% Liquid 1 (SPAdes) | ecosystem: Environmental > Aquatic > Marine > Coastal > Sediment | place: Cabo Rojo, Puerto... | reverse complement strand
GAGGACGACGAAGGCGTGAGCGGAGCCCCCCGCATGGTCGAGGACGGCGCCATGGAGAACGTGGATGTCGTCCTGGCCCTGCACGTGGATAGCAGCAGACCCGTGGGCAACATCGGCATCGCCGAGGGCACCGTCACGGCTGGGGTGGACGGCTTCTCAGCCGCGGTCGTCGGCGAGGGAGGACACGGAGCCTACCCCCACACGGTGGTCGATCCCATCCACATCGCGGGCCACGTCATCCTGGCGCTCCACGGCATCGTGTCCCGTAAGCTCCATCCGGCAGACCCAGCCGTGGTGAGCATCGGTTCCATCCACGGCGGGGAGGCCAGCAACGTCATCCCCGAGGAGGTCGCGCTCTCGGGCACCATCCGTTACATGGAGCAGTCCGTACGGGACAAGATCCACGAGGAGATTGAGCAGGCTCTGCGCATCGCCGAGACGATGGGCGGCAGCTTCTCCCTGGACATCTCCACGGGGTATCCACCGATGGTGAACAGCCCATCCGTCGTCCACGTGTTGCGCGCCACGACGGCAGACCTACTGGGCGCTGATCACATCCAGTCCGGTCGCCAGGAGATGGGGGCCGAGGACTTTGGTTACTTCAGCTCCCTGGCGCCGGGCGCTATGTTCAGGTTGGGCTGTAAGATCGAAGGCGACGAGCGGAAACACCACAACCCCCGCTTCGACGTGGACGAAGCTTGCCTACCCATCGGCGCGGCCATCCTGGCCGAGGCGGCGCTGCGTCTCCTTCGTGAGCCGATCGGGGGCGCGGAGAACGGTCCTGATGGGAACGATGTGGATGAGGCTGGGGGGGACAAGAATGACGGCCAGGCGGTGTGACCGGTTCACGGATTAGGAGGAACTCAGCACGACCGCGAGGAACGTCACTACCAGCGCGACCAGAAGGCCGCTGACCACAGAGGCGACCACAGTCCTCTCGACGCGGTCCTGAAAACGTCCGGTAACCCATAGGAAGAGTCCCAGACCCAGAATCACGCCCGTCGATACCCCTATGGTATACATCAGCGCGGTTGCCATGAGGGCAGGCAAGTCGACGCGGACGATCAGCCGACCAAACAACTGGAGCGCGAACCGGCTTCCCAAGAAGGCGTACCCCGCGCTCGTCAGGAGCCCGGTCAGCGCCAGAGCGACACCCTGGAGGCGCCGTTTCCCCTCCTCCAGCCAGATCGTGACGCCGCCCAGCGCCATCAAGGCGAAGGCGAAGGTCAGAACGACGATGGAGATGAAACTGATCAAGAGGGCCTCCGTGCGTCTGGCGAACCTACACTTCGGCGGGAATCACCTGGCGTCCTTCTAGAAGAGCTGGAGCTAGAAAAGCTCGAGCTGCTCCGCCTGCGGAGGCGGTGCGGACTCGGTCATCTGCGGGGCACGCTGGATCACATCAGGGATCTTGCGCACGTCTTCCTCGACGATGCCGCGCAGGCTCGGCCGGTGAAGGGCCGCTGCCGGATGGTACATGGGGTAGTACACAATGCCATCGATCTTCTTCGGGTTGCCGTGGATCCGGGAAATCCGGCCCTTGGGGAAGGCCCTCGCCATGGAGAAACGCCCCAGCGTAACGACGACGGTCGGTTCGATCAGCGCGATCTGTCGGTCCAGGTAGGGCTCGCAGGCGCTGATCTCCTCAGGAAGGGGATCGCGATTTCCCGGGGGGCGGCACTTGATCACATTGGTAATGTACACATCCTCGCGGTTGAGGCCGATACTCTCTAGGAGCTCCTCCAGGAACTGGCCCGCCGCACCAACAAACGGCCGCCCTTGCTGATCCTCGTGGAAGCCCGGCCCCTCGCCGACGAACATGATCTCAGCGTCCGCGGGACCCTCGCCAGGTACGGCGTGGGTACGGCCACGATGTAGGGGACACTTGGTGCAGCCAGCAACCTGCGCCTCCAGTTTCTCCAACTCTGTCACACTGCCCTCCGGGGAGCTACTCAAACACTAGCTTGGGCGAGGACCGGACGGTTGGACCGTCGTCGCCCGCCCGCTCTGTCTGTTCGGTGCGATTATAGTCCTTCGCAATCCGTTTGTCCAACGTCGATGTCTTGCCCATCCAGACGCCGGCGAATCTTCTTGCCCCGCTTCTCCAGGCCCCGCCGACTGGCCTCGTCCGCCAGCTCCGCAGCCATCACCCAGGCATCCTCGCCATCCCGATAGTATCCGCGGCGGTACTCCACGACCTCGAAATCGTGCTTCCGATAGAGCCGATACGCCACGTCGTTTGAAGGACGCATCTCCAACGTCACTCTGCCGACGTCCGCCGACGCCATACGTTCCAGGGCAACAACCAGGAGGAACTCCCCAAGGCTGCGGCCCCGCCAGTCGGGAATGAGTGCGATCGTCGTCAGGTGGCCGCGACCCGACTGAACCCGGAACCCCACATACCCGACAATGCGATCCGCGTCGGACCGGCCGAGTAACCGCCGAAACCAGGGTTGGGACTGCCCTTGGTCCGATGAGGAATCGCTGCCGCCGCATCTCAGCAGCACCAGGTACGTAGACGAGGCGCGTTTCAGCTCGCTTCGAAAGGCCGAAGGTGGCCAGGGGGTGGGGAAGGAGATCCGATCGATGGCTGCCACGCGAGGCACGTCGCCGGGCTCCATCGGCCGGAGCAAGAACTTCATCAGACCGGATGCTTAAGATAGATCGGTGTCAGCTCCGCCGGGTCGTCCGTCTCTCCGCGATTGAGGCGCTGCCAACCGAGTTCGGCGAGGAAGCCCGCCCGTCGAAGACGGCGAGCTGCCGGCAGCAAGACGGCTCGGTCACCAAGGCGGGAGATCGTCTCGGCCCCCGCCTGATCAACTTCCCCGCAGAAGAGGGTAGGTTCCGTGACCTCATCCGCCAGTTGGTCCCAGGTGGTCAGCTTCGGGTCCTCCTCCACCTGCCAGCTCCCAAACCGCCAGCGGTAAAACCCAATCGAAATCCGTCCGCGCCCCGCCTGCAGCACCGCCCCGAGGCGTCGCCGGTCCCGTCCCTGGGCCACCGCCACGACATCGAGGGTGGGCACCCCCACCATGGGGAGATTCTGGGCCACGGCCAGTCCCTTGGCTACGGACATCCCGATGCGGAGACCGGTGAAGGACCCCGGCCCCTTCACGACAGCCACGCCGCTCAGCTGCCTGGGAGTGATCTCCAGCTGCGCCAGCGCGGCGTCCAGACGCGGCGACAGCTCCCGCGTCTGCCGACGCGGGGCTTCCCAGGTCTCCTCCACGCGCAGCCGGAAGCCATCGTGGAGCGCAAGGCTGGCCGTTCTCGTTGCAGTGTCAATAGCTACCAACATCCCGTTTACGCTCCAAACGCCAGATGGCGGAACTCACGCAGCAATGCCTGATGGCGTTCTCCGTGGGCGGAGAACCAGAGATGGCGTCGGCTCAAGTCTGCGCGCTCGACGAAGTCCAGCTTAATCCACAGATGGTCCGACGGGATCAACGGTGCCGCACGGCCCGGCCATTCGATGACCGTCACCCCCGCCTCGCTCCCCATGAACTCTTCTATTCCCAAGGTCCACGCCTCGTCAGGGCCCGAAATCCGATAGAGGTCCACGTGATAGAGCGTCTGGGCGTCCTCAGGCCGGCCGTACTCCCGCACCAGGACAAACGAGGGGCTGACAACCGCCTGTTGAGCGCCCCAGCCTCGGCCGACGCCCTGCGTTAGACTCGTCTTTCCGGAGCCTAGGGGCCCCTCCAAGCAGATCACGTCGCCACCCTGGAGCAGCGTGCCCAAGCGTGCCCCCAGACGCTGCGTCTGGGTGGCGCTCCGACTTATGAATTCGAGCATGTGTTCTTTGAGCAGGACCATAGCTCACTTGAGTGAAGCGGAATGCGGGGGGATTATACAACCGTTGCCCAGGCCCGACAAGCAGTGGCTGACCCCTCCGCGCGCCGGGCCGCTAGTCAAGAGGCTCGTACGTAGGAGGAAACTACTAGGCCAGCTCTATTGCCAGCCCAATTCTGATGTGTTATACTGAGCACGCCGGTCAGTACGACCACTAGCCAAGGGTTACATCACAATCGTTCCTTCCCGATCCACTCTCTTTATCGCTGACGTCCATCCCTCTTCTTGGGTAGGCTCGTCGTGGAGTTCCACTTGATGATTAGGGCTGAGAAGATGGATAGAGAAACCGAGGCACCCCGGATCGACGGCGGTCGCCTTGAGGCGCTGCGCGAGGTTGGTCTCGAACTGTCGAGTGAGCTTGAGCCCCGCGAGGCCCTCGAGACCCTCGTTCGCTGTGCCGTCGATCTGACGAGGAGCGACGGCGGCCGGCTGTACGTCAAGGGCCCGAACTCCCTCCATCCAACCGTCACCGTCTGGAACCGCCCCTCGTCCGATGGATCTCTCGACCAGGAGACGGCCGCCCTGGCTGAGAGCATCCTGGACGGCGAGGTCCAGACGGTCGAGACGAAGACAGTCGACACCGCCGTCGGGGGATCGCCGATTTCGCTGGCCGCCGTCCCCTTGCAGGACGGGGATCAACCTGTTGGCGTGTTGACGCTCGTGGCCCTGACCGCGCACGCCTACGGCGACGAGGAACGCATCCTCCTCCGGGGGCTCTCGCCGCTGGCGGCGCTGACAGTGCAGAAAGCTGCCATCTTCGAGACGACGGCACGAAGGGCCGCACGGGTTGCAATTGTAAATCGCATCTCACGCGCCGTGAGCGGTACGCTACACCTGGAGGATCTGACCCGCGTTGTTTTCAAGGAGATAGAAGCCGCCTTCGAGCTTGACGCCTTTTTTCTTGCGCTTTACGACGAAGACGAAGAGGAATTGGACTACTGCCTCCAAATTGACGGGGACACCACCGCACCTCGCGAGCGAAGACCTCTCGGTGAGGGGCTTACGGCGGCCGTCATCCGCGGAAAGAAGCCGCTCCTCGTTCGTGATTTCGCGGCGGAACAGGATTCGCTACCCCCGGCGGAGCTCTGGGGGACGATGGAAGTTCCGGGCTCTTGGCTAGGCGTTCCGATGCACGTTGGCGACCGCACGTTGGGGGTCATCTCCGTCCAGGCGTATCGCACCCAAGTGTACGATGGACTCGACCAGGAGCTGCTCACCGACATCGCGGCGCAGGTTGCTGTCGGCCTCAAGAACACCCAACTCTATGAGCGGACCTCACGCCGACTCGCTCAGTGTCAAGTCCTTCGGGAAGTGATGCTTGCCGCGGCGTCAACCCTCGATTTCGACCTGGTCCTGGACCGAACGATTGAAGCGCTCCACACGACGGTGGGGGCCGAGTCCCTGGGCTTCGCAATCCCGGACGAGGAGCAGCGTTGGCTTGAGGTCCATCCATCGCAGATCGGCTATCCCCCTGAGGCGGAGAAGGTGGCCTTGGAGCTCGACCAGAGCGTGTGCGGGCGCGTGTTTCTGACCGGTGAGCCTATGGTGATCAACGACGTGCACCAAGCTCCCTTCTACTATGAAGCCCTCACCGAGACACGTTCAGAGCTCGCGGTCCCGGTCACCGTTCACGGCGAGGCTGCCGGCATCCTCAACGTGGAGAGCTCCCATCCGAATGCGTTCACTGACGAGGATCTCGACTTCTACACCACGATTGCCAGCCAGCTCAGCGTGGCCCTCGAGAATGCCCGTCTCTTCGAGGCCGAGCGGAGGCAGCGACGCCAGACTGAGGCCCTGGAGGAGGCCGCGGCTGTCTTGAGCGGGACGCTCAATCTCGACCGCGTGCTCGACCGCATACTCCAGCAAGTCGAGCGCGTCGTTCCGGGCGACGCGTTCAACATCGTGTTGATCAAAGACGACGATCGCGCCGAGGTCGTCGGACGTCGGGGTTACGTGGTCGAGGAATGGGGTGTGCCGTCCCTATCTGTGAGCGACTATCCCTTCCTACTCCAGATGATCGAGACGGGCAAGCCCGTGGTAGTACCTGACACCGCCGCGGAGCCCCATTGGGTCCAGGAAGAGGGGCAGGAGCCCTGGAAATCATACGTCGGCGCACCGATCAAGGTCGGCGGCGTGGTGGTCGGATTCTTGAATGTCAACAGTACGGAGCCGGGGGCCTTCAATGACCAGCACGGTCAGGGACTGCAGGCCTTTGCGCACCACGCGGCCGCGGCCATCGAGAACGCCCAGCTCTATGAGGAGCTCCACCGCTACGCCGACGCACTCGAGAGACGAGTGGAGGAGCGCACCTCCCAGGTACGGTCGCAATACGCGCAGCTGGAGACGATCCTCGATAGCACGACCGACGGCATCATCCTGGCCGACCCGGATGGAGAGCTCGTTCTGGCGAACCCCGTGGCCCGCAAGTGGCTCAGCCAAGAGCTCTCACCGCGGGAAGCGGATCAGCTGCGCGACGCGGTCAAAGCGCTGGCTGCGCGGGCTGAGGAGAAGCCTGAGGTGGTCTTGGAGCTCACTGGTCTGGATCTCCAGCTCACCGCCGCGCCTGTTGAGAAACCCACCGACAACGAGGCGCGGGCCGTTGTGGCCATCCACGACGTCAGCCACCTCAAGACGCTGAACCGCATGAAATCCCGCTTCGTCTCCAACGTCTCCCACGAGCTCCGCACGCCCATAGCGACGATCAAGCTCCTGGCCCACCTGATGAACGAACAGCCGGAGAAGTGGCAGGAGTACCTCGAGCCGCTGATCCGGGAGGCAGAGCATCAGGCGAAATTGGTCCGCGATATCCTGGAGATGTCGCGGGTCGACGCCGGTCGGCTTGAGATTCACGTGGAGCCGACCAACCTCAACGATCTTGTCGGAATCGCCCTCGACAAGTACAAGAATCAGACTGAGAGCCGTGGGCTGAACCTGGAGCACGCCCTTGCCGAGCCGGATCCAATCGCCATGGCGGACTCTCGGTGGCTCATGCAGGTGCTGGATAACCTGTTGTCCAACGCGGTTCGGTACACCCCCGAGGGCGGGACCATTTCGGTCACAACCCACCGTGAAGTGAGCAGCGGCCGAGCATGGGCCACCGTGACTGTGGCAGACACAGGAATCGGGATTCCCGAGGACGAGCTGCCTTACGTATTCGATCGCTTCTTCAGGGGCGAGAGACCGCAGATGATGCAGGTCTCCGGCACCGGGTTGGGACTGGCCATCCTCAAGGAAATCGTAGAGCTCCACGGTGGTCAGGTGACCGTGGAGAGCACCGTCGACGAGGGGAGCTCATTCACCGTGTGGCTGCCAGAAGAGGCTTCGTGATGTACGGGTGGGAACCGCTGGTTGTGAATACGTGGGACCGCTTCAGGTTCAGCAGGACCAGGCAATGACGAACGAAGCGGCACGTATTGGGTCCAACAACCACCGAACCGTACTCATCGCCGAGGACGATGCTTTGCTCGCCGAGGCCATTGCGGCTACCTTGGACCTGGAGGGACTGGAGACCGTGGTCGCTCACAACGGAAGGGAGGCGCTCTCCCTGGCCCGAAAGCTCCTGCCTGATCTCATCCTTCTGGACGTGATGATGCCTGGGCGATCGGGCATTGAGGTATGCGCCGCCCTCAAGACGGAGACCAAGAGCAGCCAGATTCCGGTCATCCTCGTCACGGCGAAATCGGGAAAGGAAGATCGGGCACTGGGACTTGCTGCGGGTGCCGATGCGTACGTCACAAAGCCATTCAGCCCGGTTCAGCTCATCGACCTGGTGAAGGAGACGCTGGCCGGGGAGTCCGTGGAGCCGGCACCGCGGAAACCTAGCATCAACACGATGTCGCTGGATCAGCTCACGGTCTACGCGCGAGACATCAAGGAGCTGTGGCAGCGGGAGCGCTCTGAGCGCGAGGCGCTGGAACGGGCACGAGAACGGCTGGTGGAGCTTGACCGGCTGAAGGCCTCCTTCGTGAGCACCGTCACCCACGAATTGCTCACGCCCTTCGCCTCCATCGGGACCACCCTCGAGCTCCTGCAGCGGCAGAGCGAGGGCGAACGGGCTGAGCTGCGGGAGACCATTGAAGATCTCTCCACGAGTATCGCTGGGCTCCACCGGCGGATTGAGGGCGTTGTCAAATTCGCCGAGCTCGTTAACAAGCAGCGGGAGCCTCAGCTCGGCCGACACGACCTGGGCGAGGTCATACCGTGGGCGGTGCAACCTGTGGCCATGATAGCCGAGGCGCGTGAGGTCGACTTCCGACTCCTTATGCCAGAGGACCTGCCGGAGATCGAAATGGACGCCGAGCTGGTGAGCGAGGCCGTCTTCCAGATGGCGCACAACGCGGTCAAGTTCAACAAGCCCGGGGGGCGAGCCTCCCTTCGAGCCTTTCCGGAAGACGGGATGGTGGCCATCGAGATCACAGACACCGGCATTGGCCTCTCGCGGGAGCGTCTGAAGATGCTCGGCCATCCTTTTGAACAGAGCGCTGATGCCCTCCGCAGGGGTCAGGAAGGGCTGGGCATCGGCTGGGCTTTCGTCTGCTACGTGGCTGAGGTGCACGACGGACAGACGGACGTCCAAAGTGACGGCGTTGGCTGCGGGAGCACGTTCACACTGGCCCTTCCTGCCAGCCGCACTGTCTCGACCCCATGACGCGGGGACCGGATCGGGCAGCGCGGCCGTGGACGGGGGCAGCCCACCAGTCCGACACCATGGACCGGGACTTTGACTTGTTGATCCTATACACTGGCAGCGGAGACGGCCGTAGCCCTCATCCGCTATGACCGGAGAACGATGTAGACTCTTCAAGGAGACACTATGAGCAGGCAACACATCTTGGTCGTAGAGGACCACAAGTCTATGTCCCGGGCCATCAAGGGCATCCTTGAATCGGAGGGATACTCCGTCTCTACCGCAACCGACGGCATAGAGGCCCTCGAGATCATGGAGAAGATGGTACCGGACTTGATCCTGGCGGACATCATGATGCCCAGGATGGACGGCTACACCCTCTACGAACGGGTGCGTGCCTGCCCGGAATGGATACCCATTCCTTTCGTGTTCCTTACTGCTAAGTCCGAGCGAGAGGACAAGCTCAAGGGGAAGGAGCTGGGCGCCGAGGATTACATCACCAAACCCTTCGACGCGGAGGAGCTCATCGTCAGTGTCCGCTCCCGGCTCGGTCGCGCCCGCGCCATCGAGCGAGCCAGCGAGGCGGAGTTCGAGCAGCTCAAGGAGCAGATCGTCACCGTCTTGGGCCATGAGCTGCGCACGCCCCTGACCTACGTGACCGGCTACACCGACCTTGCTCTCGAGGACGTCTCCGCATTGACCCCGAGTGAAGTTGAGGAATTTTTGCATGGCATCAAGTCTGGCGCGGATCGACTGAACCGCCTTGTTGAGGATCTTCTGCTCCTCGTACAGATTGATTCCGGGCGGGCGCGCGAGGAGTACGAATCCCTGGTCTCCCGCTACCGAAACCTGGGGGAAATTGTGAAACGGACCGCGGCCCAATACGATCGACGTGCGGAACAGGGCCGCGTTTCGCTGCGAATTGAGACCGAAGACGGCCTGCCCCCGGTTCGTCTCTGCGAGCCCTTCTTCGTGGACGCTCTCGGTCGCCTGATCGACAACGGGATCAAGTTCTCGCGTAATCGCGCCGAGGAGGTCCGGATCGAGGCGAGCGTGACCGACAACCGGGTCAGAATCGCCGTGTCGGACAACGGGGTGGGCATCTCGGCTGCTCAGCAGGGGCACCTCTTCGAACGATTCCGCCAGATCAATCGCGATCAATTTGAGCAGCAAGGAGCGGGGCTGGGGCTCGCCATAGCCCAGGAGTTGATCGCCCTTCACGATGGCGAGATCACCGTCGACAGCACTCTGGGAGAGGGCAGCACCTTCAGCATCCTCCTGCCGCCAGCCGACGGCACTCCTTAGGCCGAGTGTCCGCACTCACGACGACATAGCGGAGGCACAGGAGCTGCTGCCGCGCCGTCGGCCACAGGGCAGAAGCGGATCGGCCGCTTGCCCGACGGCTGACGTCAGACCTCACAACCACAGGACGGTCTCCCCTAATGCCAGGAAACTCGTCGGCATTTCCCCCCCCGCCTCGCGCGAAGCCTTAGAGCACGGAGCGCCCGACCAAAGGAGCATAACCACCGGGGCCGAGCGACTCTCAGCGACCCGAAAGGCTGCAAAGAACACGTGTAGCCCTTGATGCGCGTTGACTTAAGGGCTCGCAAGTCCAGCGGCGAAAACGACCGGTTGGCAGGCCCAACAAAGTACGGTATAATCCTCTCCCGAGGAGGCAGACATTGCAAGCACTGATCACCGGAGCGGGGGGATTTGTTGGAAGTCACCTTTGCAGCTATCTTCTAAGTGAGACCGATTGGGACCTAACGGGGTCCGTCTTCGATCCGGCTGCCTCTCACGCCGTCGAGCGCCCTCGTCTCCAGCTGCGCAGTGCCGATCTGCGCGACAAACCAACCGTCACCTCTCTGATAGAGGAGACTCGTCCGGACGTCCTCTTTCACCTCGCCGCCCAGTCGTCCGTCCCGACCTCTTTCTCAGATCCGTGGGACACGCTGGAGAACAACCTGCGGGCGCAGCTGAATCTGCTGGAGGCGGTGCGTGCGTCAGGTCGGGAGGTGACCTTCCTGGTCATCGGTTCCAACGAGGAATACGGCGCTCCCAAGCCAGAGGAACTCCCGCAGACGGAGCAGTCCCCCCTTCGGCCGACCAACCCCTACGCTGTGAGCAAAGTGGGCCAGGATTTCATGGGGCTGCAGTACTACTTGACCTACGATTTGCCGGTGGTGAGAGTGCGCCCGTTCAACCACACGGGGCCGGGGCAGTCCACCCGATTCGTCGCTCCCGCCTTCGCCAGCCAGATTGCGCGCATCGAGGCCGGACTCCAGAAGCCGGTGATGAAGGTCGGGAACCTGGCCTCGGCCCGGGATTTCACCGACGTGCGGGACATTGTGCGAGCCTATCATCTGGCGGTGACCGAGGCCGAACCAGGAGAGGTCTACAACCTGGCATCGGAAGAGCCACATTCTATCGAAACGCTGCTGGATACTTTGCTCGGTTTCTCCGACGTCGATATCCGCGTCGAGAGGGA